>Ga0137390_10005965_pt1 | contig 10326 bp, 10 predicted proteins | sample 15con2h24AmetaG_FD_104937 | JGI IMG/M metagenome (GOLD analysis project Ga0137390, IMG submission 104937) | Vadose zone soil microbial communities from Angelo Coast Range Reserve, California, USA - 15con2h2.4A metaG | ecosystem: Environmental > Terrestrial > Soil > Vadose zone > Saprolite... | reverse complement strand
CCACCCAAGTGCGTGGGTTCGCTCAGATATCCGCAGCCGCGATGGACGGAGATTTCACACGCTTCATCACCGTCGAAGCCAGTGGTGAGATGGACTCCTTGAAGACGCAGATCAATCAGATGGTCTTCAATCTCCGCGACAGTATCCAGAAGAACACGGCCGCCAGGGAAGCAGCCGAGCTCGCAAACCGTAGTAAATCGGAGTTCCTCGCGAACATGTCGCATGAGATAAGGTCAGTCTGATGGAAAAATTTTACTTTATGCCTCATTCACCCTCTGAGCCACGCAGGACGCCGATGAATGGTATCATCGGCATGACGGAGCTTACCCTTGACAGCGATTTGAACCGGTCACAACGGGAGAGTTTATTACTTGTTCACAGCCTCGCGCGATCCCTATTGTTGATCATCGATGACATCTTGGACATTTCAAAGAGTAAGTGCCACAGGGGCCCTTCCGGCAGTAAGCTCGTTGACCAACATCCGATTAGTCGAAGCTGGTCGGATGACCATGGAGCAAGTCTCCTTCTCGTTCCGGCAGACCGTCTTCGGGATTCTTAAAACCCTGGTCGTCCGCGCGTCCCAAAACAACTTGGACCTCACTTACGACGTCGACCCTGACATTCCCGACCAGCTCATCGGTGATTCCCTCCGCCTCCGACAAGTCATCACGAACCTGGTAGGCAACGCGATCAAGTTCACCCCATCCAAAATCTCCAAGAAGGGCCACGTCGCGCTCAGTTGCCGTCTGCTTGCCCTCGACGATTCCAGTGTGACACTCGAGATTTGCGTCTTGGACACCGGCATTGGTATTGCCAAGGACAAGTTGAACCTTATCTTCGATACCTTTGCACAAGCCGACGGTTCAACGACTAGGGTATGTTCTCCGTTTATCATCTCTATCCGCTTCCCCCTACCGACACCCCTGTTCTCTCGGAAGGAATACGGAGGCACGGGTTTAGGGCTATCCATCTCGAAGCGCCTTGTTGCCCTTATGACCGGAAGTATGTGGGTCGAAAGCGAGGTCAGCAAGGGTAGCAAGTTCTTCTTCACCATCACATCCCAGATTGGCCAGATGTCCATCGACGCGACGCTGGCAAAGATGGCACCATTTGGGAACCGGAACATTTTATTCGTTGACACGCTATACGATCAAACAGGTGTGGTGAATCGGATACAGGACCTCGGACTCAGGCCATACGTGATCCACGATCCACTCGAGGTCGCAGACAAGGCGACGTGCCCACATATCGATACCATCGTCGTCGATTCGCTTAGTGTGGTATGTCTTATGTCCTGATGGTGTTCTCTTCACGAACCCGGCACGACAGACCGAGACGATCCGCGAGTATGAGCATTTGCGGTACATCCCCATCGTGTTGTTGGCACCGGTGCGTTCCTCGTTATGTGACCTCTGCCTAATCCTACGCTGACAGGTGTGCCATGCGTCATACAGAACCTTCCCTGCTTGAATTGTACGTAACGGTGTCCATCGGATTGTGTTGGTTGACCAGCTGACCATTGACCCTCCCCCTTTTAGTGAAGTGGTGTTTGGACAACAGCATAAGCTCCGAGGTAACGACACCCGTGAGCGCCCAAGACCTCGCGTCGGCGCTCATTTCTGCCCTCGAATCGAGTACTGTCAGTCCCGCAGCGGCGACAAATGACGTGATATTCGACATCCTACTTGCGGAGGACAACCTCGTCAACCAGAAGTTAGCCGTCAAGATCCTCGAGAAGTACGGGCACACAGTCGAGATCGCAGAGAACGGGTCGCTTGCACTAGACGCGTTCAAGGCGCGTGTGCAGCGGAATCGGCCGTTTGATATCATCCTCGTGCGTGTGGCGGCCCCTGCCCTTTAGTGCCTGAAGTTAACCGATACCATGGCTGTTGCATGGCGCAGATGGATGTTTCCATGCCGTTCATGGGCGGTATGGAGGCGACAGAACTGATCCGCGCCTACGAGATGCACAATAACCTCATGCCAATACCCATAATTGCGCTGACTGCACATGCAAGTGCGTATCCTTTCCATGCGGAGATGGCGATCGGATTTGTGACGTTTCGGCCCCTTTCCAGTGATTGGTGATAGGGAACGATGTCTCGACGCGGGCATGGTGCGTCTTGTCTTCTTTTTCTTTTTGGGACGCTAATCGCCGTTGACTGATGGTGATGCGTTAGGATGACCACATCACGAGTACGTCACCGTCCATACAACGAGTACAGTAACTGACGGATATGGATGCAGAGCCGTTGCGTCGTGGTGACCTCCTGAACTCGATCACCAGACTTGCAAGCGAGCGGGTGAGACAAAGAAGACATCCCATCGCCGTGGATTTCCGATGACCTTTTACAACTGTTCATTCATTTGTGCGCATGTTGCCCATACCCTTCTTCCTCCCATTTCATCCTCGCCTTTACGTGGAACGTCCTTCACAGCTCGGCACAATAATCGCTTCTTCGTAAGCTATGTAACACCACAACCCGTTTTAACTACTACCCTATTACGTCTCTTATCTCTGACGCGATACGCGACTGCCTCAAGCGCGTGCGCTCGGCAGCCACGGCGCGGGAGTCGAAGATGGCATGAGGCTTACCCTCGTCGCTTCCACCAGGAGGGCCTTTCTACATACCAATTCTCCTCTTTAATAAGTTGCCCGGAGAATTCAAAGCTGCTGCTGTATTTTTGTATTTTTTCCCCCAGCCGACGGATGTTTTTTTTCTTCCTTTTTGCCCGCTGCTCCCTCTACTGATATCTTTTGCTGATCTACTGTACGTCACGCAAACAAATGGATAGCAAATCATTGTCCCTAATGTCGATCCACTCAGCGATCAAAAGACAGGACTAGTACTGTAACGAGCGACAGATGGAAATACATGCAATACTTTGTTGTGTAACGTATTAATTTGAAGTTCAAACAAACAACAACAGAGACGGGCTTGAAACAAAGAACACAGGGATGGGAACTATCAGGGTAAGGGCTGAGTGCGGGACAGAGAATGAGGAGGTCGACAGCTTCGGGTCGTGCGCATATCGTGCACCATGACCAGGGAGGGGGTTTCACGACCGACTCCGGACAAGACGCACAGGAAGGCCCGCGGCTGTGCGCGCAGCGATGAACGAAGCGAACGCGTCGTCTGGATCGCCCCATCCGCGCGGCAGGAGTTTCTGCAGCGCAGGTAGGATCTCCGGCGTGAACACACCGCCGTCCACGCCATCGTCATTAGTACCCTCTTCATCGGCGCCCTCGCCTTCGCCACCGCCATTGCCCTCACCAACGCGGAGCTGGAGCGCACGGAAGAGGTCCCCGATGCGCCCGCCGCTTAACTGGAGCGTCTTGACGCCTACGAATATCCTGAAGAGCGCGCGCCACTGCGCACGGTCGACGGCGACTTGCCAGCCCGCTGCCGCCCCAGGTGCCTCAGCCTCCACCGCTCCGGCCGCCGCGGGGTCGGGCCCGTCCTTGTGGAAGCCGAGCATGAGGTTCTCGGTCTGTGCGAGGAGCGGCGCGAGCGTGGAGCATATCTGGGACATGCTGGTTACCTGCCAGTCGAGCAGCTTGCCTTTCACCTGCACGTGCAGCGGGTGTGTGCCGCCGCCGCCGCCATCACCGGCGCGCTTGTCGAGCGGGTCGACGATGAGTGAGGCAAAGTCCTCGTCGAAGTACAGCGCTGCGGAGCGGAAGGTGAGGGCGTTCATCGCGCGCGCGAAGTGGAGCAGGGAGGGGATGGAAAACGTGAGCTGGTTGAAGAACTCGACGCTCAGCGTGTGCAGGTGGGGCGCGTCGAGGCGCGCGAGAATACCCTCCAGATACGCGCTGCCGCCGCGGTACGCGAGCATGCGCAGGCGGGGAAGTGCGATGCGCGTCGTGGGCGCGCCTTGTAGTTGTCGCATGACCTGGTGGTTGGGGACCGCGGTGCTGAAGTGGACCGTGAGCAGCTCGAGGTGGGACAGCGCTGCGAGCTGCGCGGTGAGGTGCGCCGGGTGGAAGTCGGGAGGCTCCGCGGGGAAGTTGAGCAGCCCCAGGGAGACAAGATCCTCGCCGGCACCGCTGAGCAGGCACGAGGACGTGGGGAGGCCAACGTTGGAGAGGGTGACGCGGTGCAGGAGCGGCGCGCGAAGTCCCTCGTGGAGCGTCACGGTCACGGCGTCGTTGCGATTTCGATTGTGATTGCGATTGCGGCGATCCGCGCGCGGTTCGGCCTGCGCGCGGATAAGAAGCCTCTTCAAGTTCGGGTATTCGTCGTTCATGACTTGGACCAGGTCGCGCAAGTTCGAGGCGGGCGCCGCAATGTGGACGCGATGTACACGCTCGCGTTGCTGGAGCGCGACCTTCGCGCCATGCTTGTCTTCTTCGGACATCGTGGTGGAGCGTTTACCCGGGTAGTAAATGATGAGAGGGAAGGGAGGCGAGTGGCTCAACATGGCTTCTATGGGCGTGCCGTAGGTGCAGACGAGGTGGAGGTCCAGGTGGTTCGGGCGGGCGAGTATGATGAGCCGCCAGACCCGACATACATGGATTAGCTTGTACCACCACCGCTGGAGATCCCAACCGCTATCAGAGTCGTCGGTCGTACTGTCAAGTCGATACTGGTTGAATATATGGAGGAGTACGTCGTCATTTAACTGGCTGATAGTCGTGCGCGGCGCGTTGTGGTGTCCTGCTTTGTTTTCTTTTGCTCAGAGTGTTGGTACGCGCTATTGCAATGAAATAGAATACAGACAACTGACCTCCTATTCCAAGACCAAGTAGGTACCTTGCAATCACGGCGGATGACTGCAGCATAGTACTTGTGGCACCGACACTATAGCTGACTCGGAGCTGACAGTGTTTGTCTGGTTGAAGGGACAAGAAATTGAAGAAGTGGATGGAGGTAAAGTAGAATAACGAGTTACCAAGCACCTGCGGTGCGACGCAGCAAGGAAGCAGTTGAGCAGAACAATGGTCGCAGCAAGGAAGTGGGTAGGTCGTTGACTGATTTACTGATTTGGAAATCGTTGTAGCACGGGCACAGCCCATCGCATCGGAGTCGCATTCGCCTTCAAGTTTGCATACAACAACAAAAGTGTATATGGTATGTATGCCAGTGGTACCTGTCACGCGAAATTAGCAGAGCGTCCTCGCATACCTTATAATGATACCTGCTTACTTTTACTATTCATTGGACTGTTGCCTGTGCAGGTCTGGGCCACATCTAGCCTGAGGGTCCGGGACGGCCCGGGGCTGCTGGTTATCCAAACTTGAAGGTACTGCGGCGGACCTGGAAATTCGTCGCCCCCAAAGCCAATCTCGGGCTATGCTAGGTGGATGAAGGGGCGACGTCGTAAAGTCGAAGTCAGGAACTTCATCTACCAAGATTGCAATCTCAGGCTCAGGCAGGTGAAGAAAGGGGCCATGGTATGCTTGCTGGCAGTGGGGCAGCAGGGGTGGGCCATCAGCAAAAAAAAACCTGCTTGCATTTACCATGGCATGTACTTACTAGGCCTTATTGGTGCCTATAAGGCTTTAGCAAGGAAAATTCCTGTGAGGCATTTAATTTAAGCTAGGTTAATGTCTGTGTAGACTTACAACTGACTTAATTGATAACTTATAACCCTTGACACTTCATTATAGTAGGTTTTGATAAGCCTTATTGCCTTATATGTCCTTATATTTTCTTAGATTCCTTAAAAATACTTACATTTAACATAGTAAGGTGTTGGTAAGGTAAAAATTCTGTAAGTACTTGTAAGTACTGTTGGTTTTTGCTGATGGCCCCACCTGCTGCCCCATCCACCCTCACCAGAGATGATGACTGGGAGGGAGTAGTTGAGATTAGATGCAGGCAACGCGGCGGCTCGGGAGCATCATCGGATTGTGGAGTAGCGAAGCATAGTATTTTAGACGCTCATTGATATTTAGGAGGAGAGTTTCTCCATCCGGGACCTCAGAGCCCAATCCGTGAGGAATGGCTTTGTCAGTATCCCGCCGCTCAACTGCAACTACCACACGTGTTCACTTTCCCACTGGTAATACCCGAATAACATATACGGCGTGCAGAAGCTTGGGTAGTATGCAATATACATCATGCCTAGGTGGTACCTGCGAGGACTATATCAGTAACCACACCATTTCTGCGTCTCTTTTAGCGAGTTCTTCACCTGCGATGTCCTGGATAATAGGTCCCACAAGCTTCTGCATTCGAGATCGGTAGCGGCCCAAGCTTCCCGGTGGTTGGCGGGGAAACACAGGCGGCGCTGTTTCCCATGACTCGAATTCTACTTTATATGCGTTCCACGCATCAACTATCGCAGTTTGGGCTCCCAGGGACACCTGATGGGGTTTGAGGCCGACGCGCAGCGTGTCTAGGGTGTCCCATAAGACATTCGCACGTGTCTCGTCGACGCCTGGGAGGAGCGGCACGACACCCGTCAGAACGTCTGCCATGTTCAACAAATGGCCGTCGCGGATGAATTCATCATCGGGGAGGGACTCTACGTCTGGGCGCTCGGCGTCCATCAGCGCTTGCAGTATCTTGCGCAGCTCCATGATGCGCAGCCTCTTCGTTGGTGCCTGTACAACGATGCGCCGCAAGTCCTTCAGCACCACCCGTGCACCAAGGGCCGCAGTGCAGCGTGCTGTGAGTGCGATCGCCGCGTCGCGTGAGCCCTTGAGGGCACGAAGCGAATCTAGCGTAGCCTCGCCAAACGCGCGATCCCATTGGGGCACGTTGACAACGTCATACCACCGCGTGATATGCCATAAAGCGTCGACGCATGGCATAGGTGTGTGTAACTGCGTCTTGAGTAGATGACCGATGCGGAGACCGAGATGGTCGGACACGTGTAAGAGGTTGTAGAGTGTGATCGAAGAGGGAGTAAGTTGCGGAGTCTCGGAAGTGATCGTTGCTGATCCAAGGAAGCCCGGGATGCCCGCAATCAAGGATTCGAGTTCGGAGGGCTCCCGGAGCGAGTTCAACGTCCAGCGCAGCGCGGATGTGTCGAGTTCTTGGGACGATTCCTTGGCGCACCGTTCGAGGTCGTGCTGCAACCCTCCCCAAAAACGTTCTTTGCATTTGCTCCCGTACTCTTTCAGGTTCATGAGCCTCAGAGTCCGATCCGGCATAAAGAATTTGCATATACGTCGGAAAGAGAAAAGGAAAGCGAACTGCAATCCTTGGAGAATGCGCCATAGTGGACCAGACATTGGTGTGAGGTAGGGGCAATCACGACGAAAGAGGGGGAGTAGAGTGAGCACGAGATACGCCTTGGCGCAGACGATGACAGAGCACAAAAGGGCGTACGCCGGGGCGTCGTCGACTTGGAAGAGAAACTGGACGAGGCCTATGAAGAAGAGGAAGACGGAGGCGTGTAGGAGAAGAGGGACAGTATCCACGGCGGTACAAAGCCGGAAACGCAGTACGCCTTGAAACAAATAAGTGCGCACCCGCGCCCGACGTTGTGGAGATGACGGAAGTTGAGTTGTAAATAGATACTTGCGAGCCCACTGTTGAACAAGGGTGGCGGTGAGGGCGCAAGCCACGCTTAGGCTGAGGCTGAGGAACCAGAGGATGTTGACTTGCCGCATGGGAACGGGGACATTGAAGGGTGGTAAAGAGAAGGGAGGTGGTTGTTCAGATGCCGTTGCCGAAGCAGAAAGTTGCTGCGTTATTTGGGTGAGGAGCTGGTTCGTGGTGTCATTGGAGCTCCTTATGAGATATTTGTATCCATCTATGATGAAGGCCGCGACGATCGCAGAGAAAAGGGCCGCCTGGAAAAAGTCTGTCGATGCTATGGCACGGTGCCGCGTATACGAAAGAACGCACGAAGATGAGGATTCCGTCCATGTCGCCCTTCCAACTTTCCACGAGGGTCTTATCATACTTCTCACCCTCCTTGAAAACGACACCCCAGAGCTGCGAAGACGAATCCACGTATTCGATCTCTGTGTATCTGACGTGAGAAATCGGCCAAGAAAAGGGTAGATAGACGAAAGAGGACCTTTCTCTGGAGGTTCAAGTTGTGGCTCGTGGGACAGATCTAGGGTCCGGCAGTGAGTAGTCGGAAGGTGGTTTTCCAAAAACACTAATCGGACCTGTCAGTGGACAGTCGCCGCCTTCAAGTTGAGGAGCATTTGATGTTGTACGCCGAGGCATTGTGAGAGGTTGGAAAGGATAGATAACGCGGTAAACCTATGACGGTAAAGTAAAATAAATACAAGGCCCTGTGGCTGGCCCGGGAAGGCCGTGGAAGCTGGCAACTTGCTCAACAAATTCGTGCATGGCGCGGTGATGGTTGCTTGTTATTGTAGGGCAGGCGAAGTGTTCATTTCCAAGTTATACGTTCAGGATCAGATGTATGCCGTACACTGCACATACAGACATACAGGTTCAAGTTGTGCTACAATTACCACCAACTCTGAGATGGCTGTCCCTAACAGGGGCTTTACAAGCCTCAGCCCATATCTCACATTTCTGGAACCCCCTGTTGTCAAAGGAAAGGTGGACTAAATAACATATTCATCGCAGGGTCGCGCTGTTACCGTCACCGGACGTAGGTCAATCAACGTTTATTTGCGTAGGGGTCAGCCCCGGCTATTGGAGCCAACTCACCACAGCTTGCACCAACACGTTTCCCTCAAAACGAGCCCTCAGGACGCTTCGGTGGAGTAGCCCAGGACCGCCGTTGCGACTACGTGCAAATGAAATAGCAAAGTTATACTGCAACAGCCGCGCATCACACGGAACCTAGTAACCACGCATATGCCTCAAGATCAGATGGACGAGCAGCGCATTCGCACAGCCAACGCACGCCTTGATGTCTTCCGCTTTCAGCGCCTCGCGCATGCGCTGTGCTGCCTCTGACCCTGCCCCATGGGTCAAGATTCTGTCTACGGACTGTGCAGACGAGCATGGCGCCACTTGTTCATCAATGTTTCATCTAAACACATTTTCGTGTGTCGCAATTGTGAAAAGTCTTGAACTCGCGTTTAGAATGCCGGTGGGAGTTCACATTGCACGGTCAGAACAACACTCGTTGAACCACCGTTTCGACAAACTCGTTTGTTCCAGTAGGTTGGCCCCACGGTTTCGGATTAAGCCTCATCACAGCTTGTTTCCGGTCTCACCTAACTGGCCGCAGGCTAGATGCCTTACAGTAGTATGCAGTGTTAAGACTTATGCCGATGTCGCTGACTTCGACACTTGAATAAGAGCTTGGTTGTATGCCAAATCTGTTCCCTAGATCACACGATAGGTACAAATGTATTTCGTGACAAGGACGCTTAGCATTTGACAGGAGAGAGGCTCATTCTACGAGATAACGTGGCACGGGGCAAGTCATCAGAGTTATCAATATTAGTGTTAGAGCTCTAGCAGCCGGAAATGGGCGCAAGGGACGTTCTGTGATGTGTCAATCAGTAAAAGGACGAGAGTAGAAGAACTGAATAATATTCACATTTCCTGTTGATTGACAATAACATTGTCTTGATTTCTGCCACGATTGCCCTGAATTTGGCCTCCCCGGCGGCTTCCATTATGTCGTAGTTCCATCTCTCCTTAGGAGCAGTGTCGGTAACGATATCGGGATGAGGCATGATACAGGAAGGCACAAGATGGCGATCCTGTGGTGTATACTCATAGACGGCGAAACGAGTACCCATGGCGCTTATCCCAATGAGTTTAGATTGTGGGAGAGAGCCAGAACAAAAGTCGAGGAACCTCTCGCGCATCTGACTGTCGGCTGCGGCACGAGAGGGGCCGTGGTTAAGAGCCAAAAACGTCCTGATATCAATAAAAAGAGCAGGAACTCTCCGTTTCATGAAAATGTAAAAAACTGTGAAGTCCACTGGCATAGTTCCGGCAATTCGTTTGAACTGGGGAGAAACCTGGTAATGTTCGGAAACACAGGTCGCCAAGAAGTGCATTGTAAGGGCCATAGAGTTCACTTTCGTCCGTGGTGAAAGGATGAACGAGGCCAAATTGTTCACGTATAAATTCGTTCCAAACCATATCTCGGGGGGATGTGTCCATTAAAAACTCCGAGTTGGCTTGAAAGAACAGACTTACCGCTGCAGAGGACGTTGAGTTGGTGATGAATCCCCACCAACTAAAAATTACGATAGTCCTCGCACTAGTGCTAATGAGTTCGAAAGGAAGTGAGAGAGTACTATTAGAGAAGACCAGCGTCGACGGGATCCTAGACAGGAAGACCAGCCTGTCGGAGCAAAGAGGGCTTGGTCGGGATGCAAGGGGCTAGCGAGAGAGATCGGGACGTGAAGCGCGGTAGAAGTAGCACAGGGGTGCAGATCGAGACCAAAAGGGAGATATGGGATGTAGAACGAGTCGT
>Ga0137390_10005957_pt1 | contig 10332 bp, 9 predicted proteins | sample 15con2h24AmetaG_FD_104937 | JGI IMG/M metagenome (GOLD analysis project Ga0137390, IMG submission 104937) | Vadose zone soil microbial communities from Angelo Coast Range Reserve, California, USA - 15con2h2.4A metaG | ecosystem: Environmental > Terrestrial > Soil > Vadose zone > Saprolite... | reverse complement strand
GCCGACGCGGCGCTCGGCTTTGTGATGCAGGCGATCGAGGCGGCCGGCTACAAGCCGGGCGAGGATGTCGTGCTGGCGCTCGATCCGGCGGCCAGCGAATTCTACCGCGACGGCAAGTACCACCTCGACGGCGAGGGCAAGGTGCTCGATGCGGCCGGCCTCGTCGCCTACTGGAAGGATCTGGTCGACCGCTATCCGATCGTGTCGATCGAGGACGGCATGGCGGAAGACGACTGGGACGGGTGGGCGCTGATGACGCAAGCCCTCGGCGGACGCATTCAGCTGGTCGGCGACGATGTCTTCGTGACCAATCCCGCGCGGTTCAAAAGCGGCATCGAGCGCGGCATCGCCAATGCACTCTTGGTCAAGGTCAACCAGATCGGCACGTTGTCGGAGACCCTGGAGGCGGTAGAGATCGCGCTGCGCGCCGGCTATGGCGCGGTCATGTCGCACCGCTCCGGCGAGACCGAGGATGCGACGATCGCCGATCTCGCGGTGGCGACCAATTGCGGCCAGATCAAAACCGGCTCACTGTCGCGCTCCGACAGACTCGCCAAATACAACCAGCTGATTCGGATCGAAGAGCAGCTCGGCGCCTCGGCAATTTTTCCGGGACGGTCCGTCATCCGGCGATAGATTGTCCCTGTTTGAGGCAGCATCTGCGTCGAGCGTGGTGCCGCAGGGGCGTCCTCGGACGTTTGCCGCTAAATCGTAACTCCCTGATGATGCTGAGAAAAAAAATACTTCATGCCGAGCGCGAGCGAAGCGCGCGGTCGAAAGAACCAGCCGTATTGAACGAGATTTAGAGCGGAGACACCCGCCAGCCGCGGCTTTTATTAGAGCCCGAAGCGCATTACTGGCGTTGACGATGGCGACGGCAAGTGATTCTCTTGGGCGATGATCGTGTTGCGCGAAATGCGCCGGCGCGCCAAGGTGCTGATCGGCCCCGTATTGGGGTTGGCGCTGACCGGCTATTTTGCCTACCACCTCGTCGAAGGCGATCGCGGCCTGCGCGCCTGGATGCGGATCACGCAGGAGTTGCGCCAGGCCAAGTCCAATCTGGCCGATGTCGCGGCCGAGCGGGCAGCGCTCGACCGCCGGGTCGCCAATATGCGGCCCGACCATCTCGACCCCGATCTCCTCGACACGCAGGTCCGCCGCAACCTCGATGTCGCCGCACCTGACGAGATCGTGATCATGCAGCCGGCAAACCCGCGCTGAGGCGGCTCGGTCACGCCCCCGGTGGCGGCCCGGAATCGGTGGCCCTGAGGTTGCAAACCGACGGATTTGACCCCATGCTTCGGGGCAGCCCGGAGGAAGCCCAGATGGCCGTCAAGCGCAAGACCAAGCCGGCGAAGCTCGCCGAGCCGAGCCTTTCGGCTGAGGCGCTCAGGCGCTGTTATGCCGACATGCTGCTGATCCGCCGCTTCGAGGAGCGCGCCGGGCAGATGTACGGCATGGGGCTGATCGGCGGGTTCTGCCATCTCTATATCGGCCAGGAGGCGGTGGTCGTCGGCATGCGGGCGGCGCTCGCGGAAGGCGACACGGTCATCACCTCCTATCGCGACCACGGCCACATGCTGGCTTGCGGCATGGACCCCAAAGGCGTCATGTCGGAGTTGACCGGGCGGCGCTGCGGCTATTCGCACGGCAATGGCGGCTCGATGCACATGTTCAGCCCGGAGAAGAACTTTTTCGGCGGCCACGGCATCGTCGGCGCGCAGGTGCCGATCGGCACCGGGCTCGGCTTTGCCCACCGCTACCGCGATGACGGGCGTGTCTCGGTGACCTATCTCGGCGACGGCGCGATCAACCAGGGCCAAGTCTACGAAAGCTTCAACATGGCGTCGCTGTGGAAGCTGCCGGTGGTCTACGTCGTCGAAAACAACCGCTACGGCATGGGCACCTCGGTCAGCCGCGCCTCGGCCCGCACCGACCTGTTTCACCGCGGCATCGCCTATGGCATCCCGGGCGAGCAGGTCGATGGGATGGATGTGGTCGCGGTCCACGACGCCGGCACGACCGCGGCCGAGCATGCCCGCTCCGGCCAGGGACCGATCATTCTCGAAATGCTGACCTACCGCTACCGCGGCCATTCGATGTCCGATCCGGCGAAATACCGCACCAAGGACGAAGTCAACCGGATGCGCAGCGAGCACGATCCGATCGACCATTTGCGCCAGCGGCTGCTCGCCGATCATCTGGCCGAGGAGGACGATCTCAAGGAGATCGAAAAACGCGCCAGGGATACCGTTGCGGAAGCCGCGCAGTTCGCCCAGGACTGCCCGGAACCAGACCCGAGCGAGCTGTGGACGGATGTGCTGGCAGAGGCCTGATCCGCGGCGAGGTGGAGCCGGGCGGGAGCGGGCGATGACCCGCGAGGTAAGCCGAGGACGGAATGGCTAGCGAAGTGCTGATGCCGGCGCTGTCGCCGACGATGACCGAGGGCAAGATCGCCCGCTGGGTCAAAAGCGAAGGCGAGCCGGTGCGGGCCGGCGATGTGCTGGCGGAAATCGAGACCGACAAGGCGACGATGGAGGTCGAGGCGGTGGATGAGGGGGTGCTCGCCAAGATCGTGATCCCCGAAGGCACCGACCATGTCGCGGTCAACACGCCGATCGCCCTGATTGCCGAGAACGGCGAGGATCTGCATGAGGCAGAAGCCAAGGCGGCAGCCGCGGCGCCCCAGGCGAAACAGCGGCCGCTGCCGCCCGGGCAGCACGAGGGGCCGACCCCGCTGCCGCCCGCCCCCCGCGACGATATTGCGAGGCGTACCCGTCCGGCGCCGGCTCCCGAGCCCGGCGAATATACCGGCAAGACCGTCACCCAGACCGTGCGCGAGGCGCTGCGCGACGCGATGGCCGAAGAGATGCGGCGCGACGACAGCGTCTTTCTGATCGGCGAAGAAGTCGCGGAATATCAGGGCGCCTACAAGATCAGCCAGGGGCTGTTGCAGGAATTCGGGCCGCGTCGGGTCATCGACACGCCGATCACCGAACAGGGCTTCACCGGGCTCGGCATCGGCGCCGCCTTTGCCGGGCTGCGCCCGATCGTTGAGTTCATGACCTTCAACTTCGCGATGCAGGCCATGGACCAGCTGATCAATTCGGCGGCCAAGACCCGCTACATGTCGGGCGGGCAGATGGCGGCGCCGATCGTGTTCCGGGGTCCCAACGGCATCGCCGCGCGGGTCGCTGCGCAGCATTCGCAATGCTATGCCAGCTGGTACGCCCATGTGCCGGGGCTGAAGGTCGTGGCGCCCTATACCGGAGCCGACCACAAGGGGCTGTTGAAATCGGCGATCCGCGATCCGAACCCGGTGATCTTTCTCGAACACGAATTGGTCTACGGCGAGAGCTTCGCGGTGCCGGAGGACCCGGAATTTCTGGTGCCGATCGGCAAGGCGCGCATCGCCCGCGTTGGCGAGCACGTCACGATCACCGCCTTCTCGCGCATGGTGAAGCTCGCGTTGCAGGCTGCCGAAGAGCTCGAAAAAGCGGGGATTTCCGCCGAGGTCATCGATCTGCGCTCGCTGCGGCCGTTCGACGTCGCGACGGTGGCGGAGTCGGTCAAGAAGACCAATCGCATCGTCTCGGTCGAGGAGGGCTGGCCGTTTGCCGGGATCGGCGCCGAGATCGCGGCGATCGCCGTCGAGGAATGCTTCGACTGGCTCGACGCGCCGCCGAGACGCGTTGCCGGTAAGGACGTGCCTTTGCCTTATGCCGCCAATCTCGAGCGCCTGGCGGTGCCGCAGGTCGAGGACATCGTCGCCGCGGCGCGCGAGGTGGCGTACCGCTAGCCGACTTTTCGCGAACGCGGCGCGGCAAAGGGACAGCACATGCCGATCGAAATCCGGATGCCGGCGCTGTCGCCGACGATGACCGAAGGCAATCTCGCCCGCTGGCTCAAGAAAGAGGGCGACGAGGTGCATTCGGGCGATGTTATCGCCGAGATCGAGACCGACAAGGCGACGATGGAATACGAGGCGGCCGACGAAGGCCGCATCGGCAAGATCATCGTTCCGGAAGGCGCGCAGGGAATAAAGGTCAACCAGCCGATCGCGCTGCTGCTCGAAGAAGGCGAGGATCCGGCGACGCTCGAAAAATTCGCCGCCGCGGCGCCAGCGCCAGCGCCAGCCCCAGCCCCAGCCTCGACCGCGCCGCCGACCGTGCCGCTCGCGCAACCGGCTGCGGCGGCGCCCGAGCGGGGGCCCGCACGGTTAAATGGGGGCCGCGTCTTCGCCAGCCCCCTGGCTCGCCGTATGGCGCAGCAGGCCGGGCTCGACCTCGCCGCGATCCGCGGCTCCGGGCCGCAGGGCCGCATCGTCAAGGCGGATATCGACAAGGCGCTGGCCGGCCCGGCTCGGCCACCTGCCGCTGCGCCGGGCGTTATCGCTGCGCCGGGCGTCGCGGCTGCGCCGCGCGCGCTGCCGGGCTTCGCCAAGGAGCAGGTGCTGGCGCTCGCCGGCAACCCGCCCTACACCGAGAAGCCGCACAGCGGAATGCGCCGCGTCATCGCCCGCCGGCTCAGCGAGTCGAAGCAGACCATCCCGCATTACTATATGTCGGTCGATTGCGTGATCGACGATCTGCTGAAGATCCGCGCGGCGCTCAACGCCAAGGCGCCCTCGGACGGAGGGGGCTACCGGATCTCGGTCAACGATTTCGTGATCCGCGCCGCCGCGCTGGCCTTGCGCCAGGTGCCGGCGGCCAACGCGTCGTGGAGCGACGAGGCGATCCTGTTATGGGACCGGGTCGACATCGCGGTCGCGGTGGCGCTCGACGATGGGCTGATTACGCCGATCGTCAAATCCGCCGACCAGAAGGGGCTGGCGCAGATTGCGCAGGAGGCGAAGGACCTTGTCGAGAGGGCCCGCGCCGGCAAGCTGAAGCTCGAGGAATTCCAGGGCGGCACCTTCTCGATCTCCAACCTCGGCATGTACGGCATCCGCGAGTTCGCCGCGGTGATCAACCCGCCGCAGGGCGGCATCCTCGCGGTCGGCGCCGGTCAGCAGCGGCCGGTCGTCCGCGACGGCCAGCTTGCGGTCGCGACAGTGATGACCTGCACCCTGTCGGCGGACCACCGGGTGGTCGACGGCGCGATCGGCGCGCAATTCCTCGGCGCCTTCAAGAAGCTCGTCGAAGATCCGCTGACGATGCTGCTGTGATGGCCGAATCTTCCTTCGATCTCGTTGTGATCGGCAGCGGGCCCGGCGGCTATGTCGCGGCGATCCGGGCGGCGCAGCTCGGCATGAAGGCGGCAATCGTCGAGCGCGAGCAGCTCGGCGGCATCTGCCTGAATTGGGGCTGCATCCCGACCAAGGCATTGCTGCGCGCCTCGGAAATCAATCACCTGCTGCATCACCTCGATGCGTACGGTTTCTCGGCACAAGCCGTCGCCTACGACCCGAAGAAGGTCGTGGCCCGCTCGCGCGCGGTTGCGAAGCAGCTGTCGAACGGCGTTGCCCATCTGATGCGCAAGAACAAGATCACGGTGCTCGACGGCGATGCCAAGCTCGCCGGCAAAGGGCGGGTTGCCGTGACAAAGGACGGCAAACCGGTCGCCGAGCTCGCCGCGCCGCATATCATCCTGGCGACCGGGGGGCGGGCGCGCTCATTGCCCGGGCTCGAACCCGACGGCAAGCTGGTATGGACCTACCGGGAAGCGATGGTGCCGCCGGCAATCCCGAAGTCGCTGCTGGTCGTCGGCTCGGGCGCGATCGGCATCGAGTTCGCAAGCTTCTACCGCGACATGGGCGCCGAGGTGACGGTCGTCGAAGTGCTCGACCGGGTATTGCCGGTCGAGGACGAGGAAATTTCCGCCTTCGCTCGCAAGTCCTTCGAGAAGCAGGGGATCAAGATCCACACCGGAGCGACGGTCAAGGCGCTGAAGCGCGGCAAGGACAATGTCGCGGCGCAGATCGAGGCCAATGGTAAGACCTCCGACATCACGGTCGAGCGCGTCATCCTCGCGGTCGGCATCGTCGGCAATGTCGAGGATGTCGGCCTCGAAGGCACCCAGGTGAAGGTCGAGAAGACGCATGTCGTGGTCGACGAATGGCTGCGCACCGGAGAGCCAGGGCTCTACGCGATCGGCGATCTGGTCGGGCCGCCCTGGCTGGCGCACAAGGCGATGCATGAGGGCGTGATCTGCGTCGAGCACATCGCCGGGCTCAACGACGTGCACCCGCTCGATCTGAGGAACATCCCGGCCTGCACCTATTGCCGGCCGCAGGTCGCCAGCGTCGGGCTGACCGAGAAGGCGGCGCGCGAGGCGGGCTACGAAGTCAAGACGGGGCATTTCCCGTTCATCGGCAACGGCAAGGCGATCGCGCTCGGTGAGCCCGAGGGCATGGTCAAGACCGTGTTCGACGGCAAGACCGGCGAGCTCCTTGGCGCCCATATGATCGGCGCCGAGGTCACCGAGCTGATCCAGGGATACGCGATCGCCAAGACCTTGGAGACGACCGAGAGCGAGCTGATCCGCACGATCTTCCCGCATCCGACCATTTCCGAGACGATGCACGAGAGCGTGCTTGACGCTTACGGGCGGGCCATCCACTTCTAGAGAGTGGCGGTTTGGCATCGAACCCAGTCCCATCGGATCGAATCGCTTATCTAATCCAGATCAGTGAACTGATTCGAAATTATGGGCTCGTTGTAGCCGCCGGTCTCGGCTTGGTTTTGGCATGGTGGCGCAGCCGCGCATCCAACAGGCAAGCGATCGCGGCCTTACGACAAGCCGAAGTCGCTCAACGGGATCATGTGGTCGAGATGTTCAATCGTGCGGTTGATCAGCTAGGCAGCGAGAAATTGGAGGTTCGATTAGGGGCAATCTACACCCTCAAGCGAATCAGCCGTGATCCGCAGTATGTCGACTACAGGATTCCGATTCTGGAAACTTTGACGGCGTATGTCCGCGAGCGGACTCGCGACGATACAAGTGCGGAACCGCCCGTTGATATTCGAGAAATCATGAACCTTTTGACCGAATCTTTATCGGAACCGAACAAAAGTTAGGATAGTACCAATGCCCCAAATCGAAGGTTTCGTTCTCGACTTGTCGGGTGCGAAGGTCCGGCGAACGAATTTGTCGCATACGAACCTGACGCGCGCCAATTTGAGTCACGCCGACTTGACCGGAGCGAATCTGAGGGGTGCCAACTTGGCCGACGCTATCCTGACAGGGACGATCTTGCGTGGCGCCGACCTGAGCGGTGTCATTAATCTTACCAAAGAACAATTGGCCGCCGCTGTGATCGATGACACGACCATCCTGCCATCCAAGCTTCAATAGATTTTAGCTTGTCGAATCCAACCACCGCAGGACAATCGGTGAGCCGTGGCTAGCGACGTCGCCCTTCGCCATCCGGAAAAGGCGGCGCGACCCGACCAGCCGAGCCCGAGGAAGCCGCCCTGGATTCGGGTCAAGGCGCCGACCTCGCCCGAATATCACGCGACCCGCCGGCTGATGCGCGACTTGCAGCTCAACACGGTGTGCGAGGAGGCGGCCTGCCCGAATATCGGCGAGTGCTGGAAGGAAAAGCATGCGACCGTGATGATTTTGGGCGCCGTCTGCACCCGCGCCTGCACCTTCTGCAATGTCGCGACCGGCCGGCCCGACAAGCTCGATCCGCACGAGCCCGAGCGGGTCGGCGCCGCGGTCGCCGCGCTCGGCCTCAACCACATCGTCGTGACCTCCGTCGACCGCGACGATCTGGAGGATGGCGGCGCTGAGCACTTTGCGCGAACAATCGCGGCGATCCGCGCTGCCGCGCCCGCCACCACGATCGAGGTGCTGGTCCCCGATTTCCTGCGCAAGGACGGCGCGATCGAGATGGTCGTGGCGGCCCGGCCGGACGTCCTCAACCACAATCTCGAAACCGTGCCGCGGCTCTATGCCGAGGTGCGGCCGGGCGCCCGCTATTTCCACTCGTTGCGGCTGCTCGACCAGGCCAAACGGCTCGACCCGACGATCTTCACCAAATCCGGCCTGATGGTCGGGCTCGGCGAGGCGCGCGGCGAGGTGTTGCAGGTGATGGACGATCTGCGCGAGGCCGAGGTCGATTTCCTGACCATCGGGCAATATCTGCAGCCGACGCCGAAACACCATCCGATCGCCGATTTCATCACCCCGGAGGCGTTTGACGGTTATCGGCGATTGGCGCTCGGCAAGGGGTTTCTGATGGTGTCGGCCTCGCCGCTGACCCGCTCGTCCTATCACGCGGGCGAGGATTTCGCGCGGCTGAAGGCGGCGCGGGCCGCCGCGCTCGCGGGCCGGGCCTAGGCCCGATGCCGACCCATGCCGAGCAGCGCATCCTGCCCTACACGCCGGAGCAGCTCTTCGCCTTGGTCGCTGATGTCGAGCGCTATCCCGAATTCCTGCCCTGGTGCGTCGGCGCGCGGATCCGCGAGCGCCGCCCGGACCTGATTGTCGCCGACCTGATCATCGGCTTTCGCATGTTCCGCGAGCGTTTCACCTCGCGCGTCGCGCTCGACCCGCCGCGCCGCATCGACGTGACCTATGCCGAAGGGCCGTTCCGTTACCTCAACAACCATTGGGTGTTCGAGCGGGTGCCGGGCGGCTGCCGTATCAATTTCTTCGTCGATTTTGAATTCAAGTCGCGCCTATTGCAGCGCGTCATCGAATTGCTGTTCCACGAGGCGGTGCGCCGCATGGTCGGCGCCTTCGAGCACCGGGCGGAGCAGCTCTACGGGAAACCGGAACCTGATGCCGCCAGCAAACCGGCGATGTGATGCGCAAATATCCGATTGGTGGGGTTCGCTCCCGCCTGTTGCGCAAATGCCGTTCTCGAATACCCCTCTGGATACTAAAGCATCGGTTTATGCTCTGTAGGAACCGTGAATTCGGTCCGAGCTGGAGCCCGTATAGAAGCGCCAGCTATCGCGACGCAGCTCTCGCCCGAAATTCTTCCGCAAGAATGCCGTCCCATTTGCGGCGCGGCGATTTGTTGTCCGGTCCGCGCAGGAGACCAATCCTGCCGCCGCACCAGCGTGCGGCGGAGATGAGGCGTTATGGGGCGCTTGGTCCGAATAAGGGAAAAACGCCAGCCCTCAGGCGAGCGTGGAGAGAATACAACGCCCGCTGGTCCGATGAACGCGACCCGAATCCGCCGGGCGAGGGGAGAGATTTGGGCTAAACCGGAGGCCCTTACGGGTTTTCGGCTATTCCGCCGCCAGCGCTGATTGCTCCTCGGCGAGCAGCCGCTCGACGGTACGGCGCATGTACATCCGGTTGGCGTCGGAAGCGATATCGACGAGCCCGCGCTCGCCGAACTCGTCGAGCCGGGCCTGCTGCGCCTCGACCATGGTCTTGTCCTCGAGAAAGGTCGGGGCGATCTCGCGATAGAGCTGTTCGGTCGCCTCCGGCTCGTTCTGGCGATAGCCGTTCGCCGCCGACCAGAAATAAAAGCAGCTGGTCTCGGTTTCCGGGGTCAGGCCGTGGAACAGGCGGAACTGGAAGCGGAAATCGCGCTGCGGGTCGACGAATGGGCTGCCGGCATCGGCCGCACCGGTCCATTGCAGGATGCTGCTCGGCGCGACGAACTCGAATTCCTGGCAGCGATCGACCCGGCCGGTAAATCCTGCTGCCCTGACGTAGCTTGGCGGCGGCACCGAATTTTTCATCCAGCGGGTGAATTTGAGGCCGCGCGTCGTGCGCGTCGTCTTCATCTCGGCCTCGACATGCGCCGCCGGATTGCCGCCCACGGTCTTGGCATGGAGATAGCCGAGATGCGTCAAATCCATCAGGTTGTCGACCATCAGCATGTAATTGCCCTTGATCGGATAGACGTCGTGCTTGTTGGGCCACTTCGCCTTGTCGTTGTGGTACGGGAAGTCGACGATCGACGCCGGATCGGCCTTCGCCGCCTCGCCCATCCACACCCAGACGAGCTGGTCCTTCTCGACGAGCGGATAGCTGCGCACGCAGGCATCCTCGGGAATGCGCGATTGCCCGGGGATCGCGACGCAGCGGCCCGAGCCGTCAAAGACGAGGCCGTGATAGCCGCATTGCAGGCCGGCCTCGACGACGCTGCCCATATGCAACGGCGCGGCGCGATGGCAACAGCGGTCGGCGAGCGCCGCGGCGCGGTTGTCGCGGTCGCGGAACAGCACCAGGGGATCGCCGCAGATCCGGCGGGCGAGCGGTTCGGCGCCGATCTCGTCGGCCCAGGCGGCGATATACCAGGCGTTGCGGACCAGCATCGGCAGGCTCCTGAGTCAGTGCGATATCCCGCCGCGGATCATAGATCGGCGCCCGCGGCGGGGAAAGGCCGCGGTCAGCTCGACTGGGTCTCGGTCTGCAGCATTT
>Ga0137390_10005955_pt1 | contig 10334 bp, 9 predicted proteins | sample 15con2h24AmetaG_FD_104937 | JGI IMG/M metagenome (GOLD analysis project Ga0137390, IMG submission 104937) | Vadose zone soil microbial communities from Angelo Coast Range Reserve, California, USA - 15con2h2.4A metaG | ecosystem: Environmental > Terrestrial > Soil > Vadose zone > Saprolite... | reverse complement strand
GCTCTCGTGGGCGTGCGGTCGTTGGACGACGGTGAGCGCGAGCTGCTGCGAGACCAGGACGTGAAGGTGTTCACGATGAGCGACCTCGACCGTCTCGGCGTCGAGCGCTCGGTCCGCGAGGCGCTCGCACACGTCGCCGGCCCGGGTTTCGTTCACGTGAGCCTCGACATGGATGCGGTCGATCCTGATGTCGCGCCGGGAGTCGGGACGCCGGTGCGCGGTGGACTGTCCTATCGCGAGGCACACCTCGCGATGGAGCTCGTGGCCGAGTCCGGCCTCGCGACTTCGCTCGACGTCGTGGAGGTGAATCCGGTGCTCGACCGCGAGAACCAGACCGGGAAGCTCGCCGTCGAGCTCATTGCAAGCGCGTTAGGAGCCAGGATTCTCTAAGAACCGGCCAGGATTCTCTAAGAACCGCTCGACCGCGTCTGCGGTCTCGTCGTACGCGTCCCAGTAGACGATGTGGCCTCCGGGAACCTCGATCACTTCGATCAGGTCGCCGAGCGCCATTCGATACGCGTCGATCTGATCCTCGCGCACGAGCCCGAACTCGCCTGCGTGGACGAGCAAGGTGGGCACGCGGAGGGTCTCCGGTGGTGGTGGCGGCGTCGTGAGCTCGCCGTACATCGAGACGACTGCGCTCTGGCAGTAGCGGAAGCGGTAGCGGCCGTCGCGATGTTCGACCAGGTGCTCGCGCATTTCCTCTTCCAGATGCGTGCGCTGCGTCGGCACTCCGGTTCCGAGGCGCTCCGCGATCGCCGCTTCCGTCGAGTCGAAGGACCGGTCGGCCCGTTCGCGCTCGGCGAAGTCGAAGCCGACGTGCGGAAGCAGCTGGATCGCCGGGTCGAGCAGCGCGGCTCGCTCGATCCGGTCCGGTGCGAGGACGGCTAGCTCGAGGACGAGCCGGCCGCCGAACGAATGGCCGACCCACTTCGCCTGGCGGACTTCGGCTGCATCGAGTGTCTCGAGCACGTCGTGCGCGTGCGTGGCGAACGTCCACGGTGGTTCCCAGCCCGAGCTTCCGTGCCCGCGCAGGTCCGGAGCCAGCACACGGAACTGCTGTGCGAGACGCTCCTCGGCGAGCCGGCGAAAGCGGCGGCCGTGAGCGTTGACGCCGTGGAGACAGACCACCGGGGGCGCAGACGAGTCGCCCCACTCGTGCAGATTCAGCTCCATTAGCGTTCCTGCGCGAGCGCGGCGACGACGTCGCCCGGATCTCCACGGAACACGACGTCTGCGCCCTGCTCCATCCCGTCGCCGCCACCGACCGACACGATGACCGCGGCCTTCACGATGCCGGTCAGCTGTTCGAAGTCGCCCGGGACGCCGACGGCTACGAGGACGCGAGGTGCGACAGGGCGGCCGTACAGGCCGATCTGGCGGTTGCCGGGAAGCTCGCCCCGCGCACAAACCTCACGCGTTCCTCCGACCGCGACTCCTGCCGGCGCCCAGCCCGCCGGTGCGTCGGGACCGAGCAGCACGACGACGTCGTGCTCGTCGAGATCGAACGCAGGCGACGGCCGGTGCTCCACGAGCACGCAGCGGGGGTCCGGCAGCGTGTCGAGCTCGAACCGCTCCACCTTCGCCGTGTGCTCGAGCGCCTCGAGCACGCCGAACATCCTCGGCCGCACGGTTGCGAGCTGCGGTGTGGTCGAGCCCATGATCACCGAGACGATGTTTCCGCCGTACGCGGGTTTCGTCTGGATCAAACGTCCGGCTCGATCGATGCCGAGATTGACGCAGTCGCCCGTCATGCCCAGCTCGAGCTCTCCTGCTGCGCGCGGACCGATGTCCCGCCCGGTCGCCGTTGCGGGGATCGCAAGGACGTGCGGCCGAAGCCGTTCGAGAACCTCAACGAGCGCCGCGCTCCAGACCTCGGGGTGGTACCGGTCGAGGCGGTGATCGTCGACCACGACGACGCGGTCCGCGCCGTGTCTCCCGAGGGTCTCGCCGACGGCTCCGGCATCTCTGCCCAGGACAAGCGCGACGCTCTCCCCGCCGAGCTTGCCGGCGAGCTCGCGGCTCTTGGCGATCAGTTCGAGCGACGCCCTCGTCGCACGCCCGTCCACGGTCTCGACGAACGTCCACGCGTCGTAGTTCTTGCCGGGCTTCTCGCCCAGGCGTTCCGGCTTCTCCCATTGCGTGGCCTCGGTAACGCGGTCGGCCAGGAGACTTCGCACCTTGCTCCGTACCTCGTCGGAGCTATTCGCGAGCTCGCCCGCACGTTCGGGGGTGACGTTGCGCACTGCGAGCACGCGCGTCGGCGATCCGCTCTGGCCGAACCGCTTGTCGTTTTCGTGTACGTCGTCGACGAGGTCGTGCGCGGTCCAGACATCGACCCTGCCGTCGGTCGAGCTCTGCGCCTCGAGTGCGGCTGCGAGCGACAGCACCGCTGGGGGATCCAGCTCGTAGGTGTCGTAGCCGGCGTCCGTCTCACACGTCGCACGCACGCGGGTCCCGGTTAGCTCGATGTCGACCACGCTCGTCAAATGGGGCCAGCCCAGGAACGCAGCAGTCTCCGGCGGCACCTGCCACGTCTCGGAGTCGAGTGTCTTGCGCCCGCAGAGGACGAGATCGACGCCCCCTTCCTTCTGGATCGCGAGAGCGAGCGTGCGTGACGTGCCGAGTGTGTCGGCGACCGCGAAGACCCGGTCGGACAGATGGATGCAGCGATCGGCGCCGAGCGCGAGACACGTGCGCAATGCGTCCCCGGCCTGGGGCGGCCCCATCGTCATCGCGATCACCTCACCGCCGGCGAGCTTCTTGAGCTCGGCCGCCTGGGTGACCGCTGCCGCATCGAACGGGTTGAGGAGGAGCGGCACGCCCTCACGGCGCAGCGATTTCGTCTCCGGGTCGAACTCGATCGCGTCGGCGCGCGGAACCTGTTTGACGAGACAGACGATCTTCACCTGTGGCAGCCTAATCAGCGGTGCTCGCTCTCCTCTACGACATCCATGGCAACCTGCCCGCCCTCGAAGAGGTCCTGAAGGACGCGGAGGGCACCGGAGCGGGCGCCTATCTCCTCGGCGGGGACTTCGCGTCGTGGTCGCCGTGGCCGCGCGAGACGATCGAGCGGCTACGCGGCCTGCCGAATGCGACGTGGATCCGGGGCAACGGCGAGCGCTGGCTCCGGGAGCCTCCAGTCGATCGGCCCGAGGTCATCGAGGCACTTTCCGGGCGCGACTCCGGTCTGGGTACCGACGAGGGCTGGCTGTACTCGCTCCAGTCGCAATTCGAGCTTCAGGGCGTGCTCTACGTCCACGGCTCGCCTCGCTCGGATGTCGAGAGCTTCGCACCCGAGCCCGGTGAGGACGACGAGCGGATGCTGAACGGCGTTCGTGGCAAGACGGTCGTCTTCGGCCACAGCCACCAGCAATTTCGCCGGCCCGGCCCGAACGGCACGACACTGCTGAATCCCGGCAGCGCCGGCATGCCGCTCGACGGCGACGTGCGCGCGGCCTACGCGCTGCGTGGAGACGACGGCGAGTTCGAGTTCCGCCGGGTCGCATACGACGTCGAGCGCGCCGCGCTCGGTTGGGAGAGAGTCGGCGGCGATTTCGGGAAGTTCGCGGCGCAGCGGGTTCGCCGCGGCTCGGACTAATCGGTCGACTCCTCGCCGCTTCCCGACGGCTCGTAGTACGTCGTCCCCTTCAACTCGTCCGGGAGGTGGTCGACGTCGAATCCGGCCGGATCGGAATGGGGATAGATGTAGCCCTCTCCCTTGCCGAGCTTGCGTCCGTAGTAACTCCCGTCGGCTAGCGCCTTCGGCGGCTTGATGTTTCCCCGCTCCTGGACGTCCTTCGCCGCCCGCTTGATCGCCTCGTAGCTCGCGTTCGACTTCGGAGCGCGCGCGAGGTAGATCGCCGCCTGCGAGAGGTTCAGCCGCGCTTCCGGCAGACCCACGTGTTCGACGGCCTGTGCGGCCGCGACCGCCACCAGTAGTGCGCGGGGATCCGCGTTGCCGATGTCCTCGGACGCGAGCACGATCATGCGCCGAGCGATGAAGCGCGCGTCCTCGCCGCTCTCGAGCATCGCGGCCAGGTAATAGACCGAGGCGTCGGGGTCCGAGCCGCGCATCGACTTGATGAACGCGGAGATGAAGTCGTAGTGCGCATCCGCGGTCTTGTCGTAGAGCAGCGGCCGCTTGCGCGCCGCATCGTCAACGTGCGCCTCCGAGAGCGGCTCGCCGGCGGCCTGGGCAGTTTGCTGAGCGAGCTCGACGATGTTGTGAACGGAGCGGGCGTCGCCGCCCGCGCGGGTGGCGATCAAGCGAAGAAGCTCGTCCGGGATCTCGGCGCCCACCGCTGCGGCGCCGCGGCGAGCCACGGTCTCGAGCTCTGCTACCGAGAGCGGGAAGAGCTCGTAGACCTGAGCTCGCGAGAGCAGCGCGGAGTTGACCTCGAAGTACGGGTTCTCCGTCGTCGCGCCGATGAGCGTGATCACCCCCTCTTCGACACCGGGCAGGAGCGCGTCCTGCTGCGCCTTGTTGAAGCGGTGGATCTCGTCGAGGAACAGGATCGTGCGCTGCCCGTTGGCTCCGAGCCGCTCTCTCGCGCGCGCCAGCACCTCTCGCACCTGGGCGACCGTTGCCGATACCGCCGAGAGCTCCTCGAACTCCGCGCCGGTGGCGCGCGCGATGATGCGCGCGAGCGTCGTCTTCCCGCTGCCCGGCGGCCCGTAGAAGATGGCCGACCGGACCCGGTCCTCCGCGATTGCCAGCCTGAGGGCAGAGCTCTCGCCGAGCACGTGCTCCTGCCCGACGAACTCGTCGAGCGACTGCGGTCGCATCCGCAGCGCGAGGGGCGCGACTCCCGGGAGCCGCTGCTCCGCCGCATCCGAGAAGAGGTCGCTCATTGCAGGAGAAGTATGCTCCGCAGGCCCTTGGCGACCGAGACTCACGAGGATTTCTCCGAGCCGATCCTGCCCGGGGCGGGAGCGTCGGACTACGAGCGCTATCTGCACACGGACGAGCTCCTCGCGTTGCAGAAGTCGCCGGACGAGCAGGTCCACCCGGACGAGTTGCTGTTCCAGACGGTGCACCAGTCGTCGGAGCTCTGGCTCAAGCTCGGCACCTCGGAGGTCGCTCGGGCGACGGCGCACCTGCGAGCAGGCGAGCTTGCGGCGGCACTACGCCTGCTCGGACGCGCGTCCCTCTGCCTGCGATTCGTCACGCGCCAGCTCGACATGCTCGAGCAGATGTCGCCGTGGGAGTATCAGATCGTCCGCCGTGTCCTGGGACATGGCAGCGGCTTCGACTCGCCCGGTTTTCGCGTCGTCCGCCGGGTCACCCCGCCGCTCGGGGAGGCATTCGAGGCAGCTGTCTCGAAGGCGGGGCTCGACGTCGTCGAGGTGTACGTGCAGGGCCGCGAGCACGAGGAGCTCTACCAACTCGCGGAGGCGTTGGTGGAATGGGACGAGCGGATCACGATGTGGCGGATCCGTCATTACAAGGTCGTCGCCCGCATCATCGGCGACCAGGTCGTCGGCACACAGGGGACACCGGTCGAAGTGCTCGGGAAGATGATCCACCACAACTTTTTCCCGGCCCTCTGGCGCGCGCGGAATCAGCTGACCGCCCGAGCGAAAGAGGAGGAGGGCTGAGCGTGGCGTTCCAGGAGCTGAAGCAACGACAGAGTGTCGTCTGGGGATCGGCGCCGTTCGAGCGCGTCGCGGGCGAGATCGCGGATGTTCACGATCGCCTCGTTGCAGCGCTTGCGCCGCGAGCCGGCGAGACCTGGCTGGACGTTGGAACCGGAACCGGCGGTGTCGCGGTTCGAGCAGCACGCGCCGGCGCCACCGTCACAGGCTCGGATCTGGCTCCTGCTCTGATCCAGACGGCGAAGCGCCTGGCGGCAGAGGAGGGCCTCGACATCCGCTACGAGGTGGGTGACGCGGAGCAGCTGCCATACGCGGGTGAGAGCTTTGCCGTCGTCTCTTCCAGCTTCGGCGCGATCTTCGCGCCCACTCACGAAGCCGTCGCGCGAGAGCTCGCTCGCGTGACTCGCCCAGGTGGGCGCATCGGCCTCACCGCCTGGGATCCGAACGGTGGCATGGGCGACTCCTTCCGGCTGCTCCGGCGTTTCCAGCCGCCGCCCCCCGAGGGAGCGGGGAACCCGCTCGACTGGGGACGCGAGGAGCACGCGCGCGAGCTTCTCGAGGGTGACTTCGACCTCCGGTTCGTACACGACGCCAGTCCGCCCACCGGCAAGTCCGGCGCGGAGGCGTGGGAGCTCTCGGTGACGTCGTTCGGGCCGATGAAGATGCTGCACGAGTCGCTCGACGAGGAACGTCGGCAGGAATTGCAGGAGGCGTTCGTCGACTTCTACGACTCGCGACTCGACGCGCCGCGCGAGTACTTGCTGATCCTCGGGACGCGGCGCTGATGGCGACGGTCTCGACCCGCGATGAGGTCACCGAGCTCCTGCAGGAACTGATCCGCGTCGACACGACCAATCCGCCGGGCAACGAGACCGCGGCGGCCGAGCTTCTGCGCGAGTATCTCGAGGACAGCGGCGCGCATGTGGAGCTGTACGCACGGGTGCCCGAACGGGCCAACCTCGTTGCCCGCATCCGCGGGCGTGGCGAGGGACCGACGCTCCTCTTCCTCTCGCACACCGACGTCGTGCTCGCCGATGCGGCCGAGTGGAGCGCGGACCCCTTCGGCGGCGAGCTCCGTGACGGCGAAGTGTGGGGTCGCGGCGCGCTCGACATGAAAGGGCAGGTCGCCGCCAGCGCCGTTGCGCTTGCCTCCCTGGCGCGTGAGGGATTCGAGCCTGCGGGCGATCTCGTCTTCGCTGCGACCGCCGACGAGGAGGTCGGCGCCGGGTTCGGTGCGCAGTGGCTCTGCGAGACCCACCCGGAGGCGGTTCGTTGCGACTACCTGATCAACGAGGGATCCGGTGAGCGCGTCGAGCTCGGCGGCAAGCCGTTCTACATGTGCTCCGTCGCAGAGAAGATGAGCGCGCCCTTCCGTCTCCGCGTGCGCGGCCGCAGCGGTCACGCATCCATGCCGGGGATCGCCGACAACGCGCTCGTCAAGGCGGCTCCGCTGATCACCACCCTCGGCGAATACGTGCCCGACCAACAGCTCACGCCGGAAGTCGAGGCGCTGCTCGAAGCGGTCACTGGTGAGCGGCCTGCCTCTCCAGGGGAAGCGCTGGAGCAGGCTCGCGCGATCGGCGAGTTCTTCGCGGAGATGGTCGACCCGCTGCTGTCGCTGACGCTGGCGCCGACGATGATCAGCGCTTCGAAGAAGCGGAACGTGATTCCGGCCATCTGCGACGTCGTCGTCGACTCGCGACTGCTCCCGGGGACGACACCGGCGGAGCAGCAGGCGATCGTGCGCACCGTGCTCGGCGACGGCGATTACGAGCTGGAGTCGCTCGAGGCGCACGGCGGCACGCGTTCGCCGATCGAGACGCCGCTGTGGGACGCCGTGACGAGCTGGATCGGCGAGGTCGAGCCCGAGGCGAAGCCTGCGCCGATCTGCGTGGCGGGCTTCACGGACAGCCACTGGTTCCGCGAGGCATTCGACACGGTGGCCTACGGCTTCTTCCCCTCCCGCGCCATGTCCGCCGAGCTCGCTGCGCGCCTGATCCATTCGGCCGATGAACGCATTCCCGTGGAGGATCTGGAGCTCGGCGTGGACTGTTTTCGGCATGTCGCCCAAGCGATGCTGGCGTGAGTTGCGGAATTCGACTCTGAGTCGATAACCTCGATCCAATGAGCGACGAGAAGATCCGGCTCGGTGGGATGGCGCTCGCGAACGGCGTGCTCGTCCACGGGCCCAAGTCCTGGGCCTGCGCGATTCGTACGGAGGACGGACGTCTGAAGGTCGCCGCCCAGCGCAAGCGCCTCCGGGCGAGCAAGGTCGAAAGCCCTCTGCTTCGCGGCCCCGTGCGGCTCCTGGATGCCATGGCGATCATCCCGGAGATCAAGCGCGCGCTTCCGGAGGCGGAGCTGCCGTTTCAGCGACCTGTCGTCGTCGCTGCGATGGTCGGCAGCGCCACGGTCCTGAGGCTTCTGCGCGGCTCCCGTTCGGTCGGCCCCGCGGCTCAGGAGCTCGTCAGCGGGCTGCTCTCGGTCGCGCCCGCCGCGCTCGCACTCCGCGGCTCCGACGTCGCCGCCTACCACGGAGCTGAGCACATCTCGATCGGCTCGTACGAGCAGGGGAAGCGCGCGACCAAGGAGCACAACCGCTGCGGGTCGCATCTGATCGGCCCGTTGCTTGCGACCACTGCGATCGGCAACACGCTGGCGGCACGCGCGCCGGCGCATCTCCGCGGGCCCGCAAGGCTCGGCGCGCAGCTCGTGGCGCTGGCAGCATCGACCGAGATCTTCGGCTGGATGGTGCGCAACCCCGAGAACCACTTCGCGCGTGCTCTTGCGAAGCCCGGCCACGAGCTCCAGCATCGACTGGCGACGGCGGAGCCGACGGCGGAGCAGATCGAAGTCGCCGAGGCTGCGCTCGCCGCGTGCCTCGAGCTCGAACTGGCGTAAACGTGGCTTCCCTGCAGGAACGGACGCACGAGCGGCTCCCGCCGGAGATCTTCGAGCTGCCCGTCGACAAGATGCGCGAGGGTTATTACGCCGACGCGTACTTCAATCACGCACGCGCGACGCTCTTGCAAGACGGTCGCCATCCCCGCGTCGTGATGCAGGTGTTCCAAAAGAGGGACGCCTACGTCGGCGGGATGGACGAGGCGATCGCGATCCTCAAGCTCTGCTCGCATGACTGGGACCAACTCACCGTGCACGCGCTCTACGACGGCGATCGTGCCGCGCCCTGGGAGACGGTGATGACGATCGAAGGCGACTACACGCTCTTCGCCCACCTCGAGACCGCCTACCTCGGCGTCCTCTCGCGCCGCACGCTGATCACCACGAACGTCGTTCGGGTCCTCGAAGCCGCCAAGGGGAAGCCGATCATCTTCATGCCCGCGCGGCACGACCATCATCGTGTCCAGACCGGTGACGGCTACGCGGCGTACATCGCCGGCCGCGTCGTCGGCGCGCCGATCGGAGTGACGACCGACGAACAGGCGTCCTGGTGGGGCGGCCGCGGAATCGGGACGGTGCCGCACTCGCTGATCGCGTCCTACGGCGGCAACACGGTTCTCGCCGCGACCAAGTTCGCGGAATGGGCCTCGGACGACATCAACATCACGGTCCTCGTCGACTTCGAGAACAACTCCGTGCAGACCGCGCTCGACGTCGCTCGCACGCTCGGACAGAAGCTCTGGGCTGTGCGCCTCGACACATCGGAGATGCTCGTCGACCGCTCGTTGTGGGAGGAACTGGGCGATTTCAAGCCGACCGGTGTGAACGAGCGGCTCGTGCGCAAGGTGCGTGACGCGCTCGACAGCGACGGCTCCGAGAACGTGAAGATCGTCGTGTCCGGCGGTTTCACGATCGAGAAGATCAAAGAGTTCGAGGAACGCGGCGTGCCGGTCGACGCTTACGGTGTCGGCTCGTCGTTGATCCGCGGCTCGAACGACTTCACCGCGGACGTCGTGCTGAGCGACGGACGTCCGTCCGCGAAGTTCGGCCGCAAGTACAAGCCGAGCCGGCGGCTCGAGCTCGTGACGTAAAGATTCTCGAGGCGGCGACCAGCGTTTTCCTGGCTCGAGGGCTCGAATGGTCCGAAAAGCGGCTCGAATTCACCACCGTTGAGGGAATCGTCGGCACCTTGTAGTTGACGCGGGGTCGTCCCTGGAGATGATGAGTGAGGGATGCCGGGGGTGGATCTACACAGCTACATGGCCGGGCTCAGGGACTTCGTGGTCAACTGGTGGCCACTGCTGGGCCTGACGTTCTACGCCGTGCTGCTCTACATCTTCTGGCGCATGCTCCAGTTGATGCCGCGCGTGAAGCCGGCGACGGTCATCGTCGACCCGCGCACTGCGATCGAGTGGGGTGACATCGCTGGCGCCGACGAGGCGAAGGCCGAGTTGCTCGAGATCGTGGAGTTCCTCCGCGACCCGAAACGCTTCCACGAGCTTGGCGCGGTCGTGCCGAAGGGCGTGTTGCTCTACGGCCCGCCGGGAACGGGGAAGACCCTGCTCGCACGCGCCGCCGCCAACGAGTCGGGTGCCAAGTTCTACGCGCAGAGCGCCTCGGCCTTCGTCGAGATGTTCGCCGGCCTCGGGGCGGCTCGCATCCGCAAGCTCTTCGCCGAGGCGCGGAAGCACGCGCCCGCCATCATCTTCATCGACGAGCTCGACGCTGCCGGCCGCCAGCGGGGTGCCGGGATGGGGCAGGGCAACGACGAGCGCGCGCAGACCCTGAACCAGATCCTCGTGGAGCTCGACGGGTTCAGCGTGTCGTCCGGCATC
>Ga0137390_10005954_pt1 | contig 10335 bp, 8 predicted proteins | sample 15con2h24AmetaG_FD_104937 | JGI IMG/M metagenome (GOLD analysis project Ga0137390, IMG submission 104937) | Vadose zone soil microbial communities from Angelo Coast Range Reserve, California, USA - 15con2h2.4A metaG | ecosystem: Environmental > Terrestrial > Soil > Vadose zone > Saprolite... | reverse complement strand
GGAGTGCCGCAGATAACCGGTGTCTGCAAGCTCCAGCTTGATGGCGCGATGCTGCGGGCGGAGCGCGAGAGCGACGAGGGTCTCGAAGAAGTCGAATGCGGGCTTCCCGCGGTTGTTACCTGCGCAGAAAGACTGATCAAGCCAATCGGCGTCCGGCCCAAGGCGCGCGAGGAGGCGAAATCGAAACCGCTCACGGCAATCCGCTCGGCTGAACTCGGCGCAACTCCGGCGCAGTTCGGCCTCGCCGGCTCGCCGACCTGGGTGCAGGAAGTTCGCACACAGCAAGGACCGCAGGTCCATTGCGAATTCATCGAAACGTCTGAACCGCTGGAAGCGGCGCGGCAGCTTGTCCGCGCACTCGAACGCAAGAACGCCCTCAGCCCGCGCTCTACGCAGCGTGCACATGTGGCTACCATCGTGCGCAAGCCAACAGCAGGGAGGGATGTCTGGATCGCGTGCGAGACCAATATGGCAGGCGAAATCACCCGTGGCAGCCTGGAATTGTTGTCCAGCGGGGACAGGCTGGCGCAGCGCCTGGGCGGCGCGGTTTTCGCGGTTGGTTTGGCAGCTTCAATCGCGCCGCACGCTCCGTTGCTGGCGAGCTACGGCGCCGATCGAATCCTGGCGCTCGATCATCCGGAATTGGAACAATATGCACCCGAAACCGTCGCCGAGGCGATGGCGAACCTCGTCCGCGAGCGCACTCCGTTTGCTTTGCTGCTTTGCGCAAGCGAACGCGGCCGCGATTGGGGCCCGCGCCTGGCAGCAAGACTCCAGTTGGGGCTGACCGGCGATGCGATCGGGCTCGAGCTCGACGGTGAGGGGCGATTGGTAGCGCTCAAGCCGGCGTTTGGCGGAAATATCCTGGCGCCGATTCTCTCTAAAACTTATCCGCAGATGGCTACGGTGCGTTCGGGCGTGATGGAACTGGCCGAACCGGTCCCTTCACGTAGCGCGGAAATAGAGCTGGTTCATCCCGCCGTCAGTCCAGCCCTAAGCCGTGTGTTAAATTCCCGTTCGATTCTCGATCCAACGATTGTTCCATTGGAGGGTGCTGAAGTGGTGGTGGGAATCGGCATGGGAGTGGGAGGGCCGGATGGAATCGAGCGCGTCAAAGACCTGGCTCGGATGCTTAACGCTGCGCTATGCGCCACCAGGCGTGTGACCGATGAGGGTTGGATGCCGCGTCAGTTGCAGGTCGGACTAACCGGCAAGACTATCGAGCCGCGGCTTTACTTCGCGATTGGAATCAGCGGGGCCCCCAACCACCTGATTGGCATCAGGCGTGCCGGCACCGTGGTGGCGATTAATGAAGACCCGGACGCTTCGATTTTCGAACGAGCTGATATAGGATTAGTCGGCGATTGGGCGAGTTTGACACCAGCCCTCGCCGAGATCCTTCAACAGCATCAAATGGTTTGAAGGTTTAGCCAAGATTGGATTAGTAATAATCCAATGCCGGCGGAACCCGCGTCATCGGGAGTTAGAGCAAGGTGCCAGATTTTGATGTTTTGATCATCGGCGGAGGAGTCGCGGGATTGCGCGCCGCGATCTCGGCGAAGCGCGCGGGAGCATCCGTGGCTTTGGTCACCAAGGTGCACCCGCTGCGGACCAATTCGGCGGTGGCCGGCGGTGGTCTCAACGCTCTATTCGGAGGCGATGATTCGGTTGCCGATTTTGCCCAGGACATTCTGGCGGTAGGCGAAAACCTGAGCGATCCGCAGGTCGTCAACACCTTCGCGCTCGAAGCGCGCGACGAGATAATCTGGCTCGATCGCATGGGCGCGCCGTTGAACCGCGACGCGTCAGGCAAGCTCGCACGCCGCCGGTTCGGCGCGAACCGGCACGAGCGTACTTGTTACGCAGACGATTGTACGGGTCATGTAGTTCTACAAGTGGTTTACGAGCAGTTTCAGCGCGAGAGAATCCCCACGTTTCTGGATAGTTTCGTGACGGCGCTGACCGTAGACGATAGCGCCTCTCTGGGCGCCATTACTCTCGGCCTTCGGACCGGCGCGCTGGACCTGTTAACGGCGCGCGCGGTTATTCTCGCAACCGGTGGGTTCAGCCGTCTCTATCTCCCCTCCACCGCATCGATTGGAACCACCGGCGACGGTCAAAGCCTTGCCTATCTGGCGGGAGTCCGCCTGATGGATATGGAGATGTTCCAGTTCCATCCCACGGTTTTCCCTGGTGGACCGGGGCTCTTGATTACTGAAGCGGCGTTGGCCGAGGGCGGCGAGATCGTTAATCAGAAAGGGGAACCAATTATCACAACGAAGTTCGAGCCGCGGGAGAAACTCTCCCATTCGATTTACCAGGCGCTGCAAAATGGCTCCAGCTCCGCGTTCCTGGACCTCAGGCCGATCGGCAAGGATAAGCTTGCTTCAGGCTTACCGCAGACTTGCGAACTCGTGCAGGCACTCGCCGGACTAGACGTGAGCGAGCAGATGGTACCGATCTATCCGGCGGCTCATCGTCCTATCGGCGGGATCGAGACTGATGCGGCCGGTCACACTTCGCTCAACGGACTGTTTGCTGCCGGTGAATGTGCCTGCAATGGACTGAATGGAGCCGGGCGCCTGGCGGGGAATACACTGACTGAAGCGTTGGTATTCGGCAGAAGGAGCGGTGAGGCCGCAGCGTCGTACGCTCGCGCGGAACAGAAGAGACCCCCCCGAACCTCGCTCCTCAACGACGAGGAGCGCCGCCTTTCATCATTGAGCAATCCTGGAGGGGCATCGGATTCCGCCGACTCACCGTTAAAGATTCATGCCGAGCTGGGAAAACTGATGAACGATAACGTAGGCTTGGTCCGCGATGGCTCCTCGCTGCAGGCCGCGCTCGATCAGGTGCGTACGCTCAAGGAGCGTTATGGGCACATCCGCCTCCGGAACAGCTCGCGAATTTATAATTACGAACTCACCGGCTACTTGGAGGTCGGCTCGTTATTGAACCTGGCCGAGCTGGTTACGATGGCTGCACAGGCACGCACGGAAAGCCGGGGCGCACATTACCGGACCGATTTTCCACGGCGCAATGACAGTCAATGGAACTGTCATACTACAGTTACTCAGGTTGACGGGGCGCCGCGCATGGATACCAAACCGGCCGCGAATCAGGCATAGCATGATGTTGTCTAATCCTGAGATGACACCCAGCCGGCAAAGCAACGCTCCGGTCGGGATGACACAAAAAGTGATTTGCCGGAGAGGGCGGATATTTCCCATCGACTACCCGTTCCAACGGAGAATAAGTAATGCAAGTTACCTTTAAAGTATATCGTAAGGAACCCGGAGAGGGGACAAAGCCGGGCCGTTCCGATTACACACTGGAACTCGGGAACGATGCCACTGTACTCGACGGCTTGCTCAAGATCCGCGACGAAATCGATGGCACCCTCGCCTTCCGCGCCTCTTGTCTGCGGGGTTATTGCGGTGAATGTACTATACGGGCAAACGGCAAGTCCTGCTTTGGCTGCACCACCCGGGTGTCATCGTTGACGCAAAAGACGCCGGAGGTCACCGTCGACCCGGTCCGCAATATGCCGGTCGTCAAGGACCTGGTTTCTGACTGGGAGGCGTTTCTTTGGAACAAGATCGATCGCATCCAGCCGTGGCTGGAGCCCCCCGCCACGGCGTCCAACGGCGAAAGCATCGTGGCGGACTCGGTGATGGCCGACATCCGCAAGACGATGAGCTGCTACTACTGCGGGCTGTGTGATGAAGGTTGTACGGTGCTGCCGATTGATTTCGGCTTTATCGGCCCGGCGGCGCTGACCAAAGCTTATCGTTTCGTCTTCGATCCCCGCGATACGATGACCACAGAGCGCTTCAAGTTCATCGAGCAGGCGAAAGGCTTGTGGGATTGCGTCCACTGCTTTGAGGCGAGCGAGCACTGTCCACGCGGCATTGGTCCGACGGAACGGATTTTCGCGCTGCGCGATAAAGCCTTCCAACTGGGAATCCAGAATCCGCGTGCCGCACGCCATCACTATAGCTTTGCCAATTCGGTTAAGAGGACCGGCTCGCTGGACGAAGGCAGGCTGGCGGTCGAGTCGGAGGGCCTGACCAATATCAAGGGATTGCTGAAGTTGCTGCCCACCGCGGTACGTGCAATGCGCCGGGGCAAAGCGCCGATGCCTTACCTCCATCACAAGGCGCCTGGTGCCGACAGAATTCGGCGTATTATCGAAAAGGCCGAGGAGAAGAACCGATGAAGTACGCATTTTATCCGGGCTGCGTCTCGCGCGGCGGATGTCCGGAGCTGTATCCGGCTGCGATCAAAGTTGCGGCGCGGCTCGGCATCGAGCTCGAGGAATTAAAGGACGTTGCGTGTAATGGGGCCGGGGTTCTTCCTCAATATATTTCCGATCCGATTAACGCCCGCACCCTCGCCAAAGCGGAGCGCCTCGGCTACACCCTGATGACTATTTGCAGCACCTGCACCGGAGTGATCGGCGCCGCCAATATGCGGCTCACCGAGGATCCGGAATACCGCGACAAGATCAATCGCGATTACCTGGCGGAAGAAGGCCTCGAATACAAAGGGACGATCGAGGTCAAACATCTGCTGTGGGTACTGTTCGAGGATTACGGAATTGACAAGCTCAAGGCCGAGCTTAAGCGCCCGCTAACGGGCCTTAAGGTCTCGCCGTTCTATGGATGCTTTATGCGCCGCCCGCCGGAAGTAGTAACGCCGACCAAGGAATATGCCGGCCGCAAGAATTATCTCGAAAACCTGATTGCCGCAGTGGGCGCGGAATTGGCTGACTTCAGTGGCAAGGGCAAATGCTGCGGCTTCCCGATTCTGACCGCCAACGAAGAAAACTCGCTCAAGATGACCGCCAAGCACACCGGGGAGGCAAAACAGAAGGGTGCCGATTGCATGGTGACGCCGTGCCCGCTGTGCCATCTCAACCTCGACGGTCAACAGTCAAGGGCAGCGAAGCAGGAAGGTACCGAGATCGATTTGCCGATTCTGCATTTGCCGCAGTTCGTCGGTCTCGCACTCGGCTTCAGCCCCGACGAACTCGATCTGAAACGGCATCTGGTGTCCACTAAAGAAGTCGAAAGCCAGATCAGTATGCTGACGTAAAGGCTCTCTCAATGGCCGCTAGTGGCCCGTAACGGTGAATGTGGTACTGCAACGATTATCCCGCCGACGCACCTATTTTGTCATCCCGAGCGAGCCGGAGCGTCAGCGGGGATCAAGGCGAAGCGATTTCGGCTTGGCGCAGGGAGGTAAAATCGCTCCGCGTTGATCCTTCGCTCAGGATGACAGAAAAAAGAGCGCTCCCATCTGTCATTCCGAGCGAAGCCGAGGAATCAGCGCGAAGCGGAAGCGCCGATACCACAGACTCATGCGACAACCTGTTTGAACCGGCAAGTCCTCCGCCGAACTACTGCTCGTCCGCTGGTTTGTAAACGGATTCACGACTCAGCCCACTAGTCATCCAGCTAATCATATTCATTATGGAGACCCCCTCCAAAAAAGCTAATCCGGTCTCACTGGCCCGTGAAATACTTAATTTCCGCAAAACCAAGCATCCGTATGGCTACAACTACGCTGTCCGCGTGCGGCTTGGCCACGCAGAGATACAGGACCTGACCGCGCTCGCGGATGTGGTTTTGGCGATTGAGGAGCTCGGCTACGAAATCGTGAAAAAATCGTGAGGTGGCCCGGCACTGCTCGCAGCCGCTGGAACTATGCCTGTCGTGCCCTTCTTACCGGGCTGCTGGCTAGTGCCGCGATCGGATGCAGTCGGCCGCGTATCGCAACTGTCACCGGTAAGCGGCGAATAGTTTCACTCGCACCTTCCGTGACCGAGACGCTGTTCGCCTCAGGGGCGGGAGCGGAAGTGGTCGGGGTGTCGCAATATTGCGATTATCCGCCGCAGGTGCAACGACTGCCCAAGATTGGAACCTTCCTTACGCCTAACCTTGAGGAGATTGTCGCACTCAGGCCAACCCTGGTGATTGGAGTGCCGACCTCCTCGGGACAGCGCGAAATTCGCGCGCTTCAAGCGATGGGGATAGGGACGCTGATGGTCGACGATGGTTCAGTGGCCGCGATTGAGGCGAGCATCCAAAAGATCGGCGATGCGGTCGGTCAGCCGCACGCCGCACGCGATTTGGTCGCGCAGATTCGTTCGCGGATCAACGGGCTGGAGGAGAGGCTCTCTGCCGTTCAACCGCGGCGTGTTTTGATGGTGGTCGGACATCAGCCATTGGTTGCGGTGGGGCCGGGCACCTATCTGGATGAACTGCTTGCGCTCGCCCGTGCGCGCAATATTGCTGACCTCTCAGCGCAATCGTGGCCACGGCTTAGCCTTGAGTACATTATCGCCAGCCGGCCCGAAGTTATCCTCGACGGCCAGATGGGCACTGATCCGCACGCCCCGGCACGCTTCTGGGCCAGGTATCAGTCCATCCCAGCGGTGCGTCAGCGGCGTGTGTTTGGCTACCCCGACGATCCAACGCTACATCCCGGACCGCGTGTGCCACAAACTCTGGAGCTAATCGCGCGGCTGATCCATCCGGAAGCGTTCGCGACGAACCGGCAACGCACACCACACCAGTGACTACCGGGATCAGCTTTCAACCTACTGCTCAGCCCAGCGACGCGCCCCCTCGCCAACCGTGGCAATTCCCCCAACGCTTTGCTGGCGCCTATCTGACGCGGACCCGAATGGCTGTCACGCTCGGAGCGCTAAGCGTCATCACGATAGCCGTCGTGATAATCGCGACCGCGTTCGGCAGCGTCCATATCGACCTGATGCGGGCTATACGCGAGCCATTCAGCCCCGATCGTGCGATCCTGCTCGGAGCCAGGCTGCCGCGCGTATTGATGGGCGCGCTGGTGGGTGCGGTGCTGGCGGCGGTCGGCGCCGCATTGCAGGCGCTCGTGCGCAACCCGCTCGCGGAAGGTGGCATCCTCGGCATTTCGGGTGGAGGTGCGTTCGGCGCCATCGTTGCAATGGTACTCTTATCGCAAGCAGCATTGGCCGACGTGCTCGTTCCGTTATGCGCGTTCGCAGCATCGCTGCTGTCGACGGCCGCGGTCTATCGCCTGGCTCAGCTTGAAGGACGCCTCGAACCATTTACCCTGCTATTGGTCGGAGTGATCTTCAACGCCTTCTGGGGTGCGGCGATCATGCTGGTCAACAGCGTGGTCAATTTCTATTTCACCCACAGCATCATTTTCTGGCTGATGGGCAGTTTCGAAGCGCCCACCTGGCAGGAGGTCACGATGGTGGCGATTGCCGCGGTTGGCGGTTCGGCGATTCTGTTCGGCTTCGCCCGCGACATGAACCTGCTGAGCCTGGGCGACGACGATGCTACGGAACTGGGTGTCGATGTGGCCCGCGCCCGCCGCACCATTTTCGTGGTCACCTCGATAATGATCGGCGCCGCGGTGTCGGTCAGCGGAATTATCTCATTCGTTGGCTTGATCGTACCGCACATGCTGCGGCTGGCGCTGGGCGCGGACCATCGCCTGCTGCTTCCCGCGTCTTTTATCACCGGCGCCGCATTCACGGTCGCCGCGGACCTGGTCGCGCGCGTCGCCATTGCACCTGCGGAGCTTCCGGTCGGGGCGATAACCGCGCTCTGCGGCGGCCCGTTCTTCGTTTATGTATTACGCCGCGAGGGACGGAAATCGCTGGCGTTATGAGCCCAGCAACTGGAACGCCCGCGCTGGCCGTCTCGGAGATTACCGCAGGCTATGGCCCGGCGGCCGTCCTGCATGACCTTTCGTTCGAACTAACTGAGGGCGAGATGCTCGCGATTGTCGGCCCCAACGGTGCCGGCAAGTCGACTCTGCTTAAGGTGGCCGGCGGCTCACTACGCTCATGGCACGGCAGCGTCGAACTGCTCGGACGTCCATTAGCCAGCTACCATGGCCGCGAGCTTGCGCGCCTGGTTGCCACGGTGGCGCAGGAGAATCTGGTCGCGTTTCGCTTCTCGGTACTGGAGATTGTGTTGATGGGCCGCGCGCCCCATCTAGGCTCGTTCCGTTTCGAAACCGACCATGATCTCGCGGCGGCCCATGCGGCGATGGAGCGGTTCGAGCTGCTGGAGTTGGCTCATCGGCCGATCAATGAACTTTCGGGCGGTGAGCGCAAACGAGTATTCCTGGCGCGAGCCCTGGCGCAAGAGCCGCGGGTGGTACTCCTCGACGAGCCTACCGCGTTTCTCGACCTGCGGCACGTAGCGGAGATCCTGGGTCAGTTCCGCAAATTGTGTTCAGAGCGCGCAGTGGCAGTCGCCGCAACGATGCACGACCTCAACGCCGCCGCATTGTATGCCGATCGCGTACTGCTGCTGAATAATGGAGCAACGGTTGCATGCGGCCCGCCCGACCAGGTACTGACGGCTGCGAATCTTGAACAAGTCTATCAAGTCAGGGTGCACATCGGCCGCAATCCCGTCACCGGCGCGCTGGCGATTTTTCCCGGGTCCACACCGCGCACGCGAGATCGCTGAGCTGCTCGGTGGCCTTCGTTTACGGCAGTGAGTCTGCGATGCGCACCTGGTTGCCGGTATGCCTGCTGGCTCCAGCATGTAACGAACGGCTAATGTCCATGCTAACCTCCTGCAAGTTGGTGTCTTGGCCTTGTAAGTGAGGATTGAGGTGCGTGCTATATAGAGAAGTTCGGAATGCTGAGAGACCGGGAGTGACTAATGTGGCGCGAGGATCGCCACTGCATCGATGATTGAAACTTGTGTTCAGGGAAAAAGTAAGACAAGAGAATAGGAGGAACCCGGCCGTGCCAGAACAAATTTCGTATCACCTGAAGGGTTTTTCTGTGGGCGGATGTAGCTGTGACTGGGGCTGTCCGTGCAATTTTGAGGCACCGCCGACCAGGGGTTTTTGCGAGGGCGGCGGGACGTGGCATATCGAGGAAGGCCACTACGGCGGCGTGAAGCTGGATGGGCTCCGCATCGGGCTCTCCGCCCATAGCCCCGCCGCTTTGCATCTCGGGAATGTAACACTAGTCATGCTCGTGGACGAACGGGCCGATGCCGGGCAGAGGCAAGCAATTGAAGCGATGGTACCGAGCGTCCAACCATTCAGCATATTTTATAGCCTGGCGAGCAAGTTTCTCGGCTTTCACTACGTGCCGATTGAAATGCAGTTGGACGGTATCCGCAGCCGGGTCACCATTCCAGGAACGCTCGAATTGGCGTTGGCGCCGATGATCAATCCGGTTACGGGCGAAGAGGAACCCGCAACGCTGACGAAGCCCAGGGGATTCACCGCCAAGCTAACGGAGCTGTGTGCGACGGCCGTGTTGCGGTTCAGTCGAGCGGGGCTCAGCTACGACCACAGCGGGAAGTATGGCGAGTTCTGTCCCTTTGAGTACAAATCGCCCTGAATCTGGCAGCTATGCCTGAATACGTGCTGGCCATCGATCAGGGCACGACCGGCACGACCGTGCTGCTGCTGGATGCGCGCGGCAGAATCCGCGGGCGTAGCTACGGCGAGATTCGTCAGCACTATCCGCGGCCGGGCTGGGTGGAGCATGATCCTGACGAAATTTATCGGTCGGTAAGACGGCTAAGCCGCCAGGCAATTGCCAGTGCGCGGGTTGATGCCGCTGCCATAGCGTCGATTGGCATTACCAATCAGCGCGAGACCTTCGTGGTCTGGGAACGCAAGAATGGCCGCCCTTTGTATCGCGCGATCGTCTGGCAATGCCGCCGCAGCACCGAGATTTGCGAAGGCCTACGTGAGCAGGAGGCCGAGGTCACTCGCCGCACGGGTCTGCTGGTAGATCCTTATTTCTCCGGGACCAAACTCAAATGGCTGCTGGATCGCGAACGCGGACTGCGCCACCGTGCCGAACGAGGCGAAATCTGCTTCGGCACGATCGAAAGCTGGCTGATCTATAGGCTTTCGCGCGGCGCTGCTTTCGTTAGCGATTTCACCAATGCATCGCGCACGCTGCTGCTTAATCTGGAGTCCCGCACCTGGGACGAGGTCATGTGCGGCAAACTGGGCGTGCCCCCTGCGATGCTGCCTCAGCCTGTCAGCTCACGCGGTCCGCTGTGCGAAACGGCACCAGGCACGATTGCCGCCCGGCGCATTCCGGTTGGCGCCGCCATTGGCGATCAGCAGTCGGCGCTATTTGGCCAGGGATGCGTCAGACCAGGTGACGCCAAGGTTACCTACGGCACGGGCGCGTTTCTGCTGATGCATACGGGAACCGAGCGAGTCGATTCACAAAATCGGCTGCTGACCACGCTGGCACTTGGCAAGACCGGCGAGCCGGCGTTCGCACTCGAAGGTTCGGTGTTTATCGCCGGAGCGGCGGTGCAATGGCTGCGCGAT
>Ga0137390_10005952_pt1 | contig 10335 bp, 7 predicted proteins | sample 15con2h24AmetaG_FD_104937 | JGI IMG/M metagenome (GOLD analysis project Ga0137390, IMG submission 104937) | Vadose zone soil microbial communities from Angelo Coast Range Reserve, California, USA - 15con2h2.4A metaG | ecosystem: Environmental > Terrestrial > Soil > Vadose zone > Saprolite... | reverse complement strand
TCGTCTGACGCGGCCGGCCAGGGGCTGTTGGTTCGTTCATGGCGAGTTCCTCGATGCGGAGTCCGGAGGCCGGCTGACCGCTGCTTGGAGCCGTTCAATCAGCGCCTGTACTTCCTCCGTGCGAGGCGGGTACTCGGGGACCGGCTCTCGACCCGCTCGGGCCTTCGCCCTGGCTGCCTTCAGGGCGAGGACAGTTGCGTTGTAGAACTCGCGCAGCGCGGCGAGCTCCTGAACACGGACCCCAGGCTGGACCGTTGTGGCCGCGTCCGCGCGGGCGTAAGGGACTGAAGTGCCGCCGCGAATGTGGGAGAGCAGCTCAGCGCCCGCTTGATCAAACGTCAGGGCCCGAACTTCGAGAGCAGTCCCGGCGCGGGTCGCTCGCCACTGCTCAATCGCTTGGTTGACCGATTTGACCCGAGCCGCTGTTCGAACGAGAAAGAGGACTTCGGGCGTCCAGCCGTCCGGATATTTGCGGGCGTAGAACGTCTCGCCCTTCACCGAGTCAGCAAAACCGCGAATGAAGCCAGCGTAGTTTTCGACTTTGGAAACCGTCGACCCGGCCTTGCGGTCAGCTCTTGAAAGGATGGACTGAGTGCCCATTTCGCATTCCAGGAAGAGGCGGCGGCGAGAGGCGGGAAGCTCTAGCACTGCATCGGGGAACACGACCCGCTCCACTTGCTTGGCCGTTTTCTGAAGGTACTGCCTCCAGGGTAGGCGGACGAGATCGGACGCTATCCAGCGGAAGTTCGTCTGCCTTACGCGGGCGTAGGTTCCGGTCGAGGGAGCCAGCAGCGCAATCAGGAGCTCGTTGAGCGTCACCAGGTGCTCGCGAAAAGCGGCGCCAACGTCCTCCCTTGGAACCTTGAGCGGGGCTCCGAGAACCGTTTGAGCCGATGCATAGCCGGCCGGTGTCAATGCCCATAGGTCGACGTAGTGGCCGTCGTAGGTTCTGTAAGCAAGGTGGCGGAGGTAGGGGCGGTTGAACCTGCGAGGCCCTTCTCCGGCGAGGCTGCGGAGCCTCTTGCACATCGTCTTGGCCGTTCGACCTGCGTAGAAGAGGCGCTGGAGTTGTTGGGTTGATAGGTAGCGTGCGATCGCGAGCACGCCGGCCAGTTGATGGTCCTTGTCCGTCAGTCGTCGTCGGCTCTGCGTGGACTTGCGCGTCGCTTGAGCTGGATCGCTACCGAAGGGGTGCGTGCTTCTCGCTTGACCGCGGAGCGTGGTTGGTGGCGGATTTGATCCCTTCTCTTCGACTATTCTTGTTTCTGCTGTTTCAATCATTGATCTGAATCCATTTGCCTAATTTCTGTCCCGCCCTTGGCTTGCGATTTGTAGATTTCCGAGCCGGGTGCCGACCCCGGCCTCCCGGTGATTCTCACCGTGGTTGGGAGGGCGGGGTCGGCACCCGGCGTGGGCTGAGTGACAGGGTTGGTGCCTGCCCAGGGCGGGGCAGAAAGCCCGAGGAACAGCTGAGCATTTCGTGCCTTAGATGTGCGCCGAGAGTTGCACCCGACGCTGCGAAAAAAGATGCGAACCCAGGCGTAGGGCTGTGTGCACGTCTCAGTGCATGTTTTGGAGCAAGCTCTGGCTTGCCATACAACGAGCAACGGATTGGGTCGCGCTGCCTTTTCGACAGCGCATCGGTAGAGGCGTGGGATCGGCGACGCGCGGATGTGGGAAGCCACCACCGAGCGCAGCTCTTGCTGTGGACTGTGCTCCGCTGGATCGTCCGTGACGCCAATCGTTGAGCCGCGAGGAAGAGAGAGGATTGAATCGTACAATTTGTCACCTCGGCCACTCCCTGGCTTGAGGTCGTAGTGAGTCTAAAGAAAAACCTAAGTGGCTGTCAAGGCAGAAAGAGAGGGGGTTCCAGTCGGCGAAGACTGGCGAGACCAAGGTTAGCCGGTTGAGTGCGGACCGACCTTCAATGCCTGTAGTCAGGCTTGCCAGCGCCGGATCGTAACCTGAAGCCCGTGCTCCGTCTGGACCCGCCGCAGCAATTCCTTGAAGGCGTCGTTGTCGATGTTGTATAGAAAGAACTCCACGCCGTCGACGTTCGAGAGCCGGATAGCGGCGATGTCGGCCCGGTTCCTGAGTGTCGGATGTTCAAGCCAGACGGGCCGGCCGTCCGCATCAAGCAGAGTTTCCTCGCGCTCGACCCACTCCATCTCGTGCGAGAGGGAATGCTTGTTGTGCCAGATCGTACCGCCCTCCCTCGATGGGCGGACATAGGCGAGTCCGCGAGCGGCGTAGGCCCGGCCCTACCGGCGGAGAAGACCGGCGGCGTCGGCCTGCTCCCGCAGCCGCGCTTTGAGGCGCTCGTAGCGTTTGCGCAGGGCGGCGGGTTTGCTGCCTACGACTTCGCCGATCTCGTTCCAGGACATGCCCGCATGCAGGCGCAGCGTGAGCAAGGTCTGCTCCTGCGGATCGAGGCTTTGGCGCAGCTTCGCGAAGGCGTCCGCGAATGAGCTCCTGTCGAACGGCGGCCGACTCGCGGCGATATCGGCTGCGATCCCGGAGATCTCCGTGGTGCGCAGCGCACGGATCGGTGTTCGCTCCCGCTCTTTCTGGAAGTCGCGCGCGGCGTTCCAGGCCAGCCGGTAGAGCCAGGTGCGCAGCGACGACTGCCGCCGGAACGTGGGGAGGCCGAGCCAGAGCTTCTCGCAGACGCGGGAGAACACCTCGTCCGCGGCCGCTTCGTCGCGAAGGAGCGCAAGCAAATATCCAGCGATCTCCGGGCCATAGCCACGGACCGATTCGTCCGCTGCCCCGCGCAAATCCCCCGTCTCGAGGCGCTCGGCGATCCTCCGCTCTACTTGCGTCACATTTCGCATGGCCGTCGTCCACCAAGGTCGAGGAGTGAAGCATGAACGCAAGCGCAAGGACACTGAAGTGCCGACCATGCCTGAAATCCCTTTCGCCGGAGGAGGTGCTGGCAAGGACTAGCTGGAGCCCTCAGGACAAGCCCACCAGCTACGGCATCGTCACAGTGAATGGCGAGCTGAAGTCCCGGCCGGCCGTGGCGCTCTTGGTGAGGTTCCATTCGCCGGACGGCACTGTCTCGGCGCAGCTGCTCGTGCATCCGGCGGAGTCGGGGGGACGCTCGGCTTCTGAGGCTTTCGACAAGACGGAAGAACGCACGCTTCAGGAGGCACTATGAGTATTCACTTGTCCAGGCGCGAGTTTGCTAGATGGGCGGCCGTCGCCGGCGCGTCCGCAGTGGTCGGATTCGATTCGCGGAGTCGCTCTTGGGTGACGCGGGCCCAAGCGCAGACTCGCGCGTTCCAGCAAATTCCCACGCTCGACGGAAAGCTGCTGCTGGATGAAGAATCCCGGAAGGCGGTGGCGATCGACAAAAGCAATCTCTATCATAAAGTTCCTGCGGCGGTGCTCAGACCCGCTTCCGTCCAAGACGTCGTGAAGATGGTGCAGTACGCGAATCGCCACTCGCTCAAGGTCGCGACACGAGGCCAGGCCCATTCACAGTATGGCCAGACCCAGGCCGAGGGCGGGATCGTGGTTGATTCGAGGACGCTCCATGCCGTTCGGGTGATCGCTCCGGTCAGCGCGGATGTGCAGGCCGGCGCGCTGTGGGCGGAAGTGGCGACGGCGACGCTGGCGAAAGGCCTCACTCCGCGAGTCGTCCCGGCCACGTGCATGGCCTTGAGCCTGGGGGGAACGCTGAACGTAGGCGGTCTCGGCAACACGAGCCATCGGTACGGGGCAATCGTCGACAACGTCCTCGAACTCGACGTCGTCACGGGGGATGGGCGTCTGGTGACCTGCTCGCCTGACCGCGGCAGCGAGTTGTTCAACATGGTGCTGGCTGGCCTGGGCCAGTGCGGGATCATCGTTCGGGCACGCATCCCACTGATTCCCGCGGCGAGCCATGTGATGCTCCAGACCCTGACGTACACCAATCCCGAACGGTATCTCGCGGACCAGTTACTGTTGGCGAGGGAGGGGCGGTTCGACGGCCAGCGCGGAAGCATGATGCGAAAAAACGGGGGCGAGTGGACCTTCGCCATGGAAGTTGCCAAGTTCTTCTCGCCGCCGGGCGAGCCGGACCGCGCCGCGTTGAACTCCGGCCTTCGATTCGATTCCGCGGCGGCGCCGCAGCGGATGGCTTATCAGGAGTATCTGTTCCGGTTCGAAGCCCGCAACGCGGCCGCGTTTTCCAGGAACGTTCCCCGGGTGTTCATCGCGGCGTGGATACCGGCTTCGGCGACGAGGGAGTATCTCGGTCATCTGATGGCTCTGACGGCGGAGCAGGGAGGATTCCCGCAGGCGGGCGGGATCGAGACGCTGAGTGTCTATCCCATGAATTCGCGTAGGTTCACGCGGCCGCTCTTCAAGGTGCCCGCTGAAGATCAGTTTTTCACCTTCTGGATATTGCGGAGCGCCCCGGCGGGAAGCGATTCGGCGCTCGCGGCGATGATTGCCAGCAACCGCGATCTACTCGCAAGAATGACCGCGGCAGGCGGGAAACGGTATACCCCCTATGGGATGATCCTCTCCCGAGCCGAATGGCAGGAGCATTACGGTCCTCAGCTCTGGCAGCGTTTCTCGGAGGCCAAGAGGAAATACGATCCCAAACAGGTTCTTTCGCCCGAACCGGACATCTTCGGAGCCGCCGCGAGGCTGTAGCGAGTGTTGCCCGGCGGTCCATGGCGCAGGTCAAGCGCCGAGGGTCGATGGCTACTCGAAGTTGAGGCATTTCAAGAGCGACTTGAACCCCGGGTCCGAGCGCATGAAATCATAGATGGGGTGGACCTTGACGCTTCGCAGCATCCATGTCCTCTCGGCGCAACCTTCCAGAAGGAGCGCGTACCCGCGTTCCTTTTCGCCGAGCGCGACCAAGATGAACCCGCGACGCAGGCGAAACGTGCTCGTGCTCCGCGCGTCGCTCCAACTGCTCGACCACGCGAAACGCGTCCTCACGCCGCCCCGTCCGCGCGTACAACCCTCCCAGCGACGCCTGCCTGAAGCTCGCGAGACCTCTGTCGAGCTCGGTCTCGGCCTCGGCGTACCTTCCCTGGGCGACATAGAGCTGACCCAGGAACGAGTGCGCCACGGCAAACGTGGGATCCATTTCGAGCGTCCTCTTGAAGGCGGCTTCGGCAGCGCCAAAGTCGCGATCCCAAAGAGCCACGATTCCAACGAGGTTGTTGCGGATCAGCGAAGTCGGATCCAGCCGCTCCGCTTGCTCGGCCTCGCTGCGCGCTTCGCGCAGGCGTCCGGTGAAGCCGAGTGTCAACGCGAGCCAGTGGTGTGCTTCGGGGTCTTCGGGCTTCAATTCGATCGCCCTGCGCAGCGATCGCTCTGCGGCCGGCCAGTCGTATGCCATCCAGGCGATCAATCCAAGCGAAGTGTGGGCCTCTGCGAGCCCCGGTTCGAGCTCGAGAGCGCGCATGACCGCTCGTTTCGCCTTTGGCATCACCACCACCGAGGCGGGGGCGTCGACGTCGTATTGCTGCAGCGACATCGAATCGGCGAGGGCGACGTAGGCCAGCGCATAACGCGGATCTTTCTCGATCGCCTGCTCGAAATAGGCGGTCGCCTTGCGCACGGACTCCGCGGTGCGTCTTTCCTTGAAGTATTGCCCGCGCAGATAAAGGTCGTGCGCTTCCTGATTGGACGTAGCGGGTTTCACCAGCGCCGCTGACTCGCCGCCGGCCAGCCTGCGCCGCAGCGCCTGCGCGATCGAGCGGGCGATTTCGTCCTCGACGGCGAAGATGCTCTTCAGCTCCCGGTCGTAGCTCTGCGACCAGAGATGCACGTCGTCGGCGATGTTGATGAGCTGGGCGGTCACGCGGAGGGCGTTGCCCTCGCGGCGCACGCTGCCTTCGAGCAGGGCCTTCACGCCGAGCTTCTCGCCAATCTGGCGCGCATCGAGCCCCTTGCCCTTGACCGCGAACACCGAGGTGCGCGAGGCGACGCGCAAGCCCGGGATGTTGGCGAGCGCGTTGATCAGCTCTTCGGTGACGCCGTCGGAGAAGTACTCGTTCTCCTTGTCGCTGCTCATGTTGACGAAGGGGACCACCGCGATGGAGTCGAGCTGCTCGCGGGCCGGAGCAGGCTGCGGGCTGCGCAGCACGAAATAGTAGAAGAGGCCGGGCGCTGCCGCGAGCAGGCCGATGCCGACAAGGACGAGCAAAAGGCGCGCGCGGATCGGTTGCGCGGGCGCCGTCCGCTCGATGTGGCCCGCCTTGACGTCGAAAACCCACGCCAGCCCGACGACGACGGGGAACCCGACAGCGAGCGCGACGACCACGTACGAGAGCACGGCATCGGGCCAGTGCAGCCCATGCATGACCGGCTCGATGATCTGCAGCACGGCGAAGGCCACGACGCCCCAGACGACGAGCGCGCGGAAAACGCGCCGGCGGTTCAACTCGGCGAACAGGGGCAGAGGCACGGAGCCCTCCACGTTCTTCGAAGCGCGATCGGGCTGGGCTTCGCTCGATGCTCCCGCGGTCGGGGCGAGCGCTTCCACCACCTCGCGCGCGGACTGGAATCGGTCATCGGGCTTCTTGGCGAGGCAGCGCCGTACGACTGTTTCGACATTGCGCGGGATCCCTCTGCGCGATGCCTCCAGCGGAGGCGGATCCTCATTCAGGATGGCGTGCAGGTCCTCGACCCGCGAGCTGCGCCGGAACGGCGCAGAGCCGCAGAGCATCTCGTAGAGGAGCACGCCCAGGCTGAAGAGATCGGAGCGGGCGTCAGCCGCCTCGCCGCGGGCCTGCTCGGGCGACATGTATCCCGGCGTGCCCAGGAGAGCGCCCGGCATGGTGCTCTCGCGCGAGACGGCCTCGGGCTGCGTCCACTTTGCCAGGCCGAAATCGAGGACCTTGATACGCCCATCCATGGTCAGAAAGACGTTGGCCGGCTTCAGGTCGCGGTGAACCACCCCGACTGCGTGCGCAGCCTCGAGGGCACGGGCGATGCCGAGAGCCGCCTCGACCGCGACGGCCGGTGCGAGCGCACCTTTGCGGCGCCGCTCCGCAAGCGTTTCTCCTTCGAGGAGCTCGGTGACGAGATAGGGGCAGCCGTTCTCCTCCCCGGCATCGAAGACCGCGACGACGTTGGCGTGATTGAGGCTTCCCACCGCGTTGGCTTCGCTCTCGAAGCGCTTCTGCAACCCCGGGCCCGCGCGCGTGCCGGAGCGCAGCACCTTGACCGCAACGTCGCGGCCAAGCCGCTCATCGTGCGCGCGGTAGACCTCCCCCATCCCTCCTCTGCCCAGAAGCGAGACGACGCGGTAGCGGCCAAGCCATGCGCCCCGTGAAAGAGTTGCCTCGGGCGGCCGGGCCATCCGCTCCAGCAACGGCAGCAGCGGATCGCTGGAGTCCTCTTGGGCCTCCGTTACGGTACGGTCACGGCCGGAACGATCCATCCGCCCCCTTTTAGCGCGACTGTACGCTAGGTGCTATCGGCGGAGAAGGCGAGCTGCCTCGACCTGGCTCCGCAGCCGGGCCGCGAACCCGATCCGTGGCTCAACCAGTCGCGTCCAGCTGCTCTCAGGAAAATGAATCATTGTCTCCCCCTCGCCCTGGTGTGCCGCTTATGCCGACCGCTTGCGACCCGGCAACTGTTCGTCCAATGGCCAAATCCGTTGGCCCATTCATGTGCCCCGTGTGGGCCCCTCCGGCGCGGATTCCAGCGAACTGCGCCGGAACTGGAAGGAACAGGGCGGGAAAGGGTTGAAGCAAAATCAAACCGATAGGGGATAACCGCTCGTCCTGCAACAGGTTTTCTAACGGCTCGATTGGTTTCAAATCCCTTTTCCCGCTTATCTTTTCGCTTCGAATCTCCGCGGTTTGCGAGAATCCAGATGCTCGACTTTTGTGCATCAGCCGAATTGATGCGCGAAGTTGATGCGTTTTCCTGCATCAGTCGGATGAAGATCGATACCGACCGTAGGCTCTGGTAGCCGACCACAGGGTCCCTCGACATGGCGGCAATACTCATAGGCCAAACCTGGTGATCGTTGTTGGCCGAGAGCCCGTTCGACTGAAGCAGCTGCCCGTCCGCGGCAGATTCGAATCATGTTGTTCGACCCCATTGGTAACTAGCGCACCAACTGGAACTCGCGGCGGGGGTTCAACTCCCTCCGGGCGCGCTGGAGTTCCCCAAAATCTCCCGCCAAGTTAGCCGGTGGGAGGCTGGGGCTTCTTGGCGCGCCCGACGTGCCCAGAACCGTGGGCCAGCTCTGCGGCCGTGCCGGACTCGCAGCGCTCAGAGCGTCGCGGGCTTGGCAATCCCGTTCGCCACTGCGGTCTCTAGGGTCTGGGCGATCGTCTCCTGTACTTGTCGCCCTATTTCCCCCTCTAGGATACTGAGCCTCAACTGCTCCTCTCCAAGCTCTCGATAGCCCTTTCCAAGCTCCGCCATCCGTCGGCCCACGTCGGCCTCGTCGCGTAACACGTCATCGGCGGAGGGGACAAGCTCCCTCCTCTTGCCCGCGATCGGCTCTTTTGCCGGGTCCTGACGGTCCTCGGGCATCTGGGCGCGCTCCCTTCCGAGCTCCAACGTCTTCTCTCGGTAGAGCTCCTGCTTCCTGCTGAGCTCTACTGCCTTGCGCACAAACTCGCGCTGTTCCCGGCCAAAAGCACGCTGCCGATTACCCAGTTCTTCTTGTTGATGTCCGAGAGCAATTTGAGGAGCCTGGAGCGCATCGATCGTTTTCAGAGTTGTTGCATCGGTGATCACGTACTCGCTGGACCCGCGCTTGAACCAGAGAAAATGCGAGCCATACTTCGATTTCAAGCTGTTAACGCGTCGCAAGTCTTCGGTAGACGCCGACATGGTGCGGGAGTCGCGATTCACATAAACGTAAGGGGCGCGGTTCTCGCTCCGGTTATTGCCTGCGTGCTGCTCGCGACTAGGTTCGGGTGGAACAGGGGGCGTGGGCGGGGCCGGGGGAACCGCACCTCGTGTAAAAGAGGCGGGCGGAATGTCGGGCACAGGGGCCGGAGGAGCAGGTGCGGACGCTTCGGCAACAAGAATTGCTTGGGAAAGTCTCGCTTCTCGAGCGACGACGTGGATAGGAACCAGCAGCAGCACGCCCATCGCGGCAAAGGCAAATTTCGCATTGTCCCGCCTGTCGACAGAAAATCGTTGCAACATGGCGAGCCTCCGTTTCAAATGATGAAAGTGGGGCGACGCGCCGCAGGCCGCAATTGGAGCCGCGGGTTGATGGCAGGTGCCGAAGGCAAGGAGCAGACGCGCGTAGGTGTCTGGCTGGCCGCGGGTAACGCGGAGCGCCTCGGCATCACAAGCTTCTTCCCGCGCTTGCGAATATTCGCGCAATGACAGCCAGCTCGCCGGGAAGAACCAGAACAAGGCATTCGCCAAGATGGGCACCCACGACCAAAGAAGATCTCGTCGCTTCAGATGTGCCAGCTCATGCGCCAGCGCCAATTTCAGCTGATCTTCCTCCAACGAGCCCAGCGCGCTTGCAGGAAAGATGATGACTGGGCGCCGGAGGCCGGTGATCACCGGGCTTGCTAAATCGACACCGGAGCGAAGCGAAACTGGTCGCTTAAGTCCCATCGCTGTCGCCAGCGTGTTCATGTGCTCCAGCAATCGCGGATCGGTGACGGCGTCAGATCGCTGAATCAGCTCCGAAACGTTGCGGTGTTGCTGAACGAGGCGTTCCACCAGGGTCAAGAATCCGACCAACCACGCAGCCCAAACGAGACCCGCCCATGGAAACTCTACCTGCGACGAGGGCGTCATAGAAACGATACCGGGTTGGGTTGGGATCACGTTGGGAAGGGCGGGTACGGTAGGAGGTACGACGATTTTCGGCTCAGCGGTTGGAAGGAGGCCCAAGCGAATGGGTGTTGTCGCAACCAAAGTCACGAGCAACTTAGCGCTGACACACCACCAGATTACTGTGCGCGTGCGCGGTGACAGGCTAGGCACCCACTGGGTGACCAAATACGCTGCGAGAGCGAGGAGCCCCCCTTGCCAGATGGCCAGCCACATTCGCGACATCCATAAATCCCAACCCTGCGAGGCGAGGTCAATCATGGTTTCTCCTTCTCGCGCTCTTCCAGTTTCGCGGCGAGGCGTTCTAACTGGGCAACTTCGTCGCGAGATAATTTTGAAGAGCCGGCCAGGTAGGCAAGGAAAGGCGACAGCGACCCGGCGAGCGCGGTATCCACGAACGTTTGTACTATTCCCTTGAGAAGCTCCGAGTAGGGGAGCGGCGACGCATAGCGGTACACGCCACCGTCACGTCGTCGCTTCAAGTATCGTTTCTTTCGCGGCCGCTCCATCACCGTGAGAACGGTCGAGCGCGCAAGCCCCTCCGAGGCGCCAAACTGA
>Ga0137390_10005942_pt1 | contig 10350 bp, 10 predicted proteins | sample 15con2h24AmetaG_FD_104937 | JGI IMG/M metagenome (GOLD analysis project Ga0137390, IMG submission 104937) | Vadose zone soil microbial communities from Angelo Coast Range Reserve, California, USA - 15con2h2.4A metaG | ecosystem: Environmental > Terrestrial > Soil > Vadose zone > Saprolite... | reverse complement strand
TCGCCGTCGGGGCCGCCTCGCCGATTCCGGCCATCGCGGCGCTGCTCGCCCGCCATCTCGGCGGCGGCCGGCCCTTCGTCTCGCTGCTGTCGAGCGAGCGGCACAATTTCTTCACCGATGGCGGGCGCGAGCTCTTCGATTGCGGCGGCCAGGGCCGCATCGACGCCTTCTTCCTGTCAGGCGGCCAGATCGACGGCGAGGCCAATATCAACCTCGTCGCCATCGGCGATTACGCCAAGCCCAAGGTGCGCTTCCCCGGCTCATTCGGCTCGGCCTATCTCTATTACGTCGTGCCGCGGGTCATCCTCTTCCGGCTGGAGCATTCACGCCGCACGCTGGTCCCTAGGGTCGATTTCATCAGCGCGCCGGGCACCAGCCCGCCGGGCGTCTATCGCCCGGGCGGGCCGATTGCCCTCATCACCAATCGCTGCGTCTTCGCCTTCGACCGGCGGCGCGCGCGCTTCTCTCTCGAGAGCCTCCATCCCGGGCATGGGCTCGAGGAGGTTCTCGACAATACCGGTTTCGATTTCGACCGGCCCGAGACGGTGCCGACCACACCGGCGCCGGCGCCCGAGCACCTCGTCCTGATGCGCGAGATCGTCGCCCCGCTCCTCGCCGAGGCTTACCCGCAATTCGCCGCATCTGTCTTCGGTGCCGGAGCGCCCGCAACTCCTATCGCGGGGGAATAGAGTTGCGCCGTGGCGGATGGGGCGATGAGACCATTTGGCAATCCCGCCGTCGCCGAGGTCTTTAATGCTTATCCCACAGGCATCCGAAGGAAGCTGATGTCCTTGCGTCAACTGATTTTCGACGTAGCGTCGAGAACCGAAGGGGTTGGCGAAGTGCAGGAATCACTCCGCTGGGGAGAGCCCGCTTATCTGACGGCGACGTCGAAAAGCGGCAGCACGATCAGGATAAACCGCAAGAAATCCAGCGAGACTCGTTACGCGATGTATTTTCATTGCCAGACGACGCTGGTCGACACCTTCAGGACGATATTCCCGACGGAATTCAAGTATGAAGGTAACCGGAGCATCGTCTTCGACGTGCAGGACGAGGTTCCGGTGAAGCAATTGAGTGTCTGTATCGCGATGGCCCTCACCTATCACCGCCGCAAGAAACCATAGGACCCTCATGACCGACGCACATAACGGCGCCCTCGCCGGCATCAAGGTGATCGATCTCTCGCGCGTGCTCGGCGGGCCGTATTGCACGCAGATGCTCGGCGATCACGGCGCCGAGGTGATCAAGGTCGAGCCGCCGCAGGGCGACGAGACGCGGACATGGGGCCCGCCCTTTCACGGCGATGCCGCCTCGTATTTCATCGGCGTCAACCGCAACAAGCGCGGCATCGTGCTCGACCTCTCCAAGCCGCAGGGACGCGAGGTGCTGTTCCGCTTGCTGGAGAGCGCCGACGTGCTGATCGAGAACTTCAAGACCGGCACGCTGGAGAAATGGGGTATCGGTTATGATGTGCTGCAGGCACGCTTTCCCCGCCTCATCCATTGCCGCGTCTCCGGTTTCGGCGCCGACGGGCCGCTCGGCGGCTATCCCGGCTACGATGCGGTCGTCCAGGGCATGGCTGGCCTCATGAGCGTCAATGGCGAGCCGGACGGCGCGCCGGTCCGCGTCGGCGTGCCGGTGGTCGACCTCGCCACCGGGATGAATGCGACGATCGCCATATTGATGGCGGTCATCGAGCGGACGCGCTCGGGCAAGGGGCAATTCGTGGAGGCGACGCTCTATGACAGCGCGATCGCCCTCCTCCATCCGCATTTCGCCAATTTCTTCCTCAGCGGCAAGCCGCCGGTGCGCACCGGCAATGCGCATTCCAATGTCAGCCCCTACGATCAGTTCAAGACCGGGACGAAGCGCATATTCCTTGGCATCGGCAACGACCGACAATTCGCCCGGCTCTGCTCCGAGATCGGCCGCCCCGACCTGCCGGCCGATCCGCGCTTCAAGGGCAATGGCGACCGCGTCACCAACCGCTCGGCGCTGCGCGTCGAGCTCGAAGCCGCCCTCGCCGCGGTCGATGGCGAGGCGCTGACCACCAAGCTCTTGGAGCAGGGCGTGCCGGCCGGGCCGGTGCTCGAGGTGCCCGATGTCGTCGCCCATCCGCATACGCGCCATCGCCTCATGGTCGTCGAGAAAGATGGCTATCGCGGCACCGGCAATCCGATCAAGCTGTCGCGCACCCCGGCGAGCGTGCGCTCGCTGCCGCCGCAATTCGGCGAAGCGACGCGCGCCGTGCTCGCCGAGGCGGGATACAGCGCCGCCGAGATCGAGGCGCTGATCGCCGGCGGCATCGCCATCGCCGAGACGCGCAAGGCAGCGGAATAATGGCCGACGGGGATCACACGCTGCCGCCGGCGACGGAACGGGCGAGCTACAAGATCTGGACGCACGACAAGCTGCGCTACAACGACACCGACCGCCAGGGTCACGTCAACAACGCCGTCTTCGCGACGTTCTGCGAGACCGGCCGCGTCGCCTTTCTCTATGACAAGTCGCTCGCCCTGGCGGCGCCGGGCTGCAACTTCGTCGTCGCCCGCCTCGCCATCGATTTCCGCGCCGAGCTCTATTTTCCCGGCACGGTCGATATCGGCACGCGCGTCCTCAAAGTGGGGCGCAGCTCCTTTGTCGTCGGCCAGGGCGTCTTCAAGGACGAGCTCTGCGTTGCCACCGCGGAGAGTGTCGGTGTGCAGATGAACGACGAGACGCGGCGATCCGAGCCGCTCACCCCAGCCATGATCGCGTGGCTGGAGGAGCGGATGGCGGCGAGCACCTAGTGCGGCAACCACCCCTTTGACGGTGCGCACGAGCCTCGCTATAAAGTTGCCGATTGGGGAGTAGCCTCCGCTCGTTAAGGCGGTTCCGCGTCAACACACTCGTGCTTCGGCCCGTGGCGCGGTCGATAGATGCGTCCAACGTCTGTTTGGCGAGACCAGTACGCCCTCCGAGGCCGCTCCGGCCGGTCTCGGGCTCGGCGTGCTGTGTTAGCCCGGTTGGACTCGTCAATGACCCCTCTCGCTATCGTACTTCTTGCCTTCAGCATGTCGTCCGATGCTTTTGCCGCCGCTCTCGGCAAGGGTGCCCTTCTGCAGCGCCCGAGTTTCGGTGAAGCCCTCCGAACGGGCGTGATATTCGGCACCGTCGAGGCGATCACGCCCGTGATCGGTTGGTCGGCCGGGCGAGCCGCCAGCGGATACATCGCCGCGTTCGATCACTGGATTGCGTTCGGCCTGCTCGCGGTGATCGGCGCGAAGATGGTATGGGACAGCGCGCAGCGACGCGATGATGACGAAAAGCCACGACGGCACTCCTTCAGCGTTCTGGTGGTCACCGCGATCGGCACGAGTATCGATGCCATGGCAGTCGGCGTGACGCTCGCCTTGATCGCTGCCGATATAATCGTCAATGCGTTCGCCATCGGCATGGCGACGTTCGCCATGACGACGGTGGGTGTTCTTTTTGGACGTGTCCTAGGCGGAAAATTCGGGCGGTTCGCGGAGGCCGCAGGCGGTGTCGGACTGTTCCTGATCGGCACCAAGATCCTGGTCGAGCACACTCTACTCGGCTGAAGCGATCCCCAAACGAGCCGCCGCTGGCCGACGCTTACCAAGGCCGATATCCATCACGCCGCATGAGAAGCCCGGCATGAGTGTAGGCCGCCAGACGGCGATCACCTCAGAGGCCACGGAAGAGGGGTTTCTCTCGGAAAAGATCCCCTCACACCGCCGGAGCGGCGATCGGCTTCCAGTCGTCGGCGAGGCGGAGCTTCGGCTCGGTCTTGGCCTGGAGCTCGGCGAGGCCCAGCCCCTCGACCATCTCGCGCACCAGCACCCCGTCGCGGCCGATATCGAGTACGGCGAGGTTGGTATAGACGCGCTTGACCACGCCTGCCGCCGTCAGCGGATAGGAGCAGGCGTTGCGGATGCGCGGCGCGCCCTCCTTGGTGGTGTGCTCGCAGAGGACGCGGACCTCCTTGGCGCCGGCCGCGAGATCCATGGCGCCGCCGACGCCTGGCGGATAATCCGGATCCTCGGTCGTCCAATTGGCGAGATCGCCCTCGCCCGAGACCTCGAAGGCGCCGAGCAGCGAGTAGTCGAGATGGCCGCCGCGGATCATCAGGAAGGCGTCGGTGTGATGGAAGAACGAGCCGCCCGGCAACAGGCTCGCCGGCCCCTTGCCGGCGTTGATGAGGTCGGGATCGATCTCGTTGGCGCTCGGCGCCTTGCCGAGGCCGAGCACGCCGTTCTCGCTGTGGAAGACAATCTCGCGCCCATCCGGGATGAAATCGGCGACCAGGGTCGGCAAGCCGATCCCTAGATTCACATAGGATCCGTCGTCGATATCCTGCGCCGCCCGCCAGGCGATCTGCCGCCGCGACAATGGCTTCATCGCTTGCCTCCGAGCTCTACGACGCGATCGACGAAGATGCCCGGCGTCGCCACGCCTTCCGGGTCGATCTCGCCGAGCAGCACGATCTCGCGGACCTGGACGATGCTGAGCGCGGCAGCCATCGCCATGGTCGGGTTGAAATTGCGCGACGATTTGCGATAGGTCAGGTTTCCCCAGCGATCGGCGCGGTCGGCCTTGAGCAGCGCGACGTCGCCTTTCAGCGGCTTCTCAAAGACATAGAGGCGGCCGTTGATCTCGCGTGTCTCCTTGCCCTCGGCCAGCTTGGTGCCGACGCCGACCGGCGAGTAGAAGCCGCCGAGCCCGGCGGCGGCGCAGCGCATGCGCTCGCTGATCGTGCCCTGGGGCACCAACTCGAGCTCGATCTTCCCGGCCTTGTAGGCCTCGTCGAAAGCGGTGCTGTCGCTTGAACGCGGATAGGAGCAGATGACCTTGCGGACATGCCCCGAGGCGATCAGCCCGGCGAGGCCGGTGCGCCCGTTGCCGGCATTGTTCGAGACGATGGTGAGATCGCGTGCGCCCTGCTCGTGCAGCGCGTCGATCAGCTCGTCCGGCGCGCCGACGGCGCCGAAGCCGGCGCACAAAACGACGGCGCCGTCCCTGATATCGGAGACGGCCTCAGCGAGACCCTCGACGATCTTGTTGATCATGGCCTTAGAAGGCGACCCTGTCGCCGCCTTTGAGCTTCAGTATGTCCCGCGCCTCGCTCGCGCTGGCGATCTCCAGCGAGAGATTCTCGAGGATGCTGCGGATGCGGCGGACCTGATCGGCATTCGATTTGGCGAGCTGGCCCTTGCCGACATAGATCGAATCCTCGAGCCCGACGCGGACATTGCCGCCCATCACCGCGGCCATCGTCACGAAAGGCAGCTGATGCCGCCCGGCGGCGAGCACCGACCAGGCATATTGCTCGCCGAACAGCTTGTCGGCGATCCGCTTCATATGCGCGAGGTTCTCGGGATCGGCGCCGATGCCGCCGAGAATGCCGAAGATCGTCTGCACGAAGAGCGGCGGCTTGACCAGCTTGCGGTCGAGGAAATGCGCCAGCGTATAGAGATGGCCGACATCGTAGCACTCGAACTCGAATTTGGTGCCGCAGCCTTCGCCAAGGCTTTTAAGAACCTCTTCGATATCCTTGAAGGTATTTCTAAAAATGAAATCCCTAGAATTCTCTAGATGCTTCGGCTCCCAATCGTGCTTCCATTCCTTGTAGCGCTCGAGCATGGGAAAGAGGCCGAAATTCATCGAGCCCATATTGAGCGAGCAGACTTCCGGCTGGGCACGCAGCGGCGCCGCCAGGCGCTCCTGCAAGGTCATGCCATGGCCGCCGCCGGTGGTGATGTTGATGACCGCGTCGCAGGACTGCTTGATCCGCGGCAAGAACTGCATGAAGACCTCGGGATCCGGCGTCGGCTTGCCGTCCCTCGGATCGCGGGCATGGAGGTGGATGATCGCCGCCCCGGCTTCGGCCGCCTCGATCGATTGCTGCGCGATCTCGTCGGGCGTCAGCGGCAGATAGGGCGACATCGTCGGGGTATGGATCGACCCCGTGACCGCACAGGTGATGATGACTTTCGAGCGAAGTGCCATGGGCGCCGATCTCCTCCGTGCCGCCGTTCTTCAGCGGCCGGCAAGCGCCTATTTCACCCGTTTGCGGCGATGAAGTCACGCACCTTCGGATAAATCTCGCTGCGCCAGCGTCGTCCGTTGAAGACGCCGTAATGGCCGACCTTGGGCTGCAAATGATGCTGCTTCTTGCCGGCGGCGAGGCCGCTACAGAGATCGAGCGCCGCCGCGGTCTGCCCGACGGCGCAGATATCGTCGTTCTCGCCCTCGACGGCGAGCAGCGCGGTGCGTTTGATCGCCGCCGGCTCGACCGCGCGGTCGCGCGAGACGAAGCTGCCGAGCGCCAAGGCGTGCTCCTGGAAGACCCGCTCGATCGTCTGCAGATAGAAATCGGCCGGCAGATCCATCACCGAGGTGTACTCGTCATAGAAGCGGCGATGGGCGTCGGCGCTCTCGCCGTCGCCGCGGATGAGGTGCTTGTACTGGTCGAAATGCGCCGTGACGTGGCGGTCGAGATTCATCGTCATGAAGCCGGCCAGCTGCAGGAAGCCGGGATAGACGCGGCGGAAAGCGCCGATATAGCGCGCCGGCACCGTCTCGATCACCGTGCGCTCGAACCATTCGAGCGGGTGCGAGGTGGCCAGCAGATTGGGCTTGGTCGGATTGCGCCTGGTGTCGATCGGACCGCCCATCAGCGTCATCGAGCGCGGTTGCAGCTTATCGCCATCGGCTGCCATCAGCGCTACCGCGGCAAGCACCGGCACCGAGGGCTGGCAGACGGCGACGACATGGGTATCGGGACCGAGCTCGTGCAGGAAGCCGATGACGAGATCGATGAAATCGTCGAGATCGAAGCGGCCGTGGACGAGCGGCACGTCGCGCGCGTTGACCCAATCGGTGATGTAGACGTCGTGGTCGAGCAGCAGGGTCTCGACGGTGCCGCGCAGCAGCGTGGCGAAATGGCCGGAGAGCGGCGCCACGATGAGCACGCGCGGCTGCACCACCTTGCTGTCCTTGGCGAAGTGCAGCAGCGTGCAGAAGGGGTGGCGGACGACTGCCTCCTCGCGGACGGCGACGGTTCGGCCGCCGACGATCGTCTCGCTAATGCCGAATTCCGGCCGGTGATGGCGGATTCCGGAGCGCGACATCATCTCGAAGGCCGCCGCCGCGCCGCGGACGAGCGGATGATCCCCGAAGAAGGGCCAGGGATGGCTGAGAAAGCCGCGCGTCGCCTCCGCCATCAGGCGGAGCGGCGCCAGTACGTCGTCATTTGCTTGATACGCTTGGTACAGCATGGTGCTACTCGATCCGTTGCTCAGGAGAAGCGCGACTCCGAGAGCTGTTCAACTGTTCCGTTGGCAGAGGGACAACGTCGATCTCCGGCCAAATCTTCTGTGGCAATCGTCGGTCGACGCAGAATGTCAAAGGATTGGGCAAGGAGGGCCAGATATGCACAACTAATAGCCACCCTCTTATTATGGTGTTGCCCTCCTCCGGGTCAAGGTCGACCTTGCAAGCGAGGGGAGCGGGCCGAATTCGATCGGCCGCCAAGGCGGGCTCAAGCGGCTAGGCGGGCGTCCTGCGGCAGGTCGGTATAGGAGGGCAGGCCATGGCGCAGCAGGAGATCGCGTATCGCGCGCTCGGGAACGCCGACGAAGGTGCGGTAGAGCATCTGCAGCACATAGGTGAAAACGGCGCCGTGACGATGGTCGGTCGGCACCAGTAGATGCGCCGATTCGTGGAGGACGAGGAAGCGGTAGAGGCAGCCCTCCTCGATCAGGATGCGGTTGCGCCTGATATCGGCGTAACCGCCGACTTGCGGGTCGGCAAAGCCGGCGACAAGGTCAAGCGCTGGTACCTTGCGCCCGCAGGCGGTGAAGACGGTGGTAATGAGCGCCCGCGCCTCGGCCTCGCCCATGATGCGATGCCCCTCGGGATAGCGGGCGAAAAGCGCGTCCTCGAAGCGGCAGAGCGCCGCGCGATAATCCCGCTCGGGCTGGTCGAATGACAATGCGGCGGCAACGCCTTCGCCGAGCACGAATTTCGCCGAATGCCAAAACCAAGCTTGCATGAGCCAACCGCCGAGCCGTGATCTCGCGACCGATCGTATGGCGTCATGCTTAAAAAAAGCTTAGCCCAGAGTGCTTCGAACGGCGGCAAATTGCGCCATAATTTGCCGATGACAGGGTTGCCGGCCTCGGTCATCCTCGTCGTCCGGGGAGGATCCGCGCGATGAATGTCGCCGCCTGGTTGGAGAAATGCGGGCGCAGCCACGCCAGCCGCCCGGCGATCGCGCGCGGCGACGCCGTCCATCTCTCGTTCGCCGCCTGGGCGGCGCGGGTGCGGCGGATCGCCGGCCATCTGCGCGGCACGCTTGGCTGCCGGCCCGGCGACCGCGTCGCCATCGCGATGACCAACTGCCCGGAATTCCTCGAGGCCGAGTTCGCCATCTGGCATGCCGGGCTGGTCGCCGTGCCGATCAATGCCAAGCTGCACCGTAGCGAGTTCGCCTACATCATCGGCCATTCCGGCGCGCGCATCGCCTTCGCCTCGCCCGACCTCGCCGAGACCGTGGCGCCGCTGGTCGATAGCATCGCCGGGCTCAAGCGTGTCGTCGTCGTCGGCAGCGCGGAGTGGCGCCGGCTCGGCGACGGCGAGGGCATCGACCTCGTCGCGGCGCGACCCGACGATCCCGCCTGGCTGTTCTACACGTCGGGTACCACCGGCCGGCCCAAGGGCGCGGTTCTCACCCACCGCAACCTGCTGATGTGCGCCCTCTCCTACTACGCCGATATCGATGCGGTGGCGCCGCGCGACGGCGTGCTGCACGCCGCGCCGCTGTCGCATGGCGCCGGCTGCTACGGCCTGCCCCATATCGCGCGCGGCGCCGTCAGCATCATTCCGGAAAGCGGTCATTTCGACCCCGCGGAGATCGCCTGGCTGCTGCGACGCTGGCAGGGCGTCAGCTTCTTCGCCGCCCCGACCATGGTGACGCGGCTGATCGACAGTCCCGTCTTCGCCGCCGCCGACCACGCCGCTCTCAAGACCATCATCTATGGCGGCGGCCCCATGTATGTTGCCGATCTCAAGCGCGCGCTTGCCCTGCTCGGTCCCCGCCTGTCGCAGATCTATGGCCAGGGCGAGGCGCCGATGACGATCACCGGCCTCTCCAAGGCACAGCATGCCGAGAGCGATCATCCGCGCTGGGAGCATCGCCTCGGCTCGACCGGCACGGCACGCACCGATGTCGAGGTCCGCGTCGTCGACGAGGCCGACCGCGACGTTCCGCTCGGCGAGAGCGGCGAGGTGCTGGTCCGCGGCGACGTGGTGATGGCCGGCTATTGGCACGATCCCGAGGCGACGGCGCGCACGCTGCGCGGCGGGTGGCTCCATACCGGCGATATCGGCGCCTTTGACGAGGACGGGTTCCTGACCCTGAAGGACCGTGCCAAGGACATGATCATCTCAGGCGGCTCCAACATCTATCCGCGCGAGATCGAGGAGGTGCTGCTGCGCCATCCCGCCGTTGCCGAGGTGTCGATCGTCGGCCGCAAACACGCCGATTGGGGCGAGGAGGTCATCGCCTTCGTCGTCGCCCGGCCCGGCGCCGCCATCGGCGAGGCCGAGCTCGATGCGCTCTGCCTCGACCACATCGCCCGCTTCAAGCGGCCGCGCGCCTATCGCTTCGTCGAGGCGCTGCCGAAGAACAATTACGGCAAGGTATTGAAGACCGAGCTGCGGCGGTTGTTGAACGAGACGTAGCCCGCCTCAATCGCGCGCCAGCACCGTCGACAGCGCGACGGCGTACAGCGCGAGGAAGGTCAGCATCGCATTGACGGCGTGTGAGTACGGGTAACGGCTCGCTTCTATGACGTGCACGTCACGAAATTGGTGAATCGCCGCGCCTGATCGCCGATCTCGGCGGTCGGCAACAACCGTTCCGAGGCCACGACGCGGTACGCGATACCATTCGCGTCCATGAACGCGCGGGCAACCGATGCCTTGATTGCGAAATTCACGTTTTCCGGGATGATGCCCCTCGTCGCGGCCAATTTCACGGCGTTCAGACTCGCCGATACGATGGCGACGACGTGGCCGCTCTGGTCGAGCAGCGGCCCGCCGCTGTTGCCGGGCTGAATCGGCGCGCTCACCTGAAGCAGACGGCTGTCGTTCTGAAACCCCGTCAATGCGCTGACCGTGCCGGTCGTCAGCGTGGTCGTGGTGCCGGGCGAGAGCAGAGTGCTGAGCGGGAAACCGATGGCGACGACGTTATCGCCCTGCCGGATCTCCGGGCTGCCGCGGAATTGCGCCGGATCGGAGGTCGACGAAGCGACCTTGATCAGGGCGAGATCGTTGGCCTGG
>Ga0137390_10005938_pt1 | contig 10351 bp, 7 predicted proteins | sample 15con2h24AmetaG_FD_104937 | JGI IMG/M metagenome (GOLD analysis project Ga0137390, IMG submission 104937) | Vadose zone soil microbial communities from Angelo Coast Range Reserve, California, USA - 15con2h2.4A metaG | ecosystem: Environmental > Terrestrial > Soil > Vadose zone > Saprolite... | reverse complement strand
TCGACGTCGACTCTGCCGGAACGATCTACGCAACGTGGCACGATTGCAGCTTCCGGAACGCGTGCGCGGAGAACGACCTCGTCCTCTCGACGTCGGTCGACGGTGGCGTGACCTGGACAAACCCTGTCCGCGTGCCGATCGTGCCGGCGAGCTCGTCGGTCGACGTGTTCATCCCCGGCCTTGCCGCCGACCCGGCGCAACCCGGCCACCTCGCGCTCGTGTACGCGACCTACAACGCGAGCTCGTGCAGCGCCGGCACGTGCATCCTCGGCATCGGCTTCACGACGTCGCCCGACGGCGGCGCAACCTGGTCGGCGCCGCGGCGGCTGAACGCGCAGCCCTTCCCGACGAGCTGGCTGCCGCGCGCCGAGGGCGGACGCATGGTCGGCGACTACTTCTCGGTGTCGTACGCGGGCGACCGGGTCGTGCCGGTGTTTGCGCTCGCCGCCTCGCCGCTCAACGGCCGGTTCCGCGAGGCGATCTTCGCCACCTCTCTACGGAACACTGGATAGCGCGTCTGCCAGTGCACGGAGCGTCTCGCCGGCGCCCGCGTCGATCGTGACCGACGCACGCCGGTCGAACTGGGTAGCGCCGCGGTTGACGATCGCGAGGCTGCCGCCGGCGGCGAGCGTCTCGAGCGGCAGGCCGGCGACGGGATAGACCTCGAGCGACGAGCCGACGACGAGCAGGAGCCGCGCCTCGGCCGCGAGCCGCGTCGCGCGCGCGATCGCCGCCTCCGGGAGGAGCTCGCCGAACATGACGACGCCAGGTTTGAGGATCCGGCCGCAGCGAGGGCACGCCGGCGCAGGCGCAGCCTCGAGGAGCCGCCGCACGTCGCCGAACGACACGACCTCGCCGCAGTCGAGACAGCTCGAGGTCCCAATGGAGCCGTGCACCTCGACGAGCGCCCTCGATCCGGCGCGCTCGTGCAGGAGGTCGATGTTCTGCGTGATCACCGCGTGCACCCAACCGCGGCGCTCGAGCTCGGCGAGCGCGACGTGCCCGTCGTTCGGCTGCGCATCGGCGAGCATGTCGAAGCGCTTCGCGTAGAAGCTCCAGACCTTGACGGGGTCGGTGAGGAACGCGTCGATCGTCGCGTACTCCAGCGGGTCGAACTGCGCCCAGATGCCGGTCGGCGAGCGGAAGTCGGGGATGCCGGACTCGGTACTGATGCCCGCGCCCGTGAGGACGACGCACGGCTGCCGCTCCTCGACCAGCTCAGCGAGGTGCTCGACGTTCATCGCCTTAAGAAGCTCTCACACAATGAGCGATTGTGTCGCCCGGCCGCGCTCGGCGGCGCGCTGCCGCGTCCTCAGTCGGCCCGATAGTAGGACTATCGAGCCTCCCTGCGTCCTTGCAGCGCACTCGCCGATCGCACCCGGATCGACGAACTTCATTATGTGAGAGCTTCTAAGTCTGGCTGCTCGACGATCAGCTGCGGCGGAGGGTCAGCGCCGCCGCGCCGATCACCGCCGCCGCCGCGAGCGCCAGCGCCGCAGTCACGAGCGAGCGATGGCGCGCGAAGATGCTGCGCGTGTCGACGAGCCGGAAGTCCGGGTTCAGGCCCTCTGCGCCGAGCCGCGCAGGCCGCGCGCGGTCGAGGCCGAGCGCCGGACGCGGCAGGCGCGCGTAGTCGTACCGAGGCGGCGGAACGCGGGCGCCGTAGTAGATGGTCAACGGCAGCGGATGCCCGCCCTCCACGAGCAGCGTCCGCGGCCGCGCGAGCGCCTCGACGCGGATCCCGCGGAGCGATGGATCGTCACCGTTGTCGATCGCGATCTGCAGGAAGCGTGTGCGTACCGAGAGCGGCACGACCGTCGGCCGCGACGCGCCGATCTGGCGGAGCTCACCGGCCGCAACGAGCCGGCCGCCGGGAACGGAAACCTCGAACGGTCGCACGTAGCGCGGCGTGGTGGCTGTGATCCGCAGCTCGTCCACCGGCGTGCCGGCCTGGCCGAGGTCGATGACGACCACCTTCGGGTTCACCGTCACCCGCGCAGCGATCGCGCCAAGCTTCGGCCCCTCCGGCGTCCGCGCGACGGAAGCGGCGGCGATGCGCGTCACATGCGTCGCACGCAGCTCGAGATAGCGGAAGTCCGTCGCCGGCAGCAGCGCTGTCGTGCTGCGCGCCGGCCGCGCGCCGCCGACGGAGTAGATCTCCATCGTCGAGAGCCGCGTCCAGGCGTTGCGGTCGTCGCTGCCGAAGACGGTGACGCTGCCGTGGAACCGCTGGTCCGGGATATCGAGCGTGACGCGGTCGACGATTCCGTGTCCAGGCCCGAGGTCGACCCGCGCGACCGCGGCGTCACCCCGATGGCCGCTGTCGAGCAGCAGGAGGCTCCGCTCGGCGGTCGCCGGTACGGGCGGGAGCAGACGCCAGGCGACCGGCTGTCCGTGCGCGTCCGCGATGCGCACGTCGGAGAAGTCGCTCCGCGCGTGGGCGAACATCGGGCCGTCAGGCTGCAGCTCTGCAGGCCCGGGACCCTGCGGAACGAGCGGCCGGTCATACCGGAACTGCACCACGTCGATTGCAAGCGCCAAGACGAGGGCGATCACGTCTTCTCTCCTGCGCGCGCCCGCTGGTAGGCGAACGCTCCCGCCAGCAGCAGCAGCCCGAGGGCGAGGAACGAGGCGACCCGCCAGATCGACTCGAGCGCCGCCAGGTCGACGATGAAGACCTTGCCGACGGCGAGCGCCAGGAGCCCGAGCCCTGCGAGCCGCAGCAGCTTCACCTCGCGGGCGAGCCCGGCCACGAGCGAAGCGAATCCGAGCACGGCCCAGAACGCGGACAGGGCAAGCTGCGACGTCTGCGTCGCGTCGTGCGGCTGCGCGCCGGAGAGGTCGACGACGAGCAGCGACGCGAGGTAGAGCGCTGACAGCGCGCCCGCGCCGCGAAGCAGGTTCGACTCGTTCGTCCGCTCGGCCGGGAGCAGCTGGGCGACGCCAGCGCAGGCGGCGATGACGAGCACGAGGCCGACGACCGCATGCGGCACCGAGTCGAGGCCGAACGCGAGCCCGTCCGGTTGCGCCTCGAAGACGAGCACGTGACCGGCGGCCAGGCCGAGGAAGGCGACGCTGCCGACGTAACCTCGTTGATCGCCGGTGCGACGGGCCACCCAGGCGACGAGCACCGCCTCGGCGGTCCAGCCCGCGACGAGCGCGGGGCCGTCGAGAGCAAGCGCCATGCCGATGGCCGCAAGCGTGCCGCCCACCGCGGCGAGCAGAGCCCCGATCTCGCTGCTGATCCGGCCGCGCAGCGAGAAAACGCCGAGCAGCGCGTGCGCAGCCGCGACTGCAAGGACCCACGCGGTCGCGCCCGTGCCGTTCCCGTCGTGGTGGAGCAGGAGCCAGCCGGTCGCCGAGGTCACAGCCGCGTTCGCGAACAGGAGCGTCGCCGACGAGATGCGAAGCTTCGTCGTCGGCACGCGCAGCTCGTAGCCGAGCGCTGCGACGACGTAAAGCGCCCAGAACGCGGCCGTGACCGCGAGCGCCAGCCCGAGATGCCGGTCGCGCTCGGCAGAGGCCCAGTCGCCGAACTGCGGGACGCTGACGACGTAGGCGACGACGGAGAGCCAGGTCCAACGGCGCCAGATCAGCACGCCGACTGCGGCGCACAGGGCGAGCGCCATGAACGCCAGGCTGGCGTTGCTCGTGCCGGAGTCGACGAGAACCGGCGCGAGCAGCGCGCCGACGATGCCGATCGCCGCGACGATGACCGAGTCCCACCGCACGGCAATCGCAGTCGCGGCGATGCCGATCAACGCAGCCAGGACGAGGCCGACCGTCGGCGAGACGAGGGTGTACACGGTGGTCGCGGTCGTGTCGCTCGCGTACAGCGCGGCGATCGCAGCGGCGACCGCAGCAACCGACGCCTGGGTCTGGCCCTTCCGCTCGTACAGCCAGAGGCCGACGACGAGCAGCGCGGTCGAGCCCGCGAACGCGAGGACGACCCGCGTCGCCTCGTCGATCCAGCCGTTGCGCACCGCCATGACGAGGAAGAACACCGCTGCGAGGAACACGGCGATACTGCCCACCCAGCCGAGGACGCGGCCGCCGAGGAGCTCCTCGAGGTCGAGGGGTGGCCGCCGGGCTGCCGGCGGACCCGCTGCCGGCTGGGGTGGCAGAGGCGGCCAGGGGGCCGGCCTGGACGGGGTCGCCGCCGGCTGCGACGGGAGAGGCGGCCACGGCATGGGCGGCGGGGGCGGCGGCGCGCCGGCTTCGAGCAGCCCCTCCAGCTTCCGCACACGCTCCTCGAGGGCCTGGAGACGAGCTTCCATGGGATCTGCTCCTCCGCGATCGCTCATAGCGTTCCTGCTATATTCATATAGCACGACTGCTATGCATGTCAATCCCCGGAGGGCTTGGCGAAATGGTGTTCGTCGGCACGGTTCGATGGTCGTCGCGAGGCAAGGACGCAGGGAGCCCCGATAGTGGTGCTATCGGGGCGACTGAGGACGCCGCATCGCGGCGTCCAGCGAAGCGTGACGGCACAACCACTATCTCGCCAAACCCTCCTTGTGCCCGCGTGCGAGACTCGGCCGGTGGAGGGTTACACGTTCTCGACGAGCGTGCGTGTCCGCTTCGCCGACACGGATGCGCAGGGAGTCGCGCACAACGCGTCGTACCTCGTGTGGTTCGAGGTCGGCCGCGTCGAGTACCTGCGCGAGTATGCGGGGGGCTACCAGGCGCTACGCGACCTCGGGTTCGAGGCGCTGGTGCTCGAATCGTTCTGCCGCTATCGCGTGCCTGCACGCTTCGACGACCTGCTGCACGTCCACGCGCGTTGCGTCGACCTGCGCGGTGCTCGCTTCCGGTACGAGTACGCGATCGTGCACGACGACGGGACGCTGATGGCGGACGGCTGGACCTCGCACGCCTGCGTCGACGCTGAGACGTTCAAGCCGACGCGCGTGCCCGGCTGGCTCGCCGACGCTATCCGTTCGGCAGAGTCGGCGACTGCGTCGTCGTCGTCGTAGCCGGCTGCTTCGGCTTCTTCTTCTTCTTCGGACCGACCCGCACGAGCTCCGGGACCGCCCGATACGACGAGTACCAGGTGTTGTGATAGAGCAGCTTGCCGCCCCGGTCGTAGACATTTCGGGTGACGCTCGTCGTCATGGCGGGCACGCCCGGATCGTCGACGACCTTCTCGCCCGGCTTCAGCGTCTTGTCGACGGTCTTCTTCACCGGTGGCTTACCGCGTGAGAGCAGCGGCGTGGTGGTGCTCGTCACCTTTCGTCCGGTCGGCGTCCCGTAGAGCCCGACCGTGAGCGACCCTGGACCGACGAAGGTCCGCAGCAGCAGCCAGTGGCCGGTGTCGTTCACGAACTTCAGATCGACGTCGGGATAGTTGACCGTCGCATCGCGCCCCTGCGGGTAATGGCTGATGTAGAGCGCGTGATTCGTGCGATCCGTGATCTTCAACCCGGCCTCGAACGCCGCGTTGAAGACCGTCGTCGACACCTGGCAGACCCCGCCGCCGAGACCGGTCGTGACCTCTCCGTTCACGATCACCGGCGCGACGAGGAAGCCCTTGGCGGCGTTCCGGTCGCCGGTCGTCTTGTTGAACGAGAAGGTCGCACCCGGCGCGATCAGCTTGTCGTCGACGAGGTGCGCGACGAGCTGGACGTTGTGGATGCGGTTCGCAACGCCGCCGTAGATCGTCTCATAGCTCGAGACGACGCCGCGGATCCCCATCGCCCGCGCCTTCGCAGTCGTGAGCTTCGCCCGCTGCTCGGCGACGACGAGCTGCGCGACGCGCAGTCGTGGGAGACGGTGCAGCGCGGCCTCGAGCACCGCGGCGGCACTGCGGACCGCGTCGAGCTGAAGGCCTGGCTTGTCCGGGACGATGCGCACGTGCGGGCCGTTGACAGCGAACGTCGCGTCCTTCGGCGGCGTCGCGACGCGGGCACCGAGCTTCCGGAGCCATTCGTCCGCCGCCGGGCCGCCGATGCGCAACGTCCTGCGTCCATTGGACGGGAGCTGCAGCAGCTGCGCAAGGCGGTATCGCGGCAGCAGCCAGCGTGTCGGGCCCAGCTCGAGCCGAACCGGTGCCGAGAGCGCGACACGCGCTTGCCGGGCGGCGCGTGCCAGCGCCGTCGCGCGCACGGTCGGCTGCTGCGTGCGCAGCGGCAGCGAGACGGGGCCTGCCGGCCGGTCGAGCGAGGCGAGCGAGCCCACCACCGTCCGCGCGGCACCACCGCGGTCGAGAACGACGCCGACCTGCGCGGGGAGGACGACAAAGCTCGTGCCGCGGCGGACGACCGCCGCCTGGAGCGGGGCGCGATTCACCACCCGCGCGATGCGTCCGAGCTCGTACGCGAGCGCGCCGTCCAGCGCAGTGGTCGGCGGCGTCACGTCGGCCCCGAAGAAGTCGACGTTGAGGCGCTTGAAGCCGCGCCACGGGCCGAAACCGTCGCCCTGGCGTTGGGCCGCCGCGACCGCCGCCTTCCAGTCGGACTCGACGCCGAGCGCGCTGGCCCGGATCGGGAAGCGCCGCCCGGCGGCCACGAAGACGACCGGCTTCGAGGCGAGCTGCATGGATTTCCGCTCCAGCAGCGCCCGCGCATCCTTGGCCTCGAGGCCGCCGACGTCGATCCCGTCGATCCGGACGCCGCTCGCGATCCGGGTCGGCGAACCGGCGAAGACCAGGCCGAGGACGACCGAGGCCGCGACGAGCGCGACGGTGAGGAGGACGAGGCGCCGGAGCACCGCTCGATGGTAGCGGGGCCCGCGGATCTCCCTAGAACACGAACAGCTCGACGCCGCCGGCGACGTTGAGCTCGATGCCGGTGATGTACGAGGCGAGATCGGAGCAGAGGAACGCGATCGCGTTGGCGATCTCCTGCGGCTCGCCCGGACGCTTGAGCACCGTCCGGGCGACGATCCGGTCGTTCATCTTCGGGCTCGCCATGTTGAACGCCTCGGTGCCGATCACGCCCGGGACGATCGCGTTGCACGTGATCCCGTGCCGCCCGCCCTCGAGGGCGAGCGTGCGGGTCAACCCGAGCAGCCCGGCTTTCGTCGTCGAGTAGCTCGCCTGGCCGAAGCCGCCGAGCGTGCCCGCGACGGAGGCCATGTTCACGATCCGGCCCCAGCCGCGCTCCTTCAGGTGCGGCCAAACGGCCTGCGCGCAGTTGAACGCGCCCGTGAGGTTCACCTTCAGGTCGCGCTCCCAGAGCTCGGGGGACTGCTGCTCGAACTGCGCCGCGTGGTCGAGCGTGCCGGCGTTGTTGATCAGGATGTCCACCGAGCCGAGCTCCTGCACGGTGCGCGCGACGGCGGCGTCGACCTCATCACGGTTCGTGACGTCGCAGCGCACCGCGAGCGCCCGCCGACCCATCGCTTCGATCTCGCGCACGGTCTCCTCGGTGTGGACGAGCCCTTGCTGCCGCGCAACGGTCGCGAGCGCGCCGTAGCGATCCGTGTCCTCCGAGAGCTGCGACTCGACGAGCAGGTCGGCGACGACGACGTCGGCGCCCGCGCGCGCGAGCGTGAGCGCGTCCGCGCGGCCGAGGCCGCGCGAGCCCCCGGTGACGAACGCAACCCTGCCCGTCAGATCGATCTCGAGCGCCACGACGTGGAGCCTAGTCGGACTTGGGCAAGAAGATCTCTTTGGCGATCACGAGCCGCTGGATCTGCGAGGTGCCCTCGTAGATCTGAAACAGCTTCGCGTCGCGCATGAGCTTCTCGACCGGGTACTCCTTGATGTAGCCGTAGCCGCCGAACACCTGCACGGCGTCCGTCGTGACCTTCATCGCGGTGTCCGCGGCGAAGCGCTTCGCGAAGGACGAGTAGAGCGTCGCCTTGCGTCCGTAGCCCTGGTCGAGCATCCACGCCGCCTGCCACGTGAGCAGGCGCGAGGCCTCGATCTCCGTCGCCATGTCGGCGATCATGAAGTTGACGCCCTGGTGCATCGCGATCGGCACGTCGAATGTGACGCGCTCCTTCGCGTACGCGACCGAGTGCTCGTACGCCGCCTGCGCGACGCCGACCGCGCCGATCGCAGTGCCGGGACGCGTGAAGTCGAGGGTCGCCATCGCGATCCCGAAGCCGTCGCCCTCCTCGCCGAGACGGTTGTCCGCGGGGACACGGACGTCCTGGAGCGCGAACGCCGAGGTGTCGGTCGAGCGCTGGCCCATCTTGTCGAGATGCTGCTCGATCGTGACGCCGGGCGTGCTCATCGGGACGATGAACGCCGACATCCCCTTCGCGCCGCCGCGCGGGTCGGTCTTCGCGAAGACGACCGTCCAGTCGGCGTAGCCCGCGTTGGTGATGAAGGTCTTGGAGCCGTTGAGGACGTACTCGTCGCCCTCGCGCACGGCGGTCGTCTTGAGCGAGGCCACGTCGGAGCCGGCGCCGGGCTCGGAGAGCCCGAACGAGCAGAGGATCGGTTCCTCGATCAGCGGGCGCAACCACGTCGCCTTCTGCTCCTCGCTGCCGGCGAGCACGACCGGGCCGGCGCCGAGGCCGTTCGCGGAGATCGAGGTGCCGATGCCGGAGCAACCCCAGTAGAGCTCCTCGCCGACGAGCATCCCGTCGAAGCAGGAGAGGCCGAGGCCACCGTGCTCCTCCGGCACGTGGAGGTTCATGAGCCCCACCTCGTGCGCCTTCGCGATCACGTCGGCCGGGTGCTGCATCTGCTCGTCGTAGGTGTGCTCCTTGGGCCGGATCTCCTTGGCCGCGAAGTCACGCGCGAGCTCGCGCAGCGCCTTCTGCTCCTCCGTCAGCGCGAAGGAGACCCCCGCGGCCGTGTCCCGCTCGATCGTCGCCATCCGTCTCCCTCCGAGCTGCTTCGATTGACTAGTCAGTCAAAGTGTAGCGAGGCGCTTGAACGCGTCAACTCGAGCCCCCGACGCCGGCGGCGTGTCCGGGGGTCAGGCCCCGGGACAGGTCCGCGAAGTCAGCCGCCGGCGGCGTGTCCGGGGGTCAGACCCCCGGACACGTCCCGCACGCCGGGCTCGCGGCGGCTGAGCGCGGCCACACCCGCGACGACGAGCGCGAACGCGGCGGCGAACGCGAGCCCGTCGCGTGCCGGCCTGCCGCACGCTTTCCGGATCTACGCCGGAGGTCACGACCAGAGCCTCTGGCAGCGGTACGCGACCGCCTGGCTCGGGCTCGCGCTCGCGCATCTCGCCCCAGCACAAGGCTGAGTACGATTGCGGAGGTGGCGACCGCCTCGAAGCACACGACGCTCGACCCGCGCGACTTCCTCGCGATCGACGCGCTGCTCGACGACGAGGAGCGCGCGATCCGCGACACCGTACGCAAGTTCGTCCGCGAACGCGTCGTGCCCGATGTCGATGAGTGGTTCGAGCAGGGGATCCTGCCGAGCGAGCTCGTCAAGGAGATCGCGCAGCTCGGCCTGTTCGGGATGCACCTCGAGGGCTACGGGCTGCCGGGGGCAAGCGCCGTCGCGTACGGACTCGCGTGCATGGAGCTCGAGGCCGGCGACTCCGGCGTGCGCAGCCTCGTGTCCGTCCAGGGATCGCTCGCGATGTTCGCGATCTGGCGTTGGGGCTCGGAGGAGCAGAAGCAGCGCTGGCTTCCCCCGATGCACGAGGGCGACGCGATCGGCTGCTTCGGGCTGACCGAGCCCGACGCGGGCTCCGATCCCGGCTCGATGCGCACGCACGCGAAGCGCGACGGCTCGGACTGGATCCTGAACGGATCGAAGATGTGGATCACGAACGGCACGGTCGCCGACGTCGCGGTCGTGTGGGCACGGACCGAGGACGGGAAGATCAACGGCTTCCTCGTCGAGAAGGGCATGCCCGGCTTCGAGGCTCCCGAGATGAAGCACAAGCTGTCGTTGCGCGCGTCGATCACGTCCGAGCTCGTGCTGCACGACGTGCGCGTGCCGGAGGAGAGCCGGTTCCCGGAGGTCGACTCGCTCCGCGGCCCGCTCTCCTGCCTCAACGAGGCGCGCTACGGAATCGTGTGGGGCGCCGTCGGGGCGGGACGCGCGTCCTTCGAGGCGGCGCTCGACTACGCGAAGGAGCGCATGGTCTTCGGGAAGCCGATCGCCGGCTACCAGCTGACGCAGCAGAAGCTGGCCGAGATGGCGCTCGAGGTGAACCGCGGCACGCTCGTCGCGCTGCACATCGGGCGGATGAAGGACGAAGGAACGCTGCGGCCCGAGCACGTGAGCATGGGCAAGATGGGCAACGTGCGCGGCGCCCTCGAGGTGTGCCGCACGGCGCGGACGATCCTCGGCGGTAACGGGATCACACTCGAGTACCCGGTGATCCGCCACATGAACAACCTCGAGTCGGTGCTCACGTACGAGGGCACGCACGAGGTGCACACGCTCGTCGTCGGCCAGGCGCTCACCGGCGAGAACGCGTTCCGCTAG
>Ga0137390_10005935_pt1 | contig 10353 bp, 11 predicted proteins | sample 15con2h24AmetaG_FD_104937 | JGI IMG/M metagenome (GOLD analysis project Ga0137390, IMG submission 104937) | Vadose zone soil microbial communities from Angelo Coast Range Reserve, California, USA - 15con2h2.4A metaG | ecosystem: Environmental > Terrestrial > Soil > Vadose zone > Saprolite... | reverse complement strand
GGCGCGAGGATCTCTGGTCGCCCGCGGGCTGGGGTTGGCGGAAGGAGACGGGCGCGGAGCATCCCGTCTACTGGCGTCGCGCCCACGATGGCTGGGAGCGGCGTGATTTCGACCGCTGGGTGCCCCTGGAGGCGCATCATCCCGTCCTGCACGTGAGCTGGTACGAGGCTCAGGCCTGGTGCGCGTGGGCGGGCCGGCGGTTGCCTACCGAGGCGGAATGGGAGATGGCGGCCGCCTCCGACGGGACCGGCGACGGCAAGCGGCGCTACCCCTGGGGCGAGGCGACGCCGGAGCCGGCACGCGCCAACCTCGAAGGCGTGGCGCGCGGGCTCCTCGACGTCGCCGCCCTGCCCGACGGCGACAGCGCCGCGGGATGCCGGCAGATGCTCGGGAACGTATGGGAGTGGACGGCGAGCGACTTCCATCCGTATCCCGGCTTCGTCCCCGACGCCTACCGCGACTACTCGGAGCCGTGGTTCGGCACGCACAAGGTCTTGCGTGGCGGCACCTGGGTCACGCGGGCCCGCCTGCTGCGCAACACCTGGCGCAACTTCTACACGCCGGACCGGCGCGACGTCTGGGCCGGGTTCCGGACCTGTGCCCGCGCATGAAGATCTGCATGGTGACGCCCGCGCCGCCGCGGTCGCTGACCGGCAACCGCGTGACCGCGCTGCGCTGGGCGCGGCTGCTGGGCCAGCTCGGACATCGGGTGACGGTGGTCGAGGAGTACGACGGGCAGGCCTGCGACCTCATGGTCGCCCTGCACGCGCGCAAGAGCGCGCAGTCCATCGAGAAGCTGGCCGAGCAGCAGCCGACGACGCCGGTCGTCCTCGCTCTGACCGGCACGGACCTCTATCGCGACGCCCGCGCCTGCCCGATGACGAAGCTGAGCCTGCAGCTGGCGGCGGCGATCGTCGTCCTCCAGCCCGAAGGCCTGCGCGAGGTGCCGGACTGGGCGCGGGGGCGTGCGCGTGCGATCGTGCAATCGGCGGAGCCGGTCCACGCCCAGCCGCCGCGGCGAGACGCCTTCGAGGTCGCGGTGCTCGCGCACCTGCGGCCGGTGAAGGACCCGTTCCGGGCGGCCATGGCCGCCCGCCTGCTCCCGTCCCGCTCTCGCGTGCGCGTGCTGCACGCGGGGGCGGCGCTCGATCCCGATCTCGACGAGCGCGCGCGGTCGGAGCAGTCCAGCAACCCGCGTTACCGGTGGCTGGGCGAGATGCCACGCTGGCGCGCGCTGAGGATGATGGCGCGGTCACGGCTCCTGGTGATCACGTCGCGCTCCGAGGGTGGAGCGAACGTCCTCTCGGAAGCGCTCGCCTCCGGCGTGCCCGTGCTGTCGTCGCGCATCCCCGGGTCGACCGGGGTGCTGGGGGGCGACTATCCCGGACTGTTCGCGGTCGGGGACACGCACGGCCTGGCCGCGCTGTTCGAGCGCGCGGAGACGGACGCCGAGTTCCGGGGCACGCTGGCGAGCTGGTGCCGGCGGCTGGCGCCCCTCGTGGAGCCCGCGCGCGAGAAGAAGGCCTGGCGGGACCTGTTGCGCGATTGCGCGCATCCGGGCCGCGCCGCGACGGCGCGTGCGGGAGCGAAGCGTCGCGGGCGGGCCTGATCGCCGGGGCCTCCGCCTGATAACCGGAGCGCGGGGTGGCCCGGTACAATGGGCGGTCCGATGTCCCTTCTGTTCCTCCTCCTGGCCATGAGCACGACTGCGCAGACCGGCGTCACGAAATCGGCCGACGGGGTGCCGATCCACTACGAGACGCAGGGCCAGGGCCAGCCGGCGCTGGTCTTCGTCCACGGCTGGGCCATCGACCGCCGTTACTGGGACGCCCAGGTGCCGGTGTTCGCGCGCACGCGCCAGGTGGTCACGCTCGACCTCGCCGGCCACGGGCAGTCCGGCCGCGGCCGCCAGGACTGGTCCGTCGCCGCCTTCGGCCAGGACGTGCGCGCGGTGGTGGAGGCGCTCTCTCTGGAGAAGGTCGTGCTCGTCGGCCATTCCATGAGCGGGAACGTGATCCTGGAAGCGGCGAAGGCCATGCCGGCGCGCGTGGTCGGCCTCATCCCCGTGGACACCCTGCTCGACGTGGACGAGGTGACGAGCGACGCCGAGGTCAAGGGCGCCATCGCGGCCTTCCGCGCCGACTACAAGGCGACGGCGAGCGGGTTCATGCGGAAGTACATGTTCACCCCCACCACTCCACCGGAGCTGGTGGAGGCGGTGGTGAAGGACGCGACGTCGTTTCCCCCGGAGATCGGCGTGGCGGTGCTGGAGCAGAACTGGAGACACGATCCCCGCCTCCTCCTGAAGCAGATCCACGTCCCCATCGTGGCCGTCAACGCCGACAAGTTCCCCACCCGCCTCGACCACGCACGCCAGTACGCGCCGCAGTACGACGCCCTGATCGTCAAGGGCGTGGGCCACTACCTCATGCGCGAGGACTCCGCCGCGTTCAATGCGCAACTCGCCCGGGCCGTCGCGCGCGTCACGGGAACGGCCCAGCCGCTCGCGCCGCGTTGAACGCGCCCCTTCCCCAGCCCAGCGCCCCCGCTGCCCTCTTCACCGGGCGCTTCTTCCTGATGTGCGGGTTCACCTTCACGGTGTTCCTGTCCGCGTTCCAGCTCCTGCCCACGGCCCCCTTCCACATCCTCGAGCTCGGGGGCTCGAAGTTCGCGGCCGGGCTCTTCCTGGGGCTCCTGACCTATTCGTCCGCGCTCTCCGCTCCCTTGACCGGGGGCCTGGCCGATCGGGTCGGGAAGCGGCGCATGCTCATCGTCGGCAGCCTGGCCATCGCGGGATTCTCCAGCGTGTACTCCGTGCTCCGCGACTATCGCATCCTGCTCGCGCTGGTGCTCGTGCACGGCGTGTTCTGGTCGGGCCTGCTGTCCGCGTCGTCCGCCTACATCACCGACATCATTCCCCCGCACCGCCGGGCCGAGGGCATCAGCTATTGGGGCCTCTCGAACATCCTGGCCATCGCGGTGGCGCCGCAGGTCGGCTTCGCGATCTACGCGCGGGGATGGGGCTCGGTGTGCGCGGCCACCGCCGCCCTGAACCTGGCCATGGCGCTGATCGCCTGGCGGCTCCCTCCCGACGTCCGCCTGCGCCCGGGCACGCACCACGGTCCGCTCATCGAATGGCACGTGCTCATTCTCTCTTTCACGCTGTTCCTCTACTCGTTCGGCTACGGCGGCATCACCAGCTTCGTCGCCCTCTACGCGGACGCCAACGGCGTCGTGCCCAAGAGCATCTTCTTCACCGCCTTCGCTCTCACCATCCTCGTGACGCGTCCGATCTCCGGACCGCTCTCCGACCGCATCGGGCATCGCCGCGTCTTCCTGCCCTGCCTGGGGCTGATCGTCGCCGGCCTCGCCTTGCTCGCCCTGGACGGCAGCCGCCGCGGTCTCATCACCGCCGCCATCGTGTTCGGCACCGGCCTGGGCAGCGCGTACCCGGCGTACGCCGCCTACGTCATGCAGCACGTGCCCGACTCGCGGAGGGGCGCCGCCTTCGGCAGCATCCTGGCCGCCTTCGACACGGGTATCGGCACCGGATCCGTGACCACGGGCTGGATCGTGCAGCGGTCCGGATTCAGCACCGCGTACGGCGTGGCCGCCCTGCTCGCGACGCTGGCCCTGCCCTTCTTCCTCGTCACGGAAAAGCGTCTCCTACGGCCGGGAAGGACCCCGGCGGAGCGCGCGATCGGCTAGAATCGCGCGGTCCATACGTGGGAGGGTGCCAAGTGAGCCAGGCGACGAAGTGGGCCTTGACGGTGCTGGTCGTGACGTCGCTGGGCGGCTGCTACCACAAGTCGCAATCGACGACGGGTCCGGACACGCCGCCGGCCGCGGTCAACGGGTCTCCCGTGCCCACGCCGACGCCTGTGCCCACACCGGCGCCGACGCCGGTCGCGCTGGGATGCGGCCTTCCTCCTGGTGGCGGCAGCGGAGCGGGCTGCCCCTACCAGGTGGGTGTGTTCACGGAGGACGTCAACCGCGCCATCGCCGAGGCGCAGAACGAGCACCCGGAGCTCTTCGACTTCAACGACGGCTACGGGCAGCTCAGCTGGCGAGTGCTGAACCGCAAGAAGTACTACGACGTCGTGAAGTACAACCTCGAGCGCATGGGCTACTGCGCCGCCCACGACGAGGAGGAGATCGGGGTCAAGAACGACAACCGCTTCAACGAGCAGTACCAGATCATGTCGTCGTTCGGGTACAGCCGTTGGGGGGCGGGTGCGTATCGGGCGACGTGCTGGCCGCCGTGGTTTTGAGTCGAACAACAACAGCTACAACAACGACAACGACAACAGCAGATCGATCGGCCTGGGTTAACAGATAGACGCTGTCACCCAGGTCGGCTGCCATCTACGAATGCCGGCTACGGATGCTCCGTCTCGGGCCATAACCAGGCCGCGCCGCGCACTCCGCTGGAATCTCCGTGCACCGCGGCGCGGAGCGGCGTGTCCACGCGGTCCGAGAATGTATACTCCGTCCAGATTCGCGGAACGGCCTCGTACAAGCGCCCCATGTTCGACATCCCGCCCCCCAGGACGATGACATCCGGATCGAGGATGTTGATCACCGCCGCCAGCGCGCGCGCCATCCGGTCTTCGTAGCGCGCCAGCGTCGCTTCCGACGCCGCGTCACCCGCCGCCGCGCGGCGGACCAACTCCGGGGCCAGGACTCGCTCTCCCGTCGCGCGCTCGTGGTCGAGAGCCAGGCCGGGTCCGGACAGGAACGTCTCGATGCACGCCGTCTTGCCGCAATAACACGCCGGGCCGGGCCACTCGCCCACGCGCGGCCAGGGCAGCGGGTTGTGCCCCCATTCTCCGGCCACCGCGTTGGGACCGACGAGAACGCGGCCGTCCACGGCGATGCCGCCGCCCGTCCCCGTGCCCACGATCACACCGAAGACCACGCGGGCACCGCGGCCGGTGCCGTCGGTCGCTTCGGACAGCGCAAAGCAGTTCGCGTCGTTGGCCAGACGGACCGGACGGCCCAGCCGTGTGGAAAGGTCGCGGTCCAGCGGCTGCCCGATGAGCCAGACGGAGTTCGCGTTCTTGACGAGGCCCGTCGCGGGGGAGATCGCGCCGGGCATGCCGACCCCGACGGTGGCCTGGCCGCCGAGGGTGGACTCGAGGTCCTCGACCACGCGCGCGACGGCCTCGACGGTGGCGGGGTAGTCGCCGCGCGGAGTGGCGATGCGGCGGCGGCCCTGCTCGACGCCGCCGGGATCGAGCGCGATGGCCTCGATCTTGGTGCCGCCGAGGTCGACCCCGATACGCAGGGGTGACTACGCCTTTCGCGCCACCACGCCGCCGACGACCAGGTCCAGCGGGATGCCGCCGGCCTCGCGGAATCCCTCGAGGCCGTCCGCGAACATGCTCTCGAGGAAATGCACGTCGCGCGGGCTCATGGCATCGAGGGAGGGATGGGTCGCATAGCCGGAGCCGCGCGCCCAGTCCACGGCGGCCCGGCCCGACTCGAACCACAGGCGCACCGTCTCCGTCCACACGTCGGCGTTGACGAGCCCGCCCGCGGAGAGGCGGTCCGCCACCTGCTCGGCGCGGGCGGGCACGGAGATGAAGTGCCCGTGGGCGAAGGTCTCGCGCAGGCGGCGGAAGAACCGGAAGGTCTCGCCGATGTTCTTGCCGCAGTGCTTGTAGAGCTTCCAGACCGGCTCCGCGGAGTTGCGGTAGTGGTCGAAGAGCGCGTAGAGCTGGGGAATGCTGCTGTCCATGCTGGTGAGCACGCCCACGCGGCCGCCCGGCCGCAGCATGCGGCCGGTCAGCGGAAGGACCTCGCGCCAGTCGATGTAGGCCAGCACGAAACGCATCGACACCACGTCGAAGCTGGCGGGCGGGGTATGGGCGATGAAGTCTTCCGCGCGCGCGTGCACGAGCGAGACGGGATAGCCCTCGTCTTCCAGACGCTCGCGGGCCGCGGCCAGCATGCCCTCGGAGTAGTCGACGGCGACGACTTCGCCGGGGTCGGTCAGCCGGGCCATCTCCAGGGTGTAGACGCCGGTGCCACAGGCCAGGTCGGCCACGCGGTCGCCGCGCGAAAGGGCGAGGTCCGCGGTGAGGCGCGCGTTGGGCCCGGCCACGTTGCGGCTCCAGAGCTCATCGTAATCCTGCGCGACCTTGTCATAGGTGAGAGACGTCAGGTGGGCGAACTCGGTCCGCGTCGTGGGCAGAGGCCCTCCTTTCAGGATTCAAGCCCACCTTATCGGAAAAAGCGGCCGGTGTCTTAGGCTAGGCCCCCGGGAAGGGCAACACGTTCGCGGAGGGGTCGGGGACCGCGAACTCGCGGACGAGGCGCGCGAAGCGCGGAGCGAGGATGAGGTCGAAGGTGTCGTCCTTGCCGGGGAACAGCTCGAGGGCCCGGCGCCGCGTGGCCGCCACCAGCTCCTCCGCCTCTCCGCGGCGGAGGCCGCCCTGGACGATGACGCTCGAGGCCAGGTCCACGATCATGCGGAGCTGCCGCGCGCGGCGGTTCTCCTCGGCCACGTCGTAATCGGAGGGGAGGGTGCTCACTGCAGGGCCGCGATGCGCTCGAGCTTGTCGCGCTGTCCGAGGCGGTAGAAGCGCCGGGCCTCGCGCGTCAGCTCCTGCAGCTGCGAGCGCCTCAGGAAGCGCGACTCGAGATACCCGCAGTACCGATAGGCGAGGTGGCTGGCCCGGTGGTACCGCGCGCGCCCTTCCTCGTCCGTGACGTGGGCGGCCAGGCGATAGCGCCGGAAGAGGAGCTCGCGCAGGAGGGGGGACACCGCGCCTTCGTTCTGGAGGCACAGGAGGAATACCGAAGAGAGGTACTTGTCCACCTCGCCCTGCAGCTCCAGCTCGAGCTGCGTCACCTGGCGCGCCGCGCGCGCGCAGAAGAAGAGGTACACGAAGTGGCTGACCTCCTCGGCGGCGACGCAGAAGGGATCGAGGTTGTCGCGGTCGAGGTGCACGCGCGGATCGGAGGTGGCCAGCCGCGCGCGCACCGAGTCCTCGAGCACGACGCCCAGCGAGACGTCGTCGCCCTTCTGCGTGACCAGGGTGCGGCTGCCCCCGCCGGGATAATCCCCGGCGTGCTCGACGGGGATCAGGAACTCGGTGACGGGGGCCTGGTGGTCCAGGGCGTAGAGCGCCTCCAGCCGCCGCTGGACATCGACGAGGAGGCCGGAGAATCCCGGCCCCGGCGCCCCGCCCTCGTCGGCCGCCGGTGCCGGAGAGCTGCTCACTGCGGCCGGCTCTCGCCGGGCAGCACCGGAGTGATGCCGCGCTCGGCCAGGAGAGCGGCCACCCGGCGGCTACCCGTCTGGATCCAGCGCTCGTAGAGCCGCAGCACGGATTGGTTGGTCGCGAGCTGGCTCTGCTCCGAGATCTCGCTGAGCAGGTCCGCGAACTGGGTGAAGCGGCCGGCCAGCTCGGAGAACACCTCGGGCCCGAACACGCGGGGGTCCTCGTCCTGGGCCAGGCGGGCGTAGGCGAAGCCGCCCATCGCCTTGTAGTAGTCGAGGTCGACCAGGCGCCCGCTCAGGCTGTCCGCGAAGAAGCCGGACACGAACAGCGCGGTGTCGCCCATCGCGCGCAGGAGCTTGGCGCGGTCGCGGCGAGAGGAGTGGATCGCGCGCACGTAGAGGACGGCCAGCGGGGTCTCGTCGTAGCCGGGCTCGCTCGGCGGCAGCTCGCCGCGCACACAGCCGGCCAGGAGGTTCACCAGGTAGTACTGGGTGAAGGTGGACGTGCTCACCTTCTGGTGATCCATCGCCCGCTCGAGCTGTTCCCGGAAGAACTCGACCGCCGTGTCGCCGCCCACGAGCCGCTCGCTCATCGTCCTCCCCTCCCGGGCGCCGAGGCGGCGCCCACTGGTTTCACCATGCAGGAAACATGCGCGCACTCGCAGGGTGCGAGTGCCAACGCTAAGGCGATGGAAAGGGTGGGTTTGGTGCGGAAGAGCCCTTCGCCGGCCTTCCTAGTCCGCGTCACAAGTGACGACGTTTGTCGCCTGTTTCATGACACGCGCCAATTTCGTCCGAGGAGCGCCGCGTGGTCGACCATGATGCAGCGGTCCATGACGACGGTCACTCCCGCCGCCGTGGCCCGCCGCGCGCCGGCCTCGTCCACGCATCCGAGCTGGGTCCATATGGCGGGCGACCGGGCGGCCAGCGCGTCGTCGAAGACGCCGGGCAGCTCCTCGCGGCGCCGGAACACGTCCACGAGATCGACGCCGCCCGGGATGTCCTGCACCCGCCGGTACACCTTCGCGCCGAGGATCGTCTCCTCCCGCGGATAGACGGGAACGACCTCGTAACCGCGCTCCTGGAGGTAGCGCGCGACGCGATGCGAGTCGCGGTACGGCTTGGGGGAGAGCCCGACGACGGCGATGCGCCGCGCCTTCTCGAGGAGGGCACGGCGGGCGTCCTCCCCGGGGTCGGCGTGGCCTCCCTCAGGCAACGAAGGTCACCTTGTTGATCTCGCGCAGGGTGGTGAGGCCGGCGAAGACCTTCTCCAGGGCGGAGTCGCGCAGGAACGTCATGCCCTCCTCGCGCGCCACCTGCTTGATCTCTCCCGTGGGCCGGCGCTCCATGATCATCTGGCGTATGCGATCGGTCATGTCGAGGAGCTCGTCCACCGCCGTCCGCCCCAGGAATCCCGTCCCCCCGCACTCGTCGCAGCCCACGGACTCGAAGAAGGCCTGGTCGTGGTACACGTCGGGGTCGAGACCGGACTCGCGCAGCAGGGTGTCCGCCGGACGTCCGGGCCGCTTGCAGCGCACGCACAGGAGGCGCACCAGGCGCTGGGCCATCACGCAGTTGAGGGCGGAGACGAAGTTGTAGGGCTCCACGCCCATGGCGATGAACCGGCCGATGACGTCGAACACGTTGTTGGCGTGCACGGTGGTGAACACGAGGTGGCCGGTCAGGGCGGACTGGACCGCGATCTGCGCCGTCTCCGGGTCGCGCACCTCGCCCACCATGATCTTGTCCGGGTCGTGGCGGAGGATCGAGCGCAGGCCGCGGGCGAAGGTCAGACCCTTCTTCTCGTTCACCGGCACCTGGGTGATGAGCGGGATCTGGTATTCGACGGGATCCTCGATGGTGATGATCTTGTCCTCGGGAGTCGCGATCTCGCTCAGGGCCGCGTAGAGCGTGGTCGTCTTGCCGCTGCCCGTCGGCCCCGTCACCACCACCATGCCGTAGGGCTCGGTGATGTACTTGCGGAACTTCCGGAGGTCGGGCTCCCCGAAGCCGAGGACGTCGAGCCGGAGGTTGCGGAAGGCGGCGTTGAGCGACTCCTTGTCGAGGATGCGGATGACCGCGTCCTCGCCGTGGATGGACGGCATGATGGAGACGCGGAAGTCGATGGTGCGGCCCTTCACGCGCAGGCGGAAGCGCCCGTCCTGGGGCACGCGCTTCTCCGCGATGTCCAGCTCGGACATGACCTTGATGCGGCTGATGATGGTCTCGTGGTGGCGCTTGTCGAGCGGCTCCAGCGCGGGGTAGAGCACGCCGTCGATGCGGTACTTCGCCAGGACCTCGCGGTCCTTGGTCTCGACGTGCACGTCGGAGGCGCGGCGGTCGATGGCGCCCAGGATCAGGGAGTCCACGAGGCGCACGACGGGGGAGTCGGACGGCAAGGTCTTGAGACCGACATCGATCTCCGACTCGTCGTCCGCGACGAGCTGAAGCCGCAGCGGCTCGCTGGCCTGCTCGAGGAGCAGCTCCCCGCCGCGGTGGCGCTTGAGCAGCGCGGCCACGCGCGACGCGGGCGCGACCACCGGCTCGATGGGCTGGCCGAGATGGAACTCGGCATCGTCTACGCGCTCGAGATCGTCGAGGCCGCCGAAGGCCAGGACCAGCCGTCCGTCTTCGCGGCCGACGGGGACGCACGCGAAGCGCACGAGCAGCTCCAGCGGCGTCTCCGCCCACAGCGACGCATCGTCCGGGGGAGTCTCGAGAGGATCGAACGGAAGGTGGAGACGCTCGGCCTGACGCCGGGCCTGCTGGGCGTCGGCTTCGCTGGCCGCGGGAGGAGATCCCGCCCGGGCCGGAGTCCGGGGTTCGGGCATCTAGGGCGCGATATTAGCACGCTATCATCCATGCCCATGCTCGAATCCGCGGCCCGAGAGATTGAGAATTCGCGAGGGCGGCAGTCCGAGAGCGAGCGCCTGCACGCGCTCTTCCGGCTGCACTGGACCTACACCCTCGACGAGTACCCGGAGCTGGCCACGTACACCGGCGATCCCGGCCGGAACCACCGCTGGACCGATCACTCCCTCGAGGCCTACGAGCGGCGCAACCGCGAGATGGAGGTCCCGGCGCGCGTCCTGGCCACCATCGACCGCGCGGCGCTGAGCCCGGCC
>Ga0137390_10005933_pt1 | contig 10354 bp, 8 predicted proteins | sample 15con2h24AmetaG_FD_104937 | JGI IMG/M metagenome (GOLD analysis project Ga0137390, IMG submission 104937) | Vadose zone soil microbial communities from Angelo Coast Range Reserve, California, USA - 15con2h2.4A metaG | ecosystem: Environmental > Terrestrial > Soil > Vadose zone > Saprolite... | reverse complement strand
TTGATATGGCGGAGCGCGCGCATCGCGGCGAACTGGACTTCTCGCGCCTGCCCGAAATGGCGGATGCCGAGGTCATCGAGCACCTTACCCAGGTGAAGGGCGTGGGCGTCTGGACCGCGCACATGTTCCTGATGTTCACCTTGCGTCGTCCGAATGTTCTGCCCACGGGAGATTTTGGGGTGCGCATGGCGATGTACAAGCACTATCTCGACAAGCGCGGGGCAAAGAACGGACAAGCAAGGCAGACCGCACAAAAGAAGAAGTCACAGACCAAGCCGCGGAAGATCAAACTGCCAAACCCAGAGCAGATGGAGAAAATCGCCAAGCGTTGGGAGCCATATCGAAGCGTCGCCTGCTGGTACTTGTGGCAGAGCCTGGATATCAAGACCATGTAACAAAGAGGCACCTCGAGCTCCCCTGTGTTCCTCCGTGTCCTCTGTGGTTAAATACTCTCGATGCCTGAACAGAAAATTCGCGTGCTGGTGGCGAAACCTGGCCTTGATGGCCATGACCGCGGAGCAAAAGTGATTGCGCGGGCTCCTCGTGACGCTGGCATGGAGGTCATCTATACCGGACTGCGCCAGACGCCGGAGATGATCGTGAATGCCGCTCTGCAAGAAGACGTTCACGTCATCGGCCTATCGATTCTCTCCGGCGCTCATAATGCCATCGTCCCGCGCGTGATGGACCTGCTGCGCCAGAACAAGATGGACGACGTTCTGGTGATTATTGGCGGGATCATCCCCGACCAGGACATCGACGCGCTGAAGAAACTGGGCGTTGCTGCCGTGTTTCAACCGGGCACGGCAATGGACAATATCATCCAGTTCATTCGGTCCACGGTTCACTCCCGCGGCGTGACTGCGGGCGATTGATGGACGAGATCCCTGTCAATACCGTCCGCCTCCGGGAAGATCTTGCACGCGTAATAGGCCCTGCGCCCTGGTATTGGCATACCTTCCCGTCCCTGATTTCCGCTGCCGGGCAGCGATTCGTATGGACTTATCACGGCGAAAGCGGCCCGCTCGCGTATTTGGTTTCGCTTACCCTGGAGCAGGAGCCCGACAAACCGCGTTTGGCCCTGAACACTTATACGCGCCCGTTCTTGGTTCCGCCAACGCATCTGGGAGTCTGGTGCCCGGAAGGGCCGAACATCCGGGTCAGCTGTTTCGATCCTGACCAGCTCAAGACTTTTGACTTCGCAGAAATTGCCGGGTGGTTCAAGAAGTCGGCCGAGCGTCTCTATGCTGCGACGGCGCCGATTGCGGATCTCGAAGTTCCAGCCTCACTTCCTCCAGGGGTGAACAAGATCGATGTGCCAGCCGCGTTGCAAACTGCGGAAGAACTGATTGTGCCCACAAGTTACCCAGCGCCAAGCAACGATGATCCAGCTTTTGCCATGTACGTTTTCTATCTCCGGGATGGATTGGTGGAGGTGCTGCCGCAGCGTTGGTTTACCGCCAGTCAGTATGAAGTCGGAAAGCAATGGATCACTCGGGCTGCGAGGGACAAGGAATCGCAACGGATTTTCGGCCAGTGCTTCGGATATGGAAGTTTTCTATTGCAAGAAGACGGACGCAGGCTGGAACGATGGCTAGATTAATCAGCAAGCGGTTGCGGAAGGGCCGATCTTGCTTTGAAAGAGTGCGGCTTCCAGCCGCGCCGAAACGCAAACCCAATGGTCTTGCGGCATGGCCGAAGGCCATGCCCTTTCAAAACGAAGCTGACCTTACCCTTTTTCCGCTGCCTGCTGGAGAAGTCGAAATTCAAGAACATACTACGTTTGCGCCCTTCTGCTCCCCTGAGTTAACTTAGCAGTCGCGAATCATGGCCTCGGAAACAGCAGTCCATTCGATCCTAACTACTCGTATTGATCCCACCTCATCGGGTTTCGAGGCCAACATGCGCTTTATGGCAGACCTGGTCTCGGCCATCCGCAATGAAGAGGAACAGATACGCGAGGGCGGCGGGCCGAAGGCGATTGAAAACCAGCACAGCAAAGGGCGGCTGACCGCGCGCGAACGCATTCAGCGGCTGGCCGACCCGGGAACGTTTTTCGAGCTAGGAATCTACGCCGCGAACCGCATGTACGACGAGTGGGGTGGTGCGCCGGCGGCCGGGGTAATTACCGGACTGGCGCGCATCGAAACTCGGCTGGTCATGATCATCGCGAATGACGCCACGGTGAAGGCGGGGGCTTTCTTCCCGATGACTTCCAAGAAAGTCATCCGTGCGCAAAATATCGCCCTTGATAACCGCATCCCGACGATCTATTTAGTCGATTCGGCTGGCATCTTTCTTCCCCTGCAGGAGGATGTATTTCCCGACACCGACGATTTCGGCCGGGTCTTCCGCAACAACGCGGTAATGTCGGCGATGGGCATTCCACAGATCGCTGCCATCATGGGCATGTGCGTGGCCGGCGGCGGATATCTTCCGGTGATGTGTGATCACGTTCTCATGACCGATGGCAGCGGACTTTTTCTGGCTGGCCCGGCCCTGGTGCAGGCAGCCATTGGACAGAAGATTTCCGCCGAAGAGCTTGGCGGGGCCGCGATGCATTCCGCGATCAGTGGGACGGTGGATTTCCACGAGCCAAACGATGAAGCTTGCCTGGCGCGCATCCGCTCCATCATCGAAAAATGGGGATACCGCCGGCAATCGCCCTGGGGGCGTAAGAAGCCGGTGCCTCCAGCGCTGGCGGCGGAAGAAATTTACGGAATCTACGACTCGTCTCCGGCTCGCCCTTACGACATCAAAGAAGTCATAGCGCGGATCGTCGATGCCAGCAAATTTGACGAATACAAGTCGGAATATGGGAAAACCATCATCTGCGGCTACGCACGCATCGGCGGTTTTGCCGTTGGCATTGTCGCCAACCAAAAGCTGCATGCACAAGCAACTGACCATGAAGGCCGCAAGCGAGTGGAATTCGGCGGAGTCATTTACACCGAATCGGCTGAAAAGGCAGCGCGATTCATCATGGACTGCAACCAGAATCTAGTGCCGCTGATTTTCTTGCACGACGTAAACGGATTCATGGTCGGGCGCGATGCCGAATGGAGCGGAATTATCAAGGCGGGCGCCAAGATGGTGAACGCTGTATCGAATTCCATCGTGCCAAAGATCACTGTGATTCTGGGCGGATCGTTTGGCGCCGGGCACTATGCCATGTGCGGCAAGGCTTATGATCCCCGATTTATGTTTGCCTGGCCGACGGCTAAATACGCGGTCATGAGCGGCGATTCGGCTGCGGGCACGCTGGTCGAAATCAAGATTCGGCAGCTCGAGCGCGGTGGAAAACAGTTGAGTGAAGAAGAGAAAAAAGAGCTCTACGAATCCACTAAGCGTACTTACGACGAGCAGACTGATCCCAGATACGGCGCAGCTCGGCTCTGGATCGATAAGATTATTGATCCTATGGAAACCCGAGACGCCATTACCATGGCGCTAGAGGCGGCAGCGCTGAATCCCGATGTGCCGGAATTCAAAGTGGGCGTGCTGCAAACCTGAATTGGGAGATCTCCCATCTGGCCAGCATACTTCTGTCACATCCTCCGGTTACCGACTACAGCTTGCCTGGGATTGTCACCTTCCCTGCCCTGTGCTAGCTTAGGTAGCAACTCACGCCTTCAGTACCCACAAAAGCGCGCCTTTTTGTGTGGCCCGCAAGCAGAGCGTGTCGGATAGGTGGTGCCATGAAAGATATACTTCCAGCCGTGCCAGCCGAGCGTCACGTTGAAAAAGAGGGCTTCGCCAATCGTAAGCTGATCCGCCCATTGCTGAACCACTCCATCCATTCTGGCCCGAACCTGGCTGGTCCAAGCATGGGAGAGCGGCGGGAGCGCCCCGAACGTTCGCCAGATCGCTCGAACGGAGCGCGCAAGGCTCCGCCACCTGATCAGACCAATGCTGAGAATTTCTACTATCAGAAGCAGATGCAGTCGAAGACGCCGATGGTTATCGTGCTCTCTGATGGCGAAAAAATTCACGGCGTTATCGAGTGGTATGACCGGGTGTGCATCAAGGTAAACCGCGTGGCCGCACCCAACCTAGTGATTTATAAGCCTTCAATCAAGTATTTGTACAAGGAAGCCGAGGGAAGCAAATAACTCCGGCCGTCGGTCGTTGGCTCGTTCTGCCATAGGGAAACTCTGTTTTGTGGCCGTTGGAGGCCCATCCGCACCTCTTAATTCTGCAAGCTCTGGTTGATGAATCTCTGCCGCCCTGTGAGCTAGAAAATCGTTAAAGTCCGCAGAATTCGCTTGACGAGACGTAACTCATAGAGCAATATCTCTCGAATCCAGAGTTGCTCGATCTTCCCCTCAGTCAACTCTGTGTTTTCAGTAATTAGGCTTAGTAGTTGCACCAGGCTCGCGCCGGTCGTGGCAGGAGTGTAGGTGATGGGTACATCTCTCCCTCGCGTTATTTGTCTCTCGGTGCTGTTTTCGTTCTTGGCAGTCCTGGGCACTGCTCAGCAAGTGCCGCCACAGCCGCTGATCACTCAGCCCGTGATAGAGAGCCAGGTCACAACACTGACGGGCAATACGCATCCTCTGGCGCAACCGCAGTTTGACATCGGCGCCGCTCCGCCTGATCTACCCATGCAGCGGATGTTGCTGGTGCTCAAGCGCAGCCCGCAGCAGGGCTTTGCGTTGCGTAAGCTCCTTGATGACCAGCAAGACAAGGCTTCTCCGAATTATCACAAATGGCTTACGCCCGACGAGTTTGGTGTCCAGTTCGGCCCCTCTGATCAAGACATTCAGGTTGTCACCGGATGGCTGCAAGCCCACGGTTTCCAAGTGAATCGGGTTTCGCATGGAAGAAGTGTGATCGAGTTTTCCGGCGCCGAAGCGCAGGTGGAAGAAGCGCTGCATACCTCCATCCACAAGTATCTGGTGAATGGTGAAGAACATTGGGCGAATGCCAGTGACCCGCAGATTCCAGCAGCGCTGGTGCCGGTTGTGGTGGGAGTGTGGTCGCTCCATGACTTTCGCAAGAAGCCAAGAATTGACATTTTCCCACAGTTGCTCAAGGTAAAGTACACGCCGGGTGTGCGGCCAGACACGACCTTCAACACGTCACATGGTGTGCTGCATGCGCTGAGCCCCGCCGATTTTGCGACGATCTACAACCTTAATCCCCTTTACGCGAGCGGCATTTCAGGTGCTGGGAACATCGCTGTTGTTGCGCGGAGCAATCTTTTTGCAAATGGATTTCCTTACTACGCATATGTCGGGAGCGATGTGTACAACTTCCGCAACATTTTTGGCGTGTCGGGCGGGTCTTTGCAGGTGATTAATGACGGTCCCGATCCAGGCGATCTGGGCGGCGGGGAAGAGGCGGAAGCAACGCTCGATGCCACGTGGAGCGGAGCTGTGGCTCCCAACGGCAATGTCGATCTCGTTGTCTCAGCCTCTACTACCACAACCGACGGCGTCGATCTATCCGAACTATACATCGTCGATAACAAGGTGGCGCCAATCATGACTGAAAGCTTTGGCTCTTGCGAGATATTCGCCTCTCAAACTGAGTGGCAGGCGATCTCGATGCTCGCGGAGCAGGCTGCCGCACAGGGAATCACCTACCTGGTTTCATCGGGCGACTCCGGAGCAGCAGGCTGCGACAACCCTAACAGAGCACCCGCCACCCATGGCGCTTCCGTAAGTGTGCTCTCGTCCCCACAGTTTACGGTTGCCGTCGGGGGCACTATGTTCAACGAAGGCAACAACAGCTCTAAGTATTGGAGATCAACAAACGGGCCAGGGTTGGTTTCGGCCCTTTCTTACATCCCCGAGAATGCCTGGAACGAAAGCTGCCTGAGCTGTCAATTCCCGAACCTGTTTAGCGTGGGAGGCGGACGTAGCACGATCTTTACAAAGCCCACCTGGCAGTCCGGCGTTCCCGGCATCCCCAGCGACGGGTTTCGTGATGTCCCGGACGTGTCGCTAACTGCCTCTATACACGATGGCTACTTGTTATGCCTGGAAGCCTCTTGCGTTCCCGACGCTCAGGGGTTTGTTTCTCTTTTCCTGATTGGCGGCACCTCCGCGTCTGCGCCTTCGTTTGCAGGAATTATGGCGCTTGTGGACCAACAGCAACAGAGTCCACAAGGCCAAGCAAATTACGTCTTGTACAAGTTGGCGGCAGCGGAGACGCTCTCCCAGTGCAATGCTTCTAACACGTCGACGCCACCCGCATCTACTTGCGTGTTTAACGATGCGACCGTGGGAAATAACTCGGTCCCGGGCCAAACCGGATTCACGGCCGGAACCGGCTATGACTTGGCTACCGGCCTGGGCTCAGTCAATGCGACCAATCTTGTTAATAAATGGAGCACGATCGCATTCCGTGCGACAACCGCCACGCTGACACCCCCTTCAATAACTGCAACTCACGGATCGCCGGTCAGCCTGGGTGTTTCAGTTTCTCCCAACAGCGGAACGGGTGCTCCGACCGGTGATGTATCACTTCAAACCAGCCTCATCGCGGCGCCGGGATTCATAGATGCATTCCCGCCGGCACAGGTCGGTTTCCTCAGCCTCAATAACGGCTCGACCTCTTCAACGGTCAACAATTTGCCTGGTGGTACATATACCCTCACAGCACAATATGCTGGGGATGCGACCTTCGCACCTAGCCCGCCATCTGCCCCGATCAGTGTCACCATCACACCCGAAAACAGCAGCACTACGTTGACTTTGCTCACTAATGGTCTAAATGGAAATCTAATTCCGTTCAACGGCGGACCATTCGGAGGTTTTGTTTATATCCGCGCGGACGTTTCCGCGCAATCCACGCACGGCATACCGAGTGGGAGTACGCAGTTCAGTGACAACGGAAGCATTGTGAGTGCGCTAGGTCTGAATAGCCAAGGTTATACGGTTACTCCGAATGGATATTTCGGCTTTAGCACAGGCCAACACTCGCTAATTGCGCAGTACCAGGGGGACAACAGTTTCAAGACGAGCAGCTCGTCTCCAGCTGCGAGTTTCACTATCACGCAAGCATCCACGACCACAGCGCTGGTGCCCATATCGGGCGTAGTGCAAGGCAGCTCTATTACCCTCATGGCAAACATCGCCAGCCCCGCATTTGCGGGTGCGCCTTTTAATTTCTGCGCTGTCATGCCTTGCGAATCCCAGAACAATTATCCGAGTGGCACAGTGACGTTCTTTGCCGGCAGCACGCAACTGGGAACCGCACAGGTCACCGGAAATGGGGTCACCGCAAATGGAGTAACCGCGGTTGCTTCCTTCAGCACTTCCGCTTTACCCTCTGGGCCGAGCAGCATAACTGCGCAATATACCGGCGATGTCAATTATTTGGCGTCTTCAGCAGCACCAATTACCGTTTCGGTGAACGCCGACTTCACGTTCTCACCCGGGGGGCCAAGCATCACGATCCCGTCCCCCGGCGGCAGCGGTAGCCTGGCCCTCACCATTACCGGCCAGCCCGGATACAGCAGCACTGTCAATTTCACTTCCACTTCCTGCTCTGGATTGCCCTTTGGAGCACATTGCACATTTAGTCCTCCTTCCGTCACAGGAAGCGGAAATACAACGCTGACTGTTTCAACGATGGCCCCGACATTTGCAGGAGTCGAGCATTACGGATGGACCGGATTTGGGTTCGTCTTCGCGGGGGTATTCCTGTTCGGGATTCCTTCGCAGCGATTCCGCCACGCCAGCATTTCACTGCTTTTGCTGGTTTTCGTTGCGGGCGGGACCGGTTGCGGCGGCGGTGGCGGAGGAGGCACAAATCACAGTCCTGGTACTCGCACGGGCAGTTATCCCATCACCGTGACCGCCACCAGCGGCGCGGGTAGCAGCGCGATTACACACACTGCAAATTTCACTCTAGTTGTTCAGTGAGTTTGGGCCGGTTAGACAGCGGAGGGCAGGTGAGACACCTGCCCCTGCATTTTCCCAACTATTTCTTTTCGACTACTTACCCGAGCTGCAACTGTCCGCGACCTTCTTGATGGAAGTCACGTTCAGTGTTTTGGCGGCGTTGGCATTGGCGCTGGCGTCTGCCGAGGCCCCCGCCGACGTCCCGCCTGCCGCTCCGGAGCTGGTGTTTCCGGCCGTGCTGCTATCCGGACCATTGGTTGCCGAAGCCGAGGCTTCTGCTCCCGTTGTGCCGGTAACCTCGACTTCCTTGTTTACGTTTGCGCTGAGTTTGGACTCATCGCCCTGCAGTTGCCACATTACGCCTGTGGCATCGGTCAGCATGTAATTGCCGCTGCTTCCGCTCAAGCAGCCCTGGACTGTATTGCTGCCCGCAGAGGCACTTGCATTGTCAGAGGGGCTGCTGGATTGCGTGTCCTGTGCAAGCGCCAACGCCGTACACAGCATCAGCAACGAGCTCAGAAGAATTGCTTTTTTCATAGAGATATCTCCCTTCATTCTAGACAGCTGTCTTGCTTGACTCTTAGAAATCGCGGCAACGCTCCCGGTTGCTTCTCGGGGCTGATTATCGAACGTGGAAGATACTGTATGCCCCGCTTCGGTACCCGGAACTTCAATTCTTTTTGAACTCTGCGGCTTCTTTGACCGTATAACCAAGCAGCGGTCGCCTGTCCAGAGCTGATCAGCCGCTCAGGTATCATGGGTAAAGATGCGTATTCTTCTGGAAATCTTCGGCCAGACCGTTCGCACGCTCTGGGCGCACAAGCTGCGTTCATTCCTTACTATGTTTGGGATCGCATGGGGCGTGGGCTCACTGCTCTTGCTGGTGGGATTGGGCGAAGGCTTTCGCTCCGGAAACAGGAAGCAGTTTGATGAGATCGGCGAGAACGTGATGTTCGTCTGGGGAGGGCGCGCCCCAACTATGAACGGCAGCTTCACTAGCCTGCGCCAGTATTACCTGACGTACCGAGACTATCTTGACATCGTCGCCAAGTGCCCTGACGTAAAGATTGCGGCGCCCGTGATTTCGCGCGGCGACGTTCGCGCGGTGAGCGATTATTACCAGAGCAGCGGCCAGCTTCTGGGGGTCCCGGCAAACTTTAATGACATCCGCTACCTCCCGATATCAGAAGGCCGCTGGCTAAATGACCTGGACGTCGCTCAGAAACGCGCAGTCGTGGTTATCGGCGACGAAGCGCGGCGCGTCCTGTTTCCCGGCTGGCCCTCGGTGGGAAGCACAATTCTGTTGAATGGAGTCCGATTCCAGGTAATCGGCGCGCTCAAGCGAATCGGTCACGGCGACAACAACACGCGGAATTTGCAAATTTTCATCCCTTTTTCTGTGATGCGCGAGAATTTCCCGCCGTTGAAAGTCGGCGACATCGATGACGCAATCTCGTTCGTCAACTATCAGCCCAAGACACGCGATCTGCACGAAACCGCCAAGCAGGAAGTACACAAAGTCCTGGGGACGAACCACCATTTCGACTCCAGCAACCCGGATTCGTTCGACGAATGGGACACCATCCGCACCGTAGACGCGATCGGCAAAATTTTTGACGCCATGAACGTGTTTCTGGGCAGCGTAGGCCTGGTCACTCTGGGGCTGGGCGCCATCGGCATTATCAATATCATGCTGGTTGCGGTGGCTGATCGGACGCGCGAAATCGGATTGCGAAAGGCGCTGGGGGCAACCAGTCGCAGCATCTTATTTCAGTTTTTTGCCGAAGGCGCCTTCCTCACATTAATCAGCGGTGGCGTCGGAATGGGCTGTGCTGCAGGGTTCATGGCACTGTTAGCGCTGCTGCCGCAGCCACAGGGTTTCGATACTCCCCGACTGGTTCCCACGACCGCCGTGCTGGCCATCGGCTCGCTGGCATTTGCCGGCATTGTTGCGGGACTCTATCCGGCACGCAAAGCAGCTCTGCTCGAACCAGTCGAGGCGCTGCGAAGGGAATAGATGAAATACGACATCCTCATTCAGGCGTATAGCGCCATGCGTCACGACTTGCGTAAGACGCTGCTGACCATGCTCGGCATGGCATGGGGGATCGCCACGGTGGTACTGCTTTTGGCATACGGCGAAGGTTTCGGACGTGCCATTCGCAACATCTGGGACTCATTCGGCGCGACCGCGGTCGGCATTTATCCCGGCAGAACTTCGCAGCAGGCGGGAGGAAACAAAGCTGGGGTGCAAGTGCGCTTCACCAACGAAGATATCGAACTCCTGCGCAATGTCGTTCCTCTGGCGAGACATTTTTCCCGCATTGGTGAAGCCGATGGGACAGTGCAGAACGGCTCGCGCGCCTTCAGCCTACACATACTGGGCATCGACCCGCCGCTCGGGGACATATGGGCGTTAAACGTCGACGAAGGCCGGTTTCTCGATGAGGCTGACAACATGAGCCACTCTTATGCTGTTGTCCTGGGATCGGAAGCCAAGG
>Ga0137390_10005924_pt1 | contig 10360 bp, 9 predicted proteins | sample 15con2h24AmetaG_FD_104937 | JGI IMG/M metagenome (GOLD analysis project Ga0137390, IMG submission 104937) | Vadose zone soil microbial communities from Angelo Coast Range Reserve, California, USA - 15con2h2.4A metaG | ecosystem: Environmental > Terrestrial > Soil > Vadose zone > Saprolite... | reverse complement strand
TCCCGTCCGGGGTTCCGTGGCTTCGCCGGCCGTTTCCGGGATCATGGGCGGGAACTGACGTCCGGCAGGAATCGGAGGCGCGGCGGTGACGGTGAGGTTCTCGGTGACGGTGCGGCAGGTCCGCCTCGTCAAGGGTGCCCGTGATGATCGTGCGCGCCTGCCGTCGCCTGGTGATGCTCAGGTGCCCCATGTCCTTCGCGAGCAGGTCAGCGACCCGGTCCCGGTCATTAGCTACCTGCGCGATCGTACGGCCCGCGAACGTCCGCTTGACCCACGCGCGGGCCGTCACCCGGTAGCCGGCCTTGGTGGAGTCACCCACCGCGTGCCGGTCAATCCAGGCGTCCACCGCCGCGCCGAAATCCTCCCGGCCGAGCTTGTCATCCACGAAGATCTGAGCGCGCGTGTCGTGGTCGGTCTTGATCTTGAAGTCCTGCGCTTCCCTGGCGGTTGCGAACGAGCGCTCCCGTTGCCTACCGTCAACCCAGTAGCGCACGGTGTGCGGCTTGCGCGGGTTCTTGCCCCTGATGATCACCGACATGACCGGACTCCCTGACTTTTGCCTGACCTCAGCCTACCTCGCAGGCTCATCACCTGCGATAACTGCTATGATCGAGCAAAACCGCAGAAACGTCCCGCGCAATTGCGTGCGGCGTTTCCGCGGAGACGCGGGCGTGCGGGATGCCTGCGGCCCGCCGGAACCCTCAGCATCGTACCCGTGCTGTGCGGCTGCCGCACGCTCAGGGACTATCTGGCCCGTCATCAAGATGAGGATCCTCGAGATCCACGTCGAAGGCGACGGCAGTGAGGTGCTGGCCGTGCCACGCGCAGGAGCGGCCATGCTGGTTCAACTCCTTAGCACGCTAGAAGGTGGCCAGGGTGTGGCCCTCGTTCCTTCCGAGGCCCAGCTCACGACGCAGCAGGCTGCCGACATGATCAACGTCTCCCGACCTTACCTAATCGGCCTCCTGGAGTCGGGAGAAATTGAGTACACCAAGGTCGGTCGGCACAGGCGAGTCCCATTCAGGGCCTTGGTTGAGTACAAACGGCGCGCTGATCAGCGCACCCGTGCCGCTGCCGACGAGATGTCCAGTCTCGGACAGGAGCTGGGGTTGTAGTCATGCCGTTCATCGTGGTCTACGACGCCAACGTGCTGGTGGGCAACACCCAGCGCGATCTGCTTGTTCGCCTCGCGCAAACAGGCCTCGTCCAGGCGAAGTGGACCGACCGGATCCTTGATGAGGTACTTGCGGCGGTTAGCAAGAGTCGGCCGGCGACTAGCGGCTAGCTACTATAAGACGCGGTCGGCCGTCGCGCCCCCTTTCCGGGCTGCCTCACCTTCGGGTCGGGGCCTCACTCGGCGCACAGGGCTGAGGTGGTCGGGGGCCTCCTTGGCCCGACCGCCGGGATCAGCGCCCTGGCCACCACCATGGCGATGGCCTAACGCGAATTCGTGCCCTCCGTGCCCTCCGTGCCCTCCGTGCCCTCCGTGCCCGCCGGGCGTTCCCTGGCCAGGGCCAGGGCGGTGCCGGCCAGCACAGCCAGCCCGCACAGCGCGTACTGGTCGCTGGCCACCATCAGGCCAAGCCGGGGCGGGTGGCCCGGCCACGGGATCGGAAAGAACCCGGCGATCACCACCCCCGCCACGGCCGCCGCCAGGCCGCAGGTCACCGACCGGCGCCGCCACGCGGTCGTGGTCAGCCATACCAGCAGCGGGATAGCCCACACCCAGTGATGGGTCCAGGAAAGCGGCGAGACCAGCAGGCCGGTGACGGCACAGCACACGAAGCCGGCCAGCCGGTGGCCGCGTCGGTGCGCCCAGACGGCGACCGCCAGCCCGGCCAGGCCGGTCACCAGCGCGGCGGTCAGCCACCAGGTCCGCGGCGGGTCCCCGGTGCCGGCCAGCCGGGCCACCGCCCCGGCCAGCGACTGGTCCGAGGGGTTGGCCGGATTGCCGATCCTGGTCTGGTCGTAGAACACCCCGCCCAGCCAGAACGTCCGGGACCGCGCGGGCAGCCAGATGAAGCCCACCGCGACGGTGACCGCGAAGGTGCCGACGGCGGTCAGCGCCGCCCGCAGACGGCCGGTGAGGGCCAGGTAGACCACGAAGATCAGCGGGGTGAGCTTGATCCCGGCGGCCAGCCCGGTCCCGATGCCCTGCCACCAGCTGCCGTCCCCGCGCCGGAGGAAGTCGGTCCCGATCAGCGCGGCCAGGATCAGGTTGACCTCGCCGAGGTGCAGCGTGTAGGCCACCGGCCAGGTCAGCAGCGCCACTGCCGAGATCGCGAAGACGGTTTCCGGGCGCCGCCGCACCTCGGCCGCGGCCAGCGCCTGCGTGCACAGCACCGCGAGCGCGACCAGGCTCCCCACCGTCAGGATCGCCTTCAGCCCGCCGATCGGGGCGCCCGCGACGGTGGCGAACAGCAGCGCGGCGAACGGCGGGTAGGTGAATCTGAACGCCGCGCCGGGAGCGTACAGCGCCCCGCCGCCGGCGGCGGCCTGCTGGCCGCCCCACCAGTAGACCCGGACATCCCACAACGGCCAGTGCGCCCCCGGCGCCGCCACCCCCGGCGCCACGTACACCACCACTGCCGCCACCCCCGCCAGCAGAGAAACCCGCACCCACGGCCCATCCCGCAACGGCATAAGCCGGGCAGCCCAGCGACGCGCCTGCGTCAGCGCCGGGACGGGGGCGTTGGCTTGTGTCACTAGCTAACCTTGCCTCGGAACACGCCGCGGCGCATCGGTCGGGGGGCCAGATACGCCCGAACCCTCCTAGCCTGCGGGCGTACGCCGGAAGGCTAATGCCCGCCCTCACGATTCATGCCACAACACTGTCCCCCCGGGCGCATTCCGTTCGTCTTGGACACGACAAGATAGCCACCGGGAGGAAGGAGCCACAAATGCAGTATGCCTTGCTGATCTACAGCAAGCCGGGGGCCGCCGAGGCGCTCGGCGCGGACGAGCAGGAAGCCATGCACCGGGAGTACCTGGATATCAAGCAGCTGCCCGGGGTGGTCGGCGGTGCCGCCTTGCATCCGGTCGAGACCGCCACCACGGTCCGCGTCCAGAACGGGCAGACACTGGTCACCGACGGCCCGTTCGCGGACACCAAGGAGATCTTCGCCGGCTACTACCTGATCGAGGCCGATGACCTGGACCAGGCGACCGAGCTCGCGGCCCGCATTCCGGCGGTCCGCATCGGCGGCTCGGTGGAGATCCGCCCGGTCGTGACCGGCGAGTCCTGACGGGGCCCGTCTTGATAGAGCAAGTTTTCCGCGACGAGTGGGGCCGGGTGCTGGCCTGCCTGATCGGCTACTTCGGCGATTTCGACCTGGCCGAGGAAGCTGCCGCGGAAGCCTTCGCGATCGCGGCGCAGCGCTGGCCGTCCGACGGGGTGCCGGGCAATCCGGGCGCCTGGCTGGTGATCACGGCCCGCCACCGGGCGATCGACCGGCTGCGTCGCGACCGCGTGCTGGCCGAAAAGCTCCGCCTGCTCGCACCCGAGCAGGCCGAGCAGGCCAAACAGGCCGGCCTGGCCGGACAGGCCGGACAGACCGGACAGACCAGACAGACCGGGGAGGACGACGTGGCCGAGCCCGCCATCCCGGACGAGCGGCTCGAGCTCGTCTTCATGTGCTGCCACCCGGCGCTGGCGATCGAGGCGCAGGTGGCGCTGACGCTGCGGGCCGTGGCCGGGCTGGCCACCGAGGAGATCGCGCGGGCCTTCCTGGTCCCGGCCGAGACGATGAAGCGGCGCCTCACCCGGGCCAAGTCCAAGATAAAGGTGGCCGGCATCCCGTTCGGCGTCCCGGCCGCGTCGCAGCTGCCCGAACGGCTCGACGCGGTGCTCGCCGTCGTCTACCTCATCTTCAACGAGGGCTACGGCGACCCCGTCCCAGATTCCCCAGAGCGCCGTGAGTCCGGCCTGGCGGCCGAGGCGATCCGGCTCGGCCGGGTGCTGGCCGCGCTGCTCCCGGCCGAGCCGGAGGTTCTCGGGCTGCTGGCGCTGATGCTGCTGCACGACGCGCGCCGCGAGGCGAGGTTCGCCGGCCAGGATCTGGTGCTGCTCGCGGACCAGGATCGGTCGCTGTGGGACTGGCGGCAGATCACCGAGGCCCGGACCCTGCTCGACCGCGCCCTGCTCGACCGGGCTCTCCTCGACCAGAACCCAAGGACCCCAGAGGCCGCAGGGACCCCAGCGCCCCCAGGAACCCCGCCCGCCCGGGCACACGCCGGACGCCGCGGCCCGTACGCCCTCCAGGCTGCGATCGCCTCGCTGCAGGCCGAGGAACAGCTCGACTGGCCCCAGATCGCCGCGCTCTACGGCGAACTCGCCGACCGCACCGGCTCGGCCGTGGTCCGGCTGAACCGGGCGGTGGCGATCGCGGAAGCCGAAGGACCGGCGGCGGCGCTGGCCATCGTCGACGGGCTCGACCTGCCCGGCTACCAGTACTGGCATTCCACCCGGGCCGAGCTGCTGCGCCGGCTCGGCCGCCCGGGAGAGGCCCGGGCCGCCTACCGCCAGGCGCTCGCCCTGGCGCGCACGGTCCCCGAACGCCGCTTCCTCGAACGGCGCATCGCCGAATCCTGAAACGACCGCTGTCCCCTTCCTGGCCGCCCGCTCGTCGTGCTGGTGACAGAAGGAGGAACTGATGGTCCTGCAAACCCACCGGCCCGCCGCTGGCGAACAGACCGCCGCAAGCGCCCCCGGCCGCGGCGGGCTGATGCTCGCCGTGCTGCTGCTCGGCCAGTTCATGTGCGTGGTCGACGTCTTGGTGGTCAACGTGGCCATGCCCTCGATCGCCCGCGACCTGCACGCGTCCGGGGCGTCGCTGCAGCTGGTCGTGGGCGGGTACACGATCGCGTACGCGATGCTGCTGATCACCGGCGCCCGGCTCGGCGACCGCTGCGGACGGCGCCGGACGTACCTGGCCGGCGTGATCGTCTTCACCTCCGCGTCCCTGGCCTGCGCGCTGGCGCCGGACAGCCAGGTGCTGGTCGGCTTCAGGTTCGTCCAGGGCGCGGGTGCGGCGGTGCTCGTCCCGCAGGTCTTCAGCATCATCCAGCTGACCTTCACCGGCGCGGCGCGGGCCCGGGCCCTGTCCGCTTACGCGGCGGTGCTCTCGGCCGGCGCGGTGGCCGGGCTGGTGCTCGGCGGCGTGGTGGTGACCGCGAACCTGTTCGGCACGGGCTGGCGTCCGTTCTTCGCCATCAACGTGCCGATCGGGATCGTGCTCGCTGGCCTGCACGCAGGTCGGCTACGGCGGGCTGCTGTTCGCCTTCACGCTGCACCTGCAGGCGGGTCTGGGCCAGAGCGCGCTGCGGGCCGGCCTCAGCTACCTGCCCATGGCGGCGGTGTTCGGCCTGGCCGGCTTCTGCTGGCGACGGCTGCCCGCCGCGACCCGGCGGGTCATCGTCCCGGCCGGGCTGGCCGTCAGCGCCGCCGCCTACCTGGGCATCGCGGCCGGCGTGAGCGGGGCGATGTCCGGCACGGCCTGCTGGCTGGCCGCCCTGTCCGCCGCGGGCCTGCTGGCGGCGACGATGATGGTCCGGGCCGCACGCGCCAGGCCGCCCTCGTTACCGGCCGGCGTCCGTAGCGCCGCTCCGCCGCAGCCGCGCGCCGGCTTGACGGTCAGCGGACAGGCCCGCGTAGGGTTGTCGCTGGGCACGAAGGGAAACCGGATGAGACGTCCGACCATTGCCGACATCGCGCGGCGCGCGGGCGTTACCAAGGCCGCCGTCTCCTTTGCCCTCAACGGCCAGCCTGGCGTGTCGGCCGCGACCCGCGAGCGCATCCTGGCCATCGCGGCCGAGGTCGGTTTCGAGCCCAACAGCGCCGCCCGCGCGCTGTCCGACGGCCGGGCTGGCGCGTTTGGCCTGGTCATCGACCGCCCGGCGCGCACCTTGGGCAGCGAGGTCTTCTTCATGCAGCTCATCTCGGGCATTCAGGCGGAGCTGGCGACCAATCACATAACCCTGCTGTTCACCCTGGCCGAGGACCAGGCGGACGAGATCCGCATGTACCGCACCTGGTGGGCGCAGCGGAAGGTGGACGGCGTGTTCCTGGTCGACCTCCAGGTGTGCGACCGCCGGATCCGCGTGCTCGAGGAGCTCAGCATGCCCGCCGTGGTGCTCGGCACCCCCCGCGGGGCGGGCAGCCTGCCGGCCGTCTGGCAGGACGACAGATCCGCCATCGAGACCGTCGTCGCCTACCTGGCCCGGCTCGGTCACCGGCGGATCGCCCGGGTCGGCGGTTTCACCAGGTACTGGCATTCCAAGCTGCGCACCGACGCGCTCGCCCAGGTCGCCGGGGAGGCGGGCATCGAGGCGACGTCGGTAGCCGCCGACTACACCGCCGAGCACGGCGCTGAGGCCACGCGGGACCTGCTGAAGCAGGCCGGGCCGCCCACCGCCATCTTGTACGACAACGACGTGATGGCCGTGGCCGGGCTCGGCGCGGCGCAGCGGATGGGCGTGCGCGTGCCCGCCGGCCTGTCCATCGTGGTCTGGGATGACAGCGCCCTCTGCGCGCTCGTCCACCCCGCGTTCACCGCGCTGCGCCGGGACATCCCCGCGGCGGGCGCGGGCGCGGCGCGGATGCTCCGCGAGGCGGTGGCGGGCCGGCCGCCGGGGCATCTGGCCGAAGCGCCGCCGGTGCTCATGGTCCGCGACAGCACCGCTTAGGTCTGCCTCAGCCGCCGCCCATCAGCATGGAATTGATGTCGAATGACCCGAACCCGAGGAACTGCTGCATGACGTTGACCACGCGCTGCAGCCGTACCGTGTCCACGCTGCCGACCGGTCCCGAGCTGACCGGATAGCTGTCCAGGGCCATGACCGCGGCGGTTTCCCTGGACACGTTAAACGGGGTCGGCAGGTGCTCCATCGCGGCCTCGACGTCGGCGCGGCTGTTGTCCGCGATCTGCTGGCCCTCTTCTAGTGCCTTGTAGAACGCCGCCAGCGTCCGCGGGTTCTGCTGCGCCCACTGCTTGGTCACCACGTATCCCGCGATCGGGAAGCTCGTGGTGGCGCCCTGGTCGAGGTCGACCAACGGCACGGCGCCTTCGGCCTGTTCCGCGCCGCTGGCGAACGGCTCGGGCAGCACGGCCGCGTTGATGGCGCCGGCCTTGAGCTTGGCGGGCATCAGCGGGAACGTGACATTGGCGAAGTGCACCGACTTAGGGGATATCCCGTGTTCGGCCAGGACCGACGCGGCCAGCAGGAACAGGATGTTGTTCGGCGCGTTGATGGCGACGGTGTGGTTCTTCAGGTCGGAGAGGTTCCTGATCGGCGAGTCCGGCATCGTGTAGAGGCCCTGAGCTCCCGGTTCCATCACCGATGCCTCGGCGAAGATGTCCAGGTTAGCGGCGAGCATGGGGTTGGATGCGCTTGGCCGCTGGCCGGCGTTCCAGTTCTGCTGCGCCTGGACGTAGGAAACGTAGTTGCCGCCGGTAATGTCGTATTTGCCCATGGCCTGCTGGGCGATCACCGTCTCGCTGCTGGTGGCGGGGACGAAGTGGACGTTCAGTCCTTGGGCCGTGAACAGGCCCCCGTAAAGCGCGACGAAGAAGCCCGCCGAATCCAGGGCCGGAACCACGGCGACGGTGAGATTCGGCTTTTCCACGCTCGGCGCGCCCGCCGCACCCCCGCCACTGGAGCATCCGGCGGCCAGCACTAGTGTCGCGGCCGTGACCAGCAGCGCCATGCCGCGCACACGCCTGGTTCTCATGTCGCTAACCCTTCCTTGCGGCGAGGAGGGGGCCAGTTCACGGGCCGTACTTGCCCGTTCACCTCAGGGCGTGCGAGTACCAGGCCGGTCTGTGCCCCCCTTCTATATCCCCCGGCAGCATAAAGCAATAGAAGCGGCCCATTCAGGGAATTGCCAAAAGTCAGACTTAGCAGATTATGGAGTGCGACAGCGGGCTATGCCATAGGAGAAAGTGCGATAGCGGGACAAGAAACCTCCCCAGCGACATTACGAGACGGCCGGTGTGATCTCGCCCGGACAGCGAGCTATGAGGCGTATGAGGTCCCAGGATGACCCATAGCTTTCCGCGCGTCCCGGCCGTGCCCGGGCGCGGTCCGGCTGGATAATTTCAGTCACCATGAAGGCGATGAGCGTGATCCCGGGCCGCCGCGGCTCTGAGCTGATCGCCGAATCGCCAGAGCCGCCGCCCGCGGAAGGCTCCATCCTCGCCGAGGGCCTGCTCGTCGGCATCTGCGGTACCGACGAGGAGGTCCTGCGCGGGCACGGGCTGCCGCCCGACGGCGGGCAGCGCCTGGTGATCGGGCATGAGTCCCTCGGCCGGGTGCTCGAGGCCCCGCCGGACGCGCCGGTCCGCCCCGGCGACCTGGTGGTCGGCGTGGTCCGCCGCCCGGATCCGGTGCCCTGCCGGGCCTGTGCGGTCGGCGAGTGGGATTTCTGCGCGAACGGCCAGTACACCGAGCGGGGGATCAAGGGCCTCGACGGCTACGGCGCCACCCGGTGGCGGGTCGGCCCGCGGTTCGCCATCAAGGTCCCGGCCCGGCTCGGCGACCTCGGCGTGCTCACCGAGCCGGGCAGCGTCGTGGCCAAGGCATGGGAGCAGATCGACCGGATCTCCGCTCGTGCGCCCAGGTCGGCGAGGCTCGCGCTGGTGGCCGGGGCCGGCCCGATCGGCATGCTGGCGTCGCTGCTCGCCCTCCAGCGCCGCCAGTGCGCCGGCTTCAGGCCGGTGGTGAGGGCGGCCGGACGTGAGCCGGTCAGGCGGGGCGGTTCTGCTATTCGACGTACTGGCGAAGGCCGAGATGGGCGCACCCCGGCGGACATGGTCAGGCTCGCCGTTGAACTAGGCCAATTCGCAGCCCAGGTCCGTGCGCACCTCCCGCATGGTCTGCTCCATCCGCTCCAAGGGGCCGCTGTGAACACCGGGTGCTGGTACTTGGCGGGGAAACCCAGGTGGGTACGCAAGGATTAAGACACGATGCCTGTCAGTGTGAATGTCCTGTATTCAGCCATAAAACGCAACTATGATCGAGGGTATGCAGCTTCGGTACAACTACCGTCTGTACCCCTCGCCTGGCCAGCGCGCGGCGCTCGCACGGGCGTTCGGCTGCGCCCGGGTCGTGTTCAACGACGCACTGCGCGCCCGGCAGGACGCGCACGCGGCCGGGCAGCCGTACCCCACCGACGCCGAACTCTCGGCGCGGCTGACCGCGGCCAAAGCCAGCCCGGAGCGGGCCTGGCTCGGCGAGGTGTCCGCGGTGGTGCTCCAGCAGGCCCTGGCGGACCTGAACGCGGCGTACCGGAACTTCTTCGCCTCGATCACGGGCCGGCGGAAGGGGCCGAAGGTCGCGCCTCCGCGGTTCCGGTCCCGCAAAGATCATCGGCAGGCGATCCGGTTCACCCGCAACGCCCGGTGGCAGATCACGCCGGGCGGCAAGCTGCGCCTGCCCAAGGTTGGGGACATTCCGGTGCGGTGGTCGCGGCCGCTGCCGTCCGGGCCGTCATCGGTCACGGTGATCAAGGACCCGGCAGGCCGGTACTTCGCCAGCTTCGTCATCCAGGTCGGTCCCGGTGCGCTGCCCGAGACGGAACCGGTGATCGGCATCGACTTGGGGCTTACCCATTTCGCCGTGCTGTCGGACGGCCGGAAGATCGCCTCCCCGCGGTTCTTGCGCCGGGCCGAGAAGAAACTCAGGCGGGCGCAGCGCTTGCTGTCCCGTAAGCAGGAAGGCAGCCAGAACCGGGACAAGGCCCGGGTCAAGGTCGCCCGCGCGCATGCCCGGGTGGCCGATGCGCGGCGCGAGTTCCACCACCAGCTATCCACCGCGCTGATCCGCGAAAACCAAGCGGTCGCGGTGGAAGACCTGGCGGTCAACGGGCTCGCCCGGACCCGCCTGGCCAAGTCCGTGCATGATGCCGGATGGTCGGCGTTCACCGCGATGCTGGAGTACAAGGCCCGCCTGTACGGCCGGGAGTTCCACCGGATCGGCCGGTTCGAGCCGACCAGCCAGGTGTGCTCGGCCTGCGGGGTGAAAGACGGCCCCAAGCCGCTGCATATCCGTGCCTGGCGGTGCCCGGGGTGCGGGGCATGGTTGGACCGGGATATCAACGCGGCGGTGAGCGTCGCCAGGGCCGCCGGACTGGCGGTGACAGCCTGTGGAGCGCGGGTAAGACCGGGAGTGATCCCGGTGCAGCGCGGCGAAGCAGGAACCCACCCGAAGCCACGCCAGCAGGCGGCGTAGTAATAGGACAACGCTCGGGAGGCGCCTGTTCTGCGGGATGCGGTTGAGGCGGGGACGTCTTCCTGGTGCGATAGTGCGGGCTTGGTGTCCCAGGCGCAACCAGAGAGGACGTCCTGTGAGCAAGGGTAGCGGC
>Ga0137390_10005916_pt1 | contig 10366 bp, 7 predicted proteins | sample 15con2h24AmetaG_FD_104937 | JGI IMG/M metagenome (GOLD analysis project Ga0137390, IMG submission 104937) | Vadose zone soil microbial communities from Angelo Coast Range Reserve, California, USA - 15con2h2.4A metaG | ecosystem: Environmental > Terrestrial > Soil > Vadose zone > Saprolite... | reverse complement strand
TTTTTTTATGTTTGTGCGGGCAACTTCGTAACGCACACCCAATTTGTCCAGTAATCCCGAGGGATCGGCTTTCGGGTTGTAGGCCTGGAAGAAATTGTCTTTTCCCGAGAAAACATCGTCGACGCCGGTCCAACCGGATTGCACGAGCAGAGCGGACGTGACCCCGTTCCGTGCGGTCATTCCGCCGAAGTGAAACGCCTTCTGGATGTGCTCGGTGTCGCGATTCCAGGACCCGAGGCCGGAGGATTGGTGAGCGGTATAACCCAGCATCCACCGCATCTGTTGGGCATTCAGTCCCGCGGCACAACTCGCGGCCGCTGCGGCTCCGAAGAGAGGCGAGATGCTGTGCGTGCTCCAGTGGCTCTCGGCTTCGAATTGTTGGCCGCCCAGAGTCATCGTGACGCGGGTGCCGATGTCGTAGCCAAGTGCGACTGCGCGGATGAAATGCGTTCCGTTGATGTGAAACTGTTCTCCGGCGGCCAAGGCAGCTGGAACCACCGCACAACCCGGGTGCGACTGAGAGGGCGAGTGGGAATCATCGGTTTCGTCGGAGTGGGCGAGCATGCCGTTGATCATTGCGGCTTCGATCGCTCCGCGCGATAGCCTGGATGCAACTACGGTGCAGGTTTCGTCGCCACCGTATTTCTGTGCAAACTCCAGCCCGCGTTTCCCGGGAAGGAGTGTCGCCCCGGAAATCATCGCCGCAAGCGTGTCCAGGATATGGTGCTTTGCTTTTTCGGTGATTTCATCTGGCAGCGGATGATTAGCGGCCTCGCTCATGTAGGTGCTGAGTGGATTCATCACCAAGCCAGCGGGCTTCACGGCTTTGTCTTGTCCCGTCGAATTCATCGCAAAGGCTGCCGGGGAAGGGAATGCAGCTGCGCCGATCGTCAATCCTGCCAATTCCAGGAGATTGCGGCGGGAGAGAGCCCGCGACTTGCGGCCAGTATTTTCACAGCGATCTGATTTCATGTGAGTCGGCCATCTCGATTCAGGATTCGTATCCGTTCCTGCTGACTTTCACGAAAATCTTGTCAACCTGCGCTGACCTGCTGCGCGATCGCTTCGCCAAGTTCTTGCGTCGAGGAGCTTCCGCCGATGTCCGGCGTGCGAACTTTCGATTTGGCCAGGATTGCAGCGATCGCATGCTCGACGGAGTCCGCTGCCTCGTTCGCGCCGAAATGCCGCAGCATCATCGCTCCGGACCAGATCTGTCCGATGGGATTGGCGATTCCCTTTCCGGCAATGTCCGGCGCAGAGCCGTGAACCGGCTCGAACATCGAAGGAAATTCCTTTTCCGGATTGAGGTTTGCCGAAGGGGCTATCCCAATGGAGCCCACAACCGCGGGGCCGAGATCCGACAAAATGTCGCCAAAAAGGTTCGAGCCCACAACCACGTCGAACCAGTCCGGATGACGGACGAAGTGCGCGGACAGAATGTCGATATGATATTGGTCCGTTCGAATGTCCGGGTACTTCACCGCCATTTCGTGGAAGCATTCATCCCAGAAGGGCATTGTGTGGATGATGCCGTTTGATTTCGTGGCCGATGTCAGGTGCTTGTTTCGTTCGCGCGCGAGTTCGAACGCGAAACGCAGCACGCGATTTACGCCCCGGCGGGTGAACACCGCCTGCTGCACTGCCATCTCATCGTCAGTGCCTTGATAAATCCTGCCGCCAATATTCGAATACTCGCCTTCGTTGTTTTCGCGAACGATCGTGAAATCGATTTGGCCGGGCTTCCAGTTTTTTAGCGGCGAATCGATGCCCTCGAAGAGACGCACGGGACGAAGATTGATGTACTGCCGGAAAGTTCGCCGGATCGGGATCAGAAGCCCCCAAAGCGAAACGTGATCCGGGACGCTCGGGTAGCCGACTGCGCCCAGAAAGATGGCATCGAATGGCCGGAGTTGATCCAAGCCGTCGTCCGGCATCATTTTTCCAGTTCGCGCGTACGTCTCACAACTCCAGTCGAAAGCACGCCAGTTCAATCCAAAGCCGAACCGCTTTGCCGCGGCTTCCAGCACACGGATGCCTTCGGGAACCACTTCCTTCCCGATTCCGTCTCCCGCAATCACCGCAATGTTGAACATTTTCATTGGTCGTCTTTCAACCTGCATTCGCGGACAGGAGCGGCGATAACACCGAAATATCGGCTGCCGTTTCCAGGGTCCGGACGAACGCAATTATTTTCTCGGTTTTGTCCTGCGGCCAATCAGCATACTCCGCGCAACCCCGGAATTTCGCCGCTGCCTCGTCGAAGGTCATGGGGTTCGCAGGGCTTCCCTTGCCGAAGGCGGCCCGCCCGGTGATCACTCTGCCGTCTTTCAGCGTGATTTTCAGCAGGGAAGTCATTTTATCGAACCCTGCGCTTTCCGCTTCGGGGTCGACGTAAAAATTGATCTTCCGCATCATCGCCTGAACGTCGGGCCGATGTACGACTTTATCGGAAAACTGGCTGAGCCCGGCTTTTCGCTCGAGCAGGAGAATCGCCATGCAGAACTCCATGCTGAACTTAGCCTCGAGCCCGGTCTTGGGATCGTGATGGAGAAGGGTTGTGGTCATATTGTGGTTCGCACCCACATCCATTTTCTCCACTTGCGACGCCTCGATGTTGTTGACTTGGATCAGCCGCGCAAGTTCCGTCATCGCCGGATGGGTGAGGGAGCCTGAGGGATACGGCTTCAAAGAAACTCCGGGCGAAGCAAACGTCCATGGATTTCCCAGGCGATCCATAATCGCGGTGGCATCGTACGATCCGCCCGCCGCGTGGAAGAACCCGCGATCTGCCTCCAGGATCTGCTCCGCCGCGGTCCAACCTAGACCCACAAGTTCAGCGGAAACAAATCCACTCTCCGCGGCATGCCCCGCCTGGTAGGGTTTGGTCATGGTGCCGAAGTTTTCGCGCAGACCACCCGAGTTGCTGGCTGCCAGCCCAAAAGCCTTCAACGTTTTCGAAAGATCAAAATTCAAGAGCCTGGCACAAGCCGCCGCGGAGCCAAACGGCCCGCAGGTTCCCGTGGTGTGAAAGCCGTCCTCATAATGCCGCGGGGCAATGGCTTCGGCGATTTTGCATTCGACTTCAACGCCCAGGTGATACGCCAACATCCACTCTTTTCCAGTCACCGGGCGCTGTTCCGCAAGCGCAAAGATCGCCGGAAGCACCGGAACGGTGGGATGCATCAGGAGTCCGTAGACGCGGTCTTTTGCAGCGGCAAGTTGTGTGTCGTCGAAATCGTCGGCGTGAATCGAAATTCCATTTACGAGCGCGGCAAATCGCGCTGACGTTTTTTGCGCCGTGCCAATGATTGTGGTTTTTCCGAGGCAGGCACCAGATTGTTCAACGAACTTGCGGGATATCGGACCGCTCTCCGCCCTCGAACCCGCCAGCGCCAATCCCAGCCCGTCCAGGATGGACTTCTTGCCCAGTTCAATTACCTTTGCAGGAAGGTCTTCGTATTTTGTCCGAATAACGAAGTTACCGACGTAGCTGGTGAGGCCGGGAGTTTTCGGAAAATCGCCCGGCCCTGGAAGTTTCGCAACCTTCGCAGAGCCGGCGAATACGGAAGCGCCGAGCACTCCGAGAGAAGTCTTGCCGAAATCACGCCGTCGCACGGTTCACCAGGAGCTGGGCCGATTTATGGCTGAATGTCATACACGCGAACTTCGGCTTCCTTGCCTGCATGATGCGGGACAGCCAGATAGTAGCGGTTGAGTTCGGGCACCAGTATCCCGGTCTTGGCTCGAAATGCGCCGGGGATCCTGGCGAGAAGCGCATAGTGATCCGGATCCTTCTGCTCAAAAACGTCGAGGAACTGGTCTCCCGCAAGATAGATGCGTTTGTGCTGCGCGTCATAAACCGCATCGTCCACGAGGCCAACGGCCGGCAGGTCCGCGATCACTTTCCCGTCGTCCGAATTAAGAACAATCAACTTCCCGGGCGTTCGCGTGACTATGAATAACCGGTGATTCGCTTCATCGAAGGCCATCGCGACGTTGAGTTTATCACCGGCGGGCAGCGGCCACTTCGCGCTGAGCTCGGATTTGTTGCGGTCCATGACGCCCACAGCGTTTTGGCCGGTGATGTTAATAAACATGCGCGGACCGGACTTTTCCAGCGTGATCGCTTCCACGTGATTCGACGGAATCTTGATATCGCGCAATTTTTCCCCATTGTTGGTGTCAATCACGCTGATCAGCGAATAGGGCGTGTGGGCCTCCCGGCCCCCGTTTACCACATACAAGTGAGATGTCGCCGAGTCGTAGGCGATCGAATCAGCGTCGATGGACACTTTTACTTCGCCAAGCGGCTTGTAGCTTTCGCTGTCGTAGATTTTCACCGCCGACGCGTCGCCCTCCACCACGAAAAGTTTCTTCAAATCCTTGCGAAAGAGAATCGCATGCGGGGCCTTTATCTCCTGCATCGTGTGAAGGCGTTGGTTCGTTTTTGTATCCAGAATCTCGAGTTTGTCATTTTCTTCCCCTGTCAGGAACAGGCGGTGGCCATCAACGTCCGCGGCAAAATGGTCGAAGTCTCCATCTTTGAGCCCCGGCAGGGGAATGGTCGCGGCAAGCTTTAGCGGGGCTTTTTCCTGCGCCCCCACGAAAAAGGACAGGGACATCAACAAGGTGAACAGGATCGACACAGTGCGTTTCATGCGTTCCGCTCCGAAGGAAGGATGTGAACTGGCTTTAAAGAATACAGAGGCCGTCAAAACAACGCGGATGCTATGCCACACCGGCAGGTGCGTCAACGCCACACCTCAATTACTCCGCGGCAGATGGATGGCGGAAACCGGGAATAGCCAGTATTTGAAAGGGATTTCTCTCCTCGCGCGGCTGGACGGGTAAACAGAAATTAATGTTGCCTTAAGTTCGATTCGGCACAGATAGATATTATGCTTTGACGTGCCGGATGCGCGCGTTGCCTCGTGTCCGGAGAAAATAAGTTGTGAGTTCACGATTGACTTTGCCTTCGGGGGAAAATGATGAAGAGAACGATTGCGATTCTGTTGTTGATGTGCGGATTGACTGCGGTAAAGACACAGTGCCAGGAAGCCGCGCCGCTGAAACTGGCGCAGACCTACAAGCTTCCTGCGGATGTGAAGGGGAATTTCGATCATTTCGCAATCGATCTGGCGGGCAATCGGTTGTTCACCACGCCGGAAGCCTACAAAGCCGTCCTGGTGTTCGATCTCAAAACGGGGAATATCATTCACAAGATTTCTGGAATCGAGAAGCCACACGCGATTCTTTATCGGGAAGATCTGAAGCGTCTTTATGTCACCGACGGTGAAGCCGGCGATGTGAAAATCGTCGACAGCGAGAGCTACAAGATTGTTTCCAGCGTAAAGCTTCTCGAAGACGCGGACTCAATCGGTTACGATCCGGGCACCAAATTTCTTTACATTGACAACGGCGGAGGAGACGTTCACCAGACCTATTCGATGCTGAGCGTCGTGGACACCACCGCGGGCAAGAAGGTCGCTGACATCAAGGTCGACGGCGATACGCTCGAGGCCATGGTCCTTGACAAGTCCAGTTCGCGGATATACCTGAACAACAAAGCCAAGAGCCAGGTGGACGTCATCGACCGGGAGAAGCGCACGCTCATCGCAAGTTGGCCGGTTACCCTGGCGAAAACCAATGTGGCAATGGCGTATGACGAAGCCAATCACCGGCTCTTCATCGCATGCCGAAGCGGAGGCATCATCGTGATCGACACGCAGTCCGGCAAAGAGATCACCGTGCTGCCGATCACCAAAGGAGTGGACGATCTTGTTTTCGATGCCACAAGCAAGCGCCTGTACGCGTCTTGTGATGGCGACGTGTCGGTCTACCAGCAGAATGCGCCGGATACGTATAAGTTGCTCGGAAAAGTTCCGACCGGTCCGCTCGCCAGGACGGCCCTTCTGGTACCTCCAATAAACCGCTATTTCGTTGCCGTGCCGCAGCACGGAACCACAAACGCCGAAATTATGGTCTTCGAGGTTCACTAGGAACCTCGGACAAGCCGAAGAAGGGTGGGCGGTCCGCCCGCGCCCACCCTCTTCGCAATTCTCTTTTCTTGTGCAGAGTGCTCAATTCTGAACGGATCAAGCTTCAAAAAATTGTTAACGGCGAACCCTGGAGGAGTGCATGAAAAGTTCAAAGTGTCTTGCGGCGGGTCTACTGGCCCTGGTCGCAACTGTCGGCTCCGCGCAAGCGCAGACCGGAAGCGTCATCGCGATACGCGCGGGACATTTGTTCGACAGCAAGTCCGGCAAATTGCTTGACAATCAGATCGTCCTCGTCAAAGACGACAAGATTACCGCCGTCGGTTCCGCCGAATCATTGCAGATCCCCTCCGATGCTCAAGTGATTGACCTCAGCAAATCCACCGTGCTTCCAGGATTGATTGACGGGCACACCCACGTATTTGGATTTGGTCTCGACGGCATCAAGGCGTGCGGTCCTCCCTTCTCGAGTCCGATTAACGACACGCGCGAATACCGGACGCTTCTCGCTCTTGCCAACGCGCAGAAAGATTTGCGCGCCGGATTCACCACCTTGCGCGACCTGATGAGCCATGGCGGCGGCTATGCGGATGTTGACATCAAGAAGGCGATCAACCGGGGCTACTTTCAGGGGCCGCGGATGCAGGTTTCCACCATGGGGCTTGTGGCAACCGGCGAAGGCATGCTGGGCTCACCCGAGGTAAATTTGCCGAGAAATTATCAGACGGTGGATGGACCGTGGGCCGCGCGGCAAGCAGTGCGCGAGCAGATTCATTACGGGGCGGACTGGATCAAGTTTCATTCGACCGCGGACTATGAATTCGAACCCGATGGCGCACTGAACAGCGAGCCGACGTTCACGAAGGAGGAAGTCCTGGCGATTGTTGATGAAGCTCATCGCCACGGTAAGAAAGCAGCCTGCCATGCCTTTGGCGGCGAGGGGCTGCGGAACTGCGTTGAAGCCGGCGCGGACACGATCGAGCACGCCATCGAACTCGACGAGGCCACCGCCGACCAGATGAAAAAGAAAGGCATCTACCTGGAGCTTACGGCTTACCACTATTCGCTCAGCGACTACACTGCGAGGGATGCCAAGTCCACCGGCGGAAAATACAGCCTGCAAGCCCTGCGGGAAAAAAGCGGACGACTGGCAATTTCTCGTGGCGTGAAGATATCCTTTGGCACCGGTGTCGGCCCGTTTCCGCACGGCACGCAAGCCGCCGAATTCGCCTACCTGGTCAAATACGGAATGTCCGCGAGCCAGGCCATTCAGGCCGCAACCACCGTTGCGGCGGAAATGATGGGGTGGCAGGATCGCGTCGGCTCCATCGAAAAAGGGAAGTTTGCGGACATCATCGCCGTTTCCGGCGATCCCCTGAAGGACATTACCGAGCTCGAGCGGGTAAAATTCGTCATGAAGGGCGGGCAGGTATTTCGTGACGATACGAAATAAACCGGGCTGTGCTGACGGGTGTTTTCGCTTTGAGTAGTGCTATGATTCCTGCCTGCTAGTGATTTTAGGAACGTCAGCTTATGCGCATCCTGCTGGTCGAAGACGAACGAAAGGTGGCCAGTTTCATTGCGCGAGCGCTGCGTGAAAACTCGTACGCCGTTGATATTGCGGAGAGCGGCGAGAAGGCGCTGGAGCTCACGACCGACGTAACCTACGATGCCATTCTCCTGGATGTGCGCCTGCCGGGCCTGAGCGGCATTCAGGTCTGCCGGGAATTACGCCAGCAGGGAATGGAAGCTCCCGTTCTTATGCTGACTGCTCGCGGCTTGGTCGAACAGCGAGTCGAGGGCCTCGACGCCGGGGCTGACGACTACCTGACGAAGCCGTTTGTCCTGGCGGAACTCCTCGCGCGCGTGCGCGCTCTCGTCCGGCGCGGCTTGCACAGCGGTAATGCCAAGCTCCACTATGCAGACCTGGAGCTGGACCGCCATCGCCGCAGGGCTACCCGCGGAAAGATGGCCGTTCCGCTTACTTCCAAGGAATTTGCGCTGCTGGAACTTTTCCTGCTCCACGCTCCGGACCTGGTGACGCGCAGCGAAATCGTCGAGCACGTCTGGGATCGCCATTTTGACAGCGAAACCAATCTCGTCGAAGTGTATGTGAATCGCCTTCGCCAGAAGATTGACCAGAACCGCCAGGTCAAGCTGATCCACACCGTACGAGGCATCGGGTACCGCCTTGGAGCCGTGGAGCCGTGAAAACCAAAACGCTTCGCTTCCGGATGATGGTTTTGTTCTGTACGGTCGTCAGCGTACTCCTGGTGGCCTCGTACCTGGCCTTCTGGGGATTGCTCGCGCACGAAATCCCTTCCCAACTCAATCACCAGTTGCAGGAGACCGGCCGGCTTCTCATCGCAGATGTCGCCGCGGAACCCGAGGCCCGGGATATTGAACGCCTGGATATCCCTGGAGAATTTTTCGAGTTACTTGATGCGAACGGCCAAGTTCTTCAGCGATCGAGGAATCTGCCTGCGCCGATCAGCTTGCTGCCCTTTGATCTCACGGCGAATCATTCCGCTTTCCAGGTGGCCGATATCGGCGGTGAACAATCGGTCCGCGTGGCAATCCTTCCATTCGAGCAAGCCAAGCAGAAGCGGTTTCTGGCGGTCGCGATTCCCACCTTTGGAACTAACCGGGTACTCGACACGTTCGGGCGGATCGTTCTGATTTTGTTTCCCATCAGCCTGTTGCTCACCGCCGGAATCTCCATGATTTATGTGGGCCGAAGCCTTGCGCCAATTACGGATCTGACCCAGCACGCCGCTTCCATGGCCAAACGGGTCACCCAAAGCCAGGGGTTCTGGGAGCCGCTGCCGGTCACTACGCCGCATGATGAGTTGGGCCAGTTGGCGGCAACATTCAATGATCTATTCCGCGGTGTGGACTCCGCCGTGCGCCAGTTGCGCCAGTTTGTCACTGACGCTTCGCACGAACTGCGCACACCCATCGCGGTTCTTCACGGCGAAACGGAACTTCTGCTCTCGAAGCCTCGCACGGCGGAGGAATATCAGAAGACTCTTTCCATTTTCGACGATGAGCTGAAAAAGCTAACGCGGATGGTCGAGGGACTCTTTACGCTTTCCATCGCCGATGCCGGGCAATTGCATCTGGAGTCCGAACCGCTCTATATCAACGAAGTATTGGAAGAGGCTTGCGCGCTGGTTTCGTCGCGGGCGCGCAGAAAGGGAATTGCCATCCTCCGCCAACTTGACCAGGAATTTCCCTACACTGGCGATGAAGCGTTCCTGCATCAACTTTTCTTAATTTTTCTGGACAATGCGATCAAGTACTCCCCGGGAAAAAGCGTTCTCCATGTTACCCTCGAGCAAGTGGACGGTACTATCCGCGTCTGCTTTCAGGACCACGGCATCGGCATCGCGGCGGAGCATCTGCCCTTCATTTTCGAGCGCTTTTATCGGGCAGCACCCTCCACAGCGGGCGACTCCCATAGCGGCGGACTGGGTTTGGCCATAGCACAGGCAATCGTGCGGGCGCAGGGCGGGACCATCGAATGCGTAAGCGCCGCGGGCCTGGGCTCAAGTTTTACCGTGGTTCTTCCATTGATTCCTACAGGCCAAATTGCTGTCCCGGAACCATCTAAACAGAAATTAATCATGGGTTAAGGCATCCGGCGGCCCCATGCACTAGGCTCCGCCCAACGTGGAGGTGGGTCCGTGTTCTCTCAAAAAACCGCTAGCTTGTATTCGTTTGGCCGCACGACCGCTGTTTTCTTAATGCTTGCCATCATCTTTTCCGTTCCGACCCTCGCTCAGGTCGCGGGTGGAACCCTCATGGGAACGGTCTCCGACACCGCGGGCGCCGGAATTCCGCAAGCGAAGCTGGTCATCAAGAACGTTGCGACCGGCGTCGAACGCACGGCGACCACCAACGCCGATGGCTTTTACACCACGGTGAACCTGCTGTCTGGGTCGTATCAGATCTCGATTACCGCCACCGGCTTCAACTCGGAAACGCGCCACGGGATCACCATGACGGTCGGCTCGCAGCTCACGGTCGATATCAGCCTGCGCGTTGGGACGATCTCGAACAAGGTCGAGGTTACCGCCCAAGTTCCTGACGTCCAGCTGACGAGCTCCGACATCAGCGCGGTCGTCACGGCCAACACCGTCCGCGAGCTTCCGCTCAACGGCCGAAGCTGGACCGACCTCGCGGCCCTCCAGCCTGGCGTGGAAACCATCCAGACCCAGCCAAGTTTCGCCACCGGATCGGACCGCGGCAACCGAGGTTTTGGACAGCAACTCACAATTTCTGGCTCCCGGCCGCAGCAGAACAATTACCGTCTCGACGGCGTCAGCCTGAATGACTACGCGAACGGCGCTCCAGGCAGCGTCCTTGGT
>Ga0137390_10005914_pt1 | contig 10368 bp, 8 predicted proteins | sample 15con2h24AmetaG_FD_104937 | JGI IMG/M metagenome (GOLD analysis project Ga0137390, IMG submission 104937) | Vadose zone soil microbial communities from Angelo Coast Range Reserve, California, USA - 15con2h2.4A metaG | ecosystem: Environmental > Terrestrial > Soil > Vadose zone > Saprolite... | reverse complement strand
TGTATCTCGCCGAAGCCGACGGCCTCGACTTCAAGCTCATCAAGACGCTCGGACCGCGAACGCCGGCCGGTTATCGCCGGCTTTCGAAATAATGCTTGAAAAGGAAAATATTTCCACGTGTAATATATCCGTGATGTCACGGGGTCTCGCCGAATCGGCAGGGGCTCGCTGTGTCGCGCCGGATCGTCAAGCTTCAAGGAGAGCGCCGTGTCAGTTGTCCTGCCAACACCAAAGCAGCTTCGCGCCGTCGCGGAGCAATGCGGTCTGTCATTGACCGATGCAGACGTCGAATCGTTTCGCGGCCTGATGCAGGGCTCGGTCGACGCCTATAACCTCGTCGGCGCGATGCCCGATGAAGTGCCGCCTGTGAAATATCCGCGCACACCGGGCTACCGGCCGTCTCCGGAGGAAAATCCGCGCAACGCCTGGTATCGCAAATCGACCGTCAAGGGTGCGGCGACCGGCAAGCTCAAGGGCAAGACCGTCGCGCTGAAGGACAACATCATGCTGGCGGGCGTGCCGATGATGAACGGATCGGCGACGCTGGAGGGCTATGTGCCCGACTTCGACGCCACCATCGTGACGCGCATGCTGGATGCCGGCGCGGATATCCTTGGCAAGGTGCATTGCGAATCCTTCTGCATCTCCGGCGGCAGTCACACCAATTCCACCGGGCCGGTGCATAATCCGCACAAGATGGGTTATTCGGCCGGCGGTTCGTCCTCGGGCAGCGCCGTCGTTGTCGCGCTTGGCGAGGTCGACATGGCGATCGGCGGCGATCAGGGCGGCTCGATCCGGATGCCGTCGTCGTTCTCCGGCACCTATGGCATGAAGCCGACCTGGGGGCTGGTGCCCTACACCGGCGTGATGCCGATCGAGGTGTTCGTCGACCATACCGGGCCGATGACGGCAACTGTCGCTGACAACGCGCTGTTGCTGGAAGTGCTCGCCGGCGATGACGGCTACGATCCGCGCATCAAGGCGCCGAAGGTCGACGACTACACCAAGGCGCTCGGCGGCGGCGTCAAGGGTCTCAAGATCGGAGTCCTGAAAGAGGGTTTCGAGCAGTCCGGCGCCGAGCCCGCCGTCAATGAAAGCGTGCGCGAGGCGGCGAAGCGTCTCCGCGGCCTCGGCGCTACGATCGAGGACATCTCGATCCCGATGCACATGATAGCGCCCGCGATCTGGACGCCGATCGGCGCCGAAGGCATCGCGCAGACCATGATGTTCGGCGACGGCTATGGGCTCAGCCGTTCTGACTTGTATTCGACGTCGCTGATGGATTTTCACCGTGGCTGGCGCCGGCAGGCCGATTCGCTCTCCGAGACCACCAAGCTCTTTCTCATGCTCGGAACCTACATCAACAACACGTTCGGGCCGCGCTATTACGGCAAGGCCGTCAACGTCTCGCGCCGATTGACCGCGGCCTACGACAAGGCCCTGAAAGAGTACGATCTCCTGTTGATGCCGACGACGCCGATGAAGGCGACGCCGCTGCCGCCGGCCAATGCGAGCCGCGAAGACTATGTGGCGCGGGCGCTGGAGATGATCGCGAACACGGCGCCGTTCGACATCTCGCATCATCCGGCGATGTCGTTGCCGTGCGGCATGGTCGACGGCCTGCCGGTCGGCCTGATGCTGGTCGGCCGCCACTTCGACGAAAAGACGATCTACCGGGCCGCGCATGCGTTCGAGCAGGCCGGCGACTGGAAAGAGATGTGAAAGGCGCGCGCGTGCAGGCTGGTGGTTGGATCGCAAGGCATGGTTCAAGGCATGGCTAGCGCGTTCGTCGCAGCATTCGAAATCCTGAGCTTCGGCGCGATCATCGTCCTGGTCGTGCTGGGACTCGGAATCATCGCCAGCATGATGGGAATCTTCAACTTCGCGCAGGGCGAGTTCGTTCTGCTCGGCGCCTATATCACCTATCTCGCCTACAGCCGCGGGCTCCCGATCTGGGTCGGAATGGCGGCCGCGCCGTTTCTGGTCGGCGCGCTCGGCTTCGTGCTGGAAGGCCTCATCATTCGCCGCTTCTACGCCGCGCCGATCGTGGCGATGCTCGGGACCTATGCGCTCGGGCTGATCATCCGCGAAAGCGTCCGCGGCCTGATCGGCGGCTTCTATCTGACCGTGCCGGAACCGATTGGCGGCTCGATCGATATCGGCACCTTTCACATCTCGGCATGGCGGTTCACGATCATCGTGGTCACGCTGCTCGTAATGGTCGCCTGCTATCTCCTGCTGTCGCGCACCACGTTCGGCCTGCGCGTACGTGCCACGCTGGAAAATCCCGCGCTGGCCCGGGCCTCGGGAATTTCGACGCCGATGATCTACGGAACCACCTTCGCGTTCGGCGCGGCCCTGGCCGGGCTTGCCGGTGCACTGATCGTCCCGGTGTTCAGCCTGTTCGCCGATCTCGGCATCCGCTTCCTGATCCAGGGATTCGTCGCGGTCATGGTCGGCGGCGTCGGATCCTTCATCGGCCCGGTCGCGGGCGCCGGAGTCATTGGGACTCTGAGCGCCGCACTTCCCTGGATCATGGCGCCCGTCATCGCCGACATCCTTGTGTTCGTTCTCGCCATCGTGTTCATCAAATTCCGGCCGCAAGGCCTGCTCTCGGGAAAAGGGGTTTAGTCTCATGTTCAGCGATCACAATCACTTAAGCCGCCGCCGTTTTCTGAGCGGGTTGGCTGTCACGTCCGGTGCGCTCGCGACCGGCGTCGGCAGCTGGGTCGTCCGCCCCGACTGGGCCAATGCCGCCGAAGGCCCGATCAAGGTCGGCATCGCGACCGACCTGACCGGCCCGATCGCCTATGCCGGCACGGCCGATGCCAATGTCGCGAAGATGGTCATCAAGGAAATCAACGATGCCGGCGGTCTGCTGAGCCGGCCGATCGAGCTCTACATCGAGGATACGGCGTCCAACGAGTCGGTCGCGGTCGGCAATGTCCGCAAGCTGATCCAGCGCGACAAGGTCGATATGGTGCTTGGCGGCATTACCAGCTCGATGCGCAACGCGATCAAGGATCCGATCGTGGCGCGCGGCAAGACGCTCTACATCTATCCGCAGCTCTACGAAGGCAAGGAATGCACGCCCTATCTGTTCTGCACCGGTCCGACGCCCGCGCAGCAATGCGACGAGTTCATTCCGTGGCTGATCAAGAATGGCGGCAAGAAGTTCGCGCTGCCGAGCGCCAATTATGTCTGGCCGCACACGCTGAACGTCTATGCGCGCAAGGTGATCGAGGCCAATGGCGGCGAGGTGGTGTTCGAGGAATATTATCCGCTCGACCAGGTCGACTTCAGCGCGACCGTCAATCGCGTCATCTCCAACAAGGTCGATGTCGTCTTCAACACCGTGATTCCGCCCGGCGTCGGACCCTTCTTCAAGCAGCTCTATGAAGCGGGCTTCCTGAAGAACGGCGGACGGCTGGCCTGCGTGTACTATGACGAGAACACGCTCAACATCAATCAGGCCAACGAGATTGAGGGACTGGCGAGCTGTCTGGATTATTTCAAGACGCTGACCAAGGACGATCCGGTCAGTGCGAAGATTCAGGCCGCGTATGACAAGGACTATCCCGGCAAGATCCTGTTCGCGGCCGGAAGTGCCGCGACGGGCACGTATCGCGGTCTCAAACTGTGGGAGGCCGCGGTCAAGGAAGCGGGCAAGGTCGATCGCGATGCCGTTGCCGCAGCGCTGGATCATGCGAAAATCGCGGAAGGCCCGGGTGGGCCGGCCGAGATGGTTCCCGGCAAGCGCCACTGCAAGATGAAGATGTACACCGCCGTCGCCAAAGGCGGAAATTATGAGATCGTGGGACGCAGCGATGGTCTCGTCGATCCCAAGGAATGCTGAGAGATCGATGGGCGTAGCCAAGGAGGCCGTTCGCGTCACTGCGAGCGGAGTGCCGGACATCGCAATGTCCGAGTGTGAATCGGATGGAACCTTGCCGGCGCAACAAACGCGGCGCAAGGTTCTGCCGGTCGTGGAAGGCCTGACGCTGGCCGTCGCAATCCTCTTGCCGCTCGTGCTGCAGGATTATCTGACGGTGTTCGCCACCCGCGTTATCATTCTCTCGCTGTTCGCGCTGTCGTTCGATCTGGTGTGGGGATATGCCGGCATCATGAGCTTCGGTCAGGCCTTGTTCTTCGGCTCGGCCGGCTATGGCGTGGCGCTCCTGGCACGGGACCTGGAGATTACCGCGATCTTCCTGGTGCTTCCGGCCGCAGCGCTGATCGGCCTGATCTTCTCGCTCCTGCTCGGCGGCTTTCTTCTGCTCGGCCGATATCCGTCGAGCGTGATCTTTGTCGCGCTCGGCACCTTGACCGGCTCCTACGCGGCCGATCGCCTGGCGCGCGGCTGGTATTATCTCGGTGGACAGAACGGCATTCCGTCGATCTCGCCGATGACGCTCGGCAGCGCCGAGATCACGGAGGGGCCGGTCTATTACTATCTGGCGCTCGGCATTCTCGTGGTCGTCTATCTCTTGTGCCGGTTCCTGGTGCGCTCGCAATTTGGCCTTGCGCTGGCGGGCCTGCGGGAGAACGAGCAGCGCATCGCCTTCTTCGGCTACAAGGCGCAGCATCTGAAGGCGATCGTGTTCGCTGTCGGCGGCGCCATCGCTGGCCTTGCCGGCGGCCTCTATGCGTTCCACGAGGGCTTCGTCTGGCCGAACATGCTGGGCGTGGTGTTTTCGACCCAGGTCGTGCTTTACGTCTTGTTCGGAGGATCGGGTACGCTGATAGGCGCGGTGATCGGCGCCATCATCATCGAAGGCGTCAGTTTCTACCTCTCGGACAATTATCGCGACGTCTGGCCGATCATTCTCGGCGTGCTGCTGCTCCTGGTGATCCTGTTTCGTCCGCTTGGCCTGATCAGCTTTGTGCTGGGCGAGCGCGAGCGTGTCGGCAGTTTTGGGAGAAAGCCGAAAGGGCGCCGCCATGCCGCTCCTTGAGGCCGCAGGCATCGTCAAGGTGTTTGGCAAGCTGACCGCGCTCGACGGCGCGGCGCTGGCGGTGGCCGAGAACGAGTTTCACGGCCTGATCGGCCCGAACGGCTCCGGCAAGAGCACGTTGATGAAATGCATCGCGGGCGCGGAGCAGCCGACCCACGGCAGCGTGCGCTTCGTGAACCAGGATATCACGGCACTGTCGCCGACCGAGCGCGCGCGCGCGGGCATGAGTTTGAAATTCCAGATCACCAGCGTGCTCCCGACCCTCACCCTCTACGACAACATCCTGCTTGCGCTGCAGGCGCAGTCGTCGCTGCTCGACCTCGTGTTCTCGCGCACCAGAGGCACGCTGCACGACCAGGTGATGAGCATGCTGACCCAGTTTCGCCTCGCCGACCGCGCGCAGGACGCCGCCGCGACGCTGTCGCACGGCCAGCAGCAATGGCTGGAAATCGCGATGGCGCTGGCAGGCAAGCCGCGGCTGTTGCTGCTGGACGAGCCGACCGGCGGCATGAGCCTCGAAGAGCGGCGGGTCACCGGCGAGTTGCTGCAGCCGATCAAGCAGCATTGCTCGCTGGTCATCGTCGAACACGATCTGGATTTCATCCGCGATATCTGCGACCGGTTGACGGTGCTCGACCAGGGCCGTGTCCTGGAGTCCGGCACCGTGGCCGAGATCCAGGCCAGCAAGAGCGTCCAGGAGATTTATCTGCGTCGTGCCTGAACAGCAGTTTCTCGATATTCGGCATCTCGATGCCGGCTACGGCCGCAGCCAGGTTCTGTTCGATGTCAACATCGGCATCCCCTGGCGCGGCGGCGTCGCCGTGCTCGGCCGCAATGGCGCCGGCAAGACCACCTTGATGAAGACCATCGTCGGCGAACTGGCGGCCTCCAGGGGCGAACTTGTCTTCGACGGGCGCGATATCACCCGGCGTCAGACCGATGAGCGGGTCCGCATGGGCATTGGCTACGTGCCGCAGGAGCACTCGGTTTTCGCCCGGCTGTCGGTGCGGGACAATCTCGCGGTCGGCGCCTTGTTCAATCGTGATCTGGCCGCGATCGATCGCGTGCTCACGATTTTTCCGAAACTCGGGCAGCGCCTCGATCAGCCGGCGGGCACGCTGTCGGGCGGCGAGCGAAAGATGCTGGCGATCGGGCGTGCGATGCTCGGCGATCCGAAGCTGCTGCTGCTGGATGAGCCCACCGAAGGCGTATGGGTCGGGGTGATCGAGGAAATCACCGAGCGGCTGATCGAGCTCGCCAAGGAGATCGCCGTCGTCATCGTCGAGCAGCACCTCGATCTTGCGCTGCGCGTTGCCGATTACGCCTTTGTGCTCGATCGTGGCAGGGTGGCGCTACAGGGCGCGGCGAGCGAGGTCCGAACCGATCCCGAGCTGCTGCGGTATCTCGCGCCCTGATATCTCACGCCCTGATATCTCACGCTCCGTGAGCGCAGGTCGAAGGCGCTCGACGAACGACCCGTTCTACCTCGTCGCCGAGAAGCGGCTGTCGAATGAGTTCGACTGCACGATCGGCTGGGCGCCGGCGACCAGGCCTTCCTTCGCTGTGGCAGGGGTGGCCAGGGTGGCCGGGGGCGCGTCGGCAACCGCGGGCTTGAACGGCGGACGGTTGGCCGCCTGCTTGGTGTCTGCCTGCTTGGTGTCTGCCTGCTTGGTGTCTGCCGGCTTCGCAGCCTCTGCCGGCTTCGCCGCGGCCGTTACCTTCGGGGCGGCCGGTTTGGCATCGGCTGTCTTCGGCTTGGCGGGAGCCGGGCCTTGCGTGCTGGCCGTCGTATCGGCCGCGCCAAAGCCCATCTTCCGGGCAAGGTTGGAGAACAGCCCGTCCGATTGCGCATTGGGTGCCGCGGACGCCACCCGGGTCGTGGGTGCCGGCGCGGGCGGAGAGGGCGCGGTGTCCGGCGCAGGGGCGGCGGTTGCCACGGCTGCATTATCCGAACCCGGTACGCGCGGCGGATTGACGGTGGAGGGGATCGTGCCGGGTGCCCTGGAGAAGCCGGCTAGCGCCAGGCCCTGGCCGTCGCCGCCCTCTGACAGCCCGGTATTGCCGCCGGGTACGCGCACGGCGAACACTTGGTTCATGCCGCCATCGATGCCCGTGTTGAGTTTCGCGACCGGCGTGCCCTTGGCGATCAGCTTGGCAGTCTCGGCCTGATCGCTTTCCTGCTTCTGGCGCACCGCATCGGCGATCTCGTCGGGAATTACATAAGTGGGGCATTTGCCCGCAGCATCGAACGTCAGGTCGCGGGTCGCGCCCGGCGGCTTGGCCGCGTCGAACACGTATTTCTTCTCGCAGAAATCGACCTTCGGTTCCTGCCGCGTCACCTCGAAATGATCATAGCCTTCCTTGATCATTTTCCAGAACGCCATGTTCGGATTGTTGCGGTGCTTCGCCATGTTGATGGACGTCATCCGGAACGGATAGGCCTGGAACTGGAACGACTTCTGCCCACCGAAGAAGGATTCGCGCCCGAGCGAATAGATTTCCGCGATCTGCTCGTCGGTCATTGCGTAGCAGCCGCGCGAGGAACAATCGCCATGCACCATCAGCTGTGAGCCGGTGTGTCCGAGCGCCTTGTCGTAGGCATTGGGATAGCCGGTGTTGAAGGACAGATAATACGCTGATTGTGGGTTCATCTGCGCCGGCGAGATCGCATAAAACCCTTCCGGCGCCTGGCGGTCGCCTTCGCGCACCTTGGGCCCGAGGTCGCCCGACCAGCGGCAGATCGGATAGGTCTTCAGCAGCGCGAACTTGCCCGAACGGTCCTGCTTCCAGATCTCAACCTCGGCTTCCTGCTTGAACAGCCGGATCAGGATCGGAGATTGCAGATCCATGTCTTTTTCGGTCATCGCAGCGATGAGCTTCGGCGGAACCGGTTGATTGGCCTTGGCATTGGCGGCGAGCGAGGCGTCCTCGCCGTCGCAGCCGGCCAGAAGCGCGCCTGCTGCGGCCAGCGTAATCGCCGTTACGAGCGCACGGATCAGCGAGCGATCAATCAATGCGAAGCTCCACACCCACCGGGCATTTCCAGAAACCCGTCTTGCTGCCTGAACATGATTTTCGCGGAAAACCAGCACCCATTTTTCCGCATCATGCTCCAGCGTTCATGCCCTGAAGCCATTGGTTAAAATTGTACCCTTTGGCCTTTCTGCTCGCAACCCGATTGGATTGCGGGGATCGGCCCCATGGCTAGGCATGATGAACAGAGGTTAAATATCGGTGTCGGGGCCTAATTGCGGCCAAAACTGGCGGCTTTGTCGGGAAAATCGGGGACCGGCGGAGGGCTCGGCGGCCGTTCCGGGCTGAATCCGGAGCGACTCAGCCCAGTTTCCGGCCGATATCGAGGAATTTCTGCCGCCGCTGGGCGCGAATCGCATCCGCGTCGAGCCCCCTGAGTTCGTCAAAGGCCTGCGCGACGGCAGCGCCGGTGTCGGCGATCATGGCGGCGGGGTCGCGGTGTGCGCCGCCCACCGGTTCTCTCAGGATGGTGTCGATCACCCCGAACCGCAGCATGTCCTGGGCGGTGATCTTCATGCTGTTGGCGGCTTCCTGGGCCTTGGTGCCGTCGCGCCACAAGATCGAGGAGGCGGCTTCCGGCGAGATCACGCTGTAGATCGCGTGTTCGAACATCAGCACGCGATTGGCGGTTGTGATCGCGATCGCACCGCCCGACATGCCTTCGCCGGTCACGATCGCGACATTGGGGACGCCGAGCGACAGGCAGGCGTCGGTCGAGCGCGCGATCGCCTCCGCCTGGCCCCGCTCTTCCGCGCCGATGCCGGGATAGGCGCCGGCGGAATCCACGATCGACAGCACGGGAATGCCGAAACGCTCCGCCAACTCCATCAGACGGACCGCCTTGCGATAGCCCTCGGGACGCGCCATGCCGAAATTGTGCTTAATGCGCGATTCGGTGGAGGCGCCCTTTTCCTGGCCCATCACGCAGATGCTCTCGCCGCGGAAGCGGCCGAACCCGCCGACCAGCGCTTCGTCCTCGCCGAACTTGCGGTCGCCGGCCAGCGGCGTGAATTCGGTGATCAGCCCGTCGATGAAGTCGGTGAGATGCGGCCGCTGCGGGTGGCGCGCGACCAGCGTCTTCTGCCACGGCGTCAAAGTGGCATAGAGTTCGGCAAGCGCCTGCGCCGCCTTTTCCTCGATCCGCGACACCTCCTCGCCGATGTCGGTGCCGCTGGATGCCAGCGTGCGCAACTCGTCGACCTTGGAGTCGAGTTCGGCGACGGGCTTTTCGAAATCGAGATAAGAGCGCATGTGATCCGGCATCGAGGCAATATAGGGAACAACGTGTTTTGACGCGAAACGGTTTCGATTTGCTTGCAGAAACTACGCGCGTTCAATGACTTAACGTGGATTTCGACGTGAAGGCAGGGGCACGCGCGGGGGGTAGCGGGCGGGACGAGGCTGTTTTCCGTGAGAAGGCGCGGAAGTCAAGGCGGCCCGTCGTCTTACGCGCTCTCACGCAAGACGATAAGGGAGACGATAAGGGCGCGGGCGCGCTATTTATCCGCCAGCGGATGCAGGTCGCGCACCAGGCTCTTCAGCCGCTCTTCCACCACATGGGTGTAGATCTGGGTGGTCGAAATGTCGGTGTGGCCGAGCAGCGTCTGCACGATGCGCAGGTCGGCGCCGTTGTGCAGCAGGTGGCTTGCAAACGCGTGGCGCACGACATGCGGCGACACCAGCCGCGGCGCGAGCCCTGCCGAGGCCGCCAATTCCTTCAGGTCGCGGGCAAAATGCTGCCGCGTCAGATGCCCGCTTTCGCCGAAGGAGGGAAACAGCCATTTCGAGGCGGCTGCGCTTTTCTTCGGCTCCGGCCGGCGCGTCTCCGTGGCAGTGAGGTAATCGGTCATCGCCTGCCGCGACGCCTCGTTCAGCGGCACCAGCCGTTCCTTGTCGCCCTTGCCGCGGACCACGATCATGCGGGCGTCCTGGCGGGCCGCCGAGCGCGGCAGCGACACCAGTTCCGAGACCCGCAGGCCGGTGGCGTAGAGCACTTCCAGCAGGCAGTAGAGCCGCATCGCGCGTAGCCGCTGTAAGGATGAGGCGTTCGCGACTTGGGCGAGTTCCTTGGCCCGCGTCAGCATGCGATCGACATCGGCGATCGACAGCACCTTGGGCAGGCCGCGGCCGCGTTTCGGCCCAGACAGGATCGCTGCCGGGTCGTCGCTTCGGACCCGCTCGTTCAGCAGGAAGCGGAACAGATGCCGCATCGCGGACAGCCGCCGCGCCACGCTGGAGGACTTGAAACCGCGCGTGTCGAGATCGGCGAGATAGTCACGCAGCCGGTCGGTGCCGACGGCGGCAAAGCCCTGGCCCGAAAAACCTTTGCCCGAAAAACCTTGGCCTGTGCGGGACCGGAAGACGGAACGGTCGGCGAGGT
>Ga0137390_10005913_pt1 | contig 10368 bp, 9 predicted proteins | sample 15con2h24AmetaG_FD_104937 | JGI IMG/M metagenome (GOLD analysis project Ga0137390, IMG submission 104937) | Vadose zone soil microbial communities from Angelo Coast Range Reserve, California, USA - 15con2h2.4A metaG | ecosystem: Environmental > Terrestrial > Soil > Vadose zone > Saprolite... | reverse complement strand
TTGGTAGGTGTCGCGAGTATAGAAACTCGCTGGGCCGCGTGTCAAATAGGGAGGTCAGAGCGTTCTGAGACGCCGCGTGCCTGGCAGGAACGGCGTCGCCGCGACCTGGCCGCCGAACTGACGGCCCCAGCGGCCCGGTATCGACGTGGCGCATTCGGGGCAGGCCCCGTCCGGCGTCACGCGGTAGCTGCGCACCAGATAGCCGTATCGCTCGATCAAGAGGGCTGCACAGTTGTGACACCGGGTGTTCTCCAGGTCGCCGACCCGGCCCGGAAGATTGCCGGCGTAGACGTATCGCAGCCCGGCGTCCTTCGCGATGGCAGCCGCGTCCATGAGCATCGCCGGCGTCGTGTTCTCGGGGTCGCTCATCCGATAGTCCTTGTGGAATGCCGTCACGTGCCAGGGAATCGCCGGCGACACGGAGGCGATGAATCCCGTGAGCGCCTTCAGCTCGTCCGGCGAGTCGTTGAACCCCTGGATCAGCAGCGTGACGATTTCCAGCCACACGCCCATCTCGTGGAGCCGACGGATCGTGAACAGGATCGGCTCGAGACGGCCGCCCAACTGGCGATAATGCTTGTCGTCGAAACTCTTGAGATCGACCTTGTAGAGATCAATCCAGGGCCGGATGAAATCCAGCACGCGGTGCGTGGCGTTCCCGTTGGACACGCACGCGGTCATGAGACCGGCGGCCCGCGCCTCTTTGAAGATCGCCACTCCCCACTCGGCGGTGATCAGCGGCTCGTTGTAGGTCGAAACGACGACGCGCGCGCCGAGACGGACGGCATCGGCGGCGAGCGTCCGCGGCGTCGCGTCGGCCGGCAGCGAGACCGCGGCCGGGTCGCGCAGCGCCTGCGAGGTCACCCAGTTCTGACAATACGCGCAGTGCAGGTCGCAGCCGAGCATGCCAAAGCTGTAGGCCAGCGCACCTGGATGGGCGTGAAAGAACGGCTTCTTCTCAATCGGATCGCACTGGACGCCGCCGACATATCCCCACGGTACGTGCAGTACGCCGCCGCGCACGCAGCGCACTTTGCAGACCCCGGCGGCCCCTTCCGGAATCGGGCATTCATGCCCGCACGCGTAACAGCGGATCCGATCCTTCGAGATCCGCTCGACGAGATCCGGCGCTGCCTCGGCCGTGCGAGCCTCGAGCAGTTCGGCGAGCGTTGCCATTAGGACAAGTTTACAGTTTGCGGTTCACAGTTTACAGTTCACTCATGAAGACGGTCGCTGTGATTGGCGCCTCATCCAATCGGGACAAGTTCGGAAACAAGGCGCTCCGAGCCTTCGTGAACAAAGGCTATACCGTATTTCCGATCAATCCCACAGAGCCCGAAGTGGAAGGGCATCCCGCATTCAAATCCGTGCTGGACGTGCCGGGCGCCATCGACATGGCCACCTTCTACGTGCCCGCCAGCGTCGGGGTGGAGGTCCTGGATGACGTCGTCAAGAAAGGCATCCCCGAGGTGTGGCTCAACCCCGGCGCCGACGAACGACAGGTCGTCGAGAAAGCCCGCGCGCTCGGTCTCAAGGCCGTCAGGCACTGCAGCATCATCGCCATCGGCGATTCCCCTGCCCGTTACTGATCCGCGTGTTCCGCGTATTCAGCGGCCGTGTTCCGCGGCCGTGTTCCGCGTCCTCGTAGGTCGACGTGGCCTTCCCCTGCAACCATTTGTCCATCCATCCGACGATGTGCTGCAGGCGTTCGACCCGGTGCCACGGCTCCCCCGAGCGGGACAGCTCATGTGTTTCGCGCGGAAAGCGAACCATGACCGTCGGTATCTTCCGGTATTTGAGCGCGCGGAACATCATCTCTCCGCCTTCGCCCGGCGGCGTGCGATAGTCCGCGTCGCCGAGGATGAGCATTAGCGGCGTCGTGACATTCGCCACGTGGGTAATCGGCGACCGCGCGGTGAAATCCTGCGGATCCTCCCATGGCGCCTTCCTGAACCACGTCGGTTGGAACAGCGTGAAGTCCGCCGTAAACCAAAACCCATACCAGTCGGCGATGTCGCGCTGCGCAACCGCCGCCTTGAATCGCTGCGTCTGCGTGATGGTCCAGTTCGTCAGGAGCCCGCCGCCGCTCCCGCCCGTGACGCCCATCCGGTTCGGATCGACGTAGCCGCGTTTCACGACTTCGTCGACGCCGGCCATCAGGTCCTTGTAGTCGTCGCCCGGGTAACGGAACTGAATGAGGTTGCCGAATTCCTGCCCGTATGAAGTGCTGCCGCGGGGATTCGTGAAGAGGACGACATACCCCTTCGCGGCCATCCACTGGAACTCATGGGTGTAGACATTTCCGTAGGCCGCGTGCGGGCCGCCGTGGATCTCGAGGATCATCGGATACTTCTTCGCCGGGTCGAAATCGGGCGGCTTGAGGATCCAGCCCTGGACCTTCCGGCCGTCGAAGCTCGAGTACCAGATCTCTTCGGGCTCGCTCTGCGCGATGTCGGAAAACGCCGCCTCGTTCACATGCGTGATGAGCGTGGGAGTGCCCGGGCCCTTGACGATCGCGATGTCGCCGATGGTCGTCTGGGTGGAAATCGTCGCGGCGATCGTGCCGTCGCGTGCCGCGGTATACGCCACGATGTCGTGCCCCCCGGCGGTGACGGCATCCATACGCCCATTGGCGACCATGACGCGCTTCAGGTTCGAGGTCCCCTTCTCCGCGGTCGCCACGATCACCGACTGTCCATCCTGGCTCCACACGATGGGCTTCGGGTTCTCGCCGCGCGGCGCGGACTGGTCGCCGCCGATCCCGCCGCTGACGTCGAAGTCGTAGGACTCGGTCAGGTTCTTCGCGTTGCTTCCAGGGGCCGCGTCTACGACCCAGAGGTCAGGCTGGCTGTATGAGCGGATCGGTTGTCCGTTCAGCGCGCCGACGAAGGCGATCTTCTTTCCGTCAGGCGACACCGCGATCGATCCGATCGGTCCGTCGATGCTCGCGACCTGGGTGATGGCGCCGCCGGGCGCGGGCACGCTGTACAGATCGGCATCGTTCGGGCTGTAGTACGATTCGGCGACGCGGTTCGAAACGAAGTAAATCGTCGCGCCATCGGGGGACCATTGGGTGCCCCGCTCGTCGAAGTCGCCGCTCGTGATCGGTCTCGCGTCCGCGCGATCCCCGGTCTCGCTCACGGGGACCGTCCAGATGTGCGCGTGGCGATCGGCGTCTAGGTAAGTGGGATTGCCGTTCGCGCGATAGATCGCGCGCGTCACGACCTTCACGTCCGACTTGCGCTCGGCCTTGGCCGCGGGATCCGCCTTCTTCAGGTCGTCGGCCACCGTCGTGCTCGTGAACGCGATCGTCCGCCCATCCGGCGACCAGACCGGCCCGCCGGCTCCCCTGGGGAGGTCGGTCAGCGCCCGCGCCTCGCCGCCGCGCATCGGCAGCAGGAAGATCTGCGGCGTCTCCTTCTCGTTGGGCCGCACGAACGCGATCCACTTTCCGTCGGGCGACCACCGTGGCGTGGTATCACGCGTGCCGCCGGTGATCCGCGCCGGCGGAACTCCCCCTGCCGCCGGCACGCTATACAGCGCCGACTCGTACTTGTTGTCCTTCTCGTTCACCGTCACGCGGACGAACGCGACGGTCGTTCCGTCGGGGGAGATCTGCGGATCGGCGATCCAGGTGAACTTGTAGAGGTCAGTTTCGGTGATGGGGCGCTTCACCGCGGCAGTGGATCTCAGTGTCAGAGCGCCGACGATCACTACAATGGCGACTCCCGAATGGCGATTGAAGACTGCCGATTGGAACATGTTGCCCTCCACTGTGCTAGCCCCATCGGCAATAGTCAATCGCCAGTCGCCAATGTTTCAATCCGGAAAAATCTTGCCAGGATTCAAGACGCCTTCCGGGTCGAAGGCCGCCTTCACGCGCTTCATCAATGCGATCGTCTGCGGATCCAGTTCGAGGGACAAGTACTTCGCCTTGACGAAGCCGATGCCGTGTTCGCCGCTGATGGATCCGTCCATCGCCACCACGCCTTCGAACAGCGCGCGCTCAGCTGCGTGCGCGCGGCGCATCTCGTCGTCGTCGCCCGGCGTGACCATGATGTTCACGTGGATGTTGCCATCGCCGGCGTGACCGAAACACGGGATCCGCAGCCGGTACGTCTTCTTAATCTCCCGGACGAGATCGAAGAGCTGCGGGATGCGCCCCTTCGGGACGACGACGTCGTGGTTGAACTTGATGGGCGTGATCACCTTGAGCGCGGGTGACAGCTCCCGCCGGACCCGCCAGATTTCCTGCCGCTCCGTCTCGTCGCGCGCACGCAGGATCTCGGTGGCGCCGGCGTCGCGGCACGCGCGCTCGCAGCGCGTGGCCTCCTCGTTCACGGCCTCCGCCAGGCCATCGACTTCGAGGAGCAGCAGAGCGCCGGTGCCTTCGGGCGCCAGCGAGCGCACCTTCAGATACGTGGCGACCGCTTCGAGCGAGTCGCCGTCGATGAGCTCGACCGCGGCGGGGACGACCCGCGCCTTGATGACGTGGCTGACGGCCTGCACCGCTTCTTCGATGGTGCGGAACGTCGCGCGCAGCGTCGACTGCACGGGGGGCTTCGGCACGAGGCGCAGGATGATGCGCGTGATGACGGCGAGCGTTCCCTCCGATCCCACGAGCAGATGCGTGAGATCGTAGCCGACGACGTTCTTCACGACCTTGCCGCCGGTTTCGATGATGTCGCCGTTCGGCAGCACGGCCTGCAGGCCCAGCACGTACTGCTTCGTCGTCCCGTACTTGAACGCGCGCGGCCCGCCCGCGCACTCGGCGACGTTGCCGCCGATGACCGACGTCCGCAGCGACGCGGGATCGGGCGGATAAAAGAGGCCGACCTTTTCGACGGTGTCCTGGATGGTGCCGGTGATCACGTTCGGCTCGACCACGACGACGAGGTTCTCTTCGTCGAGCTCGAGGATGCGGTTCATGCGCTCGAGCGACAGGACGACCCCGCCGTGCATGGGTACCGCGCCGCCGGTATATCCCGTGCCGCCGCCGCGGGGCACCAGCGGCACGGCGTGCGCGCCGCAGAGGCGGATGATGGCCGAGACCTCCTGGGCGCCGTCCGGCATGACGACCGCGTCGGCGGGACGGCCCCGCTTCAAGCCATCGGCGCCGTAGCTCTCGCGCGACGCCTCGTCGGTGTGGACGTGCTCGGCCCCGACGATGGATCGAAGGCCGTCGACAAACTCAGGCTGAAGCGGCACGAGCGCCCGTGCGGGTCGCGAGGAATTCCAGGATGCGCTGCGATCCGCGCTCGAGCTCCTTCATGGACGTCGCGTAGGAGAGACGGAGGAAGCCGGGCGCGTCGAACGCCTCGCCCGGGGTCAGGGCCACGTGGGCCTCGCTCAGGAGCGCCGTGGCCAGATCGGCGGACGTGCGGTACCCGTCCGGCGACAGGAATTCGCTCACGTCCGGGAACATGTAGAAGGCGCCGGCCGGCTTCTGCAGGCCGATGCGCGGGTCCGCCGACAGCCAGCCGTAGAGCCGATCGCGGCGTCGGCGGTACTCGTCCAGCATCTCCGTGACGCAATCCTGGGGTCCGCGCAACGCCGCCTCGACCGCCTTCTGGGTGATCGAGCAGACGTTCGACGTCGAGTGGCTCTGGATGGCGTTGCACGCGGCCACCAGCGCGGCCGGACCGACCGACCAGCCGCAGCGCCAGCCGGTCATCGCATAGACCTTCGACGCCGACCCGCAGAGCACCGAACGCTCGCGATTGTGGCGCGCCAGCACACCAATCACGTTGTGCGGGACCGGATCGTAAATGAGCTTGTCGTAGCAGAGATCCAGCAGGATCCAGATCCCACGCCGGGCGGCTGCCTTCGCCACCTCCTCCAGATCCGCCTCCGTGATCACGGCTCCGGTCGGATTGTCCGGAGAGTTGATGATGATCCCGCGCGTCCGGGGCGTGAAGGCCGCGATGAGGGTCTCCGCCCTGAGCCGGAACCCGTCCTCCGCGTGGGAGCGCACGATCACCGGCGTCGCCTCCGCCAGCTTGATCTGCTCGACCAGCGTGGGCCAGCCCGGCATGTGCGTGATCACTTCGTCGCCCGGGCCGAAGAGCGCGAGCACGCTGTTGAAGAGCGCCTGCTTGCCGCCGGCGGAGCAGATCACTTCGGCCGTCGAGTAGTCGACCCCGTTGTCGATCTTGTAGCGCTCGATGATGGCGCGCTTGAGATCGTCGGTGCCGGAGTTGTTGGTGTACTTCGTGAAGTTGGCGTCGATGGCGCGGTGCGCGGCGGCGCCGATGTGCGGCGGCGTCGGGAAGTCCGGCTCCCCCGCCCCGAAGTCGACGATGTCGATCCCCTGGGCCTTCAGTTTCATGGCGTCCGAGGCCACCTTCATGGTCGGCGACTGGGCGATACGGCCGGCTCGTGCGGACAGACTCATCTCTAGGCCCTCAGGGTCTCGCGCCCCAGCTTCTTCTCGCGGAGGCGATCCTCGACAATCGACGGCACGAGCGTCGTGACGGAGCCGCCGAGCGCGACGACCTCCTTGACGAGGCGCGAGCTGACATAGGTGTAAGGTTCGGCCGGCATCATAAAGACGGTCTCGACCTCGGGATTAAGGTGCCGGTTCATCAAGGCCATCTGCATTTCGTACTCGAAGTCGGAGATCGCGCGGAGGCCGCGCACGATGACGCCGGCCCGCTTGCGCCGAGCGTACTCGACGAGCAGACCGTCGAACGTGTCCACTTCGACATTGGCGTACGGCCGGAAGACCTCACGCGCGATATCCACGCGCTCGGACACCGTAAACAGCGGCGACTTCTCGACGTTCAGCAGGATTCCCACGATGATGCGAGCGAACAGGCGGGACCCGCGCTGGATGATGTCGACGTGCCCGTTGGTCAACGGGTCGAACGTCCCGGGGTAGATGGCGAGCGTGTCAGCGTTCATAAAATGAAACGGCGCTGTCGCCGGCTTTCACGGTGCGCGTCAACCGAAGGCCGGCGAGTTCCGCCGGCGGGGCGTGGCGCGTTGCGTGCTCCACGACGACCCGCGTACCCACCACCGCCAGCGGAGCCGCGGCGCCGAGCGCCTCCACCGCGGCCGTACCAGCGTAAGGGGGGTCCAGAACGATCAAGTCGAAAATCTGCCCGCCCACCCGCGTGACCGCCTCCGCCAATCCTGCGCGAATGATAGCACCGCTGGCGCCCAGCATGGCCAGGTTCGCTTCGATCAACCGTACGGCGCGCGGGTCCTTCTCGACGAACGTCACGGAGGCCGCGCCACGGCTGAGCGCCTCGATGCCAATCGCCCCGGTGCCCGCGTACCCGTCCAACACCCGTGCCCCGCGCACCGATGGGCCGAGGATATTGAACAGCGTCTCCCGTAGCCGATCCGAGGTCGGCCGCAGACCCTCCCAGGTCGGCGACTTCAGCTGCCGGCCCCGGTACTCGCCGGCCACTATCCGCACCTCGCGCCTCGCCTCTCGCCCCTCGGCCTCACCCGATCCCCACCAGCCCGAAACGCTGCTCCCAACCGGTGTTGACCAGCGCGGTCAGTGAGGCCGCCTGCTTCGGATCGTCGAGAGCGGCCACCGCCTCGCGGCGCGCCTCTTCCATCAGCGCGTGATCGCGCAGCAGGTCCCCGACGCGGAGGGTGGGCATCCCCGACTGGCGCGTACCGAAGAAGTCGCCCGGACCGCGGAGCTGGAGGTCGCGCTCGGCAATCTCGAATCCATCCGTCGTATCGGTCAGCGCCTTGAGGCGCGCTTTCCCGTCATCGGTCATTGGATATTGATACAGCAGGACGCAGAACGACTTGTGCCCGCCGCGGCCGACGCGCCCCCGGAGCTGGTGCAGCTGCGAAAGCCCGAAGCGCTCCGCGTGCTCGATCACCATGACCGTGGCATTGGGTACGTCCACGCCGACCTCGACGACCGTCGTCGAGACGAGGATGTCGAACTCGCCGCGCACGAACGCGCCCATGACGCGATCCTTGGCGTCCTGTTTCAGCCGCCCGTGCAGCAGCGCGACGCGAAGGTCCGGGAAGACGTCCTGCGCCAGGTGATCCGCCATCTCGGTAGCCGCCTTCAAATCCACCTTGGCGGACTCTTCGATCAGTGGATAAATGACGTAGGCCTGCCGCCCCTGCTCGATCTCGCGGCGCACGAAGGCGTAAATCTCGTCCCGCCGCGACTCGGGACGCGCCGTCGTCTGAATCGGCTGGCGTCCGGGCGGCAGCTCGCGCATCACCGAGACGTCGAGATCGCCATAGGTCGTCAAGGCGAGCGTCCGGGGAATTGGCGTGGCGGTCATGACGAGGACGTCCGGGTGGAGCCCCTTGGCGCGCAGCGTCGCGCGCTGCAGGACGCCGAAGCGGTGCTGCTCGTCGATGATCGCAAGGCCCAGCTCGCGGAACGCGACGTCCTCCTGCACGAGCGCGTGCGTGCCGATGACCATCTGGAGCGAGCCGCCGGTCAGCTCCGCGAGCACCTCGCGCCGCTTCCGCGCGGCCGTGCCGCCGGTGAGCAGCGTGATGCGGAACCGCGACTTCTCCAGCAGGCGGCGGATGTTGAAGAAATGCTGCTCCGCGAGGATTTCGGTCGGCGCCATGAAGGCGACCTGCAGCCCGTTCTCCATGGCGACGAGCGCCGCCATCAGCGCAACGATCGTCTTGCCCGACCCGACGTCACCCTGCAGCAGGCGGTTCATCGGCTGCGGCCGCTGCATGTCGGCGACAATCTCCCGGATGACGGTCTTCTGGTCGCCCGTCAGCTTGAACGGGAGAATCTGCCGGACGGCCTCGCGCGTTTCGTCGGTGACGACAACCGCGCGTCCCTTGCGCTCGGTGTCGGCGCGACGCCGGCGCAGGACGATCCCGAGCTGAAACAGGAAAAACTCCTCGAAGATCAGCCGGCGGTGCGCGGGCGATCGAAAGGCATTCAGCTCGACGATCGACGCATCCGCAGCGGGAAAGTGCACCTGCTCGAGCGCGTCACGCCGGTCGATGAGCGTCAGCCGGGTCCGTACCTCCGCGGGCAGCGGATCGGGAAGCTGGGCCGGCATCGTCTGCAGCGCCTGGTGGACGAGCGTCCGCTGCATCTTCGCCGTCAAGTGCCCGGTCTTCTCGTAAATCGGCACGATCCGTCCCGTATGTACGGTCTCGGCGTCGCCCGCTCCTTCGCCCCTCCCTTCGACTCCTTCGCTGCCTTCGCTGCCGTCGACGATCTCGTACTGCGGGCTCTGCATCTGCAGGCCGTGGGAGGTCAGCTCGAGCTTGCCGAAGACAATGACGCGCTGATGCGGGTGGAAGACGTCGTTGAGGAACGGCTGGTTGAACCAGACGGCGCGCAGGCTGCCCGTCTGGTCGCGCAGTAACATCTCGAAGATCTTGAACCGGGGACGCCGGGTGGGGCGGATGCCGCAACTGAGTACTTCGGCCGCCACTGACGCGACGACGCCGGGCTTCAGCGAGGCAATCGTCTGGAAGTGCCCGCGATCCTCGTACCGCGTGGGAAACCGGTACAGGAGGTCCTCGACGGTCGTGAGGCCGGCGCGCTGGAGATCCGCCGCACGGCGCGGCCCGACACCCTTGAGGTATTGGAGCGACCCCTGCAGCGGGTCCATATCACTGCACCACGACCGCGCTGCCCTGTCCGACCTGGATCTCCTGGATGGCGGCGGGCAGGGCGAACGGCTGATCCATGTTGATCCCCGAGGGATTCTGCGCCGTCCGCGAGTAGTGCGTCAGCAGCTCCTGCAGCAACGACTTCGGGATCGTGACGCCGGATATCTCGGCCGACTCCAGCGTGAAGCGCCCGACGCCGGCCTGTGTCGTGAGCGTACCGGCAGCGGTGACCGGCAACCGTCCCGTGAGATAGCCAAGCGGATCCGTCCACGCCCGTCTCTTCTGGGTGCGCACGGCGTCGAGATCGACGATCGCGCGGCCGGTCACGCGTCCATTCCCAGCGGCGTTGAGCGTCGGCTCGACGATGCCGACGGGAACCTGGCTGCCGGCGAGGAACTTGAGGTAGGAATTCACCTCACCGTCGGTGACCTGCGTTGTCCGGGGACGACCTCGACGCGGGGGGGTGACGGCGTTTCTTTCGATCTGGGTGAGCTTGCCCTGGAAGCGCGCCGCGTCCTGCCTGGAGAGCTTCGCCTCCGCCGAGAGATGCGCCGCGCACACGATCGTCGCGGTCAGGCAGATGACGCGGGCCGCACGGGGGACATTCACAGTTTACAGTTTACAGTTTACAGTTAAGCGTAAACTGCAAACTGCAAACTGTGAACTGTTACTGCCTCCCCCGGCCGCGGGCGGCGTCGCGGGCGTTCTGGCGCGCGCGCATGAGCAGCTCGAGCTTCTGCTGCTCCATCCGTTCTTCGAAGATGCGGAAGCGCGCCTGCTGGCGGATGT
>Ga0137390_10005910_pt1 | contig 10370 bp, 4 predicted proteins | sample 15con2h24AmetaG_FD_104937 | JGI IMG/M metagenome (GOLD analysis project Ga0137390, IMG submission 104937) | Vadose zone soil microbial communities from Angelo Coast Range Reserve, California, USA - 15con2h2.4A metaG | ecosystem: Environmental > Terrestrial > Soil > Vadose zone > Saprolite... | reverse complement strand
GGCGAGTTCCGTGCGAGTGAGGTCCTGGGGGAGCGTGGCGAAGCCGGTCGCGTAGCTCAGCTCGAGAGCGGCGAGGACGTCGTCGTTGCGAACGTGCTCATAGCGGGAGGCGCGTTGTTCTGGGTCCTGCACGACGAATCCGTCGTTCGCCCAAACCTCGAGTGCCACCCCGAGGTTGCCGAGCCTCTGGCGGACAGCGCGAGCTGCGGCGTACTGCTCAAGGGCCTTCGTAGGTGGCGATTCAGACAAGAGCGCCGTGGAGACGTCATGCGCGTCCTGCAGTGCCATTGACAGGCCCTGGCCTTGAAGCGGGTTCTCATAGCCGGCGGCATCGCCGATCAACACGACTCCCTCCCCGAGAGGGACAGGCGCCCGGCTGTCTTCGCCCGGGAACGTCGCGCACGGTCCCGCCGGCCGTGCGCGTTCCAATCCGGCCACGCCGTTCAGGCAGGCAAGCCCGCTCGCCTCGAGAAACCGTTGCGCGCCCTCGCGGCCGGCGAAACGGGAACGCTGGGCAGTTGGGAAGCAGAGATAGAGTCGCGTTCGCCCGGATTCTTCCGGGAAGGAGAAGAAGAGCAGGTCGGACTCTCTCGCCATCAGATTGACTTCTGCGGCGATTCCTTCGACCCCTTCGGCGAGCATTCCGGCCATCAGATGGGCCGGCTCGTCAACTTCGAACGGGATCAACGCCTGCGAGCGGACCGACGAGCGACGCCCGTCGGCGCCAACGATGAGCTCGCAGCGCGCCTCTTGCTTCTCTCCGTTATCGGAGACCCATCGCACCAACGGCTGCTTGCCAGGCGAGACGCGGATCTCGCGAACGCCAAAGAAGACGGTCGCACCAGCCGCAACCGCCGCCTCGGCCAAGGCCGCGCACGCCGTCGGGTGAGTGACGTTGATGGAGCCGCTGATCCCGTCGACGGCCGCGCCGACATCGTCCCGGGTCGGGCCACCCGCCCCTTCGTCGTACGTATCCAGCCAGCGGACGACAAGCGCGCCGGCATCGAGGAGCACTGACTCGATCCCGAGTCGCCGCGCTACTTGTGCACCCCAGGGCCACAGGATCTCGCCGCGGACCTGATCCCGATACTCGAGTTGGCGCTCGAGCACGAGTACGCTCGCACCTGACCTCGCCATCACGGTGGCCAACGCACCGCCGGCGATACCACCACCCACAATGACGAGCTCTGGCTCGCTCACACGACGGTCATTCTTTACCAACCGTGCTTCCAAACTGAGAGTATCGGGCATGGCTGTTGAGTCGTCGAGGCGTCCTCAATCGTGAGGGTGCGCATGGAACGCCTGCTTCTCGGCGGCCTGATGTCGGCGGTCGCCTTCCTGCTCGACCGCCGATTGCGCAAGCTCCAGCGTTAGCGTCGCCGGACGAGATCGAACGCGAGCCAGGCGCCGAAGACTACTGCGACGCCGGCGAACGTGATCGGGATCCAGCCCGCCGTGCCGGCGGCTGCGGTCGCCGCAGCGCCGACAAGGCCGGATGCCCCGCCCGCAGCCAGCGCCAAACGACGGCCGACACCGCGAATCGCGTCCTCGATCGAAGCGGCGCCGAGAAAGTCCACCTGCAGCTTCTGGCCCGGTCGCGCACCTGTCGCACGCTCGACGGCTTCGACAAATCTGAGGACGCGCAGCTTGATCTTCTCGGCCTCGTAGTAGAGCTGCTGCGGATCGGCCTGTTTTCGGAGCCGCTGGCCGACGTTGCGAAGGAGAAAGCGCCCGATGACGCGGAACGGGTCGAGCGTCGGATCGAGTTTCGCCACTGCGAGCTGCATCTGACCGAACGCCTTGCCGCTGAGCGCGAGCGATGCCGGGAGGCGAACACCGTGGCGGCTGGCGATCTGCAGCATCCCGTCGAGCATCGGTCCGATCTGGATGTCGCGCAGCGAGCCGATTCGGAACCGCTCGATGAAGTCCGCGAAGTCGCTTTCCATCAACCCCAGATCGAGCTCGGCCCGGCGATCCTCGCCCGCGAGCAGGAGGATGGCCTCGGCGAGGAACTTCGGGTCGTCGCGCGCGAAGGCGAGCAGAAGCAGGATCAGGATCTCCCGCACCTCGGGCCCGAGCTCGCCCACCATGCCGAGGTCGAGGAGGTAGATCTTGTCGGCGGACCAGAGGAGATTCCCTGGATGCGGATCGGCGTGGAAGAACCCGTCGACGAGGATCTGCTTGGAGAACGCTTCAAGTAGTTGGTGCGCGGCCGCGCGGCGCTCGGCGCTCTCCGGCGCGTCGAGGATCGGAATGCCGTCGATGAACTCGAGCACGAGGAGGCGCGACGTCGACAGCTCTGGATAGAGACGCGGCACGTCCAGTCGGTCATAGGGTCCGAGCGCCTCTCGCATCCGTTCGACGTTCGCTGCCTCCTCGCGAAAGTCGAGCTCCCGTCGCAGCGAGTCCGAGAGGTGCTCGACGAGCGCGGGGATGTCAACCGTCCCGCGGAGCTGGTCACGCTTGAGCGCCTTTTCCGCGAAGAGCTCGAACAAGCCGAGGTCACGCAGGATCTCCTCTTCAGCTCGTGGCCGCTGCACCTTGATGACCACGTGTGTGCCGTCATCGAGCGTCGCGCGGTGCACTTGCCCGATCGTGCCTGCGGCAAGAGGCTCCGACTCGATCGAGGCGAAGACGTCCTCCCACGGGACGCGCAGCTCCTGCTCCATGACGCGGACGACCTCTGCCTCCGTTAGGGGCTTGACGTTGTCCTGCAGCTTCTCCAGCTCGGCGACGAACTCCTCGGAGAGCAGATCGGGGCGGGTCGAAAGGATCTGGCCGAGCTTCGCAAATGTCGGCCCGAGCTCTTCGAGCGCTGCGCGCACACGCTGGGCACGTTCGATCGACGAGAGCGCGCCGCGGACGTCGAGCCCGAGCCGACTGATGATCCGCGCGATCTGCGCAGCACGTCCGAGCAGCCGTCCCTCGACGACCGGCGCGGCCGGCGGCTCCGGCGCTGCGCCGTCGGACGTGTTGACGATGACGACGGTGCACCGTGCAGTGTGCGAGATCCGGTTCGGCACGTTTCCGAGCAGAAACTCGCGGCGCCCACCCATGCCGACGTTCCCGACGACGAGTACGTCGGCGCTCTCCTCTTCCGCGGCGCGCACGATGCCGCCGGGCACATCGTGGTCGACGCGGAAGATCACGCGCGCATTCGAGAATCCCTCGGCGTCCGCGCGCAGGAGGTCTTCAGCTGCGTCCTCGGCTTCGGGGCGGACGTTGAGCAGCACGAGCTCGCCGCCGAAACCCTCGGCGAGCTGCGCCGCCCACGCAACTGCGCGCTGGGCGGTCTCGGACCGGTCGGTGGCGACGACGATCTTCACTCGAGGTCTATTTCAACAGACGGCGAGCCGGCAGGAGTGCCGTCGGCGTCTCATTGGCGCCGCTAAGAGGTCGCGGCTGGACGAAGGCGCCATGCTGGCTGCGGGCCCTCGAATCCCTTGAGCTCGAGCGCCTCGGGCGCCACGTCGGGGCCGCGTTCCGCGAGCCATTGCGCTACTCGCCGGTGCGCTTCTTCGCTGAGGACGATTTCCCCGGCCTGCGCCGCCGTTTGCAAGCGTGCGGCGAGGTTCGTGGTCGTCCCTAGCACTGACACGTTTCCTTCGACGACCGTCCGCCTGACCACTGCGGGGCCAACAGCGATCCCGATTCCGACGCCGAGGTCGAGAAGCGCCGCCTTACCGCTCAGCGCGAGGGCGGCCTCGACCGCTTGCGTCGCGTGATCGAGTCGCGTCCCGCTCGCGTTGAACGTCGCCATGACGGCGTCGCCCGCGAACTTGTCGACAAGGCCGCGATGACGGCTCACCTCAGCCGCTGCCCAACGATGGAACGAGGCGATCCGGTCGGCCAGGTCGGCGGGAGTGATTGCGGATGTCATCGCCGTATAGCCGCGTACGTCCGCGAACATGGACGTCACAAGTCGCTCGCCGGCGTCGACGACCTCGGATTCGGCAATGTCGGGTATTTCTGGCGACTCGGTCGGCTCCGTGATGACAAGACCGAGCCGCGCCGCGACCGCCTGTGCCGTATCCCGAATGAGCATCGCCTTCGCCGCGTCGGCCTCGACGACCACTGCTGCCAGCTCTAATTCCGCTTCTTCGCGCGAGCCACCTTCGGCGAGCGCTTCCGCCGCCAGAGTACGAGCGCGCCACTCGACCAGTCGAAAGCCGCAGCGCGCCGCTTCCCGTGCAGCTGCCGTGAGGATCTCTCGAGCCTTTGCATGGGAACCACTCGCGAGCAGGATCCGTCCTTCGGCCTCGTCGAGAAATGCAGCGCCGGCCTCGGTCGGATGTACCCGCCCGTGATCCACGACCGCCTGTGCCTCTTCGAGCAAACCAGCTGTCGCAAACGCTTCGACCGCGAGCGCAAGGGTGTCTCGATAGGGCGCGAGCCGGCCGACATTCTTTGCGATCTCTCGCGCGAGCTCCACCGCCTCGTCGACTCGTCCGGTGGCGAGTCGCAGCCGTATCTGCGGAGCAGCGTCATACACGACGTCCTGCAGCTCGGCACGCTCCGAGAGAGCAGGCAGTGTGGCGGAGGCCTGATCGAGCCGCCCTAGTTCGAGCAGAACCTCCGCGAGTTCGACTCTGATTCGCCAACGTACCTTCTCGCTTTCGTTACCTATGGAGGTGTTCGCTGCACGCTCCACTGCAGCGAGGGCCTGGGGCACCTTGCCGGTCGCGCGGAAGGTCCAGCTCGTGGCGACGCCGGTCATGTCGGTCATCACCGCGGGGCCGGGCTCGGACGCGAGCGCCTCGATGCGGGCGCCGATGCCGGGGGTCATCGTGTGCAGGCGCTCCCAGGCGGAGTTGTAAGCGATGTTGTGCGCGATGAACGCATAACCGCGGCGTCGCGCCTCCTCGAACGATTCATCCAACATTTTCGCGCCTTCCCTGGAACGGCCGGCGTCGATCAACGCGAACGCCAACCATGACGAGGCCCAGACGCGCTCGAAGTCCGCCCCTGCCACACGCGCGACCTCGACCGCCTTCGTCGCTGCCTCGAGGCTGCGCTTGGTGTCGAACTCGAACTTATGGAGGCCGGCGATTCGCATGTAGGCGATCGAGAGTTCTGCCGATGGACCGTGCTCTTCGAGGACGCGTCGTGCCCGTTCGAATTCTTCGTGCGCCTGCTCTGGGCGGCTCTGCTCCCACTGGCAGCGTGCCAACACGAGCCTGTAGCGCGCAGCTTCGAGCTCCTCGCCTGCGTCTTCGAGCCCTGGAATGCCCTCCGCCAGCACCACTTCCGCGGCGGACGTCCTGCCGTCCATCCAGAGCACTCTCCCCATGCGGCAGAGAAGACGCGAACGGACGAGCGGATCGCGGACATGCGGCAAGGCGCGATCAAGAAGCTCGAGCGCCTCGCCAAATGCGAGCGACGCCTCGGCTTCCTCGGCCGCTGCAACGCATGCCGTCACGGCTTCGTCGAAGCGAGCCGCACCGAGAAGGTGGCGGGCAACCTGCAGCGAGCCGGAGCCCGCAGCGCGGGCGGCGTCGGCAGCGTGGCCATGGATCGCTTGCCGCCTCGGCAGCACGATCTCGTCTGCAACGGCCTCCTGCGTCAGTGCGTGGCGCCAGCGGTACGTCGCCCGTGCGTCGCCGACCTCTTCGAGCAACTGCTGGGCCACCCCCACGCCGAGCGCGGAGTGCGCAGACTCGTCGGGAACGCCGGCAACCGCGAGAAGCGTCGCGTAGTCGAAGGTCCGGCCGAGCACTGCTGCCGCTTGCAGAATCTCCGCGTCGGCCGGATCGAGTCGCGCGAACCGCAGCAAGATCGTGTCGCGGACGGTTTCCGGAATCCGTAGCTCCTCGATCGAGCGCCGCTGCCAGCCTGCTCCGGTGCGATACACGTCGCCTCTGTCGATGGCTTCTTTCAGCATCTCCTCGAGCACGAAGGGATTCCCATCCGTACGAACGTGCATCAGATCGCGGAACTCCGGCTCGATCTCGTCGTTGTCGAAGATGGCCGCGATCATTTGCGCGATCTCGCCTCGCGCGAGGGGAGCCAGTCCGACCACCTCCGCGACACCGGAACGGCGCCACATCTGCAGCAGCGGCGTCAAAGGATGCCGCCGGTCGAGCTCGTCGCTGCGGTAGGTGACGAGCAGGAGCGAGCGCATGTTCGTCAGCCGGCGGGCAAGGTGGTCGAGCAGTTCGCGCGTCGCTGAATCGGCCCAGTGGACGTCTTCCACGACCAGCAGCAGGCCGTGCTCCCGGGCCGGCACGGCCAGCAGCGCGACGACGGCCTCGAAGAGTCGCAGCTTTGCCTGTGCCGGGTCGCCCACGGGAACGGCGAAGTCGTCGCCGCCGAGTTGCGGGAACAGCTGCGCCAGTTCGCGTCGCGCCGGCCCGAGCAGTCCTGCAATCCGCGCGGTCTCCTGAACGGCCAGATAGTTGCCCAGCGCTTCGACGAGCGGCAGGTACGGCAGCGGAAGCTCCGCCTCGCTGCACGCGCCCCAGAGAACGTCCCAGTGCAGACGCTCCGCCCGCTTTGCGAGCTCTGCTGAGAGCCTTGTCTTCCCCATGCCGGCTTCGCCGCCAAGGGCGACGAACCGACTCGCGCCGCGATGGGCGGCAAGCAAGGCATCCTCGAGAACGAAGAGTTGCTCATCCCTTCCAACGAGCGTGGGGCAGAGGGCGCGCTCGAACACACGCTCAATTGTCCCATCAAGGCGCAGTAGTCGGTAGGCCGGCCCCGGGCTCCGTTAGGGTCAGAGGTGATGAGCGTTGCGCAGCCTGCAGTGGCGGTTTGGGAGCGGCGCCTGCGCGCACCGATCTCGTTTCTTCCCGAGTGGTCTCCGTCCGCGCCTGACCGTTGCATTTACGCCTCGAACGAGGCAGGCGTCTGGCAGTTGTATGCGTGGGAGCCCGCGACGGGCGAGCGCCGTCAGGTGACCGAGAGCGTCATCGGCGTGATCGACGGAACGCCGACACTCGACGGAGAAGGAATCCTCTGGTTCGAGGACCAGACCGGCGACGAGTCGGGCCGCTGGGTCGTGCAGCCCTTCTCGGGAGGGGAGACGCAAGCGTTCCTGGAGGGCGTACCCGACGGCTGGAACGAGGGCCTCTCGCAGGCTCCGGGGATCGTCGCGGCGGGAATCAGCGACCTCGACGGATTCGCCGTTCATGTCTCCATCGGTGGTGACCCTGCAGTAGAGGTGTACCGATCTGCCGAGGCCGTTCGCATTGGCAGCGTCGAAGAACATGGCTTTTCCCGTGGCGGACTCTCCGCCGACGGCTCGCTGCTCTGCTTGGAACACGCCGAGCACGGTGACTTGATCCATCCAGCGCTGCGGGTCATCGACCCACGTTCGGGCTCCACCGTGGGCGAGCAGCTCGATCCCGGCATGTCGGTGGCCGCCAAATGTTGGGCGCCTCTCCCGGGCGATCAGCGGCTGGCGATCGATCACGAGCGTGAGGGCCAGGCGCGCCCGGCAATCTGGGATCTCTCCACGGGCCATCGCCGCAATCTCGAGCTCGAGCTTGCCGGAGAGGTTCGCGTCTTGGACTGGTGGCCAGACGGTTCCGCTCTCCTGCTGAAGCAGCTCGTGGAGGGGCGTCATCGGCTGTTGCGCTTCGAGCTCGCTACGGGAGAGCTGCGAATCGTCTTGACCGAGCCCGGCGTGATCTGGAACGCGCGTGTGAGGCCGGACAGTCACGTGTGGTTGCTGCATGAACAGGGCCACCGGCAGCGACGCGTCGTCGACGACGGTGGCGCTGAGGTACTCCCTCTTCAAGGAGAGCCGAGTCCTGTTGCACGCGCGTACCAGTCGTGGCACTTCGTCAACCCGCAAGGGGAGCGCGTGCACGGTTTCTTCGTCACTCCGGACGACTCCGGCGGACCGTTCCCGGTGATGATGTTCGTCCACGGCGGCCCGACCTGGCTCGACCTGGACAGGTGGCAGCCGGAGGTCCAGGCGTTTGTCGATGTGGGATTCGCCGTCGGGCTGGTCAACTACCGCGGGTCCACCGGGTACGGCACTGAATGGCGCGACGCCTTGATCGGCAATATCGGCGGCCCGGAGCTCGAAGACGTCAATGCAGGTCTTCGCGACCTGGTGGAGCGTGGGATCGCCGATCCGGAACAGGCCGTTATCGCGGGCTATTCGTGGGGCGGGTACGTGACGCTCCTCGAGCTCGGCAAGCATCCCGAGCTCTGGCTCTGCGGTGTCGCGGGCGTTCCCGTCGGCGACTACGAGGCCGGCTATGAGGACCTCTCTCCGCTCCTGCAGGCGTATGACCGCGCGCTTCTCGGTGGCGCTCCGAGCGACATGCCCGAGCTGATGCGCGACCGCAATCCGATCAACTTCGCCGATGCCGTTCGCGCACCCGTGTTCTTCATGATCGGCGAGAACGACAGCCGCTGTCCCTATCGCCAGGCGATGCTCTACGTCGAGAAGCTCGCTGCACGCGACCATCCACACGACGTGTATGTGTTCCCAACCGGGCACTCGCCGTACGACGTGGACGAGAAGGCTCGGCAGATCGACAAGATTCTCGACTTCCTCGGCCGGCACGTACCCGGAGTTCGCACCGCGACGTAAAGAGTCAGAGCGAGCCGAGGCGAACCGCGATGACCGTTTCCGCTGCATCGAGGCTCGGCGCGTGGCCGGTCACGGCCGCGATGAAATCGTCGCGCGCCAGCGCATACAGCTCGACGTCGCTTCGAGCTTTGACTCCAGCTGTTCGCGGGATGTCGCGAAGGAGCGCGATCTCGCCGAAATATTCCCCCGGTCCGAGCGTGCCGGTCGATCGTCCGTCGATCAGCACCTCGACCTCTCCCTCGGCGATGACGTAGAAGCGATCTCCCGGGTTGCCCTGGCGGAAGACGTCACGTCCGGCCGGAAGTCTGGTGCGCTCGAGTCGCGAGGCGACCTGCTCGAGCGTGGATTCCGGGAGCCGCGCGAAGAACGGCACACCGTGAAGCAGATCGAGCTCGCGTTCGGGTGGGGTGTGCTCGCGGTCGATCGCACGGAGCCGGCGCCAGAAAAGGGCGGCGACCGCCGGCAGTAGGATGCCGCTCAGAACGAGCCCACGGCGGATGCCGAGAAGATGGATGACGACGGGCGCCGTGAGCCCGCCGAGCCCGATCATCGTCACCAAGAGGCTCTCCAGGGCGCCGAAGACCCGCGCCAGCAATGCGTCGGGAACGGAGCGTTGGAGCAACGTCGGGCCTGCAACTTCGACAAGCGTCTCGCCGACACCGACCAGGCCGAGCAGCACGAGCGCCGCGCCCAGGTTCGGCCACAGGCCGATCAGCATCAGCGGCACACCCCACAGAAACATCCCGAGCATGAAGTCGGCCGCAAGCCGTCGGCGTGCGAGCAAGGCAAGCGAGACGCCGGCTCCGAGGAATCCGCCGACTCCGAACCCCGCGTTGAGCAAACCGACGCCCGAGTGGCCGAGATCGAGCAGGTCGAGCGCCACGACGACGACGAACACGTTGAAGGCGCCGCCGATAAAGGCCTGGACGGTGTAGAGGCTCATCAGGACTCGCAAGTTGCTGTCGCCGAGGATCAGTCGGAAGCCGGCAACGGCACCGGGGGCGATGCCCTCACGCGAGATCGACGCTGCAGTCGGTTTCTCCAGCTTGACGCGGGAGACGAGCAGCGCCGACCAGAGAAAGACCCCGGCCGTAGCGAGAAACACGACCTCGGTGCTGGTCACGGCGAAGAGCAAGCCGCCGGCGGCGGGTCCGACGAAGCTCGAGAGCGTTGAGATCGTGCTCGAGGCAACGTTCGCCGCCGTCAGCTCGTCCGGCGTTCGCGCGAGCGACGGGAGTGCAGCTGCCTGGGCCGGGCGGAATGCAGTCGACGTCAGCGTCACGACTCCCGCCAGGAGGTAGACCGGCAGCGTCGACGTCCCGCTCGCTGCGAGCGCAGCGGTCGCTCCGACCGCGACAACTCGAGCCAGTGAGGCGCCGAGCATCACGTGATCTCGGCGATAGCGATCGCCGAGAAGCGCCGTGAACGGTGCACCGATGGCGGCGGGAACCGTTCTGATCAGCGCGACGAGTCCAACCGCGGTTGCACCGCCGTGGTCGTAGGCGTAGATCGAGAGCGCGAGGATGTAGAGCCACTTCCCGGTCTCCGACCCGGCGGCGGCGAGCTCGACACGTCGAAGGCTCGGGTTTGCAAAGACAGCTCGAAACGCCTCGAACGGTTCGGAGAGCCGCTCTCGAAGCCCCTCGGCCACGGCTAGAGCATGGCAGGTCATTCGGCTCGAGAATCGCTCGCCGAGCGATCGTCCCTCGCTACCCACCGAGTGACGAGGGCGATTGGTGTCTCAGTGAACTCTCAGGACTCTCAAAGGTCGCTCTGATCCCCAGCTGTTCGGCTGGATCACGACCAAGCCGAACCAATCAAGGAG
>Ga0137390_10005907_pt1 | contig 10373 bp, 9 predicted proteins | sample 15con2h24AmetaG_FD_104937 | JGI IMG/M metagenome (GOLD analysis project Ga0137390, IMG submission 104937) | Vadose zone soil microbial communities from Angelo Coast Range Reserve, California, USA - 15con2h2.4A metaG | ecosystem: Environmental > Terrestrial > Soil > Vadose zone > Saprolite... | reverse complement strand
TCCTCGTTCAAGACCTACGTCCTGGCCACCGCGGTCCAGCAGGGGATGAACGTCCAGTCGAGCATCCTGAATGCCGACTCACCGCTGTGGATACCGCCGGACTCCTCGCCGACGACGCTCGCGAAGACCGGTCGCCAGCCGCCCGGCCCCGGTTACTACCAGGTCAGCAACGACGAGAGCGGGAACAACAACCTCGGCCCGGTGCACGTGCAGACCGCGACGGCGGCCTCGTTCAACACCGCCTACACCGACCTGTGGCACCGGGTGGCCTTCAACCCCCAGACCGGCCAGCACCCCGTGGTCCAAATGGCCAAGGCCTTCGGCGTCGATACCCAGGCCAGCGGCCTGGTGACGATGCAAGACGAGGCGGGCACCGCGCTCGGCCAGGCGTCCCTGACGGTGGAGGAGCAGGCAACCACGATCGCCACGCTCGCCGACAACGGCGTGTACCACACCCCGCACGTCATCAAGCAGATCGTTGTCGGCACCGCGGCCGTCCCACTGAAGATCACCGTGCGCGCGGTGCTCACCCCCGACCAGGCGGCGGACGTGGACTGGGCGCTGTCGGCCGACACGTCCTCCGGCGGCACCGCGGCGGGCCTCGGGCTGACCAACGGCCAGCCGGTCATCGCCAAGACCGGGACCACCAACCTCTCCCAGTCGGCGTTCTTCATGGGCGCGACCCCGAGATACGCCATGGCGGACGCCCTGTTCGTCAACCACCCGGGGTGCACGCTGCCCAAGTCGCAGCAGTACCAGTGCACCTCCACCTCGGCCCTGGCGTTCGCGCCGCCGCCGGGCCTGCAGACGCTGTTCGGCGTCGGCGGCCTGTCCGGTTACGGCGGGCAATACCCGGCTTTCATCTGGCACCAGTTCTTCATGCAGAACTTCAACGGCCTGCCGGTCCAGAACTTCCTCCCGCTCAACAACAACGGGGCCAAGTGGAACCTGTTCGGCGCGCTGCCCAAGCCCAAGCCGCAGCACGACAACGGCCGGGGCGGCGACGGCTCCGGTTGTAACGGCCTGCCCCCCGGCCAGTGCAAGCAGGGCGGGAACCCCACCCCCACGCCGACTCCCACCCCGACGCCGACCGGGCCCACCCCGACCGCCACGACGACGCTGCATCCGAACGCGACGGCCGCCCGGTCCGGCGGCGCCGGTGCGGGTGCGCTGGCGCTGGCCCTGGTCGTGGTGGCCGGGCCGTCGCTGCCCCTGGTGACCAGGCTGCGCCGCTGGCGATCGAGGGCACGAAGGCCCGCAGAACGGCCGCCTGGCGGTTAGTCGGCGGCGCCCGGGATCGGGACAGCGGCCGATGACCGAACACAGCAGCGTGGGGACGGGGCCGCCCGCGAGGGCGGTGCCGCGCCACTGGCAGCAACGCGCGGCCATGCTGGCCGGCTCCACCACGGCGCTGATCATCGCCAGCCTGGCGGGCAGCGTGCTGGGCTTCCTCAACAAGGCGGCCTGCCGCAGCGGGGACTGGAACGTCTACCTCAAGCAGTTCCAGGCGCACTGCTACACCGACATCTACCCGCTGTACTTCAACGAGCAGCTTTCTTCGGGCAAGGTGCCCTACACCGGCCACCCGGTCGAGTACCCGGTGCTCATCGGCGCGGCCATGCAGGCGGTGGCCTGGATGGTCAGGCCGATCTCGGACCCGTTCGTCAGGGGACGGGAGTTCTTCGACGTCACCGTGGTGCTGCTGGCGGCGTTCGCCCTGGCCGGGACGCTGGCCACCGCGCATGCGGCGGGCAAGTCCCGCCGCTGGACCGCGATCGGCGTCGCGCTCGCCCCCGGGCTGATCCTGGCCTCGTTCATCAACTGGGACCTGATCGCGATGGGCCTGGTCGCGCTCGGCATGGCGGCGTGGGGCGCGCGCAGGACCGTCCTCGCCGGGGTGCTGCTCGGCCTGGCGGTGGCCACCAAGTTCTACCCGGTGGTGTTCTTCGGCCCGCTGCTGTTGCTGTGCCTGCGGGCCGGGCGGATGCGCGCGTTCTGGACCGCCGCGGCGTCCGCCGCGGTCGCCTGGCTGGCGGTCAACCTGCCGGTCGCGTTCGCCTCGCCGGTCGGCTGGGGGCGGTTCTACGCCGAGAGCAAGAGCCGTCCCGCGGATTGGGGCTCCATCTGGTACTTCTTCGAGAACGAACACTGGCCGTTCCTCGGCTCGCTCGGCGGGGGCGCGCTGAACCTGCTGTCCGCGGCGGCCTTCGCGGCCTGCTGCGTGCTCATCGGCCTGTTGATCCTGGCCGCCCGGCGCCGCCCCCGGGTGCCCCCGGCGTTCTTTCTCGTGCTCGCGGTCTTCCTGCTCACCAACCAGGTGTGGTCACCGCAGTACGTGATCTGGCTCGTCCCGCTGGTCGTGCTGGCGCGGCCGCGGCTCTGGGCGTACGCGGCGTGGCAGGTGGCCGAGGTCAGCTACTTCTTCGCGATCTGGGCCTACCTGATCACCATCGCCACCGGCAGCGGCCAGGTGCCGGTGGCCGAGGGAGGCATCGGCACCGGGGTCTACCTCGCCGCGCTGCTGTCCCGGTTCGCCGCCGTGGTGATCCTGGTCGCGCTCGTGGTCAGGGACATACTGCGGCCCGAGGCCGACCTGGTGCGGGCCGCCGGGGACGACGACCCGGCCGGCGGCGTGCTTAACCACGCCCCCGACGTGGTTACCCTGCGCCGTCACGCCAGCCCCGTACGGAGGTCCGGCTGACCGGATATGGCACACGAGTTCCGTAGCTAATGGCTGCCATATCGGGTGACAAGCCGGGGAGTGGTGCCAGGGTTGGTCTGGTACCAGGGTTAAAGGTGCTGGCGGAGCCAGCGGATGTCGGCGCCGGGGTCAGGGGTCTCGGAGACGGCCGGGGCACCGGCCGCGCGCACCACGTCCAGCAGCAGTGCGGGGTCGATCGTGCCCGACTCGATGGTGGCGTGCCGGTCCCGGCCGGAGCCGAACTCGTCCCGCGAGTTGTTGCAGTGCACCAGGTCGATCCGGCTGGTGATGGCCCTGACCCGGTCCACGATGCCGTCCAGGTCCTCACCGCTCGCGTACGCGTGGCAGGTGTCCAGGCAGAACCCGATCTGGCCCGCGCCGGTCCCGTCGTCCTCGGACAGGTCCCCGATGGTGTCCCACAGGCGCTGCAGCGCGCCCAGGCCGCGGGCCATCGCGTGGTCGCCGCCCGCGGTGTTCTCGATCAGCAGCGGCACCGGCCGTTCGATCCGCTCGACCGCCTTACGCCAGTTGGCGTAGCCCTCGGCTTCGTCGATCCCGCCGGTGACGTGCCCGCCGTGCACGATCAGGCCCTTCGCCCCGATCGCGGCCGCCGCGGCAAGCTGCTGGCTCAGCAGCTTGCGGCTGGGGATCCGGATCCGGTTGTTCGCGCTCGCCACGTTGATGCCGTACGGCGCGTGGATGAACGCCTCCATGCCCGCCTCGCTGAGCGCGGCGCGCAGTTTGGCGGCGTCCCCGCCGGGGAACGTCGGCGCGCCCCAGCCCTGCGGGTCGCCGAGGAAGAACTGGATGACCTCAGCACCGGTGGCGCTTGCCACCGCCAGCGGGTCGCCTTCACGCTCATGGGCACCGATGCGAACCATGCCCCCGAGAGTAGACAATTTCGCCGACGGGGTGGAACGCGCGCCGGGATGCCGGGCGTGAGCGGGCCCGGACGGAGGGTTCCCCGCATCACGGCGCGGGAAGAATCCACCTCAAGCCCGTCGGACCCCCGTACGGAGGCAATCTGGCGACAGACGGTAGCTTGGTTCGGGGTTGTTCGGGGAACGATGCCGATATGCCGCAAGCCGCCAGCACCCGCTCGCGCATCCCGTACCTCACCCTGAACAGCGACGGCCAACGGCACCCGCTGGAGAACAGCCTCGCCGTGTTTACCCTGGTCACCGGCATCATCGCGTTCGCGGTCGGCTGGGTGGTCAGCCTGCACCTGCTGGCCACGGTGGTCGGCGGCGTGAGCCTGCTGGTCGGCCTCTACGCGCAGCTGATCTCCGCGACCCGCGCGGAACGGATGATCATCGTGACCGGGCTCGTCGCGGCATTCGTGGGGACCGCCCTCGGGCTGGGCCACGGCGGCTTCACCCCCTGAGCCCTCCCGCTCATGCCCCCGTTAACCGGTGGCGCCGGCCCGGCGGCCCGGGCACAGTGACCGTATGCCAGAGAGCCCGGAGAACTGCCGCACGCCTGGTAGGCTTGGGCGTCTGCATCCCAGCCAGCTCAGCGCCTGGCCGCATTGATGCAGTTCCTCCTGTCACGGAGAGACCGTGACCGTCAGTCCAGAGGGGGCAGTTCCGTTTATGCGCCATTACGAAATGATGATCATCCTCGACCCGGGCCTCGAGGAAGACACCGTCCAGCCGTCCCTGGAGCAGTTCCTCACCGTGGTCACCACGGGGGGCGGGAGCGTGGACAAGGTTGACGTGTGGGGCCGCAGGCGCCTCGCCTACGAGATCGACAAGCGATCCGAGGGCATCTACGCCGTCATCGACATGCAGGCCATGCCGGACTCCGTCGCGGAACTCGATCGTCAGCTCGGCCTGAACGAAGCGGTGCTGCGGACCAAGGTTCTTCGCATGGAGCAGCACTGACAGACCCTCGCGGTAGCGTCGCTACTGAACAATCCCTGAGGACCGGAGTCTCCGATGGCAGCAGGTGACACCCAGATAACGATCGTCGGCAACCTGGTCGGCGACCCAGAATTGCGCTACACCCCCACGGGCCAGGCGGTCGCCACCTTCCGGGTGGCGTCCACGCCGCGCTTCCGCGACAACACCACCGGCGAGTGGAAGGACGGCGACAGCCTCTTCCTGAGCTGCAACGTGTGGCGGCAGGCGGCGGAGAACGTCGCGGAGAGCCTGCAGCGGGGGATGCGCGTCATCGTCAGCGGGCGGCTGCGCCAGCGTTCCTATGAGACCAGGGAAGGCGAGAAGCGCACCGTCTACGAGATCGAGGTCGACGAGGTAGGGCCGTCCCTGCGCAACGCCTCCGCCAAGGTCGTCAAGTCCAACCGGTCCGGCGGCAACGTCGCCGGCCAGGGCGGCGGCGGGTACGGCGGCGGCGGCCAGCGGCCTGCCGAAGACCCGTGGACCGCGGATCCGTCCGACGGTTTCGGCGGCGACGCCGCGCCCGACGAGCCGCCCTTCTAACCCAGGGGACCTTCCGTCCCGCCCGATCACCATCCCCGCCGTGGAGCGGGGCTCTCCCAAGGAGCACCACGATGGCGAAAGCACCCATCCGTAAGCCAAGAAAGAAAGTCTGCCTGTTCTGCCAGGAGAAGATCGCCTACGTCGATTACAAGGACACGCCGCTGCTGCGGAAGTTCATCTCCGACCGTGGCAAGATCCGGGCCCGGCGGGTGACCGGCAACTGCACCCAGCACCAGCGCGACGTCGCCACCGCGATCAAGAACGCGCGGGAGATGGCGATGCTGCCCTACACGAGCACACCCCGGTAGGGCGAAGGAGAGCTGTCGATGAGTCGCACGCCGATGAAGCTGATCCTCACCCAGGAGGTCACCGGGCTGGGCGCGCCCGGTGACGTCGTGGAGGTGGCCGGTGGTTACGGCCGCAACTACCTGGTCCCGCGGGGCCTTGCCATGCGGTGGACCCGCGGCGCCGAGAAGCAGGTCGACCTGATCAAGCGGGCGCGTTCGGCCCGCGACATCCGCGGCCTCGACGACGCCAAGGAGACCGTGGCCCGGCTCGGCGCGCTCAACGTCCGGTTCGCCGTGAAGGCGGGCAACACCGGACGGCTGTTCGGCTCGGTCAGCCCCTCGGACATCGCGGAGGCGGTGCGCGCCGCCGGCGGGCCCGAACTCGACCGGCGCCGGATCGAGTTGCCCAGCCCGATCAAGACCATCGGGGCCCACCAGGTCCGGGTGCGGCTGCACCCCGAGGTGACCGCCACGATCGAAATCGAGATCGTCGGGAAGTGAGCCTGAGGCCCGGAAGTCCACAGCCGGGCCGCGCCCGCTGGCCGGGTCAGCTTGCATCCGGACAGTAACCGCGCAGCCGTGCGGCCAGCCCCGGATCCAGCTCCGCGATCATGGCCCAGAGACTGGCCAGTCGCTCGGCGAGTTCACCGGCGGCAGTGTGTCCGGCAGGGTCGGCACGGGCGGCGAGGGCGACCTCCTCGATGGCCGCTTGGAGCCTGGCGAGCCGCGCCTCCCGTGTCGAACACATGATCGAAGCCTAGGGACCCGGCGTCAAGATCGTGATGCTTTTCAGCCCACCGGGAAACACCTGTCACGCTGCGGCATCCCTCCCGCCGGACCGGCCGCCCGGGTCGGCCGAGCGGCCCGCTCACGCCCGCCCGTCCAGCCGGGAAACGGCCCGCCGCGCGGGCGCAGCCAGGCTCATCACGACATTTCACCTGTGGACAACGATGCGCTGCGTGTGGACGACGTAACCGGGCAAGGTTTTTTCCTCACACACCCGGTGGACGGTATCTGCGCTGGCAGTGAGGGTGCGATGGCTCATCGTTATGAATAATCCTCAATAACATCCCCAGCCCGCGCACAGGGACAGCGGCGTGTCTGCACAGGCTGTCCACAGGCCTGTGCACAGCGCGATTGGACGTGGCCCGCCGCTCGCAGAAGACTGTCGGAACCGTCCGCTAGAACGGATGTGGAGCGCGGCAGCGGGGGCTCTTCAAGGCGTCCGCGAGACGGGGAGGTGGGTCGCATGAGTGTCGCCGAACTCGCCCCCCGTGGTGGGGAGTTCGAGCGTACCCCGCCGCATGACCTGGCCGCGGAACAGTGCGTCCTCGGCGGGATGCTGATGTCCAAGGACGCCATCTCCGACGTCATGGATGTGATCAGCCCGCACGACCACTACCGGCCCGCGCACCAGCTCGTGCACGAGGCGATCCTCGAGCTTTACGGCCGGGGCGAGCCCGCCGATCCGGTTACCATCAGTGACCTCCTGGCCAAGCGCGGTGACCTGGCGCGCGTCGGTGGCGGCGCCTACCTGCACACGCTGCTCGCCTCGGTGCCCACGGCGGCCAATGCCGGGTACTACGCCAGGATCGTCAGGGAACGCGCGATCCTGCGCCGGCTGGTCGAGGCGGGCACCCGGATCGTGCAGCTTGGATACACCGGCGACGGGGACGCGGACGAGCTGGTGGACCGGGCGGAGGCCGAGATCTACGGGGTCACCGAGCGCCGGGTCAGCGAGGACTTCCTGCCGCTGTCCGAGATCATGCCGGGCGCCCTGGACGAGATCGAGGCAATAGGCTCGCGCGGCGGCGTGATGACCGGCGTGCCGACCGGGTTCGGCGACCTCGACTCGCTCACCAACGGCCTCCACTCCGGCCAGATGATCGTCATCGCGGCTCGTCCTGCCATCGGCAAGGCGCTGGCCCTGGATACCCCGCTGCCGACACCGACCGGGTGGACGACCATGGGGGAGGTCGCCGTCGGGGAGCGGTTGCTCGGGGCGGCCGGGCGGCCGGTGACCGTCGTCGCGGCCACCGAGGTGATGCACGGCCGGCCTTGCTATGAGGTCGAGTTCTCGGACGGGGAGATCATCGTCGCGGACGGCCAGCACCAGTGGCTCACCTGGACCCGCCGCGCCCGGCGGTATGACGCGCAATTGCGAGGGCACGCGCGGGAGCTCGCCGATCCCGTTTCGCCTGAGGTGGTGACCACGGAGCAGATCGCGGGGACGCTGCGCTGCCCGGCGTCTGACCACCGGCCCAACCATGCGGTGTGCCTGCCCCAGCCCCTCGGCCTGCCCGACGCAGACCTGCCGATCCCGCCCTATGCCGTGGGGGTTTGGCTTGGCGGCGGAGGGTCGGCCAGCCCGGCGTTCACCACCGTCGACGCCGAGATCGTCATGCGTGTTGAAGCGTCCGGCCTCGTCGCGGTGCCGCAGAGGCCGTCAAACCGCTATCGGATGGCGTTTCCCGATGAGGCCTGCGGCACCGTGCAGGCCGTGCTGCGCACGCTGGGGGTGCTCGGGAACAAGCACATCCCGCTCGGCTACCTTCGTGGCTCCGAGGCCCAGCGGCGTGCGCTCCTGGCCGGCGTCCTCGACACCGACGGCACCGTGACCAGCACCGGGTCTGTACAGCTGGCCGTGACGAGCCGCGAACTGGCTGAGGGCGTGCGGGAACTCGTGCTCAGCCTCGGCTACCGGTGCTCCATGACCACCAAGCGCGTCAAGGGCCGGAGCGGGGCCTCCTCGACGTGCCACATGGTCAACTTCACGACGTCCGACAAAGTGTTCTGGCTGGACCGCAAGCATCTGCTGCACAAGGAGCGGCTGCACCACGACCGGCAGCGGACGCGGTGGCGCTACGTCGTGGATGTCAGGCCCGTGCCGTCGCGGCCGGTCCGGTGTGTCCAGGTCGACAGCGCGGACCAGTTGTACCTCGCGGGCCGCGGCATGATCCCGACCCACAATTCGACCCTGGCGCTTGACCTTGCCCGGGCGGCGGCGCTGAAGCATGGGCTGGCGACCGTGATGTTCAGCCTCGAAATGAGCCGCAACGAGATCACCATGCGGCTGCTGTCCGCCGAGGCGCGGGTGCCGCTGCACGCGATGCGGACGGGGCAGATGGGGGAGGACGACTGGACCAGGCTGGCCCGCCGGATGAGCGAGGTGGTCGACGCGCCACTGTTCATCGACGACTCGCCGAACATGTCGCTGATGGAGATCCGCGCCAAGTGCCGACGCCTCAAGCAGCGGCACGGCCTGCGCCTGGTGATCGTGGACTACCTGCAACTGATGAGCTCACCCCGGCGGGTGGAGAACCGGCAGCAGGAAGTCTCTGAGATGTCCCGGTCGCTGAAGCTGCTCGCCAAGGAGCTCGACGTTCCCGTGGTGGCGATCTCGCAGCTCAACCGAGGCCCGGAGCAGCGCAACGACAAGCGGCCACTGCTGTCCGACCTTCGTGAGTCGGGATGCCTGACGGCGGGGACTCGGGTGCTGCGTGCGGACACCGGAGCCCAGGTCACCCTGGGCAGCCTGCTGGCGTCCGGGGAGCGCAATGTCCCCGTATGGGCACTGGATGAGCGGTTGCGGCTGGTCGCCCGCCCGATAACCCATGTGTTCGCCACCGGGGTCAAGGAAGTGTTCCGCGTGCGGATGACCTCGGGCCGGCAGGTAGAGGCGACGGCCAATCATCCGTTTCTCACCTATGACGGCTGGCGCCCGCTGAACGAGATCCAGGCCGGTTCACGCGTGGCCGTGCCACGGCATGTGCCGGCCCCCCGCCAGGTTCGTGACATGCCCGAGCCAGAGATCATCATGCTGGCTCATCTCATCGGCGACGGGTCCTTCGTCAAGAGCCAGCCCATCCGGTATGCGAGCACCGACGAGGCAAACCTGGCCGCGGTGAGCGCCGCAGCAAAGCACTTCGGCATCACGGCGGTCCGCGACGAATACCCAGCCGCTCGCTGCACTACGCTGCGGCTGCCCGCGCCTTACCACTTGACGCACGGTCGGCGTAACCCCATCGCGGCCTGGCTTGACTCCTACGGGCTCTATGGCCTGCGAAGCCACGACAAGTTCGTTCCCGATCCGGTTTTCTCGGTACCGAAGAAGCAGCTCGCACTTTTCTTGCGGCATCTTTGGGCCACCGATGGCTGTGTCTGGTGGGACGAAACGGCGGGGCAGGCGCGGATCTACTATGCCTCAACAAGCCGTCGGCTGGTCGATGACGTGGCGCAATTGCTGATGCGGTTCAACGTCATGACCCGCGTTAAGGAGATCAGGAAGGGCGGTTGCCGTCCCTGCTACCACCTGCTGGTCTATGGTGCGGAAAACCAGCTTCGCTTCTTGGCCGACATCGGGGTGCACGGCGGGCGTTCGGTCATGGCCGAGAAGGCGCGTGCCATGCTGGCGGCGATCAAGGGAAACACGAACCTGGACACCATCCCGCGTGAGGTCTGGGACCGGGTGCGCAACGTCCTGGTCGAGCGGCAGATGACGCATCGCGATTTCGCCGCCGCGCTAGGCACCAAGTTCTGCGGCGGCACGCTGTGGAAGCATGCCCCGGGCCGGGAGCGCCTTGCCCGGGTGGTGGCGATCCTTGGTGACGCGGACCTGGAGATGATCGCCACTAACGATGTCTTCTGGGACGAAATCGCCTCGGTGGAGAGCCTTGGCATGAGGTCTGTCTACGACGCCACAGTGGCGGGCGCGCATAATTTCGTCGCTAATGGCATCAGCGTCCACAATTCGATTGAGCAGGACTCTGACGTCGTCATTCTGCTGCACCGGGAGGACGCTTACGAGCGGGAGTCGCCCCGGGCCGGGGAAGCGGACCTGATCGTGGCCAAGCACAGGAACGGGCCGACCGCCGTGGTGACGGTCGCGTTCCAGGGCCACTACAGCCGGTTCGTCGACATGGCCCCCGGCTGAGCCTGGTTGGT
>Ga0137390_10005904_pt1 | contig 10374 bp, 9 predicted proteins | sample 15con2h24AmetaG_FD_104937 | JGI IMG/M metagenome (GOLD analysis project Ga0137390, IMG submission 104937) | Vadose zone soil microbial communities from Angelo Coast Range Reserve, California, USA - 15con2h2.4A metaG | ecosystem: Environmental > Terrestrial > Soil > Vadose zone > Saprolite... | reverse complement strand
CCGCTGGTCGCTCGCCGCCGCCATGTCGAGGGCGATTTCCGGGGCCTCGGTGATGAAGGCGTTGAGCGGGCGCGCTTCTTCCATCGCCGCGATATAGGCCTGGGTCATCTCGCGGGCGGAAAACTGCTTCGCGGCCAGTCCGGCGCGTGCCTCGGCGAGGGTGAAATCGGTCAGAGCCGTCACTCAACGACCTTCGGAACGGCGAAGAAACCGCGTGCCGATTGCGGGGCGTTGGCGAGGATTTCGTCGCGGCGGTTGCCGTCGGTGACCTCGTCCTCGCGCATCGGCAGGCTCATCGCCGCGACGCTGGTCATCGGCGGCACCTCGGCGGTATCGATCTCGGCGAGCTGCTCGACCCAGGTCAGGATGTGCGACAGCTCGACGGCGAGCGGCTCGAGCTCGTCGTCCGTCAACCGGATGCGCGCCAAGGCGGCGATATGCGCCACGGCGGCCTTGTCCAATGCCATCCACCATCTCCGATCGGCAGCGCGGAATAGCTTTTTTACCGAGCGAGACATGGCCCGAAAAAGGCGTTTCTGCAATGCTGCGCCGCCGCTGAACGTTCGACCGCCAAAGTCGTCGTCCCGGCGAAAGCCGGGACCTACTCATCAACGGTCTCGGGCTCGAATTGGTGGATTCCGGCCTTCGCCGGGACGACAATCTTTGGCTATCATTGGGTATGCTTGTCGAGGATCCCAAGGCACTGCGCGCGGCGGTGCCGGCCGGTCGCCGCGTCATGGGGCTCGATGTCGGCACCAAGACGATCGGCCTCGGGCTCAGCGACACGCGGCTGGTGATCGCCAGCCCGCTCGAAACGATCCGCCGCCGCCGCTTCCGCGACGACATGGCGGAGCTGTTCGCATTGACCGAGCGGCACGAGGTCGGCGGGCTGGTCATCGGATTGCCGCTGAGCCTCGCCGGCACCGACAGCCCGCGCACCCAATCGGTCCGCCAGTTCGCCCGCAACCTGTTGGCGATGCGCGACATGCCGGTCGCGCTCTGGGACGAGCGCCTCTCGACCGCCGCGGTGACCCGCGAGATGATCGCCCATGACATGACCAGGAAGCGCCGCGCCGAGATCGTCGACCGGGTCGCCGCCGCCTACATCCTGCAAGGCTTTCTCGATGCGATGGGCCGGAGCTCGGGCTGAGTCGTATCTCGCCGATAGAGCAGGATACGGCCAGCATCACTCGACATTTTTGTGGGCTTCAGCGCGCCCTCGCGCTTTCCCGACTCCGGCGCTACAGGGGGTCGCGATCCTTAGGCGGGGGATCGACCCGCTCGGTCATGAAATCGTCCGAAGCGCGCGGCAGATTGGCGAAGCCCCGGCCGCGCTGTACCGCGTCAGCGCCATGGCGCTCGCGCAGCGTGTCGATCGCCTCGGCCAGCCGGCGGGGACCGCCCGCCTTCGCATCGAACAGGGTCGGCAGATCGGCTTCGGCGGCATCGACGAGCCGGTCGGCGCCGACCCCGATCAGCCGGAAGCGGGTGACGCCGTCGGCTTCGCCCTTGAGCAGCCGGTCGGCGGCCTGGAACAGCGTGTCGGCCAGCTGGGTCGGGTCGGCCAGCGACCGCGAGCGGCTGCGCAGGCGGAAATCGGCGGTCTTGAGTTTCAGCGTAACCGTGCCGGCGGCGAGCCCGGCCTCCTTGAGCCGCGCCGCGACCTTCTCGCAGAGCGGCCACAAGCGATGCGCCAGGGCCGCGGCGTCGGCCTCGTCCTGGGCGAAGGTGGTCTCGGCCGAGATCGACTTGGTCAGCCCCCCGGGATCGACATGGCGGCCATCCTCGCCGCGCGCCAGACGGCCGAGGCGCAGCCCGATCCGGCCATAGCGCGCCGCGAGGTCGCGCTCGTCGAGCGCGCCGAGCTGGCCGATCCGGGTGATGCCGTCGGCGGCGAGCCGGCGCTGCATCGCCCCGCCGACGCCCCACAGCCAGCCGACCGGCTTGTCGGCGAGAAAGCCCAGCGCCTCGGCGCGGCCGATCACCGCAAAGCCGCGCGGCTTGTCGAGATCGGAGGCGAGCTTCGCGAGGAATTTGTTGTAGCTGAGGCCGATCGACACGGTGATCCCGAGCTCGGCCTCGACCCGCCGCGCCAGCGCGGCCAGGAGCTGGGCCGGCGCGGCGCCGTGCAGGCCGGCGGTGCCGCCGAGATCGAGAAACGCCTCGTCGATCGACAATGGCTCGACCAGCGGCGTCAGGCGCGCCATCTCAATGCGCACCGCGCGACCGACCTCGCAGTATTTGGCCATGTCGGGGCGGATCACGACGGCGTCGGGGCAGGCGGCCAGCGCCTTGAACATCGGCATCGCCGAGCGCACCCCGTAAAGGCGTGCGACATAACAGCACGCCAGGACGACGCCGCGCGTGCCGCCGCCGACGATGACCGGCCGCTCGGCGAGATCCGGCCGGTCGCGCTTCTCGACCGTGGCGTAGAAGGCGTCGCAATCGATATGGGCGATCGCCAGGTCGGCCAGCTCGGCATGCGCGACGAGGCGCGGCGAGCCGCATTCGCCGCAGCGCTCCGCCACCGCCTCCAGCGCCGCGAGCGCGCCGCAGTCGCGGCACAACACCGGGGTCACACCGATTCCTCCGGCCGCCACAGCCAGGCCGCGCCGCGCACCCCGCTCGAATCGCCATGCACCGGCGGCAGCAGGCGGGTCACCACCCGGTCGGAAAAGACATGCCGTCCCCAGCGCCGCGGCACTTCCTCATACAGATGGGCCAGCGAGGAAAGACCGCCGCCGAGCACGATCACGTCCGGATCGAGGATGTTGATGACCCCGGCGAGGGCGCGGGCAAGCCGCCCCGCGTAGCGGTCGAGGGTCGCCCGGCAGGCCTGATCGCCGGCCACGGCGGCGGCGGCAATCGTCGCCGCGTCCATCGCGCCGCCGCCGTGCCGCCGGTGATCGGCGGCGAGCCCCGCTCCCGACAGGAAGCTCTCGATGCAGCCCGAGCGGCCGCAATAGCAGGGCGGCCCCGGCAATTCGTCGGGCTCGGGCGCGGGCAGCGGGTTGTGGCCCCACTCGCCGGCGATCGCGTTGGCGCCGACCAGGATCCGTCCACCGATCGCGATGCCGCCGCCGACCCCGGTGCCGAGGATGACGCCGAACACCGTGCCATGGCCGGCGCCGGCGCCGTCGATCGCTTCCGACAAGGCGAAGCAGTTGGCATCGTTGGCAAAACGCACCGGCCGGCCGAGCGCCGCCTCGACGTCATGGCCGAGCGGCCGCCCGATCAGCCAGGTCGAGTTGGCGTTTTTGACCAGCCCGGTCGCCGCGACGATGGTGCCCGGAATGCCGATCCCGACCGAGGCACGGGCGCCGATCTCCTGCTCGATGCCGGCGACGAGCCACGCGATCGCGGCGATCGTGCCGGCATAGTCGCCGGCCGGCGTCGGGGTCCGCCGGCGCAGGCGCATCACGCCGCCTTCATCGAGCGCCGCTGCCTCGATTTTGGTGCCGCCGAGATCGATACCGATGCGAAACGTCGTCATCGCTCCGCGCTCGCGAGACCGCCGGGTCCAATCTCCGGGTCGCCGGTCCGCTCTTGATATCGGAAAAGCGGGCGGCCGCCGCTATCCTTTCACCGACAGTTACCAATTATTAAACCTCAATGCCTAGAACGTCAGTGTGGATTGCGGGCGATCCGCCGGGGCCGACTCCGGAGCCGGAGCGCCGGGGGCTGCGGCCCTACCGCAGGCGGGTGTTCGTGGGGGCATGAGGATGACGCTGGAGATGATCAAGCCAGACGGCGATGTCCCTCAGCCGATGCCGAAGACGGTGCTGATCGTCGAGGACAACGAACTGAACATGAAGCTGTTCAACGATCTCCTCGAGGCGCATGGCTACTTCACGTTGCAGACCAAGGACGGGGTCGAGGCATTGCGCATGGCGCGCACCCACCGGCCGGATCTGATCCTGATGGACATCCAATTGCCAGAAGTCTCCGGGCTCGAAGTTACCAAATGGCTCAAGGAAGACGACGATTTGCGGACCATCCCGATCATCGCGGTGACCGCCTTCGCGATGAAGGGCGACGAACAGAAGATCCGCGACGGGGGTTGTGAGGCCTATATCGCCAAGCCGATCTCGGTGGCGAGCTTCATGAACACCGTCGAGCGGTTCCTGTCGTGATTTAGCGGCGCGACCCCGCCATGACCGCCCGAGTTCTGGTCGTCGACGACGTCGAGCTGAACGTCAAGCTGCTCGAGGCCAAGCTGTCGAGCGAATATTTCGAGGTGATCGCCGCCGATAACGGCCCGGCGGCGCTGGAGCTCGCCGAGAGCGAGCTGCCCGACATCATTCTCCTCGACGTCATGATGCCGCGGATGGACGGCTTCGAAGTCTGCCGGCGGCTCAAGGCAAATCCGCATACCATCGACATCCCGGTGGTGATGGTGACTGCGCTGTCCGATGTCGCCGACCGCCTGCGCGGGCTCGAATCGGGGGCCGACGAGTTCCTGACCAAGCCGGTCAACGACACCGCGCTGTTCGCGCGGGTACGCTCGCTGGTCCGCCTGAAGCGCATGATGGAAGAGCTGCGGCTGCGCGAAGAGGTGTGCCGCCGCTTCGGCAATGCCGAGGGCGAGGGCGGCTTGGCGGAGGATATCGGCCGGGCCGGCATGCTGCTGCTCGAAGAGAGTGATTCGGCCGCGGCACGGATCATCGACACGCTGGCGCCGGTCGCGGCGTCGGTGCGGCGAGCCCAGACCTGCGCCGAGGCGCAGACGCTGCTCGACGGCTCGATCGAGCTGGTCATCGCCAGCCTGACGATGCCGGATGGCGACCCGTTACGGCTCGTCTCGCAATGGCGCGCGAGCGAGGCGACGCGCCAGTTGCCGATCCTGCTGCTCGCCGAGGAGCGGGCGCTGCCCCGCCTCGCCAAGGGGCTCGATCTCGGGGCCAACGATTATCTGGTCCGCCCGGTCGACCGCAACGAGCTGTTGGCGCGGGCGCGCACCCAGATCCGCCGCAAGCGCCTGCAGGACAGGCTCGGCGAAAACTATCGGCGGAGCCTGTCCTTGGCCCTGACCGACGAGCTGACCGGCCTGTACAACCGCCGCTATGTCTTCGCGCATCTGAGCGAGCTGATCGTGCGGCATGCCGAGGGCGGCAACCACACCGCGGTCATGATCTTCGACATCGACCATTTCAAGCGCGTCAACGACCGCTACGGCCACCCGGCCGGCGACGACGTTTTGCGCGAATTGGCCGCACGAGCGCAGCGCAATGTGCGCAGCGTCGACCTGGTGGGACGACTGGGCGGCGAGGAGTTCGTCGTCGTGATGCCGGAGACCAACCTCAGCGGTGCAGCGGTTGTCGCTGACCGCCTGCGCCTCGCGGTCTGCGAGGAACCGTTCAACCTGCCGGCGAACGGCGAGCTGGTGCCGGTGACGATCAGCATCGGCGTCGCGGTCACCCCGCCAGGCGAAGACACGCTGGAAGGGCTGCTGAAGCGGGCGGACGAGGCGCTCTACGCGGCGAAGAACGGCGGGCGCAACCGCGTCGTCACCGCCTCGGGCCGGGGCGCGGCGATGGGACGCTCGATGCCGATCGCCGTCGCCTCCTGAGCCTGACCGGGCGCTCGCGCCATCCCCCTTGAGATGAAAACGCAAACGCCCGGCACAAGGCCGGGCGTCGGCGCGTCTAGCGGCATTGCGACCGCTATTTGATTTTTGCTTCCTTGAAGATGACGTGCTTGCGCGCCACCGGGTCGAACTTCTTCAGCTCGAGCTTGTTGGTCTTGGTCCGCGGGTTCTTCTTGGTCACGTAAAAAAAGCCGGTATCGGCGCTGCTGACGAGCTTGATCAGTACGGTGTTGGTCTTGGCCATTGCTGGATCTCGCCGGGCTCGAGGTTACCGCTGTCGGGAAGATAACGCTCCGTCGACATCTGTCAAGGCGCGCTCGGGCTGCCCCGCCGGCGCGGCATTGCGGGCGAGCGCCGTCGCACCGCGCGGCGGGTGCAGCGCCGCGGCGTAGAGCCTGGGGTCAGCGAGGACGCGCTCGGCCATTTTCAGATCGACCGCCGGGCTCGTCTGCCGGGCCGGGCAGGATCGGCGCAGTTCGGACCACGCCCGCTCATCGAGCCCGGCGCGCGGCCGCAACGCCAGCGGCGTCGCCGGCGCGCTCGCGCTCGCCCGCTCGAGGCCGCGCTGGAGCGAGGTCTCGTCGTCGCTGAGATCGCTGGTGCACAGCGTCGGCACGACCCCATGGGTCTGCAGGTAATAGCCGGCCGGGGTCACCAGCCGCGCCCAGGTCAGCGTCAGCTCGCCGTCATTGGGCAGCCGCAGCACGGTCTGCACCGTGCCCTTGCCGTAGGACGAGCTGCCGATCACGACGGCGCGCCCGGCATCCTGCAGGGCAGCGGCGACGATCTCCGATGAGGAGGCCGAGCCGCCATTGATCAGCACAACGACCGGGATCTGCGCCGCGACGCTGCGCCCCGAGGCGGCGAAATACTGCTGGCTGGCAGGATGGCGTCCGACCGTCGAGACGATCGGGCCGTTATGGATGAACAGATCGGCGAGGCTCACCGCCTGGTCGAGCAGACCTCCGGGATTGCCGCGCAGATCGAGCACGATGCCGGCGAGCCGGCCGCCGGTCTGCCGCCGCGCTTCAGCCAGCCCCTCGGCGAGGCGCTGGGTCGTGCTCTGGTTGAAGCTGAGGATGCGAAAGACCGCGATATCGCCGTCGCGCGATATCGTGACCGTCGGCACGATGACGAGCGTCCGCGGGATGTGGAAATCACGCGGCTGTGCGCTGCCGGGCCGCGCTACCCGTACCGCGACGGTGCTGCCGACCGGCCCGCGCAGCAGATGGATCACCTCGGCCGGCGCGCGGCCGACGATCGAAACGCCATCGATCGCAACGATCTTGTCCTCGGGCTTGAGGCCGGCGCGCGCGGCCGGGCCCTGCGGCGTGACCGCGGCGATGCGGAACGCATCGTCGGTCGTATCGAGGGTGATGCCGATGCCACCGAAGCCGTCGCGCGCGGCCCGCTGGTCGCGCGCCGCCTCGGGCGGCGAATAGCGGGAAAACCGGTCGAGGGTTCCGGTGATCCCATCGAAGACCGCCTTCTCGACGCCCTCTTTGGGCATCGCCGCGACGTTGGGCGATGCGCCCTTGGCGGCGACGATCAGACCGGCGAGGACGTCACCCCATTCGCGGGTATCGGCATCGGCGGGCATCGCGAACACCGCGACGTCGCGGCCGCCATAAGTCAGGCCCAACGCCTTGCCGGCAGCGTTTCCGCCTCCGGACACCGCGAGCTTGTCGTCGAGGCGCGCCAGCCGCGCCGTGCCGGCAAGCGCGAGCTGCCGGGTCGAGACCGGCTCGATATAGAGGTCGGTGATCTCGTCGAGGCCGCGGGCGAACAAGCGCCCATTGGTTTCGGCGGTCGGCGCCATGCCGCCAGCGCAGGCGGCGAGCGGCAGAAGTGTCGCGAACACGCCAGCCCGGGCCATGCCCAGCGCTGAATGGCGCGACCCTAACGGCAACCACGCGCGGATCGACAACCTCTGAATCCCCCGTGTCAAAGTGCGGGCGCGCCCTTCCCCCAGGCAGCCTCGATCGCGTCAGGTTCGCCGTGTCTCACGGTCCCAGCGCGCCAATTGGCAACACAGTAAAATGCCGCGCCGCGGCGATCAATGGCGGCGGCGCAACCCGCGGCGCGGGCGGAACGCGGCGACGCGGGGCGAGGCGAGCGACTCGTCTTCGAGCCGGAACATCAGCCGGCCGCCGACCGCATCGGCCTCGACGAGGCGGACCGTCACCGCATCGCCGAGCGCGAAGCTCCGCTCGGAGCGGCGCCCGACCAGGCGGTGGCGCCTTGGATCGTGGTCGTAATAATCCGAGGGCAGACTCGAGACCGGCACAAGCCCGTCGGCGCCGCTCTCGGGCAGGGTCACGAACAGGCCGAACGGCGCGACCCCGGTGATGCGCGCCTGATAGGTGGTGCCGATCGCCCCGCCGAGCAGGCTGGCGCGGTAGCGGTCGAGCGCGGCGCGCTCGGCCGCCGCGGCGCGCCGCTCGGTCATTGAAATATGCTCGGCGATCGCGGCGAGCGGTTCTCCCGCCAACGGCGGCCGGCCCGGGTCGGCGGTCAGCGCGCGATGCACGACGAGGTCGGCATAGCGCCGGATCGGCGAGGTGAAATGGGCGTAGCGCGGCAGGGCAAGGCCGAAATGGCCGATATTGTTCGGGCTGTACACCGCCTGCGCCTGGCTGCGCAGCACCAACGGGTTGACGATCGCCGCCTCAGGTGTCTCCCGCGCCCGCGCCAGGACCCGGTTGAACAGCTCCGGGCGCAGCACCTGCCCCTTGGCGAGGGCCACGCCTGGAAGCCCCAGCTCCTCCAGGAAATCGCGCAAGGCGGCGAGCTTTTCCGGGTCGGGGGCGTCATGCACCCGGTAGAGGCAGGGCTGCCGCGCCGTCTCCAGCTGCTCGGCCGCGGCGACATTGGCGAGGATCATGAATTCCTCGATCAGCCGATGGCTGTCGAGCCGGGCGCGCGGCACGACCGCGATCGGACGGCGGTCGCCATCGAGCACGACGCGATGCTCGGCAAGATCGAGCTCCAGCGCGCCGCGCGCCCGGCGCGCCCGGTCGAGCACGGCGAAGGCGCCGTAGAGCACCGCCAGGCGCTCGGCCGCGAGCGGCAGCGGGTGAGCGGCCGGCTCATCCTGCGCCGCCTGCACGGCGTCGTAGGTCAGCCGCGCCGCCGAGCGCATCACCGCGCGCTCAAAGCGGTGGCGCCGCTTGCGGCCGTCGGCGTCGACCCACAGATGCGCCGCGACGCAGGCGCGGTCCTCACCCGGCACCAGCGAGCACAGATCGTTGGACAGCGCCTCCGGCAGCATCGGCACGACCCGGTCCGGGAAATAGACCGAATTGCCGCGCCGCGCCGCCTCGCGGTCGAGCGCGCTGCCCGGCCGGACGTAATGTCCGACATCGGCGATCGCGACGACGATGTGCCAGCCGCCGCGATTGCCGGGATCGGTGTCGGGCTCGGCCCACACCGCGTCGTCGAAATCGCGCGCGTCCTCGCCATCGATCGTGACCAGCGCCAGCTCCCGAAGATCGGCGCGGCCGGCGGTGTCGGAGGGCCGCGCCGCCGCCGCTTCGGCGAGCGCCTCGGCCGGGAACTCGCTCGGGATGTCGAAGGCGGCGATGACGAGCCGGCTGATCGCACCGGGCGCATCGGCCGGGCCGAGGCGCTCGACGATCCGCGCCCGCTTGCCGAAGCGGCGCGACGGCAGCTCCTCGGCGACAACCAGCTCGTTGTCGGCGAGGCCGACCGCATCATGCCCGAGCACGCGGTACTCGCTCTTGTCGCGGCGATCGGCGGCGATGATCTCGCCGCCGTCGCGGGTGCGGCGGAACACGCCGACGATGCGGCTCGCCGCATCGTCGAGCCGACGGACGATCTCGGCCTCGATCTCGCCCGATTGGCGCCGAATGAGCCGCGCCAGCGCGCGGCCGCCGGGCGGCAATTCGTCGCCCGCGCCGCCGCCGGTCAGGCGGAACAGCGGCGGGTCGTCGGGGCCTGACCAGCCGACGGGGCGCGCCAATGGGAAGCCGTCGGCATCGCTGCCGGCGCGTTCGACCGGCATCATCTCGGGCAGGCGATCCCCGGCGGCAAAGCGGCGATCGCCGCCGCGCACCAGTTCGCCCGAGCGCGAGATCGTCCGCAGCATCGCGCGCAACGCCGGCTGATCGGCCGCGCCGAGGCCGAAGGCGCGGGCGATCTCGCGGGCGCCGATCGCCTCGGGGTTGTCGCGCAGGAATTCGACCACCGCCTCCGGCGACGGCAGAGCCGGACGGCGTGAATGCGGCGCGTCGCGACTATTTCGGCGGTTGGGCAAGATCTGCTGACCGGCGGCGAGACGCGAGCAACGGCAATGATGCGAAATCGCTGCGGATCAATGCTTCCTTCTTCTCACGTCGCCAGCCTTTGACCTGCCGTTCGGCGGCCACCGCATCCTCGATGCGCTCGAAATGCTGGTGAAAAACCAGGTTCACTGGCCGTCGACGCGCTGTGTAGCCGTCGAAGGTGCCAGCCTCATGTTCGCCGAGACGCTTTTCCAAGCTATCCCTCGTAATGCCGACGTAATAAGAGCCGTCGGCGCAGCGCAGGATGTACAGAGTGGCATTCATGCCTATTGGGAGCCAATCAAGTTCGCAGCCGATGATCCATTTATTGCAGTGCGGACCGCGCGTCCTTCGAGACGGCGCTTCGCGCCTCCTCAGGATGTAACAGGGGCAAAAGGCCGGGCACGCTGAGGGGCGCGGCAAATCGACTCGCCTTGCAGGTGAGCGATTCCCGTCACGGCAAAGTTGGGATTCTGTGGCGGCATGTCGCCGCCGAGCAATCTT
>Ga0137390_10005896_pt1 | contig 10379 bp, 12 predicted proteins | sample 15con2h24AmetaG_FD_104937 | JGI IMG/M metagenome (GOLD analysis project Ga0137390, IMG submission 104937) | Vadose zone soil microbial communities from Angelo Coast Range Reserve, California, USA - 15con2h2.4A metaG | ecosystem: Environmental > Terrestrial > Soil > Vadose zone > Saprolite... | reverse complement strand
TCTGCCTTCAAAGAAGGATGCAGGTCGTCATCGTCGTTGTGCGAGGTCTGCTAAGTGGTTGAGATGACGAAAACGTGAACGAAGCGACGGCGGCTTTGACGTACCTCGCTTTGCGACGCATTCTTCCCTGGCACGTAGTCCATGCGAAGATACACGCTCGCAAGGTTGTTCCAGCTCTCGGCATCATCGTCATCAATAGTCACACAACGCGCAAAGGCCTCACACGCGCCGTCCCAGTCCTCTTCGCGAACGCACGCGCAGCCAAGGATGAACCACGACCGCGAGAACAGTGGATTGATTGCCACGGCGCGCCGCAAACACCGCGCCGCCTCCGCGTACTCTTCTCGCGCGAAGAAGTAACCGCCGAGGGAGCGCATCGCCCTGCCGGATGTCTCCCCCGACACCGTCCAAGCGCGCTCGAAATGTTCGCGCGCCTTCCCGGGCTCGAGCTCTCCAAGCAGACACCATAGCTTGGCCTCGCGTGCCGCATCGAGAATTGCGCGGCGCGGGCCCGTGGCGTTCGCCTTGCCCCGCGCAAGCACGACCTCCGCCTCGGCCCTGCGTCCCGCGAGAAGGTCGCGCACGACCGCGAGCGCGCGGTCGCGCTGCTCCATCGCCTGCCAGCATTTGACAGCCTCCTCCCACATCTCAAGACGCTCGAAGATTTCTAGCGCAGACTTGACGACGCCTAGAGAGAGGAAACGTAGCGCGAGCTCGCGCTCGAGCGCCCACTTACTCGGCAGCGGGAGAGCGTGCAGCAGGCGTAAGCGCTCCGTGATCGTTGAGTCGGCGGTGGGCATTTGGTCGATGAGCGCTTGTAGCTGGAGCGTGGAGCGCTCGACTGTACGCGTGCGATGGGCTTCGAGGCGCGAGCGTAGGAGGAGCGCCATGGTGTGCACGGACCAATTCTGCGGGTGAGAGATTACGCGTGCGACGTAAGGCGTCATTTGTTCTGTTGTGAGACCATGTGAGGGAGAAGTGTTGCGGACGTTTAGGCAGAGTGAGAGAAGGATGCACTGGTCCAGTGGGTGCAGCGCCGGCTGATTAGACGGATCTAAATGGCCAAGGCACGAGCCGGGAGCCGCAGGGTTAGACGACGTGTATTCAGTGTGTTCCAAAAGTGTGTCGTCGTTGAGTGCCAAAGTTTCCGGCAGCTTTTTGACCAATTCGTCTGCCATGTCTCGAGCGCCCCCACTTCCGATTTCCTCCCCTCCCTCCTCCCCCATCGTCTCCGTATTTTGAGTCCTACTCTCCGCGAGCAGCACGAGCTGCGTGATGTCCGTCTGTTGGAACTTGGTGCGCCTCCCAAGGGCACCCACAAGCTCGTACCGCAACCCGGTCGCGCGGGCGGCGCGCACAAAGCACTCCAACGCCGCGCGGTCGTTCGACTGGTAGTGCTCGAACAAGCCGCGCTCGAGCCAGAGCTGGCCGACGAGATCGGGCTCGTCCGCGAGGGTATGCTCTAGGTCTTCGAGCGCCGCTCTCGGGAACGCGACCGGCTCGCCGAGCAGCTGCGCGTGGACATTCCACGCACGCAGGCGCCACCATTCGGCCGAGCGCACGTGGTGGTAAGGCAGATCGAGCAGGATCCGCGCGAGGCGGAAGAGGAATGCCGTTTGCGCAAGGTGGTACGCGGGCTCGCCTGCGCAGGCGAGCTCCGCGGTGGCTTTTTGTTGCAGGGTCGCCTCCGTGACAGAGGACTGCTTTTCTGCGGGGAGGTCGAGCAAGGAGAGGGGGTCCACGTCGAGGTCCGGGCCGGTCCAGTTGGCTTGTAGAAAAGCGTGGAGACACGCCACTGCGGTGAGCAGACGGACGAACTCTTGTTCATAGTCCCCGCCAGCCGATGGAACGGAGAAGTCGAACCAGCTTTTGATGGGCGAGGAAAAATCGTTCGGAGCATCCGGTCGAAGGGTCAACACCTCTCTGACGAGGGGTGAGCGTAGGTATGCCTTGAAATCTCCATGGGCAACCAGCTTTCCGAGTTGAACGAGGACATTCTGCGAGGAAATTCCTGCCTGCTCCCTCCACTGTCCAGAGAGTAGTGATCGTTGGATCTGGTCGCCAACGTAGCTCATGGAAAAAGTCATCACAAAGATTTTCATCTTATCACGGATCTTTATCAAAGGCTCTATGACGTAATCTTTCCTAATTGACGGGGCGACAAGCCCCGCCCCTGGGAGGTGTTTACCGTGTAATGTAACGTGAACTTGAGGGCATCATATTCAGGGAAAATCATAATTGATAGCGACGGTATGTGAGACTTTGTGTGAAGAATTAGTGAAGACTAAAAGGAACTTCGAGCCAGCTCGAGATCTATTGATCGATGTGGGACTTGGGGAGATCACGGGCCCCCAAGAAACCACAGTCGCATTTCATCGCCCCGTGTCATCGGCAGCAGAAGATGAGTACGCTTGCTACAAGCTCTTCCCAGTCGATTGCTTCTCTGTGCGACGCTTCTCCCATGCGCGAAGTACTTTAAGCAGCTTGATGACCTTGTCGCGATTACCCGGACGCACATCGTCGGCTACGTCAACCATGCCCGTCTCGACCTCTTTGTCGAGCAACAAGTCGATCAAGCTGAAAAGTCCGTCGAGAATGTCGTCGTCGTGCTCGCGCTCGCGCGAAAACGCGCCGCTATCGGGGTCGGTGTAGTTTCGCATGTTCTTGACTGACTGAGCTATCTGGAGGAGCTCGAGTCTGCTGCAATTGGAACCTTTGGGGGTTATCTGGCCCCCCGGCAGACGACTATTCGCCCACTTGATAAGCTCCGGTTCAACAAATGGGTGCTATTTTCGAGGCGAAGTGACGGAAAAGATTGGGGGTCACGGGAGCGAAGTGTATCCGTGAGTATGAATTCGTAAATGAGAGGGAGTCAAGCTACGTACTTCGGACTCAACGCCTTTCCTTCTCGTGTCTCGTGGCGGCCGAACAGGTGCTTGAATCGGAGCGCTTGTAGACGGCGAGGGGGAAGGTCCCGCCTCGGGCCTGGTGAAGAATGATCCGGATCTACGATAGCTACCGATCCGGCTCGAGTTCTCGCGCCTCACGGCTTGCTGTGCCTCCACCTGAGCAGTCGGTGATGGAGGGCGCGGTGACGGATTCATAGCCTGGGCGACCGCCAGGGGGATGACGGGAATATTAACTAGGGAACCTGTGGCATCTATGTGCGCGTGCGTAGGATCGTTGTGTAAGATAAAGTATTGAGACGATACATACTTGCACAATCGTAGCCAATTTGAATTTTCATGAGGACCGTTATCCATCCGCGGATAGCCGTTCTGTCCTTCGAACTGAAAAAGTGGGCGGGCTTCACGTCGTGCTCCAACTTGAACCCATATCTCCCTGGGTTGATGTTCTCGTCTGGGAGAATGCGATAGCCTGTGGCATTGACATATCCCTCGACCTTGGTCTCCTGTGAGGTCAGATACGATGGGATCCAATACACACCCGTCAGCTAGCGTAACACTCACAAATACGCTGTTGCTCCTAAGCCAGTACAGACGCGGGCCTTTGAGGACAAAATAACGGGTTTTCCATGTATTGTAGAATCCCCCTTTCTTGCGCATCCATCCGTCGTGATCTGGCGTGCCAATCCGCATTAAGATACCTTGGAACAAGGTGGATTCGCCAGTCCCCCGGCTAGGACTGAGTAACGAGTCCGCACTCGATAACTCATGCTTTGGTTGGGGTGTGTGGTCCTTCTCTGAGTCGTCAGAATCATTCGACTCACGTCGTTCGGGGTGATCTTCTTTCCGATAACCTGTGTCGGCATCAGTTGCAGGTGACTGGACGCCGCTCTTGCTGATGTCGTTGTCATGAAATAGATTTGACATGAAGCCGGGATCGGACGATGTCTCAGTCTCACCCCTGCTCACGCCATTCAGTGGACTAGTTAGGGCATCATGAAGGCTTGGCTCACCCGAAGTAACGTCGGTACAGATTGGGGACTATACCCAGTGTTCCCGCCAACGTACTTCCTGAATGACTCAGACGGGAGTTTTCATTCATCGCGTCCGAATTGACCTTGCGCCGTTCACGCAGCGATTGGCTGCGCCTGATATGTTGCGTTTCCGGTAGCAGTGGCATCCGTAGCTCCATTGACCGGGGCGATGACACCTTGGTTGCCGAGGATGATGGGTTCTGAGAGTCAAACGGGTCGTCGCGACGCTCTGATGCAAGATCATTTGTATTTTTCTGTAGGATTTTGATTAGCCGCAACGAATGATTCAGGTCTTTCATAACGGCGACTTACATCAATACTGTCCACCGAATCTCCTTTCCCCTCTTGTCCTACCGTTACACCTTTGGTGTGCTGACTGCCGGTCCTATCACCACGAGACAGTGAGAGTGGTAATGTTCTTCCCTGCTGCATTCAAAAGCCATCAGTGAAGCCATCCTACCAGTCCGCCGAAAACCAACACTCACCATTGTGTTGCCTTGGCCACTCCCGGGAGAGAGGAACGATGAAACCCAAAGTTGGAGCCCCATTGTCGAATCGGAATTGTCCGCAATCGACTGCTCACCAGGATCACCAGCCGGGTCTGAAGATCTGGCCATAGGCATCGATGGCGCCCTCCGCAAGTTGCCTGGACCAGGTGGGCCCTTGGGACTCAAGAGATTCCCCACACTGGCGGAACGCATGGGCGCACGTCCCAAAGCCGTCATTTGCGGCGCCGAGAGATCGATGTGCGAGGACGATGCAGACTGCATGGGTTGTATTGAGGAGGCAGACATCACTCTTGCCAGCCGACGACACTCCGAAATGACGGTCTCGATGCGAACGCGCTTACCATACGCAACGATACCAATCTCGGTTTTGAGCTTGCTCGCGTCGAGTTTGAGCAATGCGTCACCTGCTATCTCCTGCTCGACGAATTTTTCGCACACGGCTTCCTCAAAGCCTTTGGACCGTAACCATCCAACCGTTTCCTGAACAGTCCAGTAGGCAGGATGCACATATCGACGTTCACCGGAGCTGGCTATTACTGGTAAGGAGGTCGTAGAGAAAGTCGCGTTCTGTAAATTGAACGTTTGGACGGTAGACGAGACAATCGGCCGTGCAGAGGGCTGGTTTTCTCCGTTAGTAGCGGCTGTGGGGATAAAGTTAGGGCGACCTGGAAAGAAAGGACTCAGAAGTGAACGACCACTAGTGGGTAGAGTGTACGCACCCTTGTTCTGAGGGAATGGTGACTGTGGCGTATCGGGATGAACGCCTGCTTTTATTGCCGTATTTCTGGTGAGAACAAATTTACGGTAGTCGCTCTTGTCCTCTTCGGTAATACGTCGATGAGGTTCGAGGCTATTGGGGCTATGGGGAAAAGCCTCGTCTGCCACTCGGTACACATCGCTCATGCCATCGTTGACCAAGGACGTGACAGCAGGTCGAAAGGGCACGTGACCGTCAGCCGCCTCTCGCGCGGCTTTGTCATCGTCATCTACATCGGCTTCTTCTTGGTGGCCGTGGCCTCACAAAGTAGGTCAACCGGTTGTTTTTTGCACTGGAAAACGTGAACTTACGAGGGTCATCGAAACTATTCATGTGACTGAGTTGGTCGACCGCTTTCTGAACATCGGTCATAATGGCCAGAATGGCCTCTTCACTGTCCCTTGTCATGTGGTCACGGTGGCTTGGTATTGCCAATGAGTCCGCCATCGTATCAGTGAGCTCGTACGCCATATGCGATGAGCGAGATCCAATGCAGGACGCTGAGACTGGGAAAGCTGCGTCCGGTGAGTGTGAAGGAAAGCGTCATTCGTTGAGAGGGGGGCAACGAGGGAGCATGGCGAGGATATATTCCGCTACTGATGCTTCCGCCGTCGATTGCCGCGACCATAGATAGAAGGCGGAAAGTGACATTGAGGAGAAAGTAGGGACATGATTTACGGTTCTCCGCGGGACGCCACCTATTTCTGGGTCCAGGAATGTATTAAGCCCAATTCCGAGCCGACATGGGGAAAGACGACTGTCGCGAAAACATCGCACATATCAGGCGGGTCGGCGGATTGAGAGAGTTTTTCCCGAGGTGACGCCCTGGCCGCCCTGGCCAGCGAACAGAAGAGAACGAGTGTGCGAAAGAGACGCATCCGCTTGTAAGTGACCTTCAATAAGGACTATATCCAAGCGCCTAAACTTCTGCACCGTTGACAAGGCAGCCTGAGCGCACCGGTCGAACAACACAGCACGGGAAGGATGTGCAAGATTGAGGGATGTGGGAATTATCCCTGATTAAGGACATCGAACACGATCAGGCTTTCGATTGGTCACGCGGCCACAATTGCAATAAGATTCATGACGGACTCTGTTCGTTCAATTGACCTACTCCCCCTCAACCTACACATGGCGTCCAGACCAACGTCCTATGACCTCAGCCCTCATTGAAGTACCCTTTATCCTTGACTCGGGTTATGTGCCACATCTCACCAGAGCGATTTGACTTTAAGACATTCTATCCGGGGCCGATTCCAAAAAACCAAACAACCTGATCACGCTTGACGGGTTGAATAATGCATATTAATGCATTTCCAGTGCGTCAATGTGGTTGGTATGGGTGACATTGAGCTCATTGGACCCAATCTCACACCCCACAATATAATGTTCTCTTTGTCCCATCTTCTTCTGTCCGACTCATTTCTGTTAAAATGCTCAGCCAATCGTACGACTTCACTAGTCATTTTTCCATAGACGGGTGTTGGATAACCAATAACAGCAGTTCAGTGATTGCCCGTGGGGTGGCCATGGGGCCACCAGCAAACAATTTATATGAACTCAGAGCCCGTGTAATGCACAAGCAGCACAACAGCCCAATCCGTCCGACAACCCCTCCTCGACAAATGACACCCCCTCTCCGATCTTCCCCCTCCTGCTCCTAAACCCCCAATTCCCAACCCTCCCTTGCATTGTTCTGCTCACATGCCTGTACCTACCTCCCGCATCCTCACTAACGACAGCCTCAGTTGGATGCACCGCACAGCGCCCGCCCCACCAAATGACCACTTTCATGGCCGCCTATCCGAATTCTCCCCGTTCCGAGACACCCAAATCCTTCTCCCTTTCGACCTCGATGACACCGATTACCCCATCTTGGACTCTCCCGTCAATGCGCTTGCCGATAGCTCCATGGAGCTGCTTGCTGGATCATAGAAATCCTGCTGCGGCATCCGAGTCAGCCAGCGGACGGGATGAGCACGTTTTCTGTCTTTTCATTACATTACATATTTGATTTTCTGCTAAAAGAACCTATGGAATATGGTAATACATGCCGTTGGATGTAATATATTTATTTTTGTGATGATCGAGCAAGACGACGTGGACGAGAAATGTGCCGTATCCGCAGGAAGGTCGACGCGTGTGTTGAATTAGTATAAGTGCATTCCGAGGTGAGTTGAGACTGGATCTGAGCATTTATATGATCCTTTGGGGTACGACGAAGGCACCAGAACCAGAACCAGACCAGCAGCCCTAGACTCGGAAACCGTGACGCACATCACTGTCGCCCTGAGAATGATCCCCGAGCTTCTTCCCGTCGATAACAAAACGGACTCAAAACCACGCCCCGTTTAAGGGGCCTCGCGAAACCCACCCAACCCAGCTGCGGTGCCAGTTGATGGTGCCCAGAAAAAATAATAAACTTTACACATGGTGGCGCACCGCCTGGACGAGAAGTGGACGGCAGCGGCACCCTTGGTACATGCGTGCCTGGATCATGGGCCACATCTGCGGCGGCGGAATCGACGATAACGGGGCCAGAGCGTGGCCCGGAGAAAATAGTGGGCACGAGACACGGAAATGGTGGCAATCCTCCAATCATACCCCTCCACACAGTGTCAGGGTGAGAGCATTTGGCGCACACGCGACCAGCCCGCTATCGTGGCTTTCCGGAGATTCTGGAAGCCCCCACGTGGGGCCTTATGAATTCGCTGTGAAGCATGAACTCAATGAGAGCGGCGAATGTGATAAGCCGGGATAATAATAAAAAGCTGGCTGAGGAAGCATCCGCCGCCGGCGACTACGGAGAAGCGTCGCGCACACTGCACACCCCAAATTAAGCGAGTCGTTACAGTAAAGCGGCCTCAAGAATCATCAAAGGAAAATCTAGTCACACGACATGTGTGGGGTAGATACATCACATATCCAGGTGCGGCCCCACCGGGAGTCATAGAGACCGAATTTGCTCGCGCGGTGCGGAACAGAAAATTATGGGGATCATGATGGGTTAAGTAGCGCAAACAAGTCCCGACTCAGAGGCGCGACGCGACGGACGACAAACAGAAGAAAGGGAATATAATAAGGCCCCGATCTGGGCTCTTCTTGCTCGCCTCATTTACGATTAGCTACTAGTACAAGGTCGCCAACGCCATCAGTGCATCAGCGGACTTGTAAGCAATTGTAAGTGACCACTGGGGCTGGAGGACTTACGGTAACACATATATTGCCAGTGTGCATTAGGCTTTTAACTTGGACTTACTTGGACTTTACGGCGTCCTCGCTCCCGGCGGTCGTAGAACATCTTCCATACCGACCATAAGGGTCTGCTACTGTGACTAAAGCCTTGGTAGTCATCATCACATCAGTTGTCTAATTATAACCGTTACAGTCAACAAATTGATTCCTACCCGATCGGCGTTTTATCTTATAGGTTCATAATTGGATCGCGTCTCCCTTGAAAGAAGCAAAATATAAATCTGTATTTATTTGTTTTCTGATCCACTGCAGTAGAACAGAGAAGCGGGAAAAAGTAACGGCAGTAGGCCGAGTATCTGCGCGGCCACAGTAGTCCAACAAAGAGAACCAGGGAACGTCAAGTGCATGTGACAAAGGAAATGAGAGCGTGAGTGTAAAACTTGAAAGCAGAGCAAAGAAAAAGAGACTTCGATGAGATAAAGACGTCAAGGCCAAGTACATGGAAAAAGAGGGGAAAAACTGAAAATGACTATACCAACCAAACGACCAACCAGCTGTCCATCGCGATCGCATGATTCAAACCTCAGCTTGCCCATGAGTCTCAAAACGGAGAGACAAAGAAAGAGATCTGAGTGATTCATAATCACTCTCACTTGTCGTCGTCATCGTCGTCACGCCACAAACGGGCCCGCCTGTATCGAACTCTTCCCAATCGACTGCAAAACCGCGCGGCGCTTCTCCTCCCACGCGCGCAGCGCCTTGAGCAGCTGGATGATCTTGTCACGCTTGCCCTGGCGCACGTCGTTGATGCTGATCATGCCCATCTTGACGTCGTTGTCGAGCAAAAAATCGAACAGGGCGAACAGTCCTTCGAGCGTGTCGTCGTTCGGCTCACGTGGGAATGCACTGTCAGGGACGAGCTGGGCCCTCACACCCTTGATGGACTCTGCGATGCGGAGGAGCTCCAGCCCACCACAAACGGAACCTTTCGAGGTTATCTGTAGCGTTCCCGGCAGATGGCCGTTTGCCCACTCGATAAGGTCTGGCTCTACGGGCGGGTGCTATTTTTTAGTGGCGGGAATAAGTAAATGTCCGAAGATTGTGGGAATGTAATTAAACCGCATACCTCAGACGTGGACGGTGCTCTTCTCACCTCTCGTGGTGGCCGTACAGGAGCGGCCTGCGACTTGGGGCTCGTCGAAGGAACAGTGGGAGCTTCTGTCTCGAGTTCACTGAAGAACGACTCGATCCGTAGGCGGTTACCGCCGCTACTGGGTGGTGTTGTAGGCGCTAGGCTCATCAAGATCTCTGCATCACGCGTCGACAGCTGATTCGTGTTCTCGCGTCGCATGGCACGCTGCGTCGCCTCCCGGGCAGTCGGTGACGGAGGCCGCGGCGCTGGGTTCATAGCTTGCGCAACCGCTAGGGGAATAGTAGGCACGTTGACCGAGGACACCACGGGTTCTGCACGCGTCATACATTAAGTTACGTCGTTAAGGACAGAACCATGAGATGAAACACACTCGTGTAATCACGCTCGATTGTTGCTTTCATAAGTGCCTTCATCCACTCGCGGATGACTGATTGTTCATCGGAGCTGAAATAGTGAGGGCGATCCGTCTCGTGCACCAGTTTGAGTCCATATCTCCCGGGGTCAATATGCTCATCTGTGACAATACGATAGCCAATGATGTTGATGTATCCTTTGATCTTTGTCTCCTATCAAGTCCGGCATATTGAGTATACCATAAATTTCACCCCCGTTTTGTGCAATACGCACCGATGCGTTACCACTTTTGAGCCAGTACAAATGCGGGCCTTTGAGCACGAAATAGCGGGATTTCCACGTATTATAACGCTCGCCCCTCTTGCGCATCCAGCCTTGGTGATCAGGCTCGCCGATCTGCTCCAAGATGCTCTGGTCAGATTTGAGAGAGCCATTCCCGGCAGTTGTGATAGTTGGTGACCCAGGGTTGCG
>Ga0137390_10005893_pt1 | contig 10381 bp, 9 predicted proteins | sample 15con2h24AmetaG_FD_104937 | JGI IMG/M metagenome (GOLD analysis project Ga0137390, IMG submission 104937) | Vadose zone soil microbial communities from Angelo Coast Range Reserve, California, USA - 15con2h2.4A metaG | ecosystem: Environmental > Terrestrial > Soil > Vadose zone > Saprolite... | reverse complement strand
GTGAATCTCCCCGCCATCGCGATCGTGGCGATCATGTCGTTCGTGCTGGTGGTCGGCATCAAGGAGTCGGCGACCGTCAACAATTTCATCGTGGCGCTGAAGCTCACCGTCGTCGCGTTGTTCATCGTCGCGGGCGCGTTCTACATCAACCCGGCCAATTGGCACCCGTTCATTCCGCCAAACCAGGGCGAGTTCGGCAAGTTTGGAATCAGCGGAGTGCTGCGCGGAGCGGGGTTGATCTTCTTCGCCTACATCGGCTTTGATGCGGTGAGTACGGCCGCGCAGGAAGCCAAAAACCCCCAAAAGGACATGCCCAAGGGCATCCTGGGGTCGCTCGCCATCTGCACGGTGCTCTACATCCTCGTGTCGGGCATTCTCACCGGCATCATGCCCTACACGAAGCTCGACGTATCGCACCCCGTCGGATACGCGGTCGATTCGATCCCCGGCCTGCGCTGGATGGGCTGGATGATCAACCTCGGCGCCGTTTTGGGGCTCGCGTCGGTCATCTTGGTCATGTTGCTCGGCCAGTCCCGCGTGTTCTATTCGATGTCCCGCGACGGCCTCCTGCCCCCCTGGGTCGGCAAGGTCCATCCGCGATTCCGCACCCCCTGGCTCACCCAGATCTTTGTCGGCCTCTTCGCGATGTTCTTCACCGGCGTCTTCCCGATCCAGCTGCTGGGCGAGCTCGTGAACATCGGGACGCTGCTGGCGTTCGTGCTGGTGTGCGGGGGCGTCTGGATCCTGCGCCACACTCGGCCTGATCTGGATCGTCCGTTCAAAACCCCCTGGGTGCCGGTGGTACCGATCCTGGGTGTGCTGTGCTGTCTGGGACTGATGGCCACACTGCCCGGCGACACGTGGATTCGGCTGTTCGTCTGGATGGTGATCGGCTTGGTGGTCTATTTCCTGTATGGTCGTCGCCATAGCACGCTGCAGAGAGGTGTGGACGGCCAGAAGTCCGCGCGCTGAGGAGGATGTTAAGTGTCGAGTCAGGAGGCAGCGGTCCGCCGCGCGTCCACGCGGTGGGTGGGGTGGCTGAGCTTTTGGACCGTACTGGGCCTCGCGTTCGCTGCTCAGGTATTCCTCGCCGGGCAGCGCTTGGGCCAGCCGTCCGACACGTGGGGACAGGCGATCCGCATGAGCCTCCCAGACTGGTACGTGTGGGGCCTGTTCGCGCTGCTCATCGCGCGTCTCAAGCAGCGGATCCCGATTGACGCGGTGAGTTGGGGGTACAACTTCGCGTTTCACGTCGCGGCCAGCCTGCTCGTCGCACTCGCCCATTTCGCCATCTCCGTCCCGTTGCAGACACTGCTCCAGCTGGTGGCCGGCGAGCCACGCCACATCTCCACCTACTTCGTGAACAACTTCGCCACGCTGTACCTCTGGAACGTCGTGGTGTACTGGAGCATTCTGGCAGGCGTGCACGCGCGTGACTACCGCCGGGACCTCCGGGAGCACCGGCGGCGCGCGGTGGAGCTCGAGGCGCGGCTGCGGGAGCTGCACGCAGCGGCGGCGGTCGCCGAGGAGCCGGCCGCACGCCGCCACCCCGAGCGCCTGCTCGTGGCGGAGGACGGGCGCAGCTTCTTCGTGCGGACGGCCGACGTGGACTGGATCGAAACGGCGCGCAACTATGTGCGACTGCACGCCGGCGACCGCGTGCACACCGTGCGTACCACTCTCGCCGCGCTCGAGGCGCGAATGGATCCGGAGCGGTTCCGGCGGATCAGCCGGTCCGCGCTCGTCAACCTCGACCGCGTGCGCGAGGTGCAGCCGTGGTTCCACGGAGACGCGATCGTCATTCTCGAGAGCGGCGCGCGCGTCACGCTCAGCCGCCGCTACCGCCGTAACCTGCTCGCCCCGGCCACGCCCTAGCGCCGCTCGTCCCACTCGCAGTCCCGGTCGTCCCGGCGCGGTTGGAGCCCACCCGGCGGCTCCCAGATTGCTGGATGACCCTCTTCGCCACGAAGCCGATCGCCACGCTCCGCGCTGAAGCGGAGGCGACCGGCGAGCACGCCCTGACGCGGGCGCTCGGGCCCCTAAATCTCGTGACGCTCGGCATCGGCGCCGTCATCGGTGCCGGGATCTTCGTGATCACCGGGCAGGTGGCCGCGCTGTACGCCGGTCCGGCGGTGCCCCTCTCGATGATCCTGGTCGGCGTCGCGTGCGCGTTCGCGGGCCTCTGTTACGCCGAGATGGCGAGCGCCGTGCCCGTTGCGGGCAGCGCCTACACGTACTCCTACGCCACGATGGGCGAGTTCGCGGCCTGGATCATCGGATGGGACCTGGTGCTCGAATACGCCGCCGGCGCCGCGACGGTGGGCGTGGGCTGGTCGGGCCACTTCGTGTCCCTGTTGGGGCTGTTCGGCGTCCACATTCCCGCGAGCCTCACCGCTCCGCCCACACAGTTGTGCACGGCGACGCAGGTGGCCGCGCACGTCGTCGGATGCGCCCACCCGGGGCTGAACCTGACCGGTGCCATCATCAACCTTCCAGCCGTGGGGATCGTCGCGCTGATGTCCGCCGTGCTGGTGATCGGGATTAGGGAGTCGGCGCGGGTCAACAGCCTCATCGTGATCCTCAAGGTCGCGATCGTTCTGTTGGTGGTGCTCGTCGGCGTGTCGCACGTCAACCGCGCCAACTGGACGCCCTTCATCCCCCCGAACACGGGGGAGTGGGGCACCTACGGCTGGTCCGGCGTGCTGCGGGGTGCAGGCTTGGTGTTCTTCTCCTACATCGGGTTCGATGCGGTCTCGACCGCGGCGCAAGAATCGAAGAATCCCCAACGCGACATGCCCATCGGCATCCTCGGCTCGCTCGCGATCTGCACGCTCTTGTACGTCGTGGTGTCGGCCGTGCTGGTGGGCATGGTGCCTTACGGCGAGCTCAACGTCCCGGCACCGATGGCCTACGCGATGGAGCGGATCGGCGCGCCCTGGTGGATTCGCGTCTCGATCGACGTCGGCGCGGTCCTGGGCATCGGCTCGGTGATTCTCGTGATGCTGTTGGGACAGTCCCGCGTCTTCTACTCGATGTCTCGAGACGGCCTGCTGGGCCGCTGGGCCGGTCGAGTCCATCCGCGGTTCCGCACGCCGTACCTCTCCACGATCTACACCGGCATCGCGGTGTGCATTGCCACGGGGCTCCTGCCCCTGCAGGTGCTCGGGACGTGGGTCAACATCGGCACACTGCTCGCGTTCACGCTGGTATGCGCCGGTGTCTGGATCCTGCGGCACACGCGTCCCGATCTGGAGCGGCCGTTCCGGACGCCGCTGGTGCCGCTCGTCCCGATCCTCGGAATCTTCTCGTGCCTGGGGCTCATGCTGACCCTCCCCTTTGACACATGGGTCCGCCTCTTCGTGTGGCTCGTCATCGGGGTCGGGATCTACTTCGGCTACAGCCGCAAGCACAGCGTGCTGAGAAAATAAGAGACGTCGAGCGAAGGCGTCGCGCAAAGACGTCACGCAGAAGCGTCACGTGGAACCGTCGGGCACCCGGCGGTTCTTGTCGTCTCGGGGTTCCGCGCCGTACCTTTAAAGGCCCTGAAGGGGAAGTTGCCATGAAGCTCTGGTCGTGCTGTATCGCTGTCGCCGCGGTCGCTTGTGGCGGTGACAAGGCCACCGGTCCGGCTCCGTGTGACACCTACACGGGGGGCATCCTTTCCGGTAACTCCGGCTTCCTGCCAGGCAGCTACGTCCTTCGCTCCTATTGCCAGGGAACCAAACCGGACATCCCCGGCGGGAATGGCAGCGTTACCATCGGGCCCACGAACTTCAGCGCCTCGATCGGAGCGGCCACCTACAGCGGCACGTACACCGCCTCCGCTCCAGACGGCATCACCGTCGACCTTTCGAGCCCTTTGCCAGCGACATTCGTCGGGACCTATCGGCTCCGGAACGATAGCCTCGCGGTCAGCGGCACCGTCGCTGGTCAGCGCCTCTCACTCGTCGGGACCCGCGGGCCGTAGCGGTAACGGGGTGTCGCGACACGCCTTTGCGTGACGCCTCCGCGTGACGTCTCTTGTTATTTTGGATGCATGACCACTAACGGCGTCCCGATATCGCCCGACCGCGCTCGTGCGGCCGAAGCGGTCGCCGCCATACTCGCTCCCGGCCGCCGCGTCGCGCTCACGACCCATGTGAACGCCGATGGCGATGGCGTCGGCAGCGAGGTGGCCCTGTGGCACCTGCTCACCGCGCGGGGGCTCCGGGCGACCATCGCGAACCCCACGCCCATCCCCGAGCGGTTTCACTTCCTCCTGCCGGCGGGAGCCGATCACTCGGAGCGCGCGGCGCGCGAGATAGAGGCCGCCGACGTGGTCGTGGTGCTCGACATCTCCGATCTGAGCCGGCTGGGCGATCTGGCGCGCGCGATCACCCAGTCGCACGCCGTGGCGTGCATCGATCATCACGTGAGCGTGGGCTCGCTGCCTGGCGGCCCCCGGCTGGTGGCGCCCGAAGCGGCCGCCACGGCGGAGCTGGTGTTCGACTTCGCCAGCGCCCTCCAGTGGCCGCTCTCCCCCGACGCGGCCCGCGCGCTGTACGTGGGCATCCTCACCGACACGGGCGGGTTCCGGTTCGCCAACACTACGCCGCGCGTGCTGCAGGTGGCGGGAGCACTGCTCGAGCGCGGCGTGGATCCCGAGTCGATTTACGAGTCGGTATACGCCAGCGCGCCCGAGGGTCGCGTCCGCCTCACGGCCGAAGTGCTCGGCACGCTGGTGGTCGAGCCGGAGCGCGGGCTGGCGTGGGTGACGGTGCCGCCGGACGCGCTGCGGCGGCACCGGGCCACCGCGGACGATTTGGATGGCATCGTCGAGTATCCGCGATCCATCGCGGGGGTGCGGCTGGCCCTCTTGTTCCGCCAGCTGGCGAACGGCAAGGTGAAGGTCAGCTTCCGCTCGCTCGGCGACGTGGACGTGGCGGAGCTGGCGCATCGTTTCGGCGGCGGCGGACACCGCAAGGCGGCGGGGGCGTCGCTCGAGGGTTCGCTCGCCGAGGCGCAGGCGCAGGTGCTCGCGGCGGCGCGGCAGTATCTCAACGGGCGTTAGCGGCGCGAGAGGAACGCCCGCACGAAGTTTCGCTTGGAGAAGTCCCCGCCCGTCCACAGCCGCCACACGAGATCGCTCCCAGGAAGGGCACGCGCGATCGCGGCGCCGCTCCACCCGCGTCCGTGCAGCTCGCGGATCCGCCCCCCCAGCTCGACCAGGAAATCCAGCTTGTCCCGCAGCCGCGCCGCGCCCTGCTCCACTCGTCCGCGGTGCTGGCAAAACAGCACCCGCGGCTCGAGCGCCAGGACCCGCCGTAACGACTCCATCATGGCGTACACGTCCTCGTCGGCGCGGAGGTAGCGGAGCCGCGGGGCCAGATAGAGGTCGCCCGAGAAGAGCCAGCCGCGCTCGGGCTCGAACAGCGCCACATGGTCCGCGGCGTGGCCGGGCGTGTGGATCACCTGAAAGCGGAACTGCGGCGTCTCGAGCTGCTGGGCCAGCGGGGCCGCGGACACGGGTGGCCGGGCCCCCCATGCGACGCGACGATAGAGCTGCGGTTGAGCGTCGGACTCCGCGAGCCGGGCCACGGCGGATCGATGAGCCAGCGGCGTGATGTGGAGCTCTCGGGCCAAGAGCCCGTGGTTGCCCGAGTGGTCTTCGTGGTGGTGCGTGGTGACACACTGCCGTACGCCGAGCTCCCCTACCAGCCCCCGCACGGCGCGCGCCAGGTTGGGCGGGCCTGAGTCCACCAATAGCCCGTCGACGAGATAGACACCGGTCCAGTAAAGCGCCCGACCCAGCACGGTGCGGGCCATCCGGAAATAGCGAACCTCGCCGTAGTCGAAGGGGACGATCACACACGGGAGTGTAATCGATCGATGAGTCGTCCAGCGGGGCCCCTTGCCGGGCGGGCCCCATCGCGCCACCTTCGCGCACCATGAAAAGGCTCATCGGCGCTACCGTACTCGTCCTGGTCCTCGCCCTCACCGCCGTCGCACTCGAGCGCGCCTTCACGTTCCGCTCGCGCCAGACCCAGGCGTCTCCAGTTGCAGTCGAGCCGCTCGACACCGCGGCCCTCGCGCAGCGCCTGGCGGGCGCCCTGCGCTTCAAGACCGTCTCCTATCAGGACTCGAGCCAATTCGACGCGCGTGAGTTCCAGGGCTTCCATCGCTACCTGCGGGCGACCTTCCCCCACCTCCATGCCGCGCTCAAACTCGAGAAGGTGAACGGGTACGGCCTGCTGTACGAGTGGACGGGGGCCGACCCGAACCTTCCACCGATCGTCCTCCTGGCGCATCAGGATGTGGTCCCGGTGGAGCCCGGAACAGAGAGCCGCTGGACCGAGCCCGCGTTCGAGGGGCGGATCGCCGGAGGCTACGTGTGGGGCCGCGGCGCGCTGGACGACAAGGGGAGCCTGGTCGGGATCCTCGAGGCGGTGGAGCACCAGGTCGCGGCCGGCGCCAAGCCCGGGCGCACCGTGTACCTGGCGTTCGGCTACGACGAGGAGGTCGGCGGGCGGCGCGGCGCGGCCCGCATCGCCGAGCTGCTCGCGTCGCGCAACGTCCACCCCGAGCTCGTGCTGGACGAGGGTGGAGCCCTCGCGACCGGATTGATCCCTGGCGTGTCGGCGCCGGTGGCGCTGGTCGGCATCGCCGAGAAGGGATACGTGACCGTCGCCCTCACGGCTCAGGCCGAGGGAGGGCATTCCTCCATGCCGCCGGACGAGACCGCGGTCGGCATGCTCGCCGCGGCGATCACGCGGCTCGAGCACCACCAGATGCCGCGGGCCATTCGCGGGCCTACGGCCGCGATGTTCGACTACCTGGGTCCCGAGATGTCGTTCGCCCCGCGGCTCGTCATGGCGAACCGCTGGCTCTTCGGGGGAGTCTTGGCCCGCGAGTTCGGGGCGACCCCGCAGGGAAACGCGATGCTCCGCACGACGACCGCGCCCACGGTAGTCCAGGCGGGTGTGAAGGAGAACGTGCTGCCATCGTCGGCGCGCGCGCTCGTAAACTTCCGCATCCTCCCGGGCGACAGCGTGGAGAGCGTCGTCGAGCACGTACGGCAGGTGGTGCACGACTCGCGGATCAGCGTGGCGCCGCTCGAGGAGACGAAGAGCAATCCATCGGCCGTCACCCGCGTAGGAGGCGAGCCGTTCCAGCTGCTGGCCCGCACCATTCGCCAGGTCGTTCCCGAGGCGGTGGTGACACCGTGGCTCGTGGTGGGCGCCACGGACTCGCGCTACTACGCCCGGCTCACGCCCAATGTCCTGCGGTTCACCGGAGCGGTGATCGGCGAGGACGACGTGCGTCGGGTGCACGGCACCGATGAGCGGGTCGGGGTGCGGGCGTACGCGGACGCGGTGCGGATCTACATCCAGTTCTTGAAGAACGCGGCGTTGTAGCCACACGCATGACCGCGCCCAATCTCTCCGCCAAGGGCTCACCTCGAAGCACTGCTGCCGGCGGTCGATCTCCCGAACGACCTTGATGGCGAGCACCCCGGCGGCGTCGCGGTCGTTCAGCGAATCGCTGCGCAGCCACAGCTCCTTCATGACCTGATAGGCGCGAACCAGATTGATGAGCGGAATGAACCAGTAGCTCACGGCCCAGCGACGGGTGAATCGCGACCGCTTCGATCCGACCAGCGCGAGCTTGCCGTACGTCCGGTGCACCCACAGCAGCCAGGCGATTCCGGCACCCGTGAAGAACATCAGCTTGAGCAGCACCAGCGGCCGATCTCGTGCGGCGGTCGCGGCGGCCTCGTCCGGGAGGAGGGCCCCGCCCGCCGCCAGCCGGACCAGCACCCCACGGTCCGAGACGCCGAACGTAATGGTGGCTGCCTCATGCCTGCTCGTTGCCTCGCTCGCGCGTCTCCCTCTACCTTTCTCCTGTGCCCGCCTCCGACACTCTGCGGGCGCGCGTCGAGCGCGCCCTGTCGCAGCTCAAGAACCCCCGCAGCGGGACGGACGTCCTCTCGGCCGGCATGGTGAAAGACCTTGGCGTCGCGGGGGATGGCACGGTGACGTTCACATTCCTGCTCGGCCGCGACGATCCCGGGTCCCTCGCCCGAGAGGTGCGGAAAGCCGTGCAGGGTGTGGACGGCGTCACAGCGGTGCGCGTCAACGTCACTGATGCGAGCAGTGCGGCGGAGGGTGCGGGTCCCCGCCCGCCCGCTCCCCGGCCTGGCCCCGCCGGCGTCCCGCCGCCTCCCACGCCCGTCGAGGTCCCTCATCTCGGCACCGTCATCGCCATCTCGTCGGGAAAGGGCGGAGTGGGGAAGTCCACCGTCTCCGCGAACCTCGCTGTCGCGCTGGCGCGGTTGGGCGGGGGCCAGCGCGTGGGGCTCATGGACGCCGATATCTACGGGCCGAACATCCCGCGGATGATGGGTGTGGACCAGAAGCCCGAGGTGCGCGGCGGCAAGATCCAGCCGCTCGAGGCCCACGGCGTGAAGCTCATGTCCCTCGCGCTGATCGTCGAACGGGACGCGCCCGCTATCTGGCGAGGTCCGATCATCATGAAGGTGATCCAACAGTTCGTGAAGGATGTGGACTGGGGCGAGCTCGACTACTTTCTCGTGGACCTGCCGCCGGGGACGGGCGACGCACAGCTCTCGCTCGCTCAGACGGTGCACATTCGCGCCGCGATCATCGTCACCACGCCGCAGGAAGTGGCGGTGGGCGATTCGCTGCGCGGCGCGAAGATGTTCGAGCGGGTCGGCGTCCCGGTGCTGGGCGTCGTCGAGAACATGAGTTACTACGTGTGCCCCCACTGCGGCGAGCGAACCGAGATCTTCCTCGCCGGCGGAGGCACGCGCCTGGCGGACGAGCTCGGCGTGCCGCTGCTCGGCCAAGTGCCGCTGCAGGCGCGGCTGCCCGATCTCGCCGACACCGGCCAGCCGGTCGTCGCGGCCGATCCCGGCTCGCCGGCCGCGCAGGCGCTCGAGGCCGTCGCCCGGCGGGTCAGCGACGCCCTGGCCGCGCTCCCGCGGTAACGGTGCGGCTCCTCCTCGCCGCGCTCTCCTTGCTGCAGCACCCCCGTGCCGAGCGGCCGGACGTACGCGTCGGGCTCGACACACTGTACGGCGGGGGCTTCCCCGCCGCCGCGGCATACTTCGCCGAACGCGCCGCGCGCGACTCGACCGACCCCGCGCCCGTGACGTTCGAAGCGAGCGCCTACATCTGGTGGGCTGCCGCGCTGGAGAACGATGCCTACGAGGCGACGCGGATCGACTCGCTGCTCGATATCGCCATCGCGCGTGCCCGCGCTTCGTCTCCCGGACCCGCCCAGGATTTCTGGCTCGCGACCGCGCTGGGCTATCGGGCTCGTCAGCGTGAGCTGCATGGGCATTCGTGGGGCGCCGCCGAGGACGGGAAGGCGATGCGCGACGCCTACGGGCGCGTCCTGGCTATCGACTCGAGCTGCATCGACTGTTATTTGGGATTGGGCGTGTACCAGTACGGCCTAGCGCGAGCCAGCGCCCTCGCCCGCCTGGTCGCGAAAATCGTGGGCTTGGGAAGCGGCAACGCCGAGCGCGGGATTGCCTACATGCGCCGCGTGGCTGCGGAGGGAGATCTGGCGCGGGTCGAGGCCGGCTGGGTGCTCGCCGCCGCGCTGGTGCGCGAGGCGGCGCGCGATCCGGCGCGGCGTGCGGCGCTCGAGCGGGATGCCCGCGACGAGGCAGCCGCGTTGGCGTCGCGCTATCCGGGGAATCCGGTGTTCCAGCGCTTCCTGCGAGAGACCGCCGGGGCTGCGCCCTGAGGCGGTGTGACTCCGGTCACGGACATGTTGCGTCGACGCCACGCTACCGTTTCTAGGGGAATACCTTACCATTTTTCCATGACGCCAAGACTGGAGACGGCGGCGGCCGACCCACAGTGGGCTCGGTTACAGAGCGACGTGAAGTGTCGTCTGCGCCGTGGCGCGTGGTATCGGGTCGCGGAGTTGACGGTCGCGGAAGCCACCCTCGAGGTGAACCGCGTACCGGTCCCTGTACCGCGCACGTCTCTGCGGATCGTTTCGTCGCCGCCGCATTACTGGACGATCGTCATGCGCCCGCGTGATGCGAAGAGCCTGCCGGTACTGTGGGGCGATAAGTACGCGGTGTGCCCCGGCTGCCGGAACCGTACCCAGCTGAAAGGCGCGCCGCAGAGCATACGCTGTGCCCGCTGCGACCGCACGTACCGCGTCGCGTGGGAGGAGTGGTTCATCGGAGTGGGATGAGCGGCGGCTCGATGCCGTTCCGCCGATTCTCATCCTTAGGTATCGTCGAAGGCGCGCGCCCCGCCGTCCCGAGACACCGAGGACTGGGATGATCCAGTCGCGATTGCTCAGACGTCTGGGGTTGCTCGCGGCCCTCGCGGCCGGCTACTTCGTGGCCGGCAAGCTG
>Ga0137390_10005890_pt1 | contig 10383 bp, 16 predicted proteins | sample 15con2h24AmetaG_FD_104937 | JGI IMG/M metagenome (GOLD analysis project Ga0137390, IMG submission 104937) | Vadose zone soil microbial communities from Angelo Coast Range Reserve, California, USA - 15con2h2.4A metaG | ecosystem: Environmental > Terrestrial > Soil > Vadose zone > Saprolite... | reverse complement strand
GCCCCCGAGGGCCGCGTGTCATGCGGGCGTTAAGCGATTACCGCCCGGTTCGTTCATCTTTCTAATCGAAAATGCGGGCTTAATGCCATTCGACTCCGACCCCGGTTTTTTAGGTTTTATGCAGTCCGCTTTTTCCGTCGCCAGCCATAGCTGAGCAGGCCGACGAGGCCGGTGGCGAATAAGGCGAGTGAGGCGGGCTCCGGAACAGCGAAGCCGTGCTGCGTCTCCGCGATCGCCGTGCCTGTGTAAGGCGGATCGCTGAAGCCGGTGTTCGGGTCGAAGGTGAACGGAGTTGTGCTAAAGAACATACCCGGCAGTGCCGCATCCTGGCCGTTCACAATGTTGAAAACCTCGCCCTCCGTGAACAGCGGGATGCTCTGCAAATACACCGACAAATCCACCAGGCTGAACAGCGTCGTGTCATCGAGGGCCCCCAGCGCGTCGGATGCATAGAGATCCGGAATAGCAATAACCGCCGATCTCCCTAGTTGCTGGGCGATGGTCCCCCAGATATTAAGCAGCTCAAACTTGTTCGTATTCTGATCGAAGAACACGCTTTCGATGCTGAGATCCGCCTTCGGCCCGACCTTACCGCCTCTCTTCACCGGTTTGATTGTTTCGTTGCGGGCGTCGCAAAGATTATCCATGGCGGGAACAGTGACGGGATTGATCGTGGTCCCACCATGCCCGTCAGGGATGCTTGGCGGGTGAATGTCCTGCCCGGGGATAACATTGTAGTCGAAATCGGTGAGGTGGATGATGAAGGTGGTGTTCGGTTCCCTGGAATGTTCGGTCACCACTCCGCCACGCCCGGGCTGACCCTTCACACAAGGTGGACCCCCCGGTCCGCCAGCCTCTACGGCAAAGCCACCACTCAATTCGAAAATCGTCGCGAAAATCGTCGCTACGGCGAGCCTGGCCTTGACATCCATACCTTTCCCCTTCCTTCGTATACTGCATCCTGCTGCAGGAAAAATGGGGTCAGACACCATATATTCCTGGATTTGCGATATGGACCCGTTTCCTCCTTCGTCTCAGACTGGCGAGTCGCGCCATGACACCCTCCCCGCCTATGCTGCCCATTCGCGACAGGTTACAGCGCCGTGTCCCGAGAACCCGGCACCGAAATCTCCGCGAGAAGGTTAGGCGCGGGCTCTGAATCCCTTCACTTCTGTGTTTCTGTATCTCTGTACTTCCGTAAATGCAGCCGGACGCACCGACCATGCCAGTCGTCTCATCGTCACCGTATCAACTAGTTACGAGACCGACAGCACTTCCGGGACCAGTCATTGTAAAGAAAGTCGTCAAACGGGCCCAACTTCAGGAGTTCCTGGAGAAGCGATAGCAAGTCTCGACTTGATTTGGGAGGGAATCCGTATTCTGAACCGCGGGTTTAGACTGGTTTAAACTCCTTCCTATTCTGTAAGGATTCTCTTACGTCGATTTTTCGTACTACTACCTCGCAAACTGTAGGATCAGGAGTCGCAATCGAACACGCCGGCCGCTCCCTCGATTCTCAACTTATTGATTTCTTAAGTGGCAGGTGGCGCGGTACGCGACTTGCTCAATCGTACTCTTGAGGTGGTTTGGACCTGAATCGATCTGAGGAAGGGAGCCAGCGCCAAGTGAGGAAAATCGACGACCCTCATAGCAACCGACGAAAACGAGCTCAACCGAGCTACGAGGCGAAACCCTCGACCAACGAAACACCCGGGGTGAGACGCCTCACGCTGGATCTCCCCGAGTCGCTCCATAGAACGATCAAACATAAGGCAGTTGAGCAAGGTGTCACGATGGCCCAAATGCTGCGGGCGCTTCTGCTCAAGCACTACAGCGTCAGGGAGAACACGCGCTAACACTTACCCCCGGATTATTATTTCTTCGTTCCGCAGCTACGGTTGACAGCTGGCAATCTTGACGACTGTCGACCGCCGGCAACGATGCACGGTTGCTAACAGGCATCTGCAAGCCTTGAGCGGAAATGCTAACCGATCCGGATTGCCTACGCATCGACACTGATATTTTCGACGGTAACCGGCCCACATTCGCGATGGCGTTCTCGTTGGTCGGAACGGCCGTGCTGTGACACGGCAGACCCTGGCGGCCACATCGAAAAGAGATTGAACAGCTGCTGGCTTCCTGGCCGCCGAGCTTTTGAAAAGATGGTCAACTTGACCCCTAAGCGGGCCCCACATTGACAAATCCTGTCCAGCCGCTACGAATGGAGCGGTATGACCAAGAAGAAGCTTTCCCGTAACAACACCGTCCCAGCTGAGCGCCAGCTCCGAAAGATCGAGGGGGGCGTGAACGCGATCCGCTCCGACGTCCGCGAACTCCGTGTCTCCCTCGCACCCCTCATCCCACATATCGGCGCCATCGAGGACGAGCTTCACGATGTTCGGTCGTCACTCGACCGGATCGAGCGGGCCGCGGTTCAGCCTAAGCGGCGCGCCTCCGGCTCCCGGACGACTCGATAGAGCCGATCTCCTCAGCACAGACGACGGCTACCGCGACCGCATCGAACATGTTGAGCCAGTACCGCTCTCGGCGCGGTTCGTTTTTGGTGCGATATCCGGTCAATTCCGGGAAGCGTTCAGCGAGTAGATCGGCGACCATGTACTTGGTCGCCCAGCCATCGCCACAGAGGCGCTTGCGAAGGTGGCTCGGCGAGTACCCCAGCACTTGAAGGTGCTCAGCTTTGCCGACCCGTTTGATTTCAAGTTCCTGCACATGAAGCAGCGCCGAACTTTTCTGCTGAACGTAGAAGGTGTTCTCATAAGCGAGGACAGTGGGGCGATAATCCCGTATCAATTGCAACAGCGCGTCGCGCGTAGCGCGAAGCAGCTCGTCGGCTGGGCGCTTCCGTTTCAAGTCTTTGACTCCGTAGTGGACCAACTGCTCGCCATGGAGCACCGCCACTCCCATGTATCGGGTACCGGGGTCAATTCCTAATATTCTCAGTCCTTCCATGGTGGTGTTGATTGAGTAGGTAGCGAAACACGGCGGCTCTCGACTGTCTGATCTGGTCTTGGGGGATCGCGCGCGCCTCACTCAGTAGGCGGTAGAGAAGCTCCTCCGGGTAGTGGCCGGCGAGATCGCGATACCGGGCCAACCCACCCGGATCTTCTAGGCCGTCGGTGAGATCCTGCGCGAGCAGATCCTTGCTCGTTTTCTCCGACATGGGCGTCCTCCTTGTCGTCGGTGCGATACGAACCAGACCTCGCTCTTCTTGTTGTAAGACTCTTGTATGAATACTCTTGTTAGCGCGACCGGACTGATACAAACTGCCGCTTGATTGCTCGGCTTTTTGAGGAGAGTCCGTCACGTTTTGTACTGTGCTTGCCCATTTGATAGGTAATTCCGTGCCGATCGGATTAGGTACGCCATGCCCTAGTCGCTGGTATCGTTCAATCCTAACCACCGTTGCCCGCCCAGTCCGGCGCGCGGTGATATAACCTTTTTGAATCAGCCGGCGCATCCATGCGCGAACTGTCCACCGCGACATTCCCATGTCTGTCGCGATCGTTGCCATCTTCCGCACCACCACGCCGCTGTGTCGGTCAGCGTGGAGGATGAAATACAAATAGAGTGGCAGGGCACTCTTGAGTTGCCGGACATGCTTACCTTCGGCGTCGACGACTAATCCTCGCCACACTGGCCTCCACCATGCTTTCTTCTCTTTCTCCATGGCCAGGTGTCGCTAAGGATGCCCTTCGCACTTGTCGCATAACCGCCCCTCCTTTTCCCTGAGAGCTGACTTGGCCCGGCTGTAGTGCTCGGGAAAAAGGAACGCGATCGGAACGCGGTAGACGATCTCGAGTTTGAAGGCAGTGACCAAGCTCGGCAGCTTGTCACCATGCTCGTAGTGGGAGATGTCGGTCGCATCGTGGTAACCGAGCAGCGCCGCAACCTGCCTCTGAGTGAAGTCCATCCGTCTCCGATACTTCCAGAGGAGGTTCGACAACCCTGCCCCGCGTGAAGACTTTGAGTGTCTTGTCATATATTGCTTTCACCATACCAACACCACGGCACAACGGGAGACGGCGAAAGTTGTCTCTTCAGACAACATCCCCGCGTCGATGTGGACGAGATGTGGACAAAAAGAGTGCCGTCACCGCACTGACGCGGAACTGGCGTTGAACGCGGCCTTGCTCATCCAGCAGTTCTTCACACGGCGAGGAGAAAGTTGTCTCTTCCGCCAACTTTCTCCGCCTTCCACGATGCTGCGTAGACTCTATGCTGATCGCAGCATGACCCTGAGCGACAAAGCCATTGAAGATCTCCGCGAAATCCTGTGTGATGAGTTCGAGCGAGAGTTCACGCGGGATGAAACCACGGAAGTCAGCGTCCGTCTCATCACCCTCATCCAACGCCTGCTCCGTCCTTTGCCACACGAAAACGGACAGCCCGATCGGTCGCCCGTCCCTTGATTTCTTCCCACGAGACGTTACGCTGTCCCTATCCCATCGTTGCATTTCTCCCTATGTCTCGTTACTTCCTCTACTGTCGCAAATCCTCGGAGTCGGAAGATCGTCAGATCCTCTCCATCGACTCCCAGCGCGATGAGCTGCTCCGGCTGGCCGAGCGGCTCGGCTTTCACGTGGCCGAGATTCTGACCGAGGCCAAGTCCGCCAAGGCCCCTGGCCGACCGGTCTTTTCTTCGATGATGGCGCGCCTTGCTCGGGGCGAGGCTCAGGGGATCCTTTGCTGGAAGCTCGACCGTCTTGCGCGAAACCCCATCGACGGCGGCGCTCTCATCTGGGCTATGAAGACCCACGGACTCGAGATCATCACCCCGGCCCAGACCTTCCGGCCGCAGGACGAGAACAAGATCCTCCTCTACATCGAGTTCGGCATGGCCGAAAAGTACATCGACGACCTCTCCCGAAATGTCAAGCGCGGCAACCGGGCCAAGCTCGAACGCGGCGGATGGCCCAACATGGCTCCCCTCGGCTATCTGAACGACAGGCTCACCAAGCTGGTCCATACGGACGCCGAGCGCTTCCCGCTGATCCGCCGCGCCTGGGATCTGCTCCTCACCGGCCGGTACTCCGCTCCCCAGATCCGGCAGACCATGACCGCGGAGTGGGACTACCGGAGCGCGCGAGGGTGCCCGATCGGTCTGAGCACGCTCTACCGGATCTTCACCAACCCCTTCTACCACGGCCTCTTGGAGTCCACCACGCAGGGAACCTTCCCGGGCACCCATGAGCCCATGGTCACCGAGGCCGAGTTCTGGCGCGCCCAGGAGCTGCTCGGCCGACGGGGCCGCCACCGCCCCAAGGTCCGTCACTTCGCCTACACCGGCATGATCCGCTGCGGAGAGTGTGGGGCGATGATCACCGCCGAGGAAAAGGTCAACCGCCGCTACGACTACCACTACACCTACTACCACTGCACCTGGAAGAAACCCTGCGCCCAGCGCACGATCCAGCTGCCCGAACTCGAACGCCAAATCGCCGACTTTCTCGCACGGCTTGCGCTGCCTGTTCGGGTGCTCGACTGGGTGTTCCAGCACTTGGACGCTGCTGAGACCGCCGAGGCCACGACCCATCGAGCGATCCGCCTGTCCCTGGACAATGCGATCGCTAAGGCTGAACGCCAACTCTCCTCGGTCACTCAGATGCGGGCGCGCGAGTTGATCGCCGATGAGGAGTTCATCGCCGAACGCGGGCGACTGCAGAAGGACCTAAGGCGGCTCCGCGCCCAGGCATCCGCGGCCACGACCGACCCGGCCGAAGCCATCGTAGCCACAGCCGAGACCTTCCTCTTCGCTGCGCGCGCCTACGACTGGTTCTTCTCGGGGGACACCGACGTCCGCCGGGAGATCCTCACGGCGATCGGTTCGAACCTCGTGTTGAAGGACCAAATCCTCACTATCGAAGCCAACATTCCGTTCCGTCTCATCGTAGATGGACTGGATCGTCTCCGAGACGATCCGCGGCCGTTCGAACCACCCGGACATGGCTTCACGATGCGGGATTTCGTCACTCTGGAGGACAAGAAAGAAAGACTGTGGGCGCAAGTAGATGACGTTCGAACTTTTTTCCGAAATGGCGTCGCTCTAGAGAGCTTACCGACGCGTCGGAAGGCGTCGGTATCGCCACTACCATTCACGGAACGTATCAAGCAACTCCTGCTCGATCATGGGGTGGTGCGTCACACGGCGTAGCTCTACGACCGCGGCGTTCAGGCTTTCGTGACTATTCCCTGACTTCTTCGCGTGCACCCAGACCTCCCTAGCGTAGCTTTTCACCGAACCTTGCTCGGATATGGTCTTCTAGGCTCTTGTTGCGCTCCGCCTCAAAGGCGGGGTAGCCGTCGATACTTGCGAGCCGTTTCACAACATCCGGCGGTACACCGAACTCCAGCTCTGCGTGTTTGATCAGGGCCTGCATCCCGGCCTCAGTTACCTCGGCATAGTTGCTCCTCCCTTCACGAGTGATGGTGCAAAAGCCCTTCTGCCGTAGCTCTTCGACCGTCTCGCTGATCGTGCTTGGCCGAGAATTTAGAAGGACGCTCAGTTCTACTTGATTCAACTGTCTTGACCAGAGCTGCCTAGCTTCCCGCGAGGCTGTCAAGAGAGCCGCTTGGAGACCAGTAAGCGGGGATCGCATTGGCCGCCCTTTCTCTATCCAACGGGCCAAATGCAAACGGAGACTCCAAACCCTGACCCGGTGCCACGCTTCGCGCTCCCATAGCTCATCTGGCCGGCTCGTCATGGTTGCCTCCTAACAGTTCGGTTCATGCGAAGTGAATTAACGCCCAACAATCTGCCTCTACGACAGCGCTAAGCCTTGCAGAAACAACAGACGAGGATTAACATGGCGCTATAAACGCGGAGAGGAGGTGATGCGCGATGGGCAATTGGGGCGATGGTAAGAAGCACAGTGTCCGTCTCTTCTTCAGTCGCGAGCATGGAAGTGGGCAAAATACCCACTCCGACTCGCACAGGCAGCGGTCGGACCGGCCGAAATCGGAGAAGACTGGACACAACCCCTCCGGAACGCAGAAGGTCAACATCCGTCGTGGCGCTTGATCTGTAAGCTCATCGGCGGAGAACATCCCGCCGATGAGCGATGACTACACAGTTTCTCAATGCCTATGAATTCCCTACGATACCATCGTGATCGCCCGCCCGGCGACACCAAGAGCCAGTGGGCTCCATCCGAATGGGCTGAAATGCGACTACGGCTCGAGCGCCTTTCATTAGAGCAACTGCGTCTCCTGGTCACGCGAGTCGGAATTGAATTCGAAGGAGGAAATGAATCAGTGGTGGACCGAGATCAGATCTCAGCCAAGGAAGAGTTCTTGTCGGTTCTGGACGAACCCGACAAAAGAAAGCTCCTGAAAGAGTACGACAAGCTTGTGCGTGAGTGCGCATAAGCTGCTCATGCAGATGCAGAGCAGTCCAGCAGTTAGACGGCTTCCCCTTATTTCGCATTGTGCACTGATTCAAGAATTGTCTCGAACAAGTCAGCCATACGGGTCGTCGATCTTGAAACCTATTTCACGCGCCGCTGTTTCTGTTTGAGGGGCCTGACGCTGGGGAAACCCTTCACCCATGAAGAATACCGCTCTGCCACTCTCCCCCGGGAGCGACCGCGGCAGAAGCCTGATGAGCCCTACGACTCGAGTGCCCACCTCCTCAGCCTCGGCTGTCGTGAGCCGTACTTCGCATTCTTCTTCAACAATCGCTCGCAGTTCGACGATAACCTTTTCAGATAATTGCGTCATATGCTTCTTAGTTTGTGAAGACGGGGAAAGTTGTCTATATGGACAACTTTCTCCTCTCTTCTGTGGATAAGTGTGGGCGCAAGTAGATGACGTTCGAACTTTCTTTGCGAGTAGAGCTGCGGAGGATGACTTGTCGCCGCGGAAGAAGAAATCTGTTCCTCCTGTGCCGCTTGCCGAACGCATCACGCGAATCCTTGCAACCTGTGGAGTGATTCCTTCAGCGGGCAGAGACAGGTTGCGACTTGTCTTGAAAACTAGGTCCAGAAAGTCTGACCGCTGACAAGTCAGTCATATTCTTCTGAGATCATTGAGCCATACACGTCTTTACCCGTGAAGACGGCGAAAGTTGTGTAAACCGACAACTTCCCCTTCTTTTCTGTGGATAAGTCTGGCCCGTGTCGAGACATACCTCGACTTTGGGATCAACTACTCGACCATTTGATCGGCTTGCTGAAGATAACCCCGGATGGGGAACTCCGTTCCTCAGGTGACAATCGCGCAGGGGTGTAGCCGCTTAGCCCGAGGATACCTCAGGGTCCGGGCTCCGCCTTTTGTGAATCAAGAGGTCCGTCCCGAAAAATACTTGACGTCGTGCGAATTCTCGAGGATTCTTGCCACGAGGCTGAGGCATGCTCGGGCCAGTCCCATTGAGCGCTGACGGTTTAGTGCGGCTAATAGCCGCAACCACTGCCGGTCTTTGTATGACGCTCGTCGTGGGTCTCGTTTGTTGGCTAGCCGTAAACAACGAGCTCAGACTAGATCTGCTTGGTGGCTACCAGGGAGCTGCTGCGGGTGCAGGAAGCGGACTTCTCGGATTACTCGTCGTTATGTATCTTCTGTTCAAGGCGGCGCTAACACAGAACCCTTCAGGGCCAAGCAATTGAGCCGGAAGAGTCGCGACAAAACGGACTCGTCACACACTTGAGAATGCAATCGTGAGCGCCGCGCCATTCCTCGCTCACTCAGATGCACGCTCGATGGCAGTTAATAGGCGTCTCTTCAAATTCATGGTCTGGGTACAGATCCCTCTGATCCTCGCATCTCTTGGTTTCTATGCGTGGGTGTGGTTCAGCTTGCGGCCTCTCCTGCATCAGAGGCAACAACTCAAGGCAGAAATCGAAGAAGGTACAAGAGGTCTAAATCTCACCAGAGCCGAATATGCTGCACAACGATCCAAAGTCGCTGAACTGCAAAGCATCATTGAGCGCTTTGGTGATCCTCAGCTTGCGGAACTTGCCAGAAGAGTATCGCCGCCGGTCGTCGAGCAAATTACCCCGCAGGCGAGTTCACGCCCTCTGGGGTATAACGGAGGTCCGTGGAACCAGCCGCTCTACGCGTACCACGTCTGGGTCGCAGGCCCTACTTGGGCGCTCAATCAAATCGCTCGTGTCAAATACGAATTCCCTCCTAGATTTCAAAAGCCGGTTCAGATATCCGACGAGAGAGACGGAACCGAGCCCTTCATGGTCAAATACTCGGGGTGGAATTGCGTTGTCGTCGGTGTCACGCTCGAGCTGGTGGATCCGAAAGAGAAACCGCAACAAATTGCCTTGGACATGTGTGCATCGCTAACTGCCAAGGGACAGAAGCCCAGCGGCTAAGCGCAGAAACTATTCACCGGGGGTTTTCTGAGCAGACAAATCTAAAGGGAGCAGGACATCGATGGACTACACATCGGCGTGGACGAAGGTTCTTCGCGTTTTGATACTCCTGCTGGTGTTGGCTGGTGCGTCTGCGGCCCTCTACATAATCTTCGGCAAGATGGAATCCGCCGAGAGAGCAAAGCTCCTCTTGGAAAGCTCAAAGTCGCTCCTGTATCTCATTACAGTATTGATTTTAGGCGCCTTCATTGCGCAAGTCGTCAAGTCGTTTGAGAAGGACAGGAGAGCAGACCGAGCCCTGCATGAGTTTAGGAGTGAGTTTTTGAAGCGTCTTCATTCCACTTACCAACGCATCGCAGCATCTCGACATTCACTCTCCGCCTGCGGTCTCACTGATCGGTTCAGCGCGCTAACCGCCGGGATGACCACGATTCAGGCCGACATCTATTTCCGGGAGTTCGAATCTCTCTTTGACGGGCATGGCGAGTTGGAGCGACTTATCCTCGAGGTTGAGCAATTTCCCGACTCTTTTTCCTCACACGTTCAACTGACGAACGCTCTCCGCGACATGCGAATATATCTGAACTCTCTTTTGGAGGAATATCGCCAATTCTGGCCGAAGATCCAGCCGGCCCCTGGGGCGTTCGCCGTGAATACTCTAGTTAAGCTGCGCGACTTCACTGGTGGCCAACCTCAGAGTGATTACGAGAAGTCCTTTGCTCCGGCATATGGAAAGGCACTGGCGTTTGTTCGAGAGGACCTATTACCACTGAAACGAGTTGTGGAGGCAGCCTAAACGTCGTTGTGGAGGCAGCCTAAACGTCATGGACAAATCCCACGCGAAGCATCGCAACCAGCCCATCGAGCCGACCAGATTCGCCGGCGATTGCTCTTGGTAGCTCGCGGGAAGGACACTCTTAAGAGCATTTTGTTCTTATGCACCTCCTGTCAAGACGGCGAAAGTTGTCTAAACCGGCAACTTTCCCCACTCTTCTGTGGATAAGTGTGGGCGCAAGTAGATGACGTTCGAACTTTTTTCGCCAAT
>Ga0137390_10005889_pt1 | contig 10385 bp, 7 predicted proteins | sample 15con2h24AmetaG_FD_104937 | JGI IMG/M metagenome (GOLD analysis project Ga0137390, IMG submission 104937) | Vadose zone soil microbial communities from Angelo Coast Range Reserve, California, USA - 15con2h2.4A metaG | ecosystem: Environmental > Terrestrial > Soil > Vadose zone > Saprolite... | reverse complement strand
CGGCGAGCTGGTCGCGGCCGCCGAACGCGCCGGGCTGCAGGTAGCCGCCGCTGGCACGCACCCTTTTTCCAGCTGGATCGACCAGGTGATCTCTCCCGGCGAGCGCTATCAGCACATCATCGAAGAGATGGGCCAACTGGCGCGGTCGCTGCTGATCTTCGGCATGCACGTTCACGTAGCCATGCCGGACAAGCAGACAACCATCGACATGATGAACGGGGTGCGCTACTTCGTGCCGCATCTCCTCGCGCTTTCCACCAGTTCGCCCTTTTGGATGGGGAGAAATACCGGCCTGAAATCTTTCCGCACCACGGTGTTTCGCCGCTTCCCGCGGACGGGCGTGCCGGAGCAATTCGAATCCTGGAGCGCGTACGAGAATTTCGTGAACCTTCTCGTAAAGCTAAATTGCATCGACAACGGCAAGAAGATCTGGTGGGATGTGCGCCCGCACCCGATGTTCGGCACGCTGGAATTCCGGATGTTTGACGTTTCAACCAGGGTGGAAGAAGCCGTGGCTATCGCGGCTCTCACGCAGGCGATCATTGTCAAGCTGCACCGCCTGTACCAGGGCAATGTAAGCTGGCGTCTTTACCGGCGCGCCCTCATTGAAGAGAACAAGTGGCGCGCGGCGTGTTACGGCATCGATGGAAAGATGATCGATTTCGGCAAGGAAGCCGAAGTGCCCATGCGCCAACTGATTCCCGAATTGCTGGAATTGGTGGACGACGTCGTGGATGACCTGGGCAGCCGCAGCGCCGTCGAATATGTTCATACCATCATGAACGAGGGCACCAGCGCGGACCGGCAGTTGCGCGTTTATCAAGAGACGGGCGACTTGAAAGCCGTCGTTCGCCACCTGGTGAATGAGACGCGCGGAGGAGTCACCGAGCCACGGACTTCTTCGGCACACGCAGTGAATTGACGGTGATCGCAAGCAACGCAGTTCCACAGGACCCTGACAGGAGCACGGACGTGAAAACAGTTGGCCTTCTCTGCGGGCGGGAATACAGCTTTCCTCCGGCGTTTATCGCGCGCGTCAAAACGCTCGGGGCAAAAGATGGAGTGACCGCCGAATTTGTGAAGCTGGGCGGCACACGGATGGGCGAGCCTGCCCGGTACAGCGTCATCGTCGACCGCATCTCGCATGAAGTCGAGTACTACCGCGGCTATCTGAAGCACGCCGTTCTTCAGGGAACCTATGTCATCAACAATCCGTTCTGGTGGACCGCTGACGACAAATATTTCAACTATTCGGTGGCCGCAAAACTGGGAATCGCCATCCCCAAGACCGTGCTTCTCCCGCAAAAGGGATATCCCAGCGACGTGGACATCACCGGCGAATCGCTCCACAACCTAGAGTACCCCGTGGACTGGGACGGGCTGCTGGATTACGTTGGCCGGCCCGCCATCTTGAAACCGTTTTCGGGCGGCGGCTGGAAGCACGTCTATAAAGTGAACGACAAAAAGGAACTCCTTGCTGCGTATGACCAGACTTCGCCTTACTGCATGACTCTTCAGGAATTCATCGATTTTAAACAGTACGTGCGTTGCTTCACTTTTGGCAAAACGGACATCATTCCTGTTCACTACGATCCGAAGGAACGAAAGTACCTAGTCGACCATGACTATCTGACTTCCGAGCTCGGCACGCGCGTTGTGAAAGATGCCCAGACCATCAACCAGGCCCTCGGCTATGAAATGAACACGATCGAGTTTGCGGTAAAGGACGACGTGCCCTATGCAATTGACTTCCTGAACCCCGCGCCGGATTTCGAGCGCGACCGCATCACGGAGTTTTATTTCGAGCACGTGGTGGAAAAAATGGCCCGGCTGGTGATCGACCGCGCCGTGAATGGCAAGGCTTCGCACCCATGGCCGCGCTGGGAAGAAATGCTGGGCGTCGGCGCAGCCACAGGGTATACGGGAGCTCCAAAGAGCGCTGCTGCCGTGCAAAAGTCGGCGGCGGCTCCAGCGGCCGGGTCCGCGCAAGGATCGTGATGAAATGACCAGCGCTCCAAGACCTTCCGTGCCTCCATCCCCGGCGGAAGACTGGCGCTCGCTATTGAAAACCACGCTTCTGCGTGTGCCCGCACTCCCTGAAGATTTGTTCAAGCGCATGCGCAAAGCAAAGCTTACTTTTGGCGACCGGGTTCACTGCCCTTTCCTGCGCCCATTTTTTCTCTCTCCCGGAGATGAAGAGCGCGTGAGAATCGTCGCGGAAACGATCGCGGACCTGGGCGAACGCGTCGCCACTACGGCGCTCGACCACAAAGATCTTTTCGCGCAACTGCATCTGCGCGAGGAAGAAGAACGTCTCGCGCGGATTCCGACGGGATATGGACGCGCGAGCACGGCCTCTCGGCTGGATGCGTTTTTGCTTCCCGACTCACTGAGATTTGCGGAATACAACGGTGAGTCGCCGGCGGGTGCGGGGTACGCGGAAAGACTCGCGGAGATTTTTCGCGAACTCCCCATGATGGGCAAGTTCGCCCAGATGTATGAAGTTCACAGCTACCCCCTCAGCGCCAGGCTCCTAGATGCTCTGGTCGCGAGCTACATGGACTGGGGAGGGTCGTCCGCCAAACCGCAGGTTGCCATTGTGGACTGGGAAGACGTGCCGACAACGAGCGAGTTCGAAATCCTGCAGGAACGTTTCCAAAGGATGGGCGTCCCGACGTTCATCGCCGACCCGCGCCAGCTCGAGTGGGACGGCAAGTCGCTCGTAGCACAGGACAAGAAGATCGATCTCGTCTACCGCCGCGTGCTCATCAACGACATCGTGGCCAAGCCCGCTGAATGTTCCGCGCTGGTTAAAGCCTACTCCGCGAACGCCGTATGCGTGGCGAATAACTTCCGCTGCAAGATTCCGCACGTGAAGGCCTTTTTCGCCGTGCTGACCGATGAGCAAAACGGCGGGCTCTTCTCCCACAGCGAACGCGAGCTGATTCGGAAGCATATTCCGTGGACGCGCGTGGTCGCTGACGTCAATACCGCGCACTATGGCCAGCACATCGATTTACTCGCCTTTATCCGCAAAGAACGCGAAAACCTGGTGCTGAAGCCCAGCGATGAATACGGCGGCGCTGGCGTGACCCTTGGTTGGGAAACCAATGAAGCCGACTGGGACATGGCGATCGAACGCGCGCTTTCAGCGAAGAACGGCGTGTGGATCGTCCAGGAACGTATTCCCATCCGCCGCGAAGTCTTCCCTTACATCGCGGACGTTGGCAAAGTCGACTACCGCGACATGCTGGTGGATTTCGCCCCCTATCTGTTCCGCGGAAAACTCTGCGGCTTTCTCACTCGCCTGAGCGCCACTGGCCTGGCCAACGTGACTAGCGGCGGCGGACAAGTGCCCGCGTTTCGCGTGTCCCCGCGAAGTTCACCGTCCAATTGATCGGGAAGACGTTTTGCCTGAATCCGCGCACTTAGGGCTCTTGTCCATCGCGGCAGGGTCTCGACCAGCCGAATGGCCAGTTGAAGAAGGAAAACTTAATAATGGACGGCGCTAGAAAATCCGCGCAATTCAAGTAGAATTAATTAAATGGACTTTGGCTCTCCACAACCAGACTTGATGCCCGGCGCACGCAACGCCGTGGAAACGTGCCTCAGTGTGCGTCCCGGCGAAAACGTCGCCCTGATCGCCGACGAGGCCAGCCGCTCCGTCGCCGCAAGTATTGCCGCCGCAGTGGACGACCGGCAGGCGGCTTATACTGGATTGCTTTTTGAGGATTTTGGACCGCGGCCGATGCGAACCGCACCCGCGGATGTTCTGGGCGCTTTGGAAACCGCGGATGTCGGCGTGCTTTGCATGACGCCTCAGCCCGGCGAACTCGGTGCCCGTATGGCGATTGTGAGAGTGGTCGAGCGCCGCCAGATTCGTTACGCGCATATGGTTGGCGTGACGCCGGAGATCATGCGGCAAGGCATGCGCGCGGATTACCGCATGGTGGATCGCTTGAGCGACAAGCTGCGCGATCGCATGCTGCGCGCTGAAACTCTCACAGTAAAGACCGAAGCCGGGACGGAAATCGCTGCGCACTTCGACGACGGCCTCGACTGGGTAAAGACCAGTGGGCTGATCAGCCCGCGCTACTGGTCGAACCTGCCGGCGGGAGAAGTTTTCACTACGCCCGCGACCGTTGACGGCACCTTTGTTTGCGACGCCACTGCCGGTGACCATTTCAACGGAAAATATGGCGACCTGCAGGCCACGCCGCTGACGCTGGAGATCAAGGGCGCGCGCCTCGTCAGCGTCGAGTGCGCCCGCAAGGATTTGGAGCAGGAATTCTGGGGCTATTGCCATACGGACGAAAATAGCGACCGCGTCGGCGAGCTCGCTTTTGGCACCAACCTTGGGCTGTCCGAGATGATCGGGATTCTGCTTCAAGACGAAAAATTTCCGGGAGTGCATCTGGCCTTCGGCGATCCCTATGGCAGCCAGACTCACGCTGACTGGAAATCCAAGACCCACGTCGACGTGCTCACCCGCAACTGCGACGTCTGGATTGATGACGACCAAGTCATCGAAAAGGGCCGCTACCAGCTCGAGCATTTGGGCTTGCGTTAAATCCCTTCCCCCAAGCCGCAATCAAATAGCAGCAATTAGAAAAGATGCGAAATGTACTCGCGCATCTGGTTCTTCCAATACGGCCAGTCGTGGCCGCCCTGCGGACCCCAGTTGTCCAGCGAGTGACGGATTCCTTTGCTGGAAAGAACTTCAGAAAGGCGGTATGTGGGTCCGCTGTTCTCCCATGAGCCCGTGCCGGTGGTAATGTGAATGTCGCAACTTGCAATCTGCTCGTAGAACCAGGGATCGCTCGCGTTGGAAAGGTAATCGACAGGATTGTTGAAATAAAAATTGTCGTCGTACATTCCGTCCATGAAGTTTCGCAGGTCGTAGACGCCGGACATTGCGAAGCAGCGCTTGATCACATCGGGATGCTTGAAGAGGCTGTTCGCGGCATGGTACGCGCCAAAGGAGGCGCCCATGGTGGAGATGGCGATCCCAGGAGACTGGCAATTATTCCAGATGAAGGGCACAACCTCTTCTCGCAAGTAGGAATCGAAAACCGACTGGACGTAGCTGCGATGAAATGGGTGCGCGCCTTTGTTGTAAAAGCTGAGCCCGTTGATGGAATTGACGCTGAAGAATTTGATCTTGCCGCCGTCGATGAAGTCGGAAAGAGCACCGATCATGCTCTGCCCTTCGAGTTCCCACTCGTCGCCCGCGCTGGTGGGAAAGCCCACGACCGGCGAGCCCCAGTGGCCGTGGACAACGACCCCCAGTTCCATGCCGAGCCGCGGAGAGTGCCAGCGGTGATATTCACGTTTCATCGATTGCCTCTTGGTTGTTGCGGGGAGAAGAGAGTATGCCAGCGCGACAGGTCTCGGGCAATTGGTTTGCCCGAGGAGAAATATGTTTTGCGACGTTCTGCGTCTATAATTTGTGATAGGGAGCTCTTGTGAAGAAAAAAATTAAGCGCTTAGCGAAGAAGAAAAGCAGCGCTGCAAATCAGGATAAGGGCTTGCGCGAACAGCTGATCTCTGTCCTCAAGGGTGGCCAAGCGCATGTGCACTTCATGGACGCCATCGAAGGCTTACCTGAAGCCAAACGAGGGGCGTTCGCCGAAGGCTTGCCGCACACAGTCTGGCAGTTGCTGGAGCACACCCGAATTGCGCAGTGGGACATCCTGGAATTCAGCCGCGACGCAAAGCACGTTTCGCCGGGATTTCCCGAGGGCTACTGGCCAAAGACGCCCGCACCGCCGGATGAAGCCGCATGGCAGAGGAGCGTGCAATCCTTTCAGCACGATCTCCAGGAAATGATCAAGCTGGTGAAAAATCAGAAAACGGATTTGTACGCGGCCATTCCGCATGGACAGGACCAGACGATTCTGCGCGAGGCGCTGCTGCTGGCCGATCACAACGCTTATCACCTCGGACAGTTGGTCGATTTGCGGCGGGCGCTGGGTACCTGGCCGGCATCCTAGTCACTCGCGGAGTACCGGTGACGCTGGAAGAACTGGAAGTCGCGTCAGTAAGGTGTTTTGTTTTCCTGCTGTTTCCAGGCTGAAAAAATGGCCAGCGAATCATCTCGCAGAATCTGCGCCATCGGAATGCGCCGCCCGGCAGGAGTGATCTTCAGCTCGTCATAGATGAAGGCATCGTCGAATCCAGCCGCGGCGGCATCGGCAGCGGTTGCCGCAAAGAAAATTCGCGCGGGACGCGCCCAGTAAATGGCGCCGAGGCACATAGGGCAAGGTTCGCACGTGGTGTAGAGATCGCAGCCCGTGAGTTGGAAATCAGCGAGAACGAGGCAAGCCTCGCGAATGGCCACGACCTCTGCATGTGCGGTTGGGTCGTTCGTGGATGTAACGCGGTTCGTGCCCTCGGCGATGATGCGGCCTTCCTTGACAATCACGGCGGCGAACGGACCGCCGCCCGAATGGATGTTCTCCAGCGCCAGCACGATTGCCTTCTTCATGAAGTCTGGGGACATGAATCGTTTTCCGCCGTGTTTCAGATTGTACTGTGGCCGCCAAAATCGCAACGTGGCTTTTTTCGAGTGCGCGGAACATTTAACTCCCCGGCCGCGCACGTCCTACTTCGCCGCCGGACTTGCAAGAAAATGAATTGGCGGTAGGATGGAGCATTGCAATGCGCGGTTTTGCACCTATTCCCGTCCATTGCCAAAGCGAGGGCGCATGATACGTGTCGAGAATATTTCCAACCAGGATCGCGAGTTGGCGGGCAGCCGGCGCGGATTCCTCAAAGGCATGCTCGGCGCGGGAGCGTTTGTTTTGAGCATTCGCCTGATGCCAGAGCAACTGTTTGCCGCGACTGCGAACGCTACTGTCGCGGATGCGTTCGCCAAAGCTCCGCTTCAGCCAAACGTTTATCTCGCCATTGATACGGACGGAACCGCGTACATCATCGCGCACCGCTCGGAGATGGGAAGTGGAAGCCGGACGGCGCTGCCCCGCATCGTGGCGGACGAGCTGGATGCGGACTGGTCGCGCGTGAAGCTCGTGCAGGCCACTGGCGATGAAAAGTATGGCGACCAGGATACCGACGGGTCGCATTCCGTGCGAGGCTTCTTCGACACTTTGCGGGAGTCCGGCGCAACCGCCCGGCTGATGCTGATTCGCGCGGCAGCCGCGCAGTGGGGCGTGCCGGTAGCGGAATGCTCCACGAATTTGCATACGGTGGTACACAAGGCGTCAGGAAAAAAACTGGGCTACGGAGATCTCGCTGCGACAGCGGCAAAATTGGAAGTCCCAAAAAAGGAAGATGTAAAGCTGAAGCCGCGAAGCGAGTGGCGTTACATCGGCAAAGGCACTTCGAGCTACGACCTCAAGGATATGTGCACCGGCAAAGCTGCGTACGGCCAAGACACGCGCATGGAAGGAATGCTGTATGCGAGCGTGGCACGTCCACCGGTTTTCGGCAGCGCTGTAAAATCCGTTGAAGATAAAGCGGCGTTGGGCGTGGCCGGCGTGAAGCAGACGGCGACTATCGAGGCATTCAAGCCACCTATTGGATTCCAGGCGCTCGGCGGCGTGGCGGTGCTGGCGGATAACACTTGGGCGGCAATGCAGGGTAGAAAAAAACTCAAAATCGAATGGGAGAAGAGCCCGCACAGCGTCTGGAATTCGGATACATACAAGAAGGAGTTGCAGGAAACAGCGCGCAAGCCGGGCAAGGTGGTCCGAGAGAACGGCAACGTGGACGAGGCATTCGCGAAAGGCGGGAAAATCATCGAGGCGGAATATTACGCGCCAATGCTGGCGCATGCGCCGATGGAGCCGCCGGCTGCGCTGGCGGTATTCCGTGACGGCAAAGCGGAAGTGTGGGCGCCGACGCAGGGTCCGCAAGGCGCGCGGGACGCTGTCGCTCAAGCACTGGGATTGAAGAAGGAAGATGTAACCGTGCATGTAACGCTTCTCGGCGGCGGATTCGGCCGAAAGTCTTTTCCGGATTTTGCCGTGGAAGCCGCGGTGCTCTCGAAGAAAACGGGCAAACCCGTGAAAGTGGTCTGGAGCCGCGAAGACGACATCCAGTTCGACGTCTACCACTCCGTGGCGGCGATGTACATGAAAGCGGCGCTGGGATCGGATGGAAAACCGACCGCGTGGTTGCAGAGAACAGTCTTTCCGCCGATCGGATCAACCTTTGACCCCAGCGCAACTTATTCCGACCCGGGTGAACTTGGGCTGGGCTTCACGGATGTCCCGTTCGCCGTGGCGAACTTCCGTGCGGAAAACGGACCGGCAGCGAACCATATGCGGATCGGCTGGTTTCGGTCCGTGGCCAACGTTTATCATGCGTTCGGAATTCATTCATTCGCGGATGAATTGGCGCATGCGGCTGGGAGAGATCCCGTGGAGTACCTCCAGCAATTGCTCGGGCCAGACCGCCTCGTGCCGCGGACGGAGCTCCCGAAAGAATTTCCGAACTACGGCGGTAATTACGAGCAATATCCGATCGACACTGCAAGATTTCGACGGGTGCTGACGTTGGCTGCGGAGAAGGCCAGCTGGGGGAAGCAGAAGCCGGGGAACGGCTACGGAATCGGCGTGGCGATGCATCGCAGCTTCCTGACGTACGTGGCGACGGTTGTGCAAGTGCAGGTGGACGACGCCGGCAAGGTGCAAATCAAGCGCGTGGACACGGCCGTGGACGCGGGTACCGTCGTAAACCCGGAGACGGTGAAGCAGCAGTTCGAGGGCGCGGCGGTGATGGGAACGAGCCTGGCGCTCTACGGGGAAATCACCGCGACCAACGGCGTGATCGATCAGTCCAACTTCGATAACTTTCAAATGGCGCGCATCAACAATGCTCCGCGCGAAACGAACGTGTACATTGTAGCGAGCGATGCGCCGCCCGCGGGAATTGGTGAACCCGCGGTGCCGCCGTTTGCGCCTGCATTGTGCAACGCCATTTTTGCCGCGACCGGGAAACGCATTCGCGAGTTGCCGCTTGCAAGGGCGGGTCTTGCCTAGAGTCTTGCTCAGCCGAGCTGTGTCAACGAGCTTTTCGCCTGTCGCAGCTCGGGCAAGATTTCGTATTAAGGGGCCTGCAGGACCTCCACACCGTATGGCGCGAGTTCTACCGATTCTCCCTGCCCATCGCTCAACAGCAACTTCATTCTCTTCCCCAAGTCAATCTTTTGCGTTTCTTGAGCAAAGTTGATCAGCACAAATACGCGTCTACCGGCGCCGCTTCGCACGGACACTTCGACCGAATCAGGGACTGAAATAAACGCCGGCGCGGCCCCGCTTTCCTTCACCATCCACTCCGCGGCCGCCTTCATCAGCTTCTCGTCGAGGATCGCGCCAATGTAAGTAATACTGCCCTTCCCGTAGCCGCGCGTGATGGCCGCCGGTTGGTCGTCCAGCCATCCATTGCTTTTTCCAAACCGCATCAGGATCTGCGTCTCCGGATTGAGGGCGCTCAATTGCTCGGCCCAGATACTTGCCTGACCGCTGCCCCACTTACCGGACACACTGAAGTCCTTTTCCAATGCGTAGAACTGTTCTACGCGGCCACCCAGGGCGTCCGCTAGGTATCCGGGCTGCCGCTGTACCAACAATTCGTTGTGCTCATCCTTTAGCCCGCTGCGCGGTCCCAACACCAAATGCCCTCCGCTGCGAACGTAGTTCAACAAATGTTCGGCGACATCCCTGGGAAGCACGTTGAGACTGGGAGCCACGACCAATTTGTATCCGTCAAGGGGCGAATTCGCGCTGATCACATCTACCGACTGCGTCAGTTTCCTCAAGGCGCGGTAGTAGCTTTTCAGCAGCCCGATGTCGTCGTACTTCTGATTGTGTTTCTGAAATTGAATGGCCCAATGGCTGTCGTAGGAATACAGCAAGGCAACTTCCGAGCGCGGCGCGGTGCCGCGGAAAGCTTCCTGAACCTTTGAAAATTCCTGAGCCAGTTGACTCACTTCCTTGTAAACGGGAACGGGCGTTCCATCGGCTCCCACCAGCGTCCCGTGGTATTGCTCCTGTCCATTCAATGCGCTGCGCCATTGCCAATAGCCGACTTCGTCCGCTCCATGAGCGATGGCTTGCCAAGCCATCGCGCGAACCTCACCTTTATTCAGAAAATTGTTGACTCCCGCCCAGTTCACCGCGCCGGGCTGCGTTTCCATGACCCAGAAATTTTCGTGCTTGAAACCGCGCGTCAAATCGTGTGACAAGCCGTTCCAGTCCGCATCGACATGGCCGTTTCCCACATAATCGTCCCAGGAGGCGAAGGTCAGCGGCTCCGTGATGACGTAGTGGTCGAAGCCGTCGAAGAAGCCCATGAAATTGCCGGTGATAAACTGGCGCGGCTCCGCATATTTTCGAATCGCGGCAATTTGGTTCGCCTGG
>Ga0137390_10005887_pt1 | contig 10386 bp, 7 predicted proteins | sample 15con2h24AmetaG_FD_104937 | JGI IMG/M metagenome (GOLD analysis project Ga0137390, IMG submission 104937) | Vadose zone soil microbial communities from Angelo Coast Range Reserve, California, USA - 15con2h2.4A metaG | ecosystem: Environmental > Terrestrial > Soil > Vadose zone > Saprolite... | reverse complement strand
TACGGAAGAACTCGGGACGGGCCCTGGAATGTTATGAAAAAGCATTTCGATCGGAGCCATCCGATGCGCGTTTGTTGTATGAGCTAGACCAGTTGTGCAAACGCGTTGGATCCCCGCCCGAGCAGCGTCTTTCAAGGTTGGAAGAGCACTGTGATTTGGTTGACAGGCGCGACGACCTAGTGGTCGAACTCGTCACCCTCTGCAATCAAACACATAGAACTGCAAAAGCTCTGAAGATCCTTAGTTCTCGGCGATTCCACCCCTGGGAGGGCGGCGAAGGCCTAGTGTCCGGCCAATACGTAGCAGCACATCTTCTGAAGGGCCGCGAATTGCTTGAGGCCAGGGAATCAAGCGAGGCCCTGGCTCATCTTCAAGCGGCGCGCGTGTATCCCAAAAATCTCGGAGAAGGAAAGCATCTGCTTACTCTCGAAACACACCTCGATTACTTCGCTGGTTTAGCCCTTGATAATTTGGGGCGCGCCGAAGAGGCGCAGCAGCGGTGGAAAAAAGCCAGCGAGGCTCAGACGGGATTCAGGGACATGGCTTACTACAGAGCTCTTGCGCTCAGGAGGCTTGGCCGGGAACCCGAAGCCGTCTCGCTGCTCGAGCAACTTCTGGACTTCGCGTCGCGTCAACTCGACGCGGAAGTCAGAATCGATTATTTTGCAACCTCCCTGCCAAACTTTTTGCTCTTCGATGATGACCTGCAGAAGCGGAACCGAGCCGAGTGTTTGTTCCTGAGCGGGCTTGCGAAGCTAGGGCTGCGGCGAATCGAAGAATCGGCAGCTGACTTCCGCGAAGCATTGACCCTGGACCCGAATCACATGTGGGCTCAGGCGGAGTTGGAGCGCATAGAACCTGTTCAGGCGACGAGGTTGAAGCCATGAGTGGCCCCAGGCACCGCCGAACCGCTGGACAGGGGGTCGTCGCGGCAGGCGACGCTGAGACCCTCAAGATTCCAGCCGACCAAAACATCTTTCTCTGGGCAATCTCCTTTGTCGCGGCATTAGGCGGATTGCTTTTTGGCTATGACTGGGTCGTGATTGGCGGGGCCAAGCCGTTTTACGAAAAATTCTTCCATTTAACGGATGCTTCGCAACAAGGATGGGCGATGAGTTGTGCGCTGATCGGTTGCCTGCTGGGAGCGGTGATCTCCGGTAGTCTCAGCGACCGTTATGGCCGGAAACGTCTGCTAATCCTGGCGGCGCTACTCTTCGGAGTCTCCTCCGCTGGCACCGCGCTGGCCAATGTGTTTCACAGTTTTGTGATGTGGCGAATCGTTGGGGGAATGGCCATCGGTCTTGCTTCCAATCTTTCTCCCATGTACATCGCGGAAATTTCCCCTGCCGCGGTGCGCGGCAAGTTAGTCTCGCTAAATCAGCTCACTATCGTTATTGGAATTCTGCTGGCCCAGTTCGTGAATTGGCTTATCGCCCAGCCTCTGCCTGCTGGTGCTTCCGCGATGGAGATTCTGAACTCATGGAATGGCCAGATTGGATGGCGCTGGATGTTTGGCGTCACCGCGATACCGTCTCTGCTATTTTTTCTCGGAATGCTGGTAGTGCCGGAGAGCCCGCGCTGGCTTGCCCGGAATGGTCGGCACGAGAAAGCAGGCCGCATCCTGGCGCGCCTTAACGGCGAGGAACACGCCAAACAAGCGCTGGCGGAGATTCGGTCGAGTCTAGCCATTGGCGAAAAGGTCAGCTTGTTCGCCTTGCTGGATCCCAGACTCGTCGGTGTTCTCTTTCTCGGCGTTTCGTTGGCAGTGTTTCAGCAATGGTGCGGTATCAACGTGATCTTCAGCTATGCGGAGGAGGTGTTTTCCGCGGCGGGCTATCATGTCTCTGACATCCTGCTCAATATCGTAATCACCGGTGCCGTCAATCTGGCCTTCACCCTCGTAGCCATCGCCTTGGTGGACAAAGTGGGGCGCCGCAAATTAATGCTTTTCGGCTCGGTGGCTTTGGCGCTGATCTACTGTTTGCTGGGATTTGGTTTTTATAGACACAGCCAGGGAATCCACATGCTGCTGCTGGTTGTTGTGGCCATCGCCTGTTATGCCATGTCGCTCGCCCCGGTCACCTGGGTAGTCATTTCAGAAATTTTCCCCAACCACATTCGTGGCGCAGCGATGTCCGTAGCGGTCACCTCACTATGGATTGCCAGCTTTATCCTTACCTACACGTTTCCATTACTGAACCGGGGTCTCGGGCCTGCGGGAACTTTCTGGATCTATGCCGGCATTTGCCTGGCTGGCTTTCTGGTTATTCGCTGGCGTCTTCCGGAGACAAAGGGCCAGACGCTCGAGGAGATCGAGGAGGCCTTGGCAAGCTGAATGGCATTCCCGCGAAACGATATGCAAATACCCGCTACCCTGCTGCCAGCTTTTGCCGAGTCTTTCGGCGGGTGTCCGCGCCTTTTTCGTGCACCAGGTCGCGTGAATCTCATCGGGGAACACACCGACTACACCGGCGGCCTGGTCATGCCGGCCGCGATTCATTTTTCGACTTGGGTGGCCGCTGGTCGCCGCGAGGATCGCACCATACGCGCGGTTTCTGAGGGTTTTCCCGGGGCGCTCGAATTCTCGCTAGATCTGGCACCAAAGCGCCAGGGCAACTGGACCGATTATGTTGCCGGTGTGGCCGCAACGCTCGAAGCCGCCGGACACAGGTTGCGGGGGGCCAATCTCCTTATTCATGGCGAAGTTCCTGTGGGTTCGGGCCTTAGTTCCTCGGCGGCTATTGAAGTGGCCACGGCTCTGGCTCTCCTTAATAATTCAGACCTTTTCCTCGAGCCCATGCAGTTGGCGCTCATTTGCCAGAGCGCCGAGAATGAGTTTGTGGGCATGCGTTGCGGCATCATGGACCAATTTATTTCCTGTTTTGGTCGCGAAAATCATGCCTTGATGCTGGATTGCCGCTCGCTCACGTATCGAGCGTTGCGGTTGCAATCGGAGGTCAGCTTGGTCATTTGCAACACCATGGTGAGACACGAACTCGCCAGCACCGAATATAATCGCCGCCGCGAAGATTGCGAGGCGGCCGCGCTCATCATCGGTCCCCTTCGCGATCTCACCATGGACACTTTCGAACGACTGGCCTCGAACCTGCCGGAGCCAGTACGGAAACGCTGCCGGCATGTAGTCAGCGAGAATGCCCGGGTACTTCAAGCAGCGGCCAGTCTGGAACAAGGCGACATCAAAGCGTTTGGCCGATATATGGGTGAATCCCACCGGAGCTTGCGTGATGACTACGAAGTGAGTTGTCGCGAGCTCGATATCATGGCCGAGCTGGCCGGCAAGTTACCGGGAGTTTATGGATCCCGTATGACCGGGGGCGGGTTTGGCGGATGCACGATCAGCCTGGTCGAATCCAGCCACGTGGAAGACTTCGTAAACCAAGTGACTTCGGGATATGCGAGGCAAACCGGTTTGACGCCGGACGTATACGTCTGCCGGGCAGAGGAAGGGGCGAAAGAAGTGCCTCTATCTGAACCCGCCGTCACTTGAAAATGCTTGCTGACCAGCACTCAGCATATCGATGGACTGCCTTAGTGAATCATCCGCCGGAATTGTGGATTTGGAGATGTGGCATAGATGACCAACATCAAGCTGGACTCCCACGAAGGCTTTGTCCGCATCACCCTGGACAATGGTGTAATTTGCCTAGCCCTGCTCCCCCAATTAGGCGGGAAAATAATCTCATTGGTCCGCGTGGATAGTGGCCGCGAATACCTGGTTTCCCTCCATGATAGGCAGAGCAGTTTTCGCGCACCTTCCTACGGCGGAATATTTGTGGACTACAACAACGTAGGTTTTGACGAATGCATTCCTACCATTGCAGCGTGCCAGTATCCAACAGGTAGCTACCATGGCAGGCAATTGCCCGACCACGGTGATGTTTGGTCTTTGCCGTGGCAATACCTTGTGGCTGGCGAAGAGTTGTGGCTGTCCGTCGAAGGGCGCAGCCTCCCGTACGCGCTGCTGAAGCGCCTCCGCATGGAAGGCTGTCAGTTGGTGATTGACTATGAACTCCAGAACAAAGGCGATTGTGCTTTTCACTACCTGTGGTCTGCACATCCGCTCTTGAATACTGAGCCTGGGGCTCACATCCTGCTGCCGCCGGAAGTACGGGAGTTGCTGATCGACTCGTCTCATGGGAATCGACTCGGACGCAAGGGCGACAGTTGCGCGTGGCCCATAGCCACTCCGCGAGACGGAGAGCCCGATGACTTAAGCGTGATGAAGGGTCGAGGCAGTCAGAGCGATAAGCTTTATACCATGCGCCTGCGGGAAGGGTACTGCGGTCTCTACTATCCAAGCACACAAGAATCGATCTTCTTTCGCTTCGATCCCGAGCGTGTGCCTTACGTGGGAATGTGGATCTGTCACGGTGGCGGTGCGGCTGACGATCCGAAGCAGCCTTACACTGTGGCGCTGGAACCCTGCATGGGAAGGCCTGACGCCCTTGCGGAAGCGATGGCACGTAAAGAGAGCGACATTCTACAACCCCACGAACGGAAACAATGGACTCTTCGCGTGGAACTGCGCGAAGGGGTTCCAATGGCTTCGCGGCTAGATATGAAGAGGAGATCACACGATGAAATTTGCATTTAAGCTCGCAGGATGGAGCTGGAGTCTGATCCTGGTTGTACTGTCCTGCTTGACTCCGGCGGTGGCACAGTCGCCGATCCGCTTCGTTAAGGCCAGCAAGATTTTTATTCTGGATGCAGGCACGGTCACTTACGTCTTTGGCATCAATGAGCAGGGCATGCTGCAGCACATCTATTGGGGCGGGCATGTGGGTCGTGAAGAAGATTTCGCAATCCCCAGAATAACGGATTGGTCGGGATTTGACCTGAGCGCCACCACTACACCTCAGGAATATCCAGGGTGGGGTGCCGGGCTCTATGTGGAGCCCAGCCTCAAAGTAACCTTCCCTGACGGCAATCGGGATATTGTTCTGCATTACGTTGCGCATCAGATAGCGGGGAACACGCTAACCGTCACCCTCAAAGATATCGAGCGTCCCTTGCTGGTCCATCTACATTACACCGTGTACCCGCAGACGGGTATGCTGCGCCGGGAAGTCACGATTGAGAATCGTACGGATAAAGCGGTGATGCTCGAGAGTGCGCAGTCGGCGGCGTGGTATCTGCCGCAGGGGGATGGCTATCGGCTGCGCTACCTGACGGGGCGCTGGGCGGGTGAGTGGCAACTCACGGAGGAGCCGGTGCACGCGGGCATGAAGATACTGGAAAGCCGGCGCGGCATCACCAGCGTACAAGCCAATCCTTGGTTTGCGCTGGATAGAGATGGCAACAGCGACAGCGAGCATGGTTCGGTGTGGTTTGGCGCGCTGGGGTGGAGCGGTAGCTGGCGAATCAGCGTGGAGCAAACAGCGCAACAGCAAGTGAGCGTTACAGGGGGATTTAATCCGTTCGATTTTGGGTATCGTCTGGCAGCGGGCGAATCGCTAACAACTCCGTCGTTCTACGCGGGCTACACCAATGGCGGCATCGGTGAGGCATCGCGTATTCTGCACGCGTTCGAGCGCACCGAGATTCTTCCCAGTGGTTCCGGGTTGCGAACTCGCCCAGTACTCTACAACTCCTGGTATGCCACAGGATTAGAAGTCGATGAAGCCGGGCAAAAGGCACTGGCCGAAAAAGCAGCAAGCGTGGGTGTGGAACGCTTCGTCATGGATGACGGTTGGTTCCGTCCACGAAATAACGATCACACAGGGCTGGGCGACTGGAACGTGAATCCGCAGAAGTTCCCGAACGGTCTCGGCCCGCTGATTCGTCATGTAAAAGATCTGGGGATGGACTTTGGGTTGTGGGTTGAGCCGGAGACGGTGAATCCGGACAGCAACCTTTACCATCAGCATCCGGATTGGGCGATCCATTTCGAGGGTCGCTCGCGCACCGAGGTCGGAAACCGACTGGTTCTTAACCTCGCCAGGGAAGACGTTCGAGAATACATCTTTCACTGGCTAGACCAGTTGGTTACCGCGAACGACATCTCCCTCTTGAAATGGGATTACAACCGCAACTTCAGCGAACCTGGCTGGCCGGAAGTTCCTCCCGAGCAACAGAAGAACCTCTGGGTGCGCTATACGCAAAATCTTTACGACATTCTCGATCGGCTGCGGCAGAAGCATCCCCGGCTGGAGATTGAATCTTGTGCCGGTGGCGGCGGGCGCATCGACCTGGGAATTCTGAGGCGTGCGGAGCAGGTTTGGCCATCGGATAACACCGAAGCGTTGGACCGGCTGACCCTTCAGCAAGGCTTCACGTATGCGTACACGCCGCACACCATGATGTCGTGGGTAAACGACGTGCCCGATTTCAACGGTCGCCGCGTGCCGCTGCAATTCCGTTTCCTGATGGCGATGCAAGGGTCTTTGGGCATCGGCGCAGACTTGAACCGCTGGCAACCAGAAGACCTGGCGGTGGCGAAACGCATGATCGGCTACTACAAATCGATTCGCGACACGGTGCAGAATGGCTTGCTCTACCGCCTGACGTTGCGGGGTGCTGGAAACTTTAGCGCCAGCGAATACGTTTCCGAGAATAAATCGCAAGCAGTGCTATTTGCATTTTTGCACTCGCAACAGTTCGGGCGCGGCCTTCCGGCGGTGCTGCTCAAAGGCCTGGATGGGACCGCCACCTACGCCCTATCGCCCCTAGATGCGAAGCCCAAGGGGAAGAGTTCCGTACTTCCCGCGAAGCTCAGCGGCGCGTACCTGATGGAGCATGGTCTTCCGCTACTCCTAGAAGGCGACTACGATAGCACTGCGATCAAGTTTGATCGCATTTCACCGTAACCGAATCAAGCAGGAGCGGTCATTCAGCTTACTAAGTGCCAGCTCCCGCCAATCGAAAATATTGCTCGCCCTAGGATCCGTGCAGGCGGCTTGTTCATATTGCGCAGCTCTAAGGACTTTGCGGAACTGGCCGCGCTTGCCTGCGAAGGACTCCTGCTCTGCGCTGCAATTTTATCGAAATAACGCCTGTGCCTCGCCAAAACTCCATCCGCGCCGAAAATCGCAAGATTCCCTGTCGCGACAACTTGAAGAGAAAACCTGGATGGGACCTCCGAGCGCGAAGACTCTCTCCCGGGGCGAACACCCGCGCGGGGTACCTGTATATGTTATGTAAGGATGGAGGAACCCGTGCATTTTCGCGACGCTACGTCGTTTCGGATTAGGCAGCCGGATCGTACCGGTGGTGCAGCCCTCCCAATCGCACATGAGAAAGGACGTCACCTGAGGATATGGTGCGAGTTCTGCCGTCTGGCGTTCCCTTCCCGAGCCCGCGATGCGTGCGGTCCTCGTGGTAGTAGCGAATATACTCAGAGAGCCGACGTTTCAGGTGGCGTTCGTCAACTGCAATGATGTGCTCTCCTGGATCACATCATTGTCTTCAATAAGGCTGGGTTGCGCCGAATACTCAAGGATTATTTCGATTACTACGAACGTTGCCGTACACAACTGTCGGTCGAAAAAGATTCACCTCTCAGCCGACCAGTCGAGCCTCCGTTGCTCGGTCACGTGATCCAAATTCCGCAAGTCGGCGGCCTGCACCACCTTCACAAACGCAAAGCTGCCTGATCGCAAAACACTTCTAAACGCTCGCGTGAGAACGCGGAGCGAGCAGTGTGCTCGTTCGCCATGCGAAGTTTAGTACTTTGTGGAAGGACGCTCGCCCTCTGGAGATTTGATCCCGGACATCAGGCGGCTGAGTACAGCTTATTTCCATGATGGTCGGCCAACCGAGTTTTTGGTATGGACAAGCGGCTGATCGTGGAACCAATGGCGATCGGCGAATTCGCTAACTTCTGGCTCTAATACTTCGTGCGCACGTACGCGCCATATCGCCCGTAACATGAAGAGCCTCGACGATTCTTGTGAGGATTGAGAGAGCCATCCATTTTTTCCTTGTTGAATGTCCTTCCGCAAACCGTGCATCGATACACGTAGGTCGGCCCCTGATGTCTCGTTTTCGCTGCACGGGGCATCCTTGGCATGCGCGGCATCGCGGTTGAAGGCGCAAAGGTAAGCGGCCCCGTCGAAGTCAGTTCAACCGCGTAACGCGGAGTGAAAACTTGCGAAGTTACGGTCGCTCCCTGCATTCGGTCCACACGGTAGGACCTGTACTCCCCTGAATCACCGCGTATGGCACCGAGTACGTAGTTCCCCTCGGCAGTCTGCCGCAGCGAATACGGCTCTATGCGGCGAACACTGTCCTCGTAGGCAAGATCGACACAGAGATGGTTCGCCGCTGCGAAGCGAATGATCTCAAGATTTGAACGAGACCGAAGTGGGATGTTCATCGGCAATGCGCGTGTACGCACAGGCACTTCGCCGATGCCGCGCTGGATAAGTGCGCGCTGCGGGATCGGTGCGCTGCTCGTTATCCAGTTAAAGATTTCTGGCAGCGCGTCCCAGAAGTCATTTAACGGCGGAAGAGCGGGAAGCTGGTGCGACAACATGTCCGACCACATGGCTTCAAGAGCGGGGCGATGCGGTACGAGCGTCTGGAGTGTGGGTACCGGGATCGCCTTGTAAGCGCATTTCTGCCGAAGGACGTCAAGCAGCACTGCGGCGGTCGGCCGGCTGTCCGTATGGCGATAAAGGTTCACTACGTCGTAGAGGTCGCGTGGCCGCGTCCGTTCTCCGAGCGCCCGCAGTTTTTCGCCGAACGCTTCTTCGTATGCGTAGCAATTTGCCCATATGCCTCCCTCCGGACGATCAGTGTACGGATGAAAGACCTCGTGCCGGACAGACGGAAGCACCAGTCCTTCATCCGCTGTCAGGTCGAGCTTGATTTTGGGCCAGCCGCCTGAAGTTGGCGACACCGGTCCGCGATACGCAATTTTGCCCTGGCAGTTGGGGCGTCCGCGGGAATTGTCGTAGATATCGAATTCGAGCTGGTCGGCGGGAATGTTGAGACCGGACTGTTCTGTCACCCAGGCGATGACTTCCTCAAACACCGTCCGTAAGAATTCCTCGTCGAGGTGTTCTTCATTACGCAGGGTAAAATCCAGATCTTCAGAAAACCGATAGGTCTCGAAATAGCACTTCTTGAGACACGTACCGCCCTTGAATACCCAGCTTTCCTCAAGTTCCTCATGTGCATTAATACCGGCGAGTATCCAGCCGAGGACATAATCCTTCTCGACAACGTTGGGCAACAGCGAAAACGACGACGCAGCTTCGAGGATTTCGCGCCTATCGATCATGAGGCCGTTTGTTTCCTAGCTGACGGCAGCCAGAGACGCCAGGCCGTGACGAGTTTTTTCGGAGGAAGCGCGGGATCGAGCCGGGCATAACCCTGTGTCAACCGGGAGCGGCACTCGGCAGCGAGCTTGTTATCGCGCAGCCGGGTTTCTGCGAGATATCCGAGGCGCTTGAAGATGACGCCGTTATTGAACTCCTCTGCGTACCGGATCAACAATTCTCGATCAGCGGTCTTAGTTTCGAGATACGCGCTAAGGGTATCAGTTACGTGGTCGATGCCCCCGCCCACCTCGGGTGCGGCAATCATATCGACCAGCGTGCGCGCGGGGTCCGATATATGTACTTTGACAGAACCGCGCCAAAGCGTTTTCAGTCCGAAGAGACGTTTTGGCTTCACGTTGTGCAAGACGAAAGCGGTACCTTGGGCGATCACGCGCTTTTCTGTGAGACGCCGCGTAGTGAAGACGAGGGTTTCATTGAAGAGCTGCTCGGTAAGTTCCCAATGATGGGCGGCCGTCCAGCCGCCGATGTAGCATTGATTGAAGAGCGTTGGTACGAGAACCCAGGGATCTCCGATCAACTGTTCGCTGCCGGCTAGGTCCAAGGGGACGGGAACGTAAAGCCCGTGTCCTATCCGCCGGAGCCAGCCCTGCTGTTTCCACCGTGACAGGAGCTTGGCCGCTGCACGCCGATCGAGACCGAGTGTCTGAGACACAATATCGACCGACACGACCTCCTTTGCGGCGCGGAGTACTGCAGCGAGCCGCGCGCGGTGTGCTGGCAACGAGTTTTTCACGGGCTCCATGGCTATATAATAATACCAGAAGTTCGCAGTTTCTAGGAACTGTAGGTAGTTACATATAGCTACAGTTGCCCTCGAAGCTGTGATTACCGAAAACTCGGTCCATGCGTGACCGGCTTCTTTGAAGGGCGTTGCGGTTTCCCTTCGGCGGCTACAGTGGCGATGGTGTCGGCGATCGTGCCAGGAGTTGGGGTTCCTGACTTCCGAAGACGCGGATGGTGGAACAGTGGAACGTTCGCTTTTCGGTTTCAAAGCGCGCTTTTTAGGCAGCGACTAAGCGGCGCGTCGCTGGTATCGGTGGTGTAATCCTCCGACCTGAGGAATCGCTACCACGCGCCCGTG
>Ga0137390_10005886_pt1 | contig 10387 bp, 6 predicted proteins | sample 15con2h24AmetaG_FD_104937 | JGI IMG/M metagenome (GOLD analysis project Ga0137390, IMG submission 104937) | Vadose zone soil microbial communities from Angelo Coast Range Reserve, California, USA - 15con2h2.4A metaG | ecosystem: Environmental > Terrestrial > Soil > Vadose zone > Saprolite... | reverse complement strand
GTATCGCGCGGGCGGAACGGTGCGTGCGGGATGTTGGCTCGGACACGGGTTTTCCTCCTCTAGGGTTTACGGGTCGGGCGGGACGTAGAAGAATAGCGGACGGCGTTCGTTTGTCAATCTCCTGCGGCGGATACGCCGATTCGATGCGATAATTGCCGGCCGATCCTCCTTTCGATCCCCCGACCATGACTGCTCCGAAGCGACTCTCTGGCGTCCTCGCCCCGGTGGTGACGCCCTTCAAGCGCGACCTCTCCCCATATCGTGAGCGCTACGTGCGCCACTGCAAATGGCTGCTCGCGAACGGCTGCCGCGGGCTCGCCGTGTTCGGTACCAACAGCGAGGCGAACTCGCTCTCCGTGGAAGAACGCATGGTGCTGCTGGAGACGCTGATTCAGGAAGGCGTGCCTGCCGACGCGCTTATGCCGGGCACGGGCTGCTGCGCGCTCACGGACTCGGTGCGGCTCACCGCGCACGCGACGGCGCTCGGCTGTGCCGGCGTGCTCATGCTTCCGCCCTTCTACTACAAGGGCGTGTCCGACGAAGGCCTGTACCGGAATTTCGCCGAGGTGATCGAGCGCGTCGGCGACGCGCGCTTGCAGCTCTATCTGTATCACATTCCGCCGGTCTCGCAGGTGCCGATCACGCTCGGCTTGATAGAGCGGCTGCTGAAGAATTTCCCGGGCACAGTGGCCGGAGTGAAGGACTCCTCCGGCGATTGGAACAACACCAAGGCGATGCTGGACGCCTTCGCAAAATCGGGCTTCGACGTATTTGCCGGCAGCGAGGTATTCCTGCTCGACAACATGAAGAACGGCGGCAAGGGTTGCATCACCGCGACCGGCAACATCAATCCGGGTGCGATCAACAAAGTCTTCGAGAACTGGCGCGGCCCGAGCGCGGACGCGCTTCAGAAGGACATCACCGCCACGCGCAACGTGATGCAGAAATACCCGATGATGGCGGCGCTGAAAGCGGTCATCGCGCATTTCGGGCGCGACCCGGATTGGGCGACGGTCAGGCCTCCGCTGGTCGAGCTCACCCCGGCGCAGAACAAGTCGCTGATGGCAGAGCTTGAGGCGCGCGGGTTCGACATGCCGGGGCTTGCGGTCGCTAGTGCGACGGCGACTGCGTAGGACACGGATTAAGAGTTGTTGTTTTAGGGCCTGCCCTCACTCGCCGAAACGCGCCATTTCGCTACGTTTCGCTGTTCGGGTTCGAGCGTCGATCAGCTCCCTGCCAGGGCAAGTGGGCATTGGCTCGAGATTGTCGCCTTGGGCCAAATGGCCGGAAACGACCGAGGCTGTGTGAAAACTCGGATTCGTCGATAGTACGTGAAAACCCGACCGCACAGAACGGCCCGCAATCGACGATCGGCACTTCGGGAGACATTTTGCAGCTCCCAAAAACCCGCGCGGTTGGAGTTTTCACACAGCCTGGACCCGAAGCGGACTTTACCGAATTTACCGTGGCGGGCAGGTCACTCTAATTCTTGGGCCAACTCTTTTTCAGTGAGATTGCGATTGGCCATCCTAAGGGCTAGTGCTTGCCACAATCCTATCTCTGCATCCCACAGCCAGACGATGCCGTTTTGATCCCCTGTTGCTAGCACTTTGCCGTCAGGACTGTACGCCGAGCCGAACCAATGCTCTCCATTATCTCTAAGTATCCGCTCCAGAGTGGTGCCAGTTGCCGTACCCCTCTGCCGAATACCGAGGATCGACGCCAGAATCATAGGACGGACGACCAAGCGGGACGCTCTCCCAATACTCTGTTCTCTGCTGGGCAGGCTCAACGGTTGCCGAGTTGCCACATCCCATTGCTGGATCGTGCCGTCTGAATATACCGCTGTTAGTTTTTTTCCATCGGGACTAAAGAACACGTTAGTCACTCCTCCGTGCTCCAATTTGGAACCCCCCTCGAGTTGAACCACCTTACCATCAGGACTAAAGACCTCCTCGGGTTCCTCTTTGCTAATTATTTCCTTACCGTTTTCCTCCCGACTGTTGTTTCCTCGAAAGGATTGGCCTAGGGGCTGGCCGGTCGTCATATCCCAGAGTTGGATGGTGCCGAGCAGATCTACTGACGCAAGTACTTTGCCATCAATACTGAATGCAATTTTACTGATCGCCGCTCCGCACTCCGACTCACCGTGGTCTGTGGAAAACTTACCCAAAGACCGGCGTGTCGATACCTCCCACAGCCGAACGACGCAGTCCAAACCGCCTGATGCCAGCACCTGACCATCAGGACTGAATTCCACGACGGAAACCGTCGCGCCGCCGTGTGCGAGGGGCTGACCCAAAGACTGGCCTGTTGCTACATCCCACATCCGAATGCTCCGATCATCACCGCTAGCTCCTGTAGACGCCAGAGTTTTACCATCCGGACCGAAGACCGCGCTGGACACCGTCCCAGTGTGGCCTATGAGAGGCGGACCTAGAGGCTGGCCAGTTGCCACATTCCACAGGCGAATGGTCTTGTCCCAACTGGTGGACGCTAGAGCTTTTCCGTCACGACTGAACGCCACACTGAAAACGGCGTCACTGTGGCCTTTGAGCGGTTGGCCCAAGAACTGGCGGTGGCCCACGTCCCACAGCCGGATGATCTTGTCGAAACGAGCCGACGATGCTAAGGTTTTGCCATCGGGACTAAAGGCTACGCTGAAAACTTCTCCTTTGTGTCCCGTAAGGGGTTGGCCCTGAGGCTTGCGGCTCGCAACATCCCAAAGCCGAATGGTTTGATCCCCGCTACCTGACGCCAGGGTTTTGCCATCAGGACTGAAAGCGACGCTGTACACAGACCCGCCGTGGCCTATAAGGGGTTGGCCCAGCGGCTGGAGGGTCGCCACATCCCACAGCCGAATAGTCTTATCCCTACTGCCTGACGCTAGGGTTTTCCCATCAGGGCTGAAGGCTATGCTGTACACATTTACACTGTGGGCTATAACGGGTTGACCCAGGGGCTGGCGGGTCGCCACATCCCATAGTTGGATGGTCCTGTCACTATTCCCTGACGCTAGAGTTTTCCCATCAGGACTGAAGGCCACGCACAACATTGGGTTAACCTGATCTATGAGGGGCTGCCCCACAGGCTGGCGGGTCGCCACATCCCATAGTTGGATGGGGCCGTCCGCATCAACCGACACCAGGGATTTGCCATCAGGGCTGAAGGCCACGCTGTGCACCCACTCACTGTAGCCTGTGAAGGGCTGGCCCAAAGGCTGGCGGGTGGCCACGTCCCACAGGCGAATCGTTCCACTAGATGACGATACCAGGGTCTTACCGTCAGGACTGAAGGCTACGCTGAACACCTCATGTTCGTGGCCCGTGAGGGGCTGGCCCAGAGGCTGACGAGTTGCCACGTCCCACAGCCGAATGGTGTGGTCCCCACTGGCTGACGCCAAGGTTTTACCATCAGGACTGAAGGCCACCATCCACACTGAGTTGACGTGCCCATGTAAGAAACTAGCAAGATGGGGGTAGTGCAATAACGCGGTCAGCAATATGTTTTGAGCTGCATCTGTACGATAACGACGGCTTGCCTCCGCGCTCAACAATAAGGCCAAGTCGGGTTTGTCATCTAAAAAGCTGCGCGCTTGAATAGCTAAAACTTGTGACTGCGCAATCCGACGCTGTTCGTCCGCAATCAAATACAACCTCAAGTAGACGACTGCGGGGATCCCAAGAATGATGACATATGCGGCCAGCTTTATTGGTTCAGCATTATTAAGCGACCATGTCAGAAATCCTTGAATCGCGTTGGGTATTGCACGCTCATCTATTTCCTCAGAGGGATCATCGCGTGTGAGAAGCGGAACCCACTTGTCTCGCATGAAGTCATCATAGAACGTGCTTCCCTGGACAAAGTAACCGCTATGACCAAAATCGAAATATCGATTTATGAAATGGTCACTGGTCATCCCTGTAAATCCGATACGACCTGCCATTCCACTAAAAAGGACGAAGAGTTGATCAAAAACCAATACCCAGTCTCGAATACCGCAATCGTTTACCAACCGAGTAACTGATGTGCCCACAAGCTCACGCCAGGGAAATGCAGGTTTTAGAACGCTTCCCGCAAAAATGATTGTGTGAATGTTGGGCCGCCTCTCTGGAGCGATGCTGTGGAGACCCCAAGCGACAAGGTGGGTGCCGAAGCTATGGGCAACGATATCGATGCGATCCCAATGGGCAGCCTTTGTTTCCTCAAGTAGGGCATGTCGGAAACGTCTAGTTACCAGCCACCGGAGAACGGGAATTATGAATTCGATTACGGAAAAATAACCGTAGCGATAGTTATAGACTGTGACGTTGGGTTCAGCCAATCGTAAAAGCTTTGCCAAGCGTTCTTGCCATTGGCCAAAAGTACGTATCCCGTGGACAGTTATGACAAGATGCCGTTGGGGATTCACTCGTTAGCCTTGAGGATCTGGTGCAAGAACATTACGCTTCTGCGACCGATTACGCTAGAAAGGTACGAACAACTGCTCCTTGCCAGTTCGCGACATGGCGCTTACCGACCGAGGCTGTGTGAAAACTCCAACCGCTCGAGTTTTTGGGAGTTGCAAAATGTCTCCCGAAGTGCCGATCGTCGATTGTGGGCCGTTCTGTGCGGTCGGGTTTTTGCGTACTATCGACAAATCCGAGTTTTCACACAGCCTGGACCCGAAGCGGACGATCAACACAAACCCAAACAATGCAGCCTACGTCCTTGTTTGAGGATTCCATCTAAGGTGTGCTCTGGCATAGTATCCATGTAATCCATGTAACTATGCTAACCCAATCACTGCATATGACGAAAAACCCGTGACAGGGTGGATGCGATGAATAACCTGACCCGTGCGATGGAGCCTGCGCTCTTGCCTCGCGAGCATATCGAGAACAAGACGCGCGGCGAAATCGAAGCCTACATAGGTGGGCGAGGTAAGACCCGGGTACATCAAGGGGCGCGAAACCTTTCGTTGAACGTTTCGCATGACTACGGTAATCGCTTTCTTGTCGAGCTAATCCAAAACGCTCACGACGCTCATCCAGGAGATCGGGATGATGGCGAAATTGCCATCGTTCTTGCGCCACAGGAGAGTACTCACGGCTGCTTGTATGTAGCGAACCGTGGTAATGGATTTCGGAGCGACGACTTCGAGTCCATTACCAATATTGCTCTGAGTAGCAAGCCGGTCAATGAAAGCATTGGAAACAAGGGGCTTGGTTTCCGGAGTGTGCTGCAGATTTGCAACTGGCCGGAAATCTACTCGGTCTGGCCAGGGGGCAGAGACCGAACCTTCGACGGATATTGCTTTCGTTTTGCGAAGGAGGCCGACCTCGGCGTAATTCTTTCCGATATGGGGCATGCGTCACTTGGCGCGGAGATATGGGAGAACATGCCTTGCTGGTTCCTTCCGGTGGTCGCAGAGGAGCGGCCCGGCTTGATCTCGCGTTTTGCGAGAGACGGTTTTGCTTCTGTCGTGCGCATGCCACTGGAGTCGGTCGAGGCGCGAACGGCCGTAATCGAGCAGATTGACTGGCTGCTTGAGCTTGAAACACCACTGCACCTGTTCCTGAACCGGATTACTCGCATCAGTATCGAACGCGAACCGGATAAGGTGGAACTCCTACAACGTAAGTCCATTGCGACGTGGAACCGCTCGGGCGTTGACATCCGGCGTTTGGAATCGGCAAGGATGAATTTCTAGTCGCCGCCACGAACCTCAAGCCATTGGAATTCCGCCTTGCTCTGGATGAAAGCCTTGCAAAGAAGCAGGTTCCTGCCAGTTGGAAAGATTGGCAAGGCCCAGCACGCGTGAGCGTGGCAATCCGCTTAAATCGCTCTGTAGAGAAGGGCCTTCTGTACTGCTTTCTGCCTTTAGGCGAGGAGGGAAAGGCGCCATTCACTGGGTACATCAATGCCAACTTCTATACGAAGATGGATCGCCGGAGTGTAGATGGAGAAATCAGTCTTAATCGCTTCTTTGTTTCATCCGCGGCGCATCTTTGTAGGCATGCTATTAACTTTTTGATCGAGCAAGACTGGCCTGAGTCGCCGGCTGGAGTGGTCGATCTGCTGTGCTGGAGCGGGCCTCATGTCAGCGATATAAGGCGAGCTTTTGACAGCGATGAGCGGAACATCGTTGAGAAGCTTGTACTACCCACATGGGACGCAGGCACAGCGGTGAAGTGGAAGGCCGTCAAAGATACATTCATTTGGGACGTGTCGCCTAATTCATGCTTGTCGGTTGAAGCTATTGCAGAAGCCGCAGGAGCGGCAATTCTTTCTGCCGAGTCTGTCTGTCAAGCAGAGAGAAGCGGTCAGAACCTTCTTTCTCCTTGTGAATGAGTCTTTCGATCCGGCCACAGAGACGATAGCCGACTGGGTAGAGTCTGTCGCCCGCCGTATGCATGAAATTGGGGCGCGGCCTGAAGCTTGGGCTGTGCTCTACGACGAAGTCGCTGTGCACTTGCGCTCTGAGCCGTCGGCGCTCTTTGGGAAGCGGTTCTTGTTGAGCGCGACGGGCGCATTGATTGCGGCTCAGCCAACCGCTGAAGGCGGAGGGCGCCGCCGGGCTCCTCATATCTATTTCCCACCGGGTGGGACGCAGGATTCCGAAGAAGACTCGGATAGTAGTGATCGCGCTTCTCTACCGCTTGAAAAATTGCCTGCATCCCTCAAACGTGGCTTCGCATTCTTGAGCAGGGAAGTGCCATGGCTCGACAAAGAGGGTGGTTATCGTCCCGCGCGCGCTTTTTTTCTCGAAGCGAAACTGGTTCGGGAATATGACACGCGTGAAGTCTTGCGTACGCTCGCAGCAATTACACGTAGTGCCGTAGCTGACAGCACAAAAGAAACCGCGGTTGAATGGGCCTTCCGTCTATGGTCCAGCGGCCGCTCTCTATCTGATAAAGAGACACGTGGCGCTCACTTTGCGCTACCAACAACGAGTGGATGGAGGTCATCGGAAGAGGTCATGTTCGGCGCTGGGTGGTCGGCGCCGAACGGTAAGCTTCTTGAAAAGCTATTGAAACTTGGAAGTGACATATGCGTGGAATTGGCGAGCGCGAAGGAGTGTGTGTTGTTAGCGTACAAGGAATGGCCCGTAGGCTTTGGTGCTGAGGAGGATTGGGTGAGCTTCCTTCATGCTGCTGGAGCTAGAGACTGTCTGCGACCCATTGGTGGAGAAAGGGGAATTCAGAGGGACGCGAACGGATATTGGATGGCCACTGCCATCCTTGATGTGGCGATGCCCGATGAAGAAACAAAGTTGGTGTGGCAGCGCCGGCTGGCCGAGCGGGCGAGCCGGATTCGTAACCCCAATACCGCTTACCGCTGCGAACTACACCCTTGGCGCTTACCGGGACAAGGAGGTTCTCTAAGTTTTCCGGATACCTCCTTGCGCCGCGATTATGCGTCTCAGGTCTTGAAAGCGATTCCTCACCTGGAGAGAGAGCATCTTTCATTTCGAATATATCGCCCGGGTCGGTATGGTTCAGATACCAATGAGGAGTATTGGCCTACTCCACTTGAAGCGTTCATTGCTAAAGCATCCTGGATGCCCGTGCAACGTCCGGGGAGCGACATTCGTTTCGTGCCTCCTTGCGATGCGTGGCTGTCTTCTCTCGACTTCGACCCGCGCCCTCCGCGGTTCGTTGATTTGGTTTCACCGTCCGTGGTTCGCAGTTCGGACGAGGGTATCGCGTGGTTGCTAGACAACGCGGAGTTGGGAGTTCTGGACGATCCAAAGCATGCGGCGCGAGCTATACGAATTTATTCGGAGGTGGCTAACGATAAGCTGACCGAGGATGGGGATGTGCGGCGGTTTCGGGAGCTGTTTGCCCATGCGTGGAACTCTGCAATTGACGAAGGGGCGCACCTAGAACTGGATTGGATTCCTGTGCGTGTCGGTGATCGTATCGAGGCGCTGTCCTCAGGGGATCTGGACGAGGAACAAAAAACGGCTACTGCTGCGTATTTCGTAGACGAGGACGATGATGCCAAGAAGCAACTCTTGGCGGAACTTGAAGAACGCGTGTTTGACTTTGATGTTACGAACAAGGAGAGGACGTGGGAGCTACTAACTAAGATGGCCCCTGGTCGTTTTCGGCGCATGTCGGAGCAACCATTGGAAGTACATGTGGATGATTGCCGCTTCGAGCCTAGCCCAGAGACGCCCCTGTTGCGCGATGTATTCGGTGGGTGGATCACTGATTTTCTCGTTTGCGCTGCTGAACACAAAGGCGGTTCGTTCTTCGTTCGTACGCAGAAAACTCTTAGCAAACTGAAACATACCGCTGAGGTGTTGAGATTTGCGTTAGGCCATAAGCTTCAGATCAACATGGACGGCATGGCAAAGGACTTGCCTTCGTCGATTCGAGGGGCGGTAGTACTGCGGCACGGCTCGATAACGACCCTGGTTGTAGAGGCCACGGACGGTAAACCGAATCTAGATCTCCTCGCGCGTATTGCGGAGCAACTTGCAATTGCGCTGAATCAGAAGGGATTGGCGAATGGTTTTGAGGCTGCGCTATTGCGACTAGCTACCCGTCACGGCAATGACGCGACGAAACCTACTGATGAGGACATGGCCGAGGCGCTCGGTGTTGAGGTAGACGATCTAGAGCAGACGCGCCGTTATGCACAGTCGGACCTTTCATCACATGTGCGCTTTGCGCAGCCGCTAGCGGCATATTTGGGCTTGGCTCAGTCTGTCGATTTCCTAAAACGCCTCTCTGTTGAAGACGATCTCACTGAAGATTGCGTTTGGGAGACGTTGAAGCCGATTTCTGACGCGCTGGGTATTCCTGATCGGCAGCTTGTAGAACGCTTAGGGCTGGTATCCGAAATACGGGAGCTCAAGGACATTTTTGCACTAGATCTGCCTCGACTCAATGCGGCACTACGCTCCCTCGGTGGTAGGTTCCAGCCGATCAACAACAAGGATTTGCACGTCAGGTTATTCCGTGCCTACCTCGCCAATCATAACGCACGAATCATTGAGCGCATTCGAGCTGGTTTTATCGACAAGTTTGACAATGTGCAAGACCTATCCCGCTATGTCCAATTGCGAGCAGCCACCGACACTATTGAGGCCGATTCTGAATGGTTTGATGTTTACGATGAGTTGCCAGAAGAAGTGATGGCGCAGCGCATCGAAACATGGCTGCTTTCCCAAGATATGCTTACCGCTAGCATATCCGACGAACTGCCTGCCTTGTCTGAGTGCCGGGAGAAGAATGGACGCGCGCTAATGGAGTTTTCGAAACGTTACGCGCCCGTGGTATCGGCGTGGGTCCGATTGTCGCCGGATGGCATAACCGATGCCCTTCGTGAGTTGTGGCTGGATCCAGAGGTGTCGAAGCTTGCAATTATTCAAAATGCGCAGGCAGATGGCTGGATCGATTTTCGGCTGCTTGATGATGTGAGGATTTCGAAGTGGCTGGAGCATTGTGGATTGTGGCCACCAGGAAAGCCCGCAAGCGTGGCGCTAACCGACTGGGGTTTGCTCGAAGATGCGTTCACACGGGGGCAAAAAGATGCTGAGCGTGACCGCGAGGCGCGACGCAAAGAACGAAGAGAAATCGTATTTGCTGGACAGAAGGTCTCGGCGCTCAAGAATGACTATCAGGCACTTCTGGACGCCGTAAAAGTTCGCGCTTCGGAAGCGGTCGGACTTCTGGATATTGATGCTAGTTTTCGGTCTTTGGTAGATGTACAGGAGCCAACAGATGGAGGAAGCAGAACAGGAGGCGCGTCAGGTTCTCGTGGCTGGAAATCCGTCGATTCCTCCATGTCAGATGAACAAAAGGAAGCCGTCGGATTTATAGGTGAGCGTTGGGCGTTCGAGTGGATAAAGACCTTCCACCAAAAAAGGCATAGCAAACAGCTTGACGATAACTGCTGGGTGTCCGGGTATCGGAATATCGTCCTCGGGGGCACCACTGGTCGTGACGACTTGGGGTACGACTTTGAAGTGCAGCTAAGTTCGACGACTTACTACTACGAAGTCAAGGCAAGCACGGGTAATCCCTTGTTCTTTGAAATGGGGCCGACGGAGATCGGGGCAGCACTCAGGTATAAAGCCGACGGCGACAACAAATATAGGATCCTCTATATCGCGTATGCCACGGATCCGCAGCGCGTCGAAGCTACTATTCTGCTAAATCCTTTCTCAAAGGAAGGTGAGAAAAAGTTCAGGGCAGTTGGCAGAGGCAGCGTCAAGTACGAGTTTGATGTCTCGGACGATGATCAATAGGCGGCGTTGCGCAGGTAGCTGCTGCAATGTCGCTAAGTGATGAGGCGATGTCCCAAGGAATGCTGAACGATTAAGGTGAGAGTGGCGGCTCCTTTCCCCTGCATGTGGTATGCAGGGGGTCGCCAAACCAAGAAAGGAGCCACC
>Ga0137390_10005883_pt1 | contig 10391 bp, 8 predicted proteins | sample 15con2h24AmetaG_FD_104937 | JGI IMG/M metagenome (GOLD analysis project Ga0137390, IMG submission 104937) | Vadose zone soil microbial communities from Angelo Coast Range Reserve, California, USA - 15con2h2.4A metaG | ecosystem: Environmental > Terrestrial > Soil > Vadose zone > Saprolite... | reverse complement strand
GACGCTGAGGGCAGCTACGCCGCGTCGAAAAAAGGGAAAGGCAAGAAGAAGGAAGTGCCAAAGTATTGGTACATGGAGCAGGTGGTGCACCAGCTCCCGAGCTTCTATATTGACAAGCCCGAAGAGGCCTGATTCGATCCAAGCGTTGTCGTCGTCTTTCGCTCTGTGTGGTCTTTTTTCTTTTCGCATGTGTACAATAAACGTAGCGGCGGGCGGAACAATTAATGACGCAACTGTACTGACATAAGAGGGAAACTGCAAGATGCGGAGAAGCCAGACTAGGAAGGAGACCTTCCTTTCTCGCTAACCACCATCGCGTCACTCTCATTCCGATCGCGATGCCGTTTGGAGAGATCGTCGTCGGCTCCCCGGGGAGTGGAAAGTCTACGTATTGCTACGGAAAGCACCAGCTCTTTGCAGCGCTAAACCGCCCCATCTCCGTCGTCAACCTAGACCCCGCAAATGACAACATCCCATATCCCTGCGCTATCGACATTGCGTCGCTTATCACCCTCCAGGACGTGATGTCAGAGCACGGACTAGGGCCGAATGGCGGAATGTTGTACTGCATGGAGTATCTGGAGGCAAACTACGACTGGCTAGAAGACCGACTGAAAGAGCTGGGCAAGGACGCCTATGTGCTCTTCGATCTGCCTGGGCAGGTCGAGCTCAGCACCAATCACAACAGCTTGAAGCGGATGATCGAAAAGCTAGGAAAGAGCGGTTTTCGGGTGTGTGGATCCTCCTCTTCTTTCGTCTGCCTATACGCTCATCAATGGCGGGATTTAGTTGGCCGCGGTGCACCTATGTGATTCGCACTATGTCACCGACGCAGCGAAGTATGTCTCGGTATTGCTCCTATCGTTGAGGGCAATGTTGCATCTGGAATTACCGCATATCAACGTGTTGTCGAAAATCGACCTTCTCACGCAGTACGGGGATCTCGGTATCCTCCTATTCTTCATACCGTATCCTCAACGAACGAGAGCTCTCATTCGCGATAACAGACTTCAACCTGGAGTTTTACACCGAGGTGCAGGACCTCTCCTATCTCGAGAGCGCACTGTCGTCCGCCTCGCCGCGTTACAGCGCGTTGAACATGGCCATCTGCGAGCTGATAGAGGACTTTGGCCTGGTGGGCTTCGAGACGCTCGCCGTAGAGGTGCGCACGCAACAAAACGCCAGCGAGTTTTGTCCGTGGAACGCCCAAATTCCTTGCAGGACAAGCACTCGATGCTAAACCTCACGCGCGCCATCGACCGCGCGACGGGCTACGTCTTTGTCCCGCCGGCGGGCAGCGCGGCAGCAGCGACAGGGTCGGACGGCGCAGCGCAGATGCAGATGCAGATGCAGATGCCCGATGAGGGCGACGGCGGCCCGTCTGCCGCGCCCGCGTCTTCGGCAGCGCCGAACGCGTACGCGCTCATGTCGAGCGCGATGGGCCCGCGCGTCGGGCTGGGCAGCGATGTCCGGGACGTGCAGGAGCGGTGGGTCGATGCGCGCGAGGAGTGGGATGTGTACGAGAAGGCGCAGTGGCGCCGCGAGGGCGAGGCGGCGCGCCTGGCGGCGGCGGAGGTCGAGAAGCAGCGGAAGGTTAATAATGTCCGGGAGAGGAAGTGACTCGGAGTGAGTGCTGCCGCAGCGGTGTTGCGAGGATTCGCGTCGCGGGTTTTTGTGAGCCCGCTCGCTGCTGTTGTAGGGGTGTACGGTGTCCCTTGACTAATTGTCAGAGGCGATGTTTTTATGTTTTTTCATGTTTAAGGTGGGGCAGTGGTGGAGCGATGAGATGGAATGTCGTCTCGGCTAGCATCCTACTATCATTGTTTTTTTCGATCACATCAACGAATGCCCTACCTTGCGTACTAGAAGCATACGGCTATTCTATTAATCAAGGGATTGTCTACATTTAGTATCGGGAGTCGTGAAGCCTATTCAGGTCCTCCGCCGTTCATGTACCATTTAACGAGTCCCGGAGGAAAGAGAAGAGTCGGCAATATAACACACGAGGCGAACGCCACGTGGCTAATGTACAGTGTTCGTTGTGCTGTGTACGGTCGCACCGCCGCCAGCCACTGGCAGGTCCTATGCACTACCCGCTGCGATGTCCGCCTACCGTATCCCAGATACGCTCAAGTTCCGTGGATGTTTGCTCTACCTCAACTCGGCTAACAGCCCAGGGTTGTCGTTTCGAACAGTCGGGCGCGTCCTTGCCCGCCTAGCTCCTCGGAGTCGTTCCGGAGATCCCAAGGGTCTGTTCAGACGAATAGCCCTTTGAGTGCTGTTGTGGTTCTATGTGGGGGGTTTGTATCGCGTTCTGGGCACTGCTGCGACGGCGCCGACGGGAATGACTCGTAGCGGGTCGACAAATTCTCTGTCTCTTGGGATTTGGGTGTTGCCGCTTTCTGGATGGCTGTTGTGACTATAATGAGACGCCCCTTAGCCTGGAGGGTTGGGACACTCGCCTCACCTGCTGTTGGGGTTCATACGTTCATAGCCCGTCCCTGCTGTTTCCCTGCTCCGCCAACTGACCAACGCGGCGATCATTCTTTGTGCCACCCCCCAAAGTCGTCAACCTAGGTGCGCTGGCGTAGACCGGGTGCCAACCAGTGTCCCGGACTCGAGCCAAAACCATGCCCTTGCAGGGCTGCTCGTTCAGACCATACGGAAGCCTCGCGAATTCCCAAGAGCCTACTAGGGTTTTCATGGCCGTCCGAATTTCGCCTTCCGCATTTTTCTGATCTGCAATCGGTTTGAAAACTGCCAGTGGCGGACCCTCGACGTTTCCGTTCGCTTTCCGCCTGGAGTGGTGCCATCATGGTGAATGCCGTCTGGGCATTAGTGGTGGCGTATGCACGGCCAGCTTATCGGGCTTCGTAGGACTGTTTTACTTGCGGTTTCCGAGTTGGCCGTGACGTAGACATGGAAGCTGTCCGTTGGAGCTCCTACAGACAAATAGACCTGAACGGCGCCGGGAGCGTAAAACATTCATTTCACAACTCCATCCTGATGTGGCGCTCTTTTGGGTGAGTCTTTTTGAAAATAACCCTGATTGATCTACAGATTATGCCATTTTCGTGATCATTCCTCGGCAAGACCTCTCCGCGTAAAAGTCCGTTCTAAGACCACCTTTGACAGGTTGTTTTTCCGATGTCCCCTCGTCACTCAATGCCAAAGGTGAAAGTACCTTTTGAGATGACACTCATTTGAATATTCCTTCTCTGAGACTATTCCGAAGGGCGACGACATCTCGGTACCGGGGATACTGTACAATGCATCATCATCTTTTGCGGTGATATGTGGGCCATGTGGCCAACCATCATTTCTGCAGCTCGTACTACAGTAGTTGGCTGACTCGCCGTTGATTTCTCGCCAGGAAAGTTGCATTCCCTCTAGTTCATAGTCCGCCACACGTGCTGGCGCGAATTCAAGTGCACTATTACTACAGTAAGACCATTTTGGAATCCAACACGTGCGTGGACTGCATCACCGCACCATAGTAGGCAGGCAGTGTTACTCGTCACGTCTATCTCACAGCTTTCTCGGTATCATTCTGTTCGTCCCGTCTCTGGGGGCCATAGACAACAACTGCGCTGATTCCCCGTCAGCCTCAAGGCGTACACGTTTCAGGGGCGCGGCAACCGCCAGGTGAATTAGCAACGACTTTCATTAAGAGCGTGCGGTAGCAACCCCAGGATGGCTCACTTTCCCGTCTGGGATCGGTGCGGCAGCAAAAGCGCAACGAGGGTAGCAGCTGTTGTCCTTAAGGAACACGTCATGGCTGAACAATTACACAATATTACAAAGGGCCGGTACTTTTCTCGCCCACCCCAGACGTGAGAAGTGGCTCCAAGAGACGACATAGGACGGAAGTTAGTTAAACATTTCATAGTAAAATTGCCTATGGATTATACGGAATGTATATAGACGTAAGTGAGAGCATCAGTACTCAATAAAGATATAGTCATGCGCCAGGCGTGCTAAAAGGTGAGACGAAATACATATCATGGCGTAAATGAGCTGTCAATCGGGTCAAATCATCAGAACGCCAAAACGGACGTCCTGGCATGCAGGGGAAGAACATGGGCGGCCATGAGCCAAACCTAGGACGCCCATAGTCAGCAACGACGTTTCCGGGTGTGCCAAACTGGGTGAGCGTGAGAACGTACATTGAATATTAGGTACGACCTTTTGTCAGCTTCTAATGTCCGGCAACAGTAGTAACGCAGTCCAACGTGAAAGCCAAAGCTGGTGAAGACCGCGGAACTGATAGGACCTACGTCCCAGAACCAGCTGAGAAATACGGACCAGGCAACAGTGGCGAAAAACGTCAAAAGTCGAGATAGTTCGGGCGCATAGATGGGGAACGTCATGCGACCCACTGCTTTGTCCCCTTCGACGTCAGGAAAGTCCTGTGCTTGGATTGCAGTGAAAATGAGAATTCCGCTGATGATGACAGCAGTGACGGATACAAAATCCATCGCACAGTTAGCGCCTATCAATTGTCAGCATCCGCGAAGCTTAAAAGAAGCCTTCTCTGCCCAAAGTAACATAACATACCAATGATTGTAGTAGCACCAACTTCGAAAGAGACATATCCTCCAGCGGTACAGAGAGCTTTTCCAACGACGTTGCCAGATGCACCCAGCTCGTCGTACGTGAATGTGGTGGCCACGAGGCCGAGGGTTGTGAGAACGAGATCCTGGTCGTAGATTGATGACAAAAGCAGGCAAAACACGACGGTAGACCAGCGCAAGGCGACGGCCTGGGATTCAGAAATCCTCTGAGATGGAAGAGGGCGCCACGCATGGTTGACTTTGTCTTCCTTGCAGCTGCGTGCTTGGTTGGATACGTTGCACAGGAGGAGGTGGAACCACACCCATACACAACACTGGAGAAGGCCAGAGAAAGACTGCACGGGTGCTGTTGCGCAAGCAAAGACGGTCTACAGTCTATTGAGCACGTGTAGAGGAAGGTCAGGCAGAGAAGGACTTACTATGGGGAAGAAAATTGTCTTGTAGTCTGTCCATGTGAACAAAATAGCAGTGTAGAGATGATACTTCATTGCAGACAAAAGTCGCAGAATGAAGCCCACCACCATAATAGATGTTAAGTAGGTAGGGAAGGATCCAAGGCAGATGTTCATGTGGAGAAGGATGGGGGGTGTTCGAAGGAGTAACGAGACTCGTCATAGCGTCGTCGTGCTATAAATGAGGATAAATTATAAGCGAAGATGGGAATAATAGAGGGACGGGGAGACACGCAGAACGAGGCCCGGGGCGTTCGAAGACAGACCCAAAACGGCGGTCTTGCTGCGTGAAAGTCGTGAAGTGGACGTGGGGGTCAACACGCAGAAGTCATACCAAGTGTGGCTGAGCACAAGTACTGTTGGCCCTGGCGGTGTTCTGGCCGTTCATTTGTCCTTTGGGGGACGAGAAGCCAGTAGATGGATCACACCTGGCTTCGGCATTTTCCAGAACAGCGTCTGAATCGAAGTCAGTGTGAGGATCATCGAATCCAGAGAAGATGGAGTCTAGCGCTTGCACAGAATGAAGACGGGGGTTGAGGTTCAAGGTGTACGTGCAAAGGCCATGAGTCTAATTTGGGTATTTAGACGCGTACCGTCGTCGTCAGCTCCCCCCACGCGTTGGTCACGTGTGCACGTCAATTTCAGGATGACGTAATTTTATTTAGGGCCGGGTCCTGCTGAACGTGACACGTAAGTCTTGGCAAAGCAGGCCATCACCACCCGCTCAGCCAGCTTTTCATCAACTTTGAAACCATCATGAAACTGAAAGAGATCCACAGAACATCCACTTTTGCGTGGTCGCCTCTTTCAGCGCCCTTGCTGGCAACGGGCACAGTCGCCGGCGCGCTCGACGAGTCCTTTTCCAACGACAGCCAATTGGAAATATGGGCCCCCAACTTTCTCAACAAACAGGAATATGACCTTGGCGGTGAAGGACACCATGGCCCGCGCGGCACCGTCACAAATAGCTCAAGGTATGCTTTCACAGATTCATGAAATTTGCAGGCTGGAATGTCCCACTTTGATAGGTTTAATCGCATTGCCTGGGGCAAAGCAGACGGTTGTCGTCCCGAAGGTGTCATCGCTGCTGGTATGGAAAACGGAGAGCTTGGTATCTGGGACCCGTCAAAAATCGTGGCACATGTGGAGTATGTCTTTGTATGTCTCATCTCTGCGGTGGTGACGGTGACGCTATCACTCCAGCACTTCCGAGGCTCTCATACTCAAGAATAGCACGCACACTGGACCCGTTCGTGGCTTGGACTTCAATCCCATCCAATCTACTCTATTTGCCTCGGGGGGTATCAACGGAGAGGTATTTCCTTCCTTGGGTCCTTTAACCCGTATCCTTAACCCTCTCAGGTCTACATCTGGGATCTTAAAGACCCTAGCAAACCATATTCTCCCGGTACTCGAAGCTCAAAACTCGACGAAGTCAGCGCACTTGCATGGAACAACCAAGTACCCCATGTATTAGCGACGTCTAGTGGTACCGGGTATACTGTCGTGTGGGACCTTCGGGGCAAGCGAGAGGTCGTTGCGTTAGCATATGGTGGCGGTGCGGGCGGCACCCAGGCAGGCAGCGGGCGTCGCGGAATGAGCGATGTGGGATGGCACCCAGATAACGTTCGTATGGCCACTTCACGACTGTCCTGTGCTAACGACACCCGCTGTGTAGGCGACCCGACTAGTCACTTCCTCAGAAGATGATGCCTCACCAGTCATCATGGTCTGGGACCTGCGTAATGCACGCGCACCGGAAAAGGTGTGCCCAGCCGTCTATGTTTTCAGACATTAGCTTATCAACGACACCAGATACTCACAGGTCACGAGAAGGGCGTGCTTTCGCTCTCGTGGTGTAAACAAGATGCGGATCTTCTTCTGTCCAGTGGCAAGGATAACCGTGCGCTTTGCTGGAACCCACAGACATCTGAGATCATCGGCGAAGTACGCATTGTTATTACGTGAATCTACTTCGAACACTAATCTTAAGTACCGTAGCTCCCTTCGGCCGATAACTGGGCTTTCCAAGTGCAATGGTGCCCCCGTAATCCTGACTTGCTGGCCACCGCATTCTTCGATGGGACCATCGGCCTCCATTCTATCCAATCGACTAATGATATTTCTCAAAGCGAGCTTGGCACTGTGGCACCCCAGCCGGATGGTGCTGATGTATTTGATAACCCAAGCTTCGCACGGACTAATCAGGCTTCCTTTACGCTAAAGCAACCCCCGAAGTGGTTGTGTCGCCCGGCTTCGATATCGTTCGGCTACCCCGGGAAGCTCGTGTCGGTATCAAACCTAGGGAGCAAAGAGGGTCGCCATCAGAGTGGCGTTGTACACATCCGCCGGTTAGCTACCGAAGACAACATCGTGGCTCGTGCCGAGCGTCTGCGCCAGGCAATCGATATTCAAGATCTTTCAGCGATCGCAATTGAGCGCAGCGCTGAGGCTGAATCCGCGGCGGCTGAGAACGTCGCTGGATGGAAGGCTCTGCTCAGTCTGTTCCACGCAGATTCGCGGGATGAACTCGTAACACTTCTAGGCTTCTCCAAAGCTGAAATCGCCGCCCGCGTTGCGGAGGCCATTGCAAAGCTTAGGTCTGCGGCTGAGGAGAGCACTCCTCTACCGGTTGTAAAATCACATTCTGAAGAAGACGTTAGTGATTCAAAGCCGCACGGACCCGTTGTCTCGTTCGCGGAGCCTGAAAGAAGCCCAACTGCCAGTGCCGAGGACTTGCTCGATGCGACCCCTTCTGAGGTCAGCGCGGGCGCCGCCTCCGACACGTCGATCGTCACCCCACTTCCCGATGCCTCATCTACAACTACTGCGCCCAGTCTCTTCGATGATGATGGTCCCGCGGGTACACCACAGCTAGATGCTGCAGCAGATTTCTTCAGCACCATGGGCCTCAGTCAATCCACAAACCAAGCCGTTCCCGTTGTCCCCCACACTAATTATGGTCTTGACTCGTCGGTTGCTGCCACCATCGGTTCTCGTCCTTCATCGGCGGCTTCGGACACTCTCAAGAGCAATACATTCCACATCTACCCTGCGGATGAAAGCGAGACGGACCGTCTAGTGACCAAAGCACTTGTCGTTGGCGATTTCGAAAGCGCAGTATCCCTGTGTCTCTCCGTGGAACGCTTTGCCGACGCCATCCTGTTAGCAGTGAAAGGTGGGCCCGAGCTGCTCACGCGCACACAGAAAGCCTACTTCGAGAAGCGGACCGTCGCATTACCATACTTGCGACTTTTCCAATCAGTCGTGACGAACGACCTCGCCGACATTGTGCAGAACGCGGACTTACAAGACTGGCACGAGATCTTTGTTGTCTTGTGCACCTTCGCGTGTGCGGACGAGTTCGGCGGGCTTGCAGAGCAGCTCGGGGCGAGATTGGAGTTCCAGGCTGGCCTTGCCCGCTCGGAGCACGCTGCCGAGGCTTCAGAGCTGAGAAAGAACGCAACGTTAGCGTACCTGGCGGCCGCGCGCCTCGAGCGCCTCATCAATATCTGGATCGAAGAACTTGCCGAGGAAGAGAAGCGGATTTTGGCTGATGAGACGGCACCAGGTGTTTCCCGTTACACTGCGCATGCACATGCACTCCAAACTTTCATCGAGAAAGCCACCGTTTTCCGCGCCGCTGTATCGTATGTGGATAAGGACGTGGAGCCCACGGGCGTTGTAGGCGAGGACGCGGATGCTAGGACATACAAATTGTCCGTGCTATATGATCGCTACTTCGAATATGCGGACTTCCTTGCCACACAAGGCCTTGTCAAGCACGCCGTCGCATTCCTCAAGCTCACCCCGCCAGGCTATAAAGGGGCGCCGGGCACGCAGTTCGAGCCCGCGGCCGGAAGGGCACGTCTTCTCATTGCCGCTGGGATCTCCGAAACCCCAGTCGCATCATCATCTCGTATACAAGCCTCTGCCCCCTCTGTGGCTCCCACAGTCCCTGCTGTTCCCTCGGTTGTTTCTACATCCACTTCCGCCTACTCATACCGTCCCTATGCCCCTGCTATTCCGCAGCAGACATCCGGACTCGCAACCACTGCTCCTCCCGCGCCGACGTATAACTCATATGCCCCTACTAATGTTCCTCCTGCGAACAACCCTTACGCTCCGGTACAACCCACCCAGCCACCGCAGCCATATCAGCCGACCCCACCCATCACGTATCCCACCGGAAATGTGTACAGCCAGCCTCTACAACAGCACAGCGGCCAGGCTGTACTGCCACCTGCTCCGCCATTTACTGCCTCGAAGGCTACTCCTCCACCCACGGTACCGCCGCCGCCACCCAAGCGTCGCGAGAACGGTGGTTGGAACGATGCGCCACCGGTCACGGAACGACGCACTCCCGGCGGGTCTGTGAATAAGCCAGCAGCGATCACGTCGCCTTTCCCAAACGCCGGGCCAGTTCAGGCTGCTGTGTCCAATCCGACGCATTTTGCCCGCGGTCAGTCTCCAGCCCCGGCTCCTCCACCCCCCCGTCCTGGTAGTGTACAGGGGCGTGCCCCTCCGCCACCCGCTCAGGGTCGCATCCCGGTCCCGCCTCCGCATGTGGCTCCCGCGCCTGGACCATACCCAGCAGCCGGCCCAGGCCCAGTCCCTCCGCTGGCGCATCCACCAAATGCAATCCCTACGGGGCAGGCGCCTCCGCGACAGCCCCCCCCAGGACAGTATGCGCCGCCTCCACAGCGTGGCCATGTGGCCCCTGCACCGCCGCCGCCTAACCCATACTCGCACGGTACTCCTCCCCCTGGCGCAGGGATCCTACCGCCACCACAAGCCCGTCAGGTCCCCATGCCACCTACTGGTCCTTACGGTCGCGTAGCATCACCCTCGCAGCATCAACCGCCTCCAGTCCATGCGCCGCCGCTTACTGCCGGCCCGGCGCGCGTGCCTCCCCCAGGGGATCCGCAGAGTCTTGGAGGTCAACATCCTGCCGTGCCTCCACCCCGTACTGCTCCTCAAGGACCTCCTCCCCTTAAGTACCGTAAGTTTTATCACATCGAGCGTGGATAAGGTGAGGCTGAGGAACCATCCATAGCTCCTGGTGACCGGACGCACATACCTGATTCGCTGAGACCCATTTACAATGTTGTCAGTCAACAGCTTGGTCAGCTGAAACAGACGACTCCCGTGCGTATCGTCCCTGACAGTTCCCGACTTCTTTGTTCTGACAGACAGGTGAACACAATGTAGCCCTCTCAGCGACGTCTCGTCGACGACCTGGAACGCCGGATAAATCCCTTATTTGACGCGCTGAATTGTGAGACGTTGTCAGCGCCGATGGTCGTACAGCTTAGTGAACTAACAAAAGGTGTGTTACATGTTCACCGAATTATGGCGAGTTTTG
>Ga0137390_10005880_pt1 | contig 10394 bp, 11 predicted proteins | sample 15con2h24AmetaG_FD_104937 | JGI IMG/M metagenome (GOLD analysis project Ga0137390, IMG submission 104937) | Vadose zone soil microbial communities from Angelo Coast Range Reserve, California, USA - 15con2h2.4A metaG | ecosystem: Environmental > Terrestrial > Soil > Vadose zone > Saprolite... | reverse complement strand
GTTGTAGCCGTTGGCGGCCCGGCTCCAGGCGGTGCCGCGCTTCTTGCCATAGTCAGACAGCGTTGTGAACTCACCGGCGCGGAGAAGTTCGAAGCGGGCGTCGTAGGCGATCCTGTTCCTCAGCTCGGGCCGGACCCACAGCAGCCAATCTGCGTACGTCTCATCGGCGAACACGCGCCCATTGCCGGGCTGCGAGGAAAGCAGAGCGACTTTGTCTGCGGCAGAGCGGGGCCAGTTCTGCTCGAGAGAGGCGTTCGAGGACGAGAAGACGATGACTGCGGCGACGAGCGCCAGGACGCCGACCGCGAGCCCGGCACGCGCCGGCTTCCTGCCGGTCAGCGTTCGCGTCGTCCCGAGCAGGTGATCGACGAGCGGGGTCAGCACGATCACTGCGGCAAGCCCGAACCAGATGATGCTGCGGAGAGCCATCAGTGCGCTGACCGCGAGGAGAGCCACCGCGACCTTGTCGTAGAGAGCGATCTTCCTGCCGTACTTCGCGAGCAGGACCAGTCCGCCGAGGAGGGCTGCATAGAAGACCGCCGTCAACACGCCCGGCGTGCTGGGCTTCCATTCCGCGACGAACCTGGGCAGCAGCGGATTCGTGAGGAGATCACGGTAGTAGCCGGCCAGTGCGAATCCGTAAGGCGACGCGAAGATGCACAACGGGCTCAGGAAGACGAGCGCGAGTGCCGGACGCCAATGCCTTCCTCTTGCCGCCGTCGCTGCGAAGAGTCCGCACAGCACGGCGAGCCCTGCACCCATCACGACCGTGCCGTGGACGTTCGCCCAGATCACGAGCAGGGCGAGGACGAGGCCGACGCGCGTCCACGTAATGGCACCGCGGAGGGTGAGCAGGGCGAACGTCGCGGCGAAGAGCAGCTGGGCCGGAGCCTGCGCGCGGACCTGCAGCGCCCACGGCGACATGAGTGGGAGCAGGACGGCAATCAGGAAGACCGCCCGTGATGATGCGCCGCGCAGCCGCGCGCACGCAAACGCGATCGCCGCGGCGGCGATGACGAAGAACGTGTTGAGGAGAAGGACGAGCCGGGCTCCGCCGAGGACGTAAGCCTTGAAATAGAAGAGCTGCGCGAGCCATTGCTGGTCGACCCACGGCCGCCCGTGCGTCCAGAGAAACAGCGTGTCGTGGTGGGGGAGTCCATGTTGTGCGACCTCGCGTCCGCCCACGAGCATCATCCAGGTGTCCCCGATCAGCTCGGCGCGCGCGAGCACGACCGTGAGCAGCGCGACGACGGCGACCGCGCCCACGACCAGCCCATTTGCCTCCACGGCGAACAGGGCGCGCGAGCCGCGGGCGCCGGGAAAAGCGGCGACGACCGGAGCTTCGATGCTTCGGCTATCGGCACCCCACGTGACGCGATCCTCCCCCGGATGGGGAGGCCTGCTCGGTTCAAGCACCGATCTCACGTGGCCGATATCGCCGAGGATGGAGTCATTCCGGCCTGAGCACGGCCGACCTCTCACGTCGCCGGCAATACGACGTCGCCTGGCGACGTTTTCGGGAGGCGTCGTGGCGGTCGTTCTCACGACCCTGGCGTTCAAGACCTATCACCTGTTCGATTTCCGGGTCTTCTGGGAGGCCGGGCATCGACTCCTGACCGGCGCGCGTCTCTATCCGAGCCAGGACGCACTCGATGTGAACACACGCAACTACTACGTCTACCCACCGGTGGTCGCGTTCGCATTTGCGCCGCTCTCGCTGATCCCGTACGCAATCGCGGGGATTCTCTACGCGGTGGCCTCGATTGCGGCGATCTTCGCTTCGTTGCGCATCCTCGGCGTGAGAGACCGGCGGTGCTATGCGGTACTCCCGTTTTGGATGCCGGTCTTGCAAGCCGTCGGCCTCGGGACGATCGCTCCGTTTCTGGCACTCGCCCTGGCCGTGGCCTGGCGTTATCGCGCCCGGCGATTCGCCGGTGCAGCCGCGCTCGGCCTTGCGATCGCGTCGAAGCTGTTCCTCTGGCCGATCGTCCTCTGGTTGATCGCGACGCGGCGATACCGCCGTGCTGCGGAGACGATCGGAGTGACCGTGGCGGCAATCGTGATCCCGTGGGCGGCGCTCGGTTTCCGGGACTTTGCCGAATACCCTCGCGTGCTTCGACTCCTCGTTCGCAACGAACTGCCGACGAGCTTTTCGACGAAGGCTCTAGCGGGCATGCTGGGGTTCGCCCCGGCAGCGCTTGTCGTCCAGCTCGCCTGCGTCGTTGCGATCTTCGCCGTCGCCCAGGGGCGTGAAGGAGATCGTCGTGCGTTCTCTGCAGCGATCTTCGCCGCGCTCGCTCTTTCGCCGCTCGTCTGGATCCACTACTACCTGCTGCTGATCGTGCCGATCGGCCTGGCTTCCCGCCGTCTGCGCGCCGTCTGGATGCTGCCCGTCCTTGCGTTCTGGTTTTTCACCGACAACCTGTCGTCGGTCTGGCCCGTGCTCTGGGTTTCGCTCGTCGTCGTCGGAGTCGGCGTTCTCACCACGCGTCCGTCGCGCCCAGGGCCTGCCGAGGCTTCGCTCGAAGACCAGGAGCACAGACCCACGAGAACAAGCCCTCGAGCGACGACTCGAGCGGCCGCGGCGTCGTTAGCCGCCACCCCCGCAGAAATGCGTTGGCAAGAGTAGGCGACGCTTCGCGGCCACATTTGAAAGGCTGTCCCGAGCGTCCATGCCCGAGCCGCTCGACTTCGCCCTGATCAAACGACTCCGCGAGGTGCTGGACCGCCGGCCCGCGACTGAGACCGAGCTGCGCACACTCAAGGAACAGGCCGAGGGGTGGCAGCGCGCGGTCAGCGGGCAGCTCCAGTCAAGTGAACGGCGACTCCTCCGCCTCAATGCGAATCCCGCGAGCTCCCTGGCTCAAATCGCTTCCGAGTTGCGCCGGGTCGAGAGGCTGCGACCGCAGCTGAACGAGGTGAGGAGCCTGCTCGCGGATCTCGAGAACCGGGCCCGCGAGCTGCGGACCGAGTGGCTCCTCTCGCAGGCGACGTCCGGGAAGACGCCTAGCCGACGACCAGACGGTCGCCGACCGTAAGGCCGCACTGGCCCGCCTCGCCGGCCGGAATCTCCAGCACGGCCTTCGCGCCGCGGCTTCCCGCAACGCGCCAGGGCTGGAGATCGGGGGCGATCTTGACCACGCGCAGGTCGCGATCGAGGAACACCGCATCGATCGGAAACCGCATGAACGCCATGTGCACCGACGACGCCGGCTTCAACAGGATCCCCTGGCCGCTCGGCAGCTCGCGGCGGCCGAGCAGACCCTTCATGCGTGTGAGCGCCGTGTCCCCGAGGACACAGCGCTCACACACGATGCTTCCGTCTTCGCGACGAATCGCGACCTCGGCCACTAGAACCCGATATGGATGTGGTTGTAGTGGTCGACCAGCGGGAACGACGGTCCGCCCAGGCCGAGCAGTGAGATGACCTGCCGCGGCATGACTTCCGTCGGTAGGAACAGGATGTCGCGGACAGCGCGCTCGGTGATCCCGCCGGGCTCCTGATGGCCCTGGATCGGGGTGTCGCCGAGCCCTGCGATGTCGACTGCAAGGCCGGAGACGTGCGCGGAGATCACGCCGGGCCGCGCGTACAGGCGGTGGCCGGAGATCAGTGAAGACACCGTGACCTGACCGAAGGACTCGCGTAGATAGGCGATCACGGCCAGGACGCGGACGTCGACCTTGTTCTGGACGATGTCGTTCCGGCCTCCTTCGTAGATCGACACGTTCGGATCCGACAAGAGCCGTGTGGCGATTGACTTCTTCGCCGCCTCGAGGCCCTTGACCAGCCCATTCAGGCCTACAGCGCGATCGTACCGGGCCAGGGCCGCGGCCTTGTCCGCGAACGTGGTGTCGCCCGAGTACGAGACCATCCGTGCCCAGTCACCCTTGGCGGGCCCGTAGGACGCGAGCCGCCCGGCGAGCTTCGTGAGCGTGATGCGGTCGGCCGGATTGTGGCCGGCGGCGCCACGCGCGCGGAGGATTCCGAGCATCGTCGCCCAGTCGAGGCCGGCGCCCTTTGCACTCGCCTTCAGGTTTGAGGCGAACCTTGGCGAGAGCCGAAGAGCAGGCGGAGTCGGATCGGGCAGCTGCGAGTTGAGCCAGATGGTTGCGGCGCTGGTCGGGCCCTCGATCTCGGGTGGGGGTGCCGGCTTCAGCTTCGGCAAGAGGATCGTGGTCAGTTTCGTGGCTTTCCAGCCGCGCGCGGCCTTCGCCGTTTGCTTCGCCGATCGCTTCGGCGCGCTGGTGGTAGGCGCGGAAGTTGGAGCGGTCCCGGCGTAAGAAGGCCCTCTGAGGCTTGCCGGAGGCGTGGTGTCGTCTACCGGTGTCGCGGCCGCGGTGGCATCGGCCGTGGTTGCCGTCGCGTCCGTCGCCACTGTGGCGTCGGCCGTGCCGGCGCCGGTGTCAACAGGTGCGGCGACCGTCGCTGAGGCGTCCGTGCTCGCGGGAGGTGCTCCGGCGTCGGTGGTGGTTGTGGTCGTGTCGCCGGCGGCCTGCTGGTTTTCACCGGCAAGAGGACTGAACTGATTGCCTGCAACAGCGGCGAGTGAAGCGCCCGCGAAGAAGAGCGTCGTGAAAACGAGTGTTGCGGCGAGCCGACGCTTCCTCGACTTGGGCTCGCCGGACGTGCCCTCTGCGGGACCCGGCTGACCGCTGAATTCCCAGTTGTCTCTACGGATGAAACGTCGTGGCATTGCCATTGCTCCTTCGGTAGAGCGCCCTGGCCGCCACCTACGGGCGCGGAATCTGCGTTGTTCCGCAGCCGCTTACGGTTTTTTGACTATCGATCCCAGCTGGGCCGGGCCAACTCCCTCCATCAAGGGAACGTCGGCGCAGATCACCCGCGCGGGGGATACGCGCTAACGGGCCGTAAGGCGATGTCTTTGCCGAGATTGACGGAAGGCGAAGCGGCGCGCCTTAGAGAGAAAGGACGCTCAGCTTGTCACGCAGTTTTGACCGACTTCGAGTCGACTCAACATCAACTACTCAACTTTGCATAGCGCGCCAGCGCGCGCCCGAAATGGCGAAGGGGGGTGAATCCATGTCGTTCAAGGATCTGGTCTATTACCTCCGCGCACGCTTCGCAGTCGAGGAGGGTCAGACGATGGCGGAGTACGGCGTCGTCCTGGCAGTGATCGCGGTCGCAGTTGTCGTGGCGCTCGGCTTGCTCTCCACGTCCATCTCTGCCGCATTCGATTCAGTTCGCAGCAAGCTGTAGTCCGCAGTCGTAACCGAGGACAGGAGTTTGACCAATGCAGCATCACAGGCATCGAATCCAACGGTTTCTTGCGTTTCTCTCGCGTGAGGATGCTCAGGCGAAGCCTGACAAGACGGTCACGCTGGCGGTGATCAGCGGGAGCTCGTTTCTCGCGCTCACCAGGTTCTCGGAGAACGGTGCGAGTGCAGTCACCAGCTTGGTGCGGCTATTCACGTAGCCGCCCAAGCATCAGCGGGGCCCTCTCCTGGCGGCGAGGGCCCCGTGAAATTTTCCGAAGTGGGAGCCGAAATGCATCTGAAGACAATCAAAGACGAGCGAGGGCAGACGATGACGGAGTTCGCCTTCGTCCTGCCGATTCTGCTCGTCGTGCTTTTCGGCATCGTCCAGTTCGGCATCATCTTCAACAACTACGTCACCCTCACGGATGCAGCCCGTGCTGCATCGCGCAAGGGCGCGGTCTCCCGTAATTCCTCCGATCCCCAGGGAGATTGCCAGTCGGCCGGCTACGCCGCCGGATCGAATCTCCAGAATCCGGGGACAGACTTCGTCCTCACGTGCAACTCGTCATGGGCCGCAGGGTCGGACGTCACCGTCACGGCCACGTACCCCTATGACATCAAACTGTTGGACTGGGTTGTTGCTAGCGGCACCCTCAACACGACTATGAAGGAGCGAGTCGAGTGAGTGTCCGCAAGAGCGAGAACGGTCAGGCGATCGTGCTCATGGCCCTTTCCCTCGTCGTGATCATGGGCATGGCGGCGCTCGTGGTCGACGTTGGCAGCTGGTACCACACGAGACGTCATCTCCAGGGAACGGCCGACGCCGCAGCCCTCGCCGGCGCACAACTGCTCCCCGATGACTCGAGTGGGGCGCAGTCGATGGCGCTCGACTACGCGAACAAGAACGGCGGCAACGTGCTCGGGGCGGACATCACCGTGAGCTCGACGGTGTCAGCGAACGACACGATCGCCGTCCAGGCGAAGAAGACGGACTCGGGCGTCTTCAGCGGCATCCTCGGCATCGGCAGCTCGGACATCTCCGCGCGCGCGAAGGCTCGTGTCGGTCCGCCGGTACAAGCGAGGTTCGTGGCGCCGATGGTGGTCTATTGCAACCACCCGTTGATCCACAACTGCAACGGCGACAGCACGCCGGATTTCGGCCCAGGCAACCAGACGACGATGGCCTACGACCCGCTGGGGGCCCCGGGCGCCTTCGGCATGCTCGACCTGGATGGCCAGGGCGGCACCGTGGGCTCATCCACCGAGGCCGCCTGGATTCTCCACGGCTTCGACAAGTATCTCCCGACCGGGAACTACCCGTCGGACCCTGGCGCGAAGTTCTCGTCCACCAACATTCAGGATGCCCTGACGGCTCGGATCGGGACAGTCTTGCTCTTCCCTGTTTTCAAGCAGCTCAGCGGGACCGGTCAGAACGCCGTGTACCAGATCATCGGCTGGATCGGATTCAACCTCACCGGCTTCGAGGTGCACGGCAACAACGCCACCCTCCACGGCTACTTCACGGAATTCATCGCCCAGGGGATCCTGGCCGGCAGCGGCGGAGGCAGCGGCAGCGGCACGCCCCCCTCAAGTTCTTTCGGGGTTAAGTCGATTCAACTCATCGAATAGCTCAAGTCCTCAGGCCCTTCTAAGGAAAAGAGAAAGGACTATGAATTATCGCGCCAAGAACATCGGGATCGCCGTCGCCCTGGCCGCACTTGCCGCCATCCTGACGAGCGCATACGTCGTCAACTACAAGCGCCACGTGCAGAACGGGGAAGGCAAGGTGACGGTCCTCGTCGCCGCCCGCGACATCCCGGCGGGTACTTCAGGCGCGGACGTAGTCGACCAGAAGATGCTGAAGGAGCAGACCGTGCCACGCAAGGCAGTCGTCGCGGGCGCGATCTCGTCTCCGGACCAGCTTGCACAGTACGTCGCCACCGAGGATGTGTTCGAGGGTGAGCAGGTGAGCACGCGGCGCTTCGCTCCTCCGACGGAGCAGGGCATCCGGTCTCAGATCAAGGGCACTCAGCGGGCCTACGAGCTCGCAGGTGATCCGAACCAACTCCTCGCCGGCACGCTCAAGGAAGGCGACCACGTCGACGTGGTCGGCAACTGGACCGTCAAGGTCAACGGCGGCAACGGCGACGATCATCACGTCACTCGCGTCGTTCTTCGCAACATTCTCGTCATGCGCGCGCCGGTCGGTGTCTCTGGTGGGTCAACGGTCACCTCCGGTGGCGACAAGTCGCAGAACGTCCAGCTCCGCGTGACGGACGTCGAGTCGCAGAAGCTGTTCTGGATCGAGAAGAACGGCGATTGGCACCTCACGCTTCGACCTCCGGTGAACGCGGTCGACAGCGGCAACACGATTCAGGAAGTCGACACCATGTACTTCGACGGACCCGGAAGGAGGCCGTAATGAGCTCCGCTAACGAAACAACCCAGCGCGTGCGTGTTTACGCCACCGGATCCTGCGAAGGGTTCGACAAGCTCCGCGAATCGCTGGCCAGTCATCCCGAGATCGAGCTGGTCGGTTCCAGCACCAGCGTCGCCGACGGCGCCGCGGCGCTGGCCGGCGGCCACCTGGATGCGATCCTCCATGCAACACGTGGTGCGTCACTGCCCGCGGACGAGCTGGCAGCGATCAGGGAGCACTCCCGCGCCCCGATCCTGATGCTCGCTTCGGGTGGCTCTTCAGGGCTGCTCGAGCAGGCCCTGGACGCGGACGTCGCAGACGTCCTGCTTCTGCCCCAGCTCGTCGAGAACATCGTCTTCGCCATTCGGAAGGCGACTCACACGACCCGGCGTCACCATGACACGGGCTCGGGCCGGCACGGCAAGATCGTGACGGTCTTCTCGCCGAAGGGCGGCACGGGCAAGACGGTGACCGCGACCAACCTCGCCGCCGCCTGCGCGAAGTTCGAAGGGCGCAAGACGCTGCTCCTCGACCTCGATCTGCAGTTCGGCGACGCAGCGATCATGCTCGGCATCGAGCCCGAGAAGACGATCTACGACCTGGTCGTCGCCCCGGGCGAGCTCGACACTGAGAAGCTGGCCGGATACACGACCAAGCACGCGTGCGGGCTCGAGGTACTGCCTGCTCCGCTCCGACCGGAGGATGCGGAGCTCGTGACCGAGGCCAAGCTCGGCCGCCTGCTCGAGGTCGCCCGCGAGTCGTTCGACGTCATCGTGGTCGACACGTCACCGTTCTTCCACGGTCCGATGCTGGCGACCCTCGATCGTACGGACGAGCTGCTGCTCCTGTGCTCGCTCGACGTGCCGACGCTGAAGAACCTCCGTCTGGCGCTGCAGACGCTCGATCTGCTGTCGTTCCCGAAGCAGCGCGTGCGCATCGTTCTCAACCGCTCCAACTCCAAGGTCGGCATGAAGCCGAACGAGGTGGAAGGAGCGCTCGGGATGAAGGTGCGCTTCGAGTTGCCGTCCGACCGTGCAGTTCCGCTCTCGGTCAACCGCGGCAACCCTGTCGTGCTGGCCGAGGAATCGGCAGACGTGTCCAAAGCGGTCAAGGCGATGGCGAAGGAGCTCTTCCCGGTAGTCAAGGAAGCGGGCAAGAAGCGTCGTCTCCTGCCCGCGCTCGCGAGGTCGTAACTCATGGGCCTTCACGACCGCCTCAAAACCTCCAACGGGAGCTCCTCGGCAACCGCGGAGCTCCTCACCGGCCAGAGCCAGCATGAGGTCCCGTCCTCAGCTCCCGCGCAGGACCCGTATGCCGAGCTGAAGACCCGCATCCACCACGCGTGCATCGCCACGCTGGGTGAGGAGCTGTTCAAGCGCGAGGCAACCGGCGATATCGGTGAGAGGGTCACGCGCGCTGTCACCGAGCAGCTCGTGCTCGACCGGACGCCACTGACGCGTGAAGAGCGCCGTCAGATCATCCGGGAGATCACGGACGACATTCTCGGCTACGGGCCCCTCGAGAACTTCCTCCGCGACGACTCCGTCACGGAAGTCATGGTCAACGCGTACGACCAGATCTACGTCGAGCGGCTGGGCAAGCTCGAGCGGACGCAGGCCGCGTTCGCAGACAACTCGCACCTGCTGCGCATCATCGACAAGATCGTCTCCCAGATCGGCCGGCGTGTGGACGAGGCTTCACCGATGGTCGACGCACGTTTGCCGGACGGCTCGCGTGTGAACGCGATCATCCCGCCGCTCGCCCTCAGGGGGCCGACGCTGACGATCCGGAAGTTCTCGCGCGATCCGTACACCATGAACGACCTGATCTCGTTCGGCTCGATCTCGCCGAAGGCGGCGCAGTTCCTCGCCGCTTGCGTCAAGGGCAAGCTGAACGTGCTCATCTCCGGAGGTACCGGCACCGGTAAGACGACGACGCTGAACGCGATGTCCGCCTTCATCCCCGGCGACGAGCGCATCGTCACCATCGAGGATGCGGCCGAGCTCCAGCTCCAGCAGGAGCACGTGATCACGCTTGAGTCGCGTCCACCCAACATCGAAGGTCAGGGAGAGGTCCGGATCCGGGAGCTCGTCCGCAACGCACTGCGCATGCGCCCCGACCGCATCATCGTTGGCGAGGTCCGCGGCCCGGAGACGCTGGACATGCTCCAGGCGATGAACACCGGCCACGAAGGCTCGCTGACGACGATCCACGCGAACTCTCCGCGCGACGCTCTTTCGCGTCTCGAGACGCTCGTGATGACCGCCGGGGTCGAGCTTCCTCTGCGGGCTATCCGGGAGCAGGTCTCGAGCGCCTTCGACCTACTCGTCCAGATCACACGTCTCGTCGACGGCTCCCGCCGGATCTCGCACATCACCGAGGTCCTGCGCATGGAGTCCGAGGTGATCACGCTGCAGGACGTCTTCCACGCGAAGCCGCCGGACGAGCAGACGGCCTCGAGCGGTGTCGGCGTGCGGCTGCTCTCGCCGCTGGCCTGCACCGGCCTGAAGCCGAACTTCCTCGAGAAGATGGCGGCCAACGGCGTCATCCTCCAGTCGAGCTTCTTCAGCAAGGACGACGACACGGACGCTCCGGTCGTCGGCCAGGGACACCAGGCCTCCAAGTTCAAGGGAGCATTCCAATGAAACGGTCACGCGGGCGAAGCCCGCGCGACCTTCATAGGTCGGCGCCGACGAGTCGGCGCCATCGGCGACTCCGGCTCGCAGTCGCCGGGCTCGTATTCATCCTGCTCGCAGTG
>Ga0137390_10005877_pt1 | contig 10396 bp, 17 predicted proteins | sample 15con2h24AmetaG_FD_104937 | JGI IMG/M metagenome (GOLD analysis project Ga0137390, IMG submission 104937) | Vadose zone soil microbial communities from Angelo Coast Range Reserve, California, USA - 15con2h2.4A metaG | ecosystem: Environmental > Terrestrial > Soil > Vadose zone > Saprolite... | reverse complement strand
CGCGCGACGAGGACAAACCATCTGGCTTTTCCCATACGCTTTCCTTTGAGCCGGTGTTAAACCAGTATGTTCTCCCTTCGGGATTTTGATGCTCGGTCTACGTGAGAAGGTGCACATAAGACATTTTAACGTGGAATTGGAAAAGCTTGCTTACCCACACACTCATTTCAGGTTGGCACGCACACCTAGTAGTCGTACCAAAGAAGAGGAAGGAACTGGTTGCTGAGTCAGCGGTCTGCGCGAGCGAGAGAAAGATCGCGGCTTTGGATTTCGGCAACGCAACGCGAGATCTTCAAGGGACATGGCTTCACAAAACCTCTTCCCATCGATTGGAACTCTTGCACAACAGGCAGATAACTCCGCAGACTCGATCACAGTCAATGATGTACCTGGTACACATCCAACCGAAGATGACGATCAGGTAGTGCAGGAGGTCGAGTCACTGTGTATGAATTGCGAGGAGCAGGTGGGCACCCACCTTTCCTCGTGCTAGTTGTTGACGTAGAAATATAAAGCGGATCTAGGGAGTTACACGACTCCTCTTAACCTCAATTCCATTTTTTCATGAGGTTATTGTGATGTCCTTCCGTTGCGAACATTGTGGCTTTTCCAATAATGAGATCCAATCAGCTGGTGTTATTCGGCGTAAGCACCCCCCTGAACATCGGGCCTCCTTTCTAACCGCGCTTTCTTCCATTCAGCCGAGGGATCAATCTACACCGCCCACATACTCTCGAGGAAGGATCTTGATCGTCAAATAGTCAAGTCCGAGACATGTACCGTTACGATCCCCGAGTACGAGCTGACCATCCCAGCCTCTAAAGGCCAGCTCACGACGATAGAAGGGATTATTGGAGACACGATCCGCGACTTGAGCTATAATCAACCCTTGCGCCGCATCCAGGACGAGGATACTTTCACCAAGATACAAACCCTTATTGACAAGTTAAAAGTCATTGTACCCGACGAAAATGAAGACAGTGAAGGTGCCGTGCTCGTGGGAGCTACGAGTCCAGAGGCACCTATCCCACCTTTCACAATTGAATTTGATGACCCGACCGGGAATTCGTTCATCGAGTTAGGGGACTTCACAGGGACTGATCCGAGGTGGAATTTCAGGACGTACCGTCGGACACATGAACAGAATGTTGCCCTCGGACTTGTCGCTCCTGGTGCACCTGGTGATTCTGCCATTGACGAGCATGACGATACTACGGAAGTTACAACCGCGGATGACGGCAATGATGAAATATACGTCTTCCCGGGGGTATGCTCCAGTTGCGGTCACCCTCTCGACACGATGATGAAGAAAGTAGTAATTCCTTACTTCAAGGTATAATCCCCTATGATTGGCGTAGCCATGTCTCACCCATCTGGTAGGATATCCTCATCATGTCTACCAACTGCGACCGCTGTGGCTACCGGGATAACGAGGTAAAGTCAGGCGGAGCGATCTCTGAAAAAGGGAAGCGCATCACACTTAAGGTTGAAGATCGCGAAGATCTTAGCAGAGACATTTTAAAAGTGAGCCCTTCTGCCGACAGGATTTGTATTTGCCCTCTAATGAATCGATGCTCAGAGTGAGACATGCGGCCTCACTGTCCCAGAGATCGATCTTGTACTTCAAGCTGGAACTCTGGGAGGCAGGTTCACGACGCTGGAGGGGATCCTAGAACAGGTCTACGATGAGCTTTCTGAGAAGGTCTTCGCCGCCGGAGATTCTGTCGGCAGCGCTGATCCCGACGGCCCCGACATTCAGAACCGCAACAAGTTTGATATTTTCTTGGGGAATCTCAAAGCGGTATGAAGTTACGTTAGCTAAGGGCTGCCACTCTGATGGGGAGTCGTCCTAGGTGAAAAATGCTGAGCGTCCCTTCACGCTTATTCTTGACGACCCACTTGCAAACTCGTACGTGCAGAACCTGTATGCGCCAGATCTCGATCCAAGTATGGAGATCGAGTTGTACGACCGCACTTGGGAACAGAATGAGGATCTTGGGCTGAACGACATGAAGGTAGAAGGTTACGAACAAGGTGAGGAAGCGGAAAACTAGATAGTAATCCTTTGCATAGGGGCAGAGAGGAGTACTTGAACACTTGCGATCTATCCTATGGCACGTTCCTACGCTATCCTAGCGCTATTCTTTTCCACATAACTCTGGTAGAACATCAATCTGGAATAAGGAATGAGGACATATTATCACCACACTTTGTATCATATCATAGGCGTAGATACTGTATTTCCCTAGGTAGGCACCTGAGAACAATCGAGTCACCAGCGGGATCGCCGCACGTTCAAACAATGTAAGCATAGAGATAAGAACAAAGTCATATTCATTATGGGCCACGAAAACAAATGTAACTTTAACCCCATCATGCCTTGCTCGTGATAGCAATGATAGACGCGATGCACGATGTTCAGCAGTACGGGTCTTTTCCTAAGCGATGCTACAAACGGATAACTCAGGTTCACCCATTAATTCGCTTTGGCCTTGGCCGCCATCTAAAGTTAGTTGTCAACAGATCTTCTGGCTCACTGATAAGCTTTGCAGCTCACCAAATTAAGAGCAGATCCGGCCTTGAACCACTCAATCTGGCCTTCGTTAAATGAGTGGGCAAGTGGTATTTGGTCAGTCGACCCGTCAGAGTGTTTCGCAAGTAACGTCAAGTTCTTGCCCGGGGCGAAGCTCTCCAGTCCATGTATAGATACCTTATCCGATGGTCGAACCTTGTCATAATCCGCAGGGTCAGCAAAGGTGAGCGCGAGCATGCCTTGCTTTTTCAAGTTCGTTTCATGGATCCGTGCGAAAGAGCGAACGATAACAGCAAGGCCACCCAGGAACCGCGGTTCAAGGGCAGCATGCTCACGGGAAGAGCCCTCTCCATAATTATGGTCACCGATAATGACCCACTTGATTCCTCTGTCCCGATAGTAGGCAGCAGTCTGCGGTACTCCACCCCACTCGCCTGTGACCTGGTTTTTGACCTTATTTGCCTCGCTGTTCTCGGCATTGATCGCGCCAATTAGACAATTCTCTGTAAAGTTGTAAGTCCAGGAAAAAGCGAACAAGCTGAGAAACAATTTACGAGAGATGTTTTCGAGATGACCGCGGTATTTGAGCCAGGGACCACCAGCCGAAATGTGATCAGTTGTGCACTTGCCCTTGACCTTGATCAGTACAGGCAGATCTCCAGGGGTCTTGCCATCCCATGGCGAGAACGGACTGAGTAGTTGAAGGCGGTCACTCTGGGGGTTAACAGCAACATTGACAGAAACCCTATCCACTGGAGGTGCCTGGTATGTATCTTGACCAGGATCGTAGCCACGAGACGGGAGCTCCTCGCCATTGGGATTGGAAAACTTGAAGGGTTTGCCATCGGAGCCAGTAAGGGTGTCAACCAATGGATTGAAGCGAAGATCGCCTGCGAAAGCTAAAGCTGTGACAATGTCGGGGGAAGCCACGAAGGCGTGTGTAGCGGGATTCGCGTCATTACGGCCCGTGAAGTTGCGATTGTATGACGTGATAACTGTCACGGATTAGCACGCATTGATTTCGAGAGCTCAATGCACGTACTCGAGTTAACCTCTCCCTTCTTGACGTCTTGACGATCCCACTGGCCAATGCAAGGACCACACGCGTTCGCAAGCACAAGACCGCCAACGTCTTCGAAAGTACTGATCAGGCCGTCACGTGCTATCGTGGCGCGAACTTGTTCTGAACCAGGAGTAATTGTGAATTTGCTCTTGATCTCAAGGCCGTGGTTGGCAGCTTCTTGAGCAATAGAGGCAGCGCGGGTCATATCTTCGTACGAGGAATTAGTGCAAGAACCTATGAGGGCAACTTTCAGTTCGGAGGGCCAGCCATTCTTCACGACCTCGTCCTTAAACTTGGAGATGGGAGTTGCAAGATCTGGTGTGAAGGGCCCATTGATATGCGGCTCCAATTCCGACAAATTCTGCAAGAAGGGTCGGTTAGTAACAGTGGAGCGTCTGTGAAGGCAAACTTACAATATCGATGACCTGGTCGTATTCAGCGCCCTCATCCGCACGCAGGTTGTGTGCGAACCGTTGTGCATATTTGGCGATATCAGGACGTTTAGTCGCATTCAGATAGTTCACCATGCGTTGGTTGAATGGGAAGAGTGAAGTTGTCGCCCCAATCTCCGCACCCATGTTACAGACAGTTGCCATCCCAGTGGCGGAGAGACTTTCTACACCAGGACCCTTGTATTCAACGATGGCGCCAGTACCACCCTTGACCGTAAGAATGCCAGCAACCTTGAGAATGACATCTAAGACTAGCATAAGGGTCTGAAAAGCATAAGAGGGCAGAGAACGCCCACCTTTCGGTGTGGTCCAGCCACTAATTTTGCCTGTGAGATTTACACCGATCACCTTGGGGGTCTTGAGCTCCCAGGGGATACCTGCCATGACGTCAACGGCATCTGCACCACCCACGCCGCATGCAACCATCCCTAGTCCGCCGGCATTTGGAGTATGTGAGTCGGTACCAATCATAAGGCCACCAGGAAATGCGTAGTTCTCGAGAATAATTTGATGAATGATACCAGAACCCGGTTTCCAGAAACCAAGACCATACTGGCATGTAGCATTAAGACTTAAGGGGTGACGGGAGGTATTTATAGAGGAATGCCACTTACCTTGGCCGTGGCCGTGGCCAAAAAGTCATATACTTCCTTGTTGATTTGCTTAGCACGCTCGAGATCTTTGACGCCGCCTATTTGCGCTTCAATCAGGTGGTCACAGTGAACCGTGGTCGGCACCGCAGCAGTATCCATGCCGGCAGACATAAATTGCAACAAGGCCATCTACGGTTAATAACGTCAGCGTCTTTCGGAGAACTGAAATGCTCGTGATTATTGACAGGTCGAGAGGCAGGTTTGTCAAAAGATCACAAATCAACTGACCTGTGCTGTCGCATCCTGACAGGCTACTCGCTGCAGTATAACGATGATCAGACCAGACAGGGATGTAGAAGGCGAACACTTACGTCCGGCCGAAGTTTGAGGTAACTAACACCGCGGACAATGTCTTGATTGTACGGGTCATCGAGATGACCATAGACGACCTTCTCCGAGAGTGTGAGAGGGTGCTTGAGCCTAGTATGTGATTAGGAACAAAGCGCAATTGGTTCAAATGAGGAAAAGTACCTGTCACGGACGACTGCAAGATTGTCCTCGATTCGTTGATAATTGATATATGCACCTGTCTCAAGGAGCGACATGGGAACTTTGGTGTCACCAATTCTTTCGGCGACGCTAGCCATGCCCTTTGCAATGCTCTGGATGGAGCGCCATGCCTGGGAAGAGCGGGAGGCAAGGTTGAGCATCGTTGACGATGTTGATGGGGTTTTGGGGAGAGTCGGTGGAAATGGTCCCTTTTATCTTGTTCCGCATGCCGAGCTGCTCCGGCCCGAGCCCGACATCCAATCGCGGTGTCTCAATTTTTCCGCGTGCGATTGTGATTGGGCCCAAGGCGGCAAAACGACCTCTTGGCCCGAAATTTACTCTAGGGCACGAGGCTACTGTATTTTCCGTGTTTTCCCATTTAAATGGATGGTTCATCGAGCAGTCAATCCCATCAACACAATTCAATTGACAACATGATCCGAAACCGTTGATCGTTGATACAAATCATCGACTGGACAGAACGATTCAAAAAAAAGGGCTATCAGCGAATCGTGGTTGGTGATAAGGCAAGGCACAGGGCGAGCCAACGTAGGTAGATGCATGGACTGGACCGTGGACCGGTGGACTGCGTTGCTCCCCGGTCACGTGGTGGCGCGATTGAAGCAAAGCACGTTGCCGCATTCATGAGGTGCTCACGCGCGGCGAACCCTTTATCCTGCGTTATCTCATTCGACGCATGTACCGCCGCTCCATTGTTCTTTGACTTTTGGGCCATAGTAACATACAACCGCTCGGTTAAGCACTCGCCACGTCCGCCGGTGTAGAACTCGAGGTGGAGAGATCCTCTCCATTGCCCTTCAGCGCGTTCAGTGCGGCCAGCCCGCAGCCACAGGAGCGGTGAGCACACATTCGTTAAGTACGTCGTAACCTTATTATCCGAAGATATTGTCTGATATAGCGAATGGATCCTTAGTACTTCTTGCACAGAACGACTAGCATCCATCCGGGGCCGCCATTTGGGCGTCTTTGAAGCAGACTGCTCACCTCAGCCCCGAACATGGGCCCGGGGAAGCTCTGGGAAGATTTGGGAAGCACGACATTTGTGACGATAAAAAACGATGCCGAAGGGACCATGCCTTCCACTCGCAACGCGAAACGCCGTGAATTGGAAAGAAAGATGAATGAATCCTCCGACGATGAATTGGACTTTCTCTCATCTAGCTCTAGGTCGGATGATGTTGAGCAGCCAATTCCAACCAAAAGGAAGCCTAGGTTGAAGAAGAAACAACCTGAGAAGGCTGTTATCCAGGGGCGAGAGGCGGATTACCATCCTGACGGCCTTCCAAAAAGGAAGCTGCCTGACTTTAAGAAGATCATCAATACAGTTCAAGAAGGAAGCTCGTCGACTTCCCGAAGCAAGACATCAAGTACCACACAGAAGGCGTTGATGCAGACAAGGTCATACGGAATGCTTGCCACTCTCCACGACAACGAGAACGGGCGGCTTTCTTGGCCATCCGATGGGCTGTCGTCTGACGAAGATTCTTCGGTTGACCGTACACATTCATCGATTCAGGTCTCCTCGCAGCGGGAAATTCAAAAATTTCCGGGTTTAAGACTCTCACCCTTGCGAGTTGGCAGTCAGGATTCACCCCATAAACCCAGAGATTGTACGAAGGGCCCCAACTCGTTTGAACAGCCGAAACCGCTTCACAGCAAGACTTCTCCATCCAGCTCAGGTACCAATAATCGGTCCACCCTAACCTCCTGTCGGGCTTCTAGAATTCAGTATTCGGACTCGAGTAGTGAAACAACACCCCGTGCTAAACATCCCAAGAATCGTTTACGGAAATTTCCTATTCTGGATCCTCTATCCATCTCGGATCAAGTGACTCTTGAGATGGTTGGAGGGAGTGGCCCTTCACCGACTCGTCGAAGTACACTCTCTGATACGACGACACCTCGCAAAAACTGCAAGTCTCGTTATCCTTTTCCTTCGCCTTTGTCGTCGCCGGCCCATCAAACGTCTCAGAACTCTGCAACTGCTTTTCGCGGGACGGATCGCCGGGGCACTCTTGATGTCATGGCAGACGAAGACGCTGACGATGAGTGCCAGGAACGGAGGCTACAGCCTCGTCCATTCCCCATGGCTGCGAGCCAGTCGAATGCGACTCATCGTACTCCCTGCCGAAACAATGCTTGCACAGAACGAGCATGGCCGGACAACGGTAGAAATAGCACATTCCTCAGCGATGCAGAGGTATTCGGAGATGATCCTCGTCAGCGACATCCTTCTATGTTGGCAACGCAGATGCTGACTATTTATCAGTTTTTATAGGGGAATCAACGGATCCATCGAGCCTATGTCCTTTTTGTGATGAGAAACTTCCACCTAACCCCTCGCCATTCTATCTCTCCCTTCTCGAAGCTGCTCGACGTAAGGCGCGTCTGGATCCTCGTCCAAGTAACCCTCATGGACTCAAAGCTCAGATGGGTGTATACGTTGCATCATGCAAACGTCATAGATTTGAGGCGCACCAGATACCCGAGGCTATCGCTAAAGGTTGGCCGACGGACATCAATTTCGGTCAAGTCAGGGAGCGGGTTGAGAGACTAACAGGTAGCCTCACGAAGCTGGTCCGAGATGAGGGTAACGCAAGGGAGGAAAGCGTATATTGGACAGCAGTGATGACGGAGGTTCGTAAGTTGGGGTCTCGTGCTGCCTCCGGCGTTAAGGGCCAGTTCGAGAGCTTTGAGAAGACACAACCAGGCTAGTGAGTGCGCACTAGCTAAATGAGCTCTTAAATTCTAATGGTCAATTTCAGCTATGGTGAGTTGGGCTCGATGATCCTGCATCAGACGCTCTACAACATGTTTCCTCCATCCTCATTCGATCCACAATCCATCACGCCTCTTACACCGCAGGAATTCATACAACGTATCCTTGTTCCTGAGGCCGCTCTTACGCTGATCATGGAAGACACTGGGCAGGACCGGGTCAAGGCTTTGCAGACAATGCGCGAAAGCGCGGGGTATGGGGTGGCAATGTTTCCAGACACTAGCGAGGGTCCTGAGGTTGGAGCCGGGGAGGATATCGTCCTTGAGCGTGCGCGCGCGCGGCGTCGTGAGCTCGAGGATGAGGAACGGATAGAGGCTATACTTTGTCCCGGGGCTTCGGAAGACGAGTGCCCTGTCCAGACCAAAGGCACCAAGCGTCCAAAGACTTCGATAGTCAGCAGCGCCACCACGACGGATATCGAGGAAATTGCCACTACACGACGCAAGATGAAACGGAAGAAGGCGCGCTCCCACACTGATGCGGAAAGTGGTCCGGATGGACATGTCTTCCGTGGCCCCAGGACGATGGGCGCGTACAAGGCTAACACGGCCGTCTATCCGAACGCCGCGGCTCATCCCCCCCAAGCGGTGCCATCCCTACTACCGCCATCCATCCCTCAAGCTAACTTAAAGCCTCAAGGCCCTTGGACCAGCTCCCCAGAACAGAATCCAGCACACACCTCCAAACCGGAGTCGCAAGATTTCACCCCAAAGCCAAAGTCTACTTTGAGCAATCTACATGATGATTCGAGATGTGGTTTTGCAAGCGCAGCTATCAAGCCCGGTGCCACGCCAACAGCGCGAAATTCTCAGACAAAGCAAGACGGGCGTAGCATGAGTGCTCCAATAGACGTGGACGATCCTCAGATTATCGATGGCGCCGACGTATTCGAGCGGCAGCCGTCCATCCCAGCGGACCGGATGGTACCAAGTGTGCAAGGCTCAAGCGACATACAGGAGCTTGGAGGCTACCGTGATCTTCCCAACCCAAGACCGAAGCCACGCAGGCGAATAGTCGAGCGCAACTCTTCCAACGACCCAGTCTCCCGGCTGACAGACCAGGATCAACGGTGCGATTCCAGTGTTGAGTGAGCGCTCGACATTGGGGTCACAGAGCGCTGTTCTAATCTCATGCAGGATCATCGAACCACCACCAAGTTACGACAGTCCTGCACGGCGCAACCCCACTCACTCCAGGACATCAAGACCCAGATATGACCGTCACGACTGGCTGATGAATGACTCATCTGACTAGAGTAGGATCCAGTTACCATACACAACCCATAGCTATCGCATCTTTCCAGTTTCCAGTCATACTTTGATGATAGCAATCCACACGTAATAAACTATTAATGTAACATTTGATTGCTGCGGAGTCATCGGACTTAATTAACACGGTACATCCAGCTTACTTCTCTGCTGATGTTGAGGAAACAGGCCAACCCGGAATGGGCCTACCCTGACGGTCCTCCACTCGAAGGAAATACTCGGTGGAGAGGATGCCGTGCTCATCGCCTTCAGTGAGGACAACACCGTTTTCTGAGAGAAAGAAAGACATTCCTGCATCGAGGGCCTTCCGCACATCGATATAGATTAGTACCTGAGCGGATTTGCGCATGCCTGGGTAAGAGTAAGACCCGTAACTGGAGCTCCGCAAAATATCATAACTGACCGCTTATGACGCCGTCTTCTGGAACACCCTGGGCTAGATGAATATGATTCCTCGTCCTTCTCGAAAGACCTTGGACGGCTGCATCTCAACAATCAGCGGTGTTCTCGCCAGTCGACTTCAACTAGGACAAACATATTGACTTCCATGCAGCCTTACTCGTCCCGTGCACTGCCATGAGTATATCTGCGGCAGACATAATTGGCTTCAGGTCCAGTTTGACCTCCTGCGTGGGAGTAAGAGTGGTCTCAAGGCGGCGCATGCATGGCGGGTTACCTTCAATGAATGACCCTGATTCGCTCGAATCCACCAAATTTCACCTGCCGTCGGCGCTGCCTCATCGGGGCTTTCGAGTAGCATGTACCGCTTTTTAGAATCACTCTCTACTATGCGTCGCAGAGTAGCAAGGTCGAGCTGGGTAGGCGAAGACAGCCTGGGAGAAGCCAACTTCACATGTCACGTCTCATGAGGTCCCACGCTTGCATCGAAATCGAGGCGTACCAGATCGTTCACGCGGACATATCCGTCCGGACGCATGTAAAGACCTTCTGATTTCGCTCCATGACGTAGGAGCCAGGAGAGTGTTTTCGAAAGGCGGACGTCAGGTGAATCCTTCGGGAGACCACGAAGCGGCTTCCCTCCGCCTGGCGTAGGTCGCGAAGCTTTCTGTTTTGACGGGTTGCTCATTGGGGACCTGCTGCAGAGGCCACAGCAACAGAGGGTCGGGGTAGCAAGTCT
>Ga0137390_10005876_pt1 | contig 10396 bp, 8 predicted proteins | sample 15con2h24AmetaG_FD_104937 | JGI IMG/M metagenome (GOLD analysis project Ga0137390, IMG submission 104937) | Vadose zone soil microbial communities from Angelo Coast Range Reserve, California, USA - 15con2h2.4A metaG | ecosystem: Environmental > Terrestrial > Soil > Vadose zone > Saprolite... | reverse complement strand
TGGGTATCACGCCGGATCAGATCGCGGCTATCAAGACTGCGGCCCCGAGCTTTGTGATGCGCGCGCCGATCAGCGGGAATATCGTTCAGAATCAGGCGCTGCGCGGCGCGGCGGTAAATGCTGGCGACGTGCTTTACGCGGTCGGCACGCTCGATCAGGTGTGGATCACCGCCGATATCTACGAAGATGATTTGGCGCGTGTGCGCGTCGGACAGCGACTCGAGGCGGTGACGACGGCCTATCCCGACGCGGTCTTCCACGGCCTGGTCGATCGGATAAGTCCGAACGTCGATTCCAATACCCATACGGTGCAACTGCGCTGCGCCGTGCAAAACCCGGACTTCAAACTCAAGCCGCAGATGCTGGCCCGGGTGCGAATCGTCGTACCGACCGGTCAAGTGCTGATCGTGCCGCGGGAGGCGCTGGTCTTCGCCGGCGATGACTATTTCGCCTACATCGATGCGGGTGACGATCGCGTCGAACGGCGCAAGGTCGTGATCGGCTCGTGGAGCCAGGAAGGCTATGCGCGCGTACTGCGCGGACTGATCCCCGGCGACCGGGTGGTCACGCGCGAAGCGCTGCAAGTCGATCAGCTCTGGCATGAAGCCCACGGCGACAACTCCTAATCGGGAGCCGCAATGATTCAGTGGTTCACTAGGCGGACCGCAGCGGAGCCGAGCAGGCGAGTCTGCGAGCTGCGTTAATGATTCAGTGGCTAATGGCGCTCGCGCTCCAGGCGCGTCTGGTCGTAATTAGTGCCGCGATCCTGCTTGCGCTGGCCGGCGTCTATTCCTTCACCCAACTGGATATCGAGGCTTATCCCGATCCGGTCCAGCCGATGACCGAGGTGCTAACGTTGCCGACTGGCCTCAGCGCCGAGGAGGTCGAGCGCCTGGTCACGGTTCCCACCGAATACGGCATGAGTGGGATGCTCAATCTCACTTCGATGGAATCGATTTCACTTTACGGACTATCCGACGTGCGGCTGTACTTCGATTGGGACAGCAACTACGAACTCGACCGCACGCAGACTATCAATCAGCTGACCTTCGTTACTCTCCCACAGGGTATCCAGCCCGGCCTCTCGCCCGAGAATCCGATCGGCGAAATCTACCGCTATACGATCGAGGGCCCCGATCATGATCTGGTTGAGGAAAAGACGATCGAAGACTGGGTCTGCGAAAAGCAACTCAAGACGGTGACCGGGGTGCTCGATGTTTCGGGCTACGGCGGGCTCACCAAAGAGTACCACGTCGATCTCGATCCCGCGAAGCTTACGCACTACTCAGTCCCGCTCGCGCAAGTGGTCGCGGCCGTTCAGAACTCCAATACCAACTCGGGCGGCAGTTATCTTAATCTCGGCCAGCAGGCTTTCGATGTGCGCGGGCTGGGACTGATCCGCTCGGTCGATGATATTCGCAATATCGTCTTGAGCGCGAACAAATCCACGCCGATCACGATCGCCAACGTCGGCGATGTTTCCCTCGGATGGGCGCCACGGCTCGGCGCCGTCGGGATGAACTACTCCGATGAAGTCGTCACCGGCATCGTCCTGATGCGCAAAAATGGCAACACGCTGGAGACCCTGAAAGGCGTCCGCAGGAAGGTCGAGGAACTCAATACCAACGGACTGATGCCCAAGGGCTACAGGATTGTGCCCTATTACGACCGGACCGGACTCGTTTACACCACGCTGCGCACCGTGCTCGAGAACCTGATGCTCGGAATGGCCCTGGTCTTCCTGATCTTGCTTTTTTTTCTGGGCAATCTCCGCGCCGCGATCATCGCTGCGCTGAACATCCCACTCGCGATGCTCGGGGCTTTCATCCTCCTGCATCTGACCCGCACGCCTGTGAATCTTTTATCACTCGGCGCGGTGGATTTCGGCATTATCATCGATTCGACGATCATCGTGGTCGAAAATATTTTTCGCTATCTGACCACACGCGCGCTCGCGACCGAGGACGCGACGCGTCGAATCGGCCGCGCGTCCAATGAAGTCGGCGGGCCGATTTTCTACTCGACGCTGATTTTCCTCATCGCCTTTCTGCCCTTGTTCACGATGCACGGCGTCGAAGGCGCGATCTTCTCGCCGATGTCGCATACCTATGCCTATGCGCTGACGATCGCAATTTTGCTGGCGGTGACGCTCTCGCCGGTGCTGTGCTTCTTCCTGCTCAGCGGGCGTGTGATCGCGCGCCGTAATTTTATCTGGACCGCAATTTCCCGCGCTTATCACAACCTGTTCGTCGTGATTCTGGAGTGGCCGCGCCTCACGCTGGGGATTATAGCGTTGATGGCGATCGGCGGGTTCTCACTCGTCCCGCTTTTGGGTGGCGAGTTTCTACCCAAGCTCGAAGAAGGCAATATCTGGGCGCACGCGATTCTGCCCAATACGATCAATTTGCCGCAGGGCGCACGGATGGTGAACGCGATGCGCGCGGTGTTTCTCTCCTTCCCTGAAGTCGCCAGCGTGGTGTCGCAGCTCGGTCGTCCCGATGACGGCACCGAAACCAGTAGTTTTTTCAGTGTCGAGTTCCCGGTCGATCTGAAGCCTCAAGCAAGCTGGCCGCGGCGAATGACCAAGGATCGTCTGGTTAATCAGATCGACGAAAAGCTGCGCCGCCGTTTCCCGGGCGTCAGCTTTTCCTACTCGCAGAATATCGAGGACAACATCGACGAAGCGCTCTCCGGCGTCAAAGCCGGCGCCAACGCGGTCAAGGTTTTCGGCTATGATCTGAAAACCGACGAGGCGGTTGGACGCCGTATCACCGCGACGCTCGAAAAAGTCAGAGGCGCCACCGACGTCTTTATGTTCCGATCGCTCGGCCAGCCGAACGTCGTCATCGAACCCGATCGCGCTGAAGCCGCGCGCTTCGGTCTCAACTCCGGCGATGTCGCGGCTATCGTGCAGGCCGCGATCGGCGGACAGGCGGTGACCCAGGTCCTTGAAGGCGATCGTCGTTTCAATCTGGTCGTGCGCTGGAAGCCGCAATATCGCGAAAGTATCGAGGCGATGCGCAATATCCGCGTCAACGTTCCGACTGGCGGCAATGTGCCGCTCGGGCAGATCGCCCGAGTCGCAGCGTCCGAAGGCGCGTCATTCATCTATCGCGGCAATTTACAGCGCTACGTACCGGTCCGTTTCTCGGTAACCGGTCGCGATCTACAAAGCGCCGTCGCCGACGCCAAGCAGCGCGTGGCGAACGAAATCAAGCTGCCCGAGGGCGTCCATCTCGAATGGGCGGGCGAGTACGGCGAGTTGCAGGCCGCCAACCGGCGCCTTGCCGTGGTCGTCCCGATCGCGCTGATCCTGATCATGGGGATTCTCTTCGCCGCTACTCAGTCCGCAGTGGATACCTTCGTCGTGATGGCGCAGATTCCGCTCGCCTGCCTCGGCGGGGTTCTCGGGCTTTTCCTAACTCGCACCCCGTTCAGCGTGTCGGCCGCGGTCGGTTTTATCTCGATTTTCGGCATCGCCACGATGGACGGTATCCTGCTGAGCTTCTACATCCGCAAGCTGTGGGACGAAGGCCATCCGTTTCGCGAAGCGATCGTGATGGGATCGGATCGCCGCTTGCGCGCCGCGATGATGACCGATCTGGTCGATGCCTTCGGCCTTCTGCCGATGGCCCTATCCATGAGGATTGGTGCGCAGACCCAGCGTCCATTAGCGATCGTCGTAATTGGCGGAGCGCTCACGATTCTGGTGCTGACGCGCATCTTCCAGCCCGTCCTGATCTATCTCTGCCACCGCCGCCTGCGCCTCAAGGAGGTGCAGAGCTGATTCCAGATGAACCGATGGACTCGGGCAGACCGTTCCGCCTAGAAAACTTCCCGCCTCCAGCCCTGCATTCCGCCCCTCAGGACCTGTACCTGATTGAAGCCCGCTTTCTTGAGCAACCGTGCTGCTTTGGCCGAGCGCTGGTCGGTAGTGCAAACGGTGACGACTGGCATGGATTTCATTGCCGCGAGGCCCGCGATCTTTGCGGGTAGCTCGGAAAGCATGATATTGAGCGCGCCTGGGATATGCCCGAGCGGACCCTCGAATTCGTCCGGACCGCGCACATCGAGCACCGTGACGGAGGGGTCCACGTCAAGCCGTCGCTTGAGCGTCGGTCCGTCGATAAATCGCGGCTTGTCACGTGATCCGCGAAGAAAGTGGGAGATAAAGGCGACCGCTGCTATAAGGCCGATCGCCAGTAATCCGTTACGGATCGCCGCAGCGTTGCCCGCCGCAGCCTGACGTCCCGCATAACCCAACCAGGTGTACGCGATCGCCCCCGGCGCCATGCAAATCGCCGAGGTCAGCAGATACGCGCCGAAGCGGATGCGCGTCAGTCCCAGTGCGAAGTTCAACAGATTGAACGGGAATAGGGGCACAAGCCGCACGAACGCAATGAAGCGCCAGCCTTCCCCCTCGACTCCTTCGATCATACGGTTCAAGCGTTCGCCGGTTTTGTTCCGCACCCAGTCCGCAGCGGCGTAGCGCGCGATCAGGAAGGCGAGACCGGCTCCGATCGTCGCGCCGGTGAGATTCCAGATCGTTCCCCAAAGCGGTCCGAACAATCCGCCGCCCGCGAGCGTCAGGATCGAACCTGGAAAGAACAGCACCGTAGCGAGCGCGTAAAGCGCCACAAAAGCCGCCGGTGTCCAGGATCCAAGGCTGCGCAACTGCGCTTCCAGATTCTCCGCGTTCCATTGCCCCCGATGGAGCCCTATCCACACGATCGCCCCGGCCAGCGCGATCAGCATAATGATGCGGAAAGCGTTTCTTCGCGCGATCATCTAATTCACCTCGCGACTAAGCGGATACTCGCCAACCACGCCGCGCAACGGCTGCAACAGCATCCGATCGAGCTGCAACTCTGACGGATCGCGAAACTGCGCGATTCCGATCATCATCCCGGGATGACCCGCCGCCGGCTGCGCCTGGTAGGTGCCGAGGATGCGGTCCCACCACGCCAGGTTGAAACCGAAATTGCTGTTGGTCTCCCCGACCGCGACCGAGTGATGCACCCGATGCATGTCCGGCGTGACCACGAACCAGCGCAGCATCCGGTCGATCCCGAGCGGAATCATCGCGTTCGAATGATTGAACATCGAGGTGGCGTTGAGTAGCACTTCAAACAGCACAACCGCGATGGCCGGCGGCCCCAGGGCCGCGACCACCGTCAACTTGATCGCCATCGACAACACCATCTCAATCGGATGGAATCGCACGCCGGTGGTGACGTCGATATCCAGGTCCGCATGATGCATCCGATGCACCCGCCAGAGCGCCGGGATCGCGTGGAACATCACGTGTTGCATGTAGATGGCGAGATCGAGCAGAACCACCGTGAGCACGATCGCGACCCCGCGCGGAATTTCAACCGCATTGAAAAATCCCCATCCGCGACTAACCGCCAACAGCGCCACCCCGACCGCCGTCAGCGGAAACAGGAGGCGCAGAAGTAGCACGTCGATCGCGACGACCCCGAGGTTGCCCGGCCATCGCGTGGCGCGCGAAACTGAACGGGTCCGCCGCGGCGCGAGACTTTCCCAGGCGGCCATCACGAGCAGGATGGCCGCGAATGAGCCGAACCGGATGAAAGTTTCGTGGGACACCTTGTGTTGATTCAATTATTCAATTAATATCTTGAATGATAGACCGATGGACAAAGCGATGTCAAGCAGCAACCCCAAACGCGCGCTCTTCGAACAGTTCGCGACAGTCGCGAAGGCGCTCGGCAGCGGCCATCGGCTCGAGCTCCTCGAACTGCTCGCCCAAGGCGAGCGCAGCGTCGAAACACTGGCGGGTCTTACCGGAATCGCGGTGGCCAATGCTTCACAGCATCTGCAGAGTCTGCGCCGCGCCGGATTGGTCGCCGCCCGACGCGACGGTAAGCGTATCTTCTACCGCCTCGCTGACGACGCTGTGATTGGCCTGCTCGGTGCTTTGCGTACGATCGCGGAGCGCAACCTCGCCGAGGTCGGCCGCGTCGTCGCCAGCTACTTCCGCGAACGCGATCAGCTTGAACCAGTATCGCGCAGGGAGTTGCTCAGCCGCCTGCGACGCCGGCTCGTCACGGTAATCGATGTCCGTCCGCCGGAGGAGTTCGCCGCCGGCCATATTCGCGGCGCTATAAATCTTCCGCTCAAGATGCTGGCCGATGAGTTGAAACAGATCCCCACCGCAAAGGAAATCGTCGCCTATTGCCGCGGGCCGTATTGCGTTCTTTCCTACGAAGCAGTCGCGCTGCTTCGTCGGCGCGGGTTCACGGCGCACCGGCTCGAAGACGGCTACCCGGAGTGGCGGATCGCCGGCCTCCCGGTTGAGACGTCGTCAACGGAACTTTGATTGCATAACGCCGCCCGGACTGGAGCGTTCCGTCGGCATGAGGATCGTGACGCTAGGCGGCCCTGGCGGGGAGCGGCCGATGGTAATCGCGGATTTCCTTGATTTTGCCCTCCACGACGTCGATCACTTCAGCGCCGATCGCCTCGATCACCTGGTTGCGGCCTTGTCGCGTGCCATGGAAGAAAGATTCCGCCAAGCCACGCCCCGAATTTCCGGTAAGCGTGCGTAGATCGCAGCGGGAGTCGGGCATCGCGGCGAAGCCGGTTTCGTAGTGGCGCCGCACCTCGCCGCGACCCTCGAAGCGAGTGCCCGTGGCGTCGACAATCACGGGATTTTCGTGAAAGCACGCCATCACGCCGTCGATGTCATGACAGTTGAAGGTATCGAAGTAACGCTGGATTAATTCTTCCTCGGGAGTCATCCGGGTTGCCTCCATTGAATCGCTAAATTCGGTTTAAGACTTTTGTCGAAGCATGGCAACCAGACATCGCCGCGGCGGATGCGCCGCGTTCGCAAAACGCCGACTGATCATGCTAAACGGCCATCGAGGAGGGCATCCACGATGGCGGAGCTCGAAACTTTGGCAAGCGGCTTCGGACTGCTCGAGGGCCCCCGCTGCGATGAGCAGAACCGGCTCGTCTTCAGCGACGTTCCCAACGGCGGCGTCTATCGCCGCAGCCCCGACGGCAATATCGAGACATTGATTCCGAAGCGGCGCGGGGTGGGCGGAATCGCGCTTAATCACGGCGGCGGTATCGTCTGCACCGGGCGCGGCCTGATCTATTGGAACGAGGCAACGCGCATCAGCCGCGATCTCTTCACCCAATGGGAAGGACGTCCGCTCAACGGCCTCAACGATATTCAGCCCGATGATCACGGATCGATATTCGTCGGATCGCTCGAGCATAACGCGCTCGAGGAGGGCGCGAAGCGCATCCCCGGCAGCCTCTATCGCGTCGATCCCGACGGCACGGTCACCAAGCTTTACGAGGGAATCGAGACCACCAACGGGATGGGCTTCAGTCCGGACCGCAAATACCTCTACCACGCCGATTCCACCACCAAGTCCGTCTGGATTTACGACGTTCAGCCCGATCGCACCGTGAAGGACCGTCGGGTCTTCGCGCGGATGCCCGAAGGGTGGCCCGACGGGCTCGCGATCGACGCCGAGGGCGGCGTGGTCGTCGCGATCGTGAACTACGGCGAGGTGGTGCGCTTCAAGCCGAACGGGACGCTCGATTGGCGGCTCCAGGTGCCCGCGAAGATGGTCACGAGCGTGACTTTCGGCGGCAAGGATCTGTGCGACCTCTATATCGTGACCGCCGACAACACCGACGATAAGGAGAAAAAAGGCTCGATTTTTCGCTCGCGTACCGCGATCCCCGGCTTGCCGGTTCCCAAGGCGCGGTTTAATTGATTATGCTGTTTCACTCACCCGAAACCCGGTTTTTTAAGCGGGCCTCGGAGGAGGAAGAAGACTTAATTCCACCCGTCAAGACGAAGGAGATGTAGGATGGCTCTGCAAGTAGGATCACAAGCGCCGGATTTCGCCTTGAAGTCCAACAAGATGGCGGATGTCAAACTTTCCGCGTTGCGCGGCAACAACGTCCTGTTGCTGTTCGTACCGCTCGCCTTCACGAAAGTCTGCACCGGCGAGTTCTGCAGCATGCGCGACGCGCTCAAGGATTACGAAGGACTGAACTGCAAGGTCTTCGGCGTCTCGACCGACAGCCCCTTTGCACTTAACGCGTGGGCCGAAAAAGAGGGTTACAACTTTCCCCTGCTTTCGGATTTTAACAAGACCGTCGCCAGCGATTACCAGACGCTCTACGATGATCTGATGGGCTTCAAGGGCGTCTGCAAGCGCTCCGCCTACGTCATCGATCGCGAAGGGAAGATTCGCTACGCCGAAGTTCTGGACAACGCCGGCAACGTGCCCAACTTCGACTCGATCAAAGCCTGTCTGACGCAGCTTCAGTAATTGCTTCACTGGGGCGGACGCATCTGCGTTCGCCCCGGTGCTATTTTCTATCGTCAAGTTTTGCGCGCCGTCTCGACGTTTTGGGGGCGTGTCGACTAGCCTGATTTGTCTTCCTGAGCCGGCTAGCAGCGCGAGCCGTGTCGAAGGATCTACGCGAAGCGATTCTAGAGAATTCACTGCCCTGAGTCCTATTCGTTGATGCGCGGTAATTCGCCCGCCTCGGCACACCGCCGCACGCTTGATTCAGCCTACGCCTGGCTGATGGCCATCGTTGCCTTTCTAAGCTGTTTCGTCGTCTTCGGCGTGGCCTACAGCTTCGGCACATTCTTCAAGCCGATGGCGGCGGAGTTCGGCGCCAGCCGCGCGAACACTTCGATCATCTTCTCGCTCACGGCAGCGATCTATTCCGTGCTGGGGTTGATCGCCGGACGCCTGACCGATCGCTTCGGGCCGCGCCGCGTGATACTCGTCGGCGCGTTCGCGTTGGGCGTCGGGCTAATCGCGACCAGTTCCGCACAGCGCCTCACCGTCGCCTATTTGACCTACGGCCTGGGCGTGGGTGTCGGCGCGGCATGCGGTTACGTTCCGATGCTCGCGGTCGTCGGCGGATGGTTCCGGCGGCGCCGCAAAGCCGCGATGGGTGTCGCGGTCTCCGGTATCGGCGCAGGCACGCTCGCTGTCGCTCCGCTGGCTGCCGCGATGATTCACCGCTTCGGCTGGCGCGAATCCTACGCGCTGATCGGCGTCGCCGGCGCATTGATCCTGGCGCTGTGCGGCATGCTCGCCACCGCTTCGCCGATCCGCGCGAACGCCGCTCCGCGACCGATCGCGCATCTGGCGCGCTCGCCGGAGTTCGCGATCCTCTATTTTTCGGCGCTCCTCGTTTCAGTGACGATTTACGTCCCGTTCGTCTATCTGCCTGATTTCGCGCAATCGCGCGGAATCAGCGACGTCCCGGCGGCGGCGCTCGTCGGTTTTATCGGTGCGGCGAGCATGGCGGGCCGGTTAAGTTTCGGCCCGATCGCCGATCGGATCGGCATCCTCAAGCTCTACAAAATGAGCCTGCTCGTGATGGCCCTCAGCTATGCGATTTGGCCGCTGGCGCGCTCCTACGCGACGCTCACGCTTTTCACGATCGTGATGGGCGTGGCCTACGGCGGAATGGTCTCACTCTCGCCCACGGTGGTGGCTGAGCTCTTCGGCGTTGAGGATCTCGGCACGATGCTCGGAGCGCTCTACACGAGCTCAGCCCTCAGTGCTCTGGTCGGTCCACCCCTGGTTGGCTTGGCCATCGACCATGGCGGCAGCTATCTGTGGGCGGCGCTGATCGCGGGATCGGCCGGTTTGATTGCTTTTTTGGTGCTGATTCCACTGCAATCACCCATTGCGGTTTCACCCATCGAGCAGGTTGGCCAGGGGGCGGGCGAGTCCGCGAGCCGCGGCCCGATAAAGTCGGCGGGCGAGTCCGCGATCCGCGGCCAAAGTTAAGTGGACGTGTGGGTTCGCTAACAGCAGTTCGGATCCAGGTTTGCATCTATAAGTGTCTATTCACATTAGATTATTTACTTAACTTCGACCCGAGCGATACGCTGAATGCTCGCGATTCCGCGTTTTGCCGAGGCTCGATGGAAACCGCTGTTCAGACTCGCGAGGAAGTTCCGCCCGTCGCGGAGATCAACCCCTCCGCGTCAAAGGGTCTGGATCGCCGGGCGCTCGGCCGGGCTGCGTCCAATCTGGGCGTTGCCGCGATTTTCTTTCTTTCACTTGCCTCCCAAGCGCGCGAGTACCACGGCTTAACCGATCTGATTTGGATGCTTGGGGCGGGCCTCATGGGGATCCTGTCGCTGGTCCGGGTACCGCCCAAAAGCGCGCTCATCACTTTTAGCTCGGTCGTTGCCACAGCCTTCATGATGGTCACGCCGCTCTGGATGAGGCCGCTACCTCACATGATCGCCGGCCCGGCCTTGCTGAGCTGCGCGATCGCGGTTCAGTTTATCGGCATGATTCTCAGCCTGGGGGCGCGACTTTATCTTGGTCGTCGCTTCGGTCTGCTACCGGCTAATCGCGGCATC
>Ga0137390_10005875_pt1 | contig 10396 bp, 11 predicted proteins | sample 15con2h24AmetaG_FD_104937 | JGI IMG/M metagenome (GOLD analysis project Ga0137390, IMG submission 104937) | Vadose zone soil microbial communities from Angelo Coast Range Reserve, California, USA - 15con2h2.4A metaG | ecosystem: Environmental > Terrestrial > Soil > Vadose zone > Saprolite... | reverse complement strand
GCTGCGCAAAATCCCCCCCGGCACGACGACGACCTACGGCGCGTTGGCCGCCAGGCTCGGCGTTCCCACGGCGACGAGAGCGGTCGGCGCCGCGAACGGGCAGAACCCGAACAGCATCGTCGTGCCATGCCACCGCGTGATCGGTGCCGATGGCACCCTGACTGGTTATGGCGGCGGACTGGCGCGCAAGCGCTGGCTGCTTGAGCACGAGGGGGTGCGCTGCCCGGCGTGAGTAGCTTGCGCGCTCGCCCCTCGTGCCGCCTAATCGGGCGGGAAGGGGAGATCTTGACGAACTACCTCGTTGCGATGGCGACTTTCGCCGGCCTTTACGCGCTGATGGCCCTCGGGCTCAACATCGTCTGGGGAATGGCCGGGATGATCAATCTCGGCCTGGTCGGCTTCTTCGCGCTCGGCGGCTACGCCTCGGCGCTGCTGACCCTGCGATTCGGCGTTCCGATCGTCGGCGGTCTGGTTGCCGCCTTCATCTTCGCAGGGGCGTGCGGCGGCATCATGGCGTTGATCACCGCGCGGCTGCGCGGCGACTATCTCGCGATCGTCACGCTCGGCTTTGCCGAAGTCGTGCGCCTCGTCGCCAGCAACGAGATCTGGCTAACCAATGGCAGCGATGGCATTTCAGGAATTCCAGGCCCATGGCGGGGCCGGATCGCCCCGCAGGATTTCAATCTCGTCTATCTTGCCATCGTCCTCGCCTGCCTCGCCGTAGCGGTTTTCCTCTTGCAGAACCTGCGGCATTCGCCGTTCGGCCGCGTGCTGCGCGCCATCCGCGACGACGACCAGGTCGCCGCCGTCGCCGGTAAATGGGTGATCGCCTTCAAGGTCGAGGCCTTCGCTATCAGCGCCGGCATTCTTGGCCTCGCCGGTGCGCTCTACGGGCATTACACCTCGTATATCGCGCCCGATGCCTTCGTCCCGTTGATCACGATCTATATCGTATTGGCGCTGAGCGCCGGCGGCACCGGCAATAATTACGGCGCGCTTCTCGGTGCGCTGCTCATCGTCTTCTTTCAGGAATCCACGCGCTTCCTCGCCGGCTGGGTTCCCGGTCTCGCCGCCGTGCAGGTCGCCGCCTTGCGTGAGATCGTCATCAGCGTGACCCTGATCCTAATCCTCCGGTTCCGGCCGCAAGGCATACTGCCCGAACGTTTGCCGAAACTGGCGCAACGATGAGAGCGATGACATGAGCAAGCTCGGCAAAGTCGACCCGCTTCCGCATTTTCGGGGTGTTGCCGCCGCAATCGCCGCGCGCGGGCAGCCGGACGCCTCTTTCGCCGCGCTCGACCGCGCGATGGCGGCCGTGCTCGGCCATAGATTGTTCACGATCCTGCAGTTCGATCCGGAGAAGGGCGAATCGCAGCGCCGGTACAGCAGCAATCCGACGGCCTATCCCGTCGGCGGGCGCAAGCCTCTCAACCCGACTTTTTGGTCGAAGCAGGTTCTCGTCGAGCACCGCCCCTGGATCGGCTACGATGCCGCCGATATCCGTATGGTCTTTTACGATCACGAACTCATCGCCTCGCTCGGTTGCGACGCGATGCTGAACCTGCCGGTGGTTCACGACGGACGCGCGCTCGGTACGATCAACATCTCGAATGCGGCTGCCTGGTACGATGAGTCGGACCTCCCGGTTGGCCTGATCTTCGCTGCGCTCGCCGTGCCGGCTTATTTGTCACTGCCGCGCTAGCCGGAGAGAAATTTTCGAGATCGGGAGGTTGCTGACGAAACAATCTCGTTGCGTATTTCGTCGCCAAAGCTGTCGGCACTCTAGAATCCGCTACACGCGGGCCGCGAAGTCTCCTTAGAATGCGTGTATAGAACAAATCTCGTTTGCTCTGCCGGGAGGAGCGCAATGCCGTCGATCATGACCCCAGCGCTACTGGATGCCTATCATCGCGACGGTTTCGTCATTGTCCGTGGCATGTACGACCGCGAGGAAGTCGACCTGCTCCTCGCGGCGATGGAAAATGATCCTTCGGTCCGCGATCACATGATCGATCGCGCCGATGCGCAGGGTGCCGCGACGCGCATCTCCCTGTGGACCCGCGCCGGCGACAGCGTTTATGGCCTCGCCGCGCGTTGCGAGCGCATGGTCGATACGATGGAGACCATGCTCGGCGGTCCGGTCTACCACTTCCAATCGAAGCTGACCGCCAAGGAGCCTTATGTCGGCGGCGCGTGGGAGTGGCATCAAGATTATGGCTATTGGTATCACAATGGCTGTCTCTTTCCGTGGCTCGCGAGCTGCATGATCGCGCTCGACCCCACCAGCAGAGAGAATGGCTGTCTCAAGATGGTCGCGCGTTCGCATCTCATGGGACGCATCGATCACGCGCCGGTGCCTGGCGAAGGACAAAATATCGCCGACCCCAAGCGCATGACCGAGATCCTCAAGGCCTGCGAGACCGTCTATTGCGAGATGGAACCGGGCGACGGCCTCTTCTTTCACGGCAACACACTGCACAGCTCGGAGCAGAACCGTTCGCCGAAGCGGCGCTGGACGCTGTTGTGCTGCTACAACCGGGTCGACAACGACACCTTCAAGCGTGAAGACGATCGGTATTACGTGCCGTTGCACAAAGTGCCGGACAGCGCGATCAAGACCGCCGGTCTCAAATTCTCCGACGGCGTCGGCGAGCACTTTGCCAGCAAGCCATTCGTGCCGAAGGTCAGCGCGGCGGAATAGGCCTGGACATGTCCTCAGTCGCGGTCGCCGGGTGACGACGCAAGAATCTCCCGCACCGCCGCCAAGGTCCGCGCTACGTCGTTCTCCGTCGTCCGCCAATTGCAGACCGAGATCCGCATGGCGCGCTTTCCCCGCCACGTGGTTCCGCCGAACCAGGCGACGCCCGAATCCCGGATGCGTTCGATGATCCGATCGGTGCGGCGATCGTGCTCGCCGCCAGCGTCGAGGAAGCGCACGAGCCCTTGATTGATCTGCGGCCGGGCGAGGACCTCTACGCCGGGCATCGCCGCCAGGCCGTCGACCACTTGGGCCGCGAATTCACAGCATCGCTCGACGATATCGGCCACGCCTGAACGGCCGAGCGCGCGGATCGTCGCGTAGGCGGCGAAACCGCGGGCGCGCCGAGACCATTCCGGGTTCCAGTCTTTCGGCTCGCGTGCGCCCGCGACCGGGACCGCGTAACTCGTGGGCTGCGAGAACACGGCGCTGTGGGACGACGGATCCGCGACGAAGACGAACCCGCTGTCGAAGGGCAGATTCAGCCATTTATGGCCGTCCGTCGCCCAGGAATCCGCCTGATCGACGCCGGCCAGGAGGTGACGGTATCGCGCGCTCGTGGTGGCCCAGAGGCCGAAGGCCCCGTCGACGTGAACCCAGGCGCGGGCCGCATGGGCGAGCGCGCAGGCGCGCTCGAATGGGTCGAAGGCGCCGGTATTGAGATCGCCCGCCTGGAGGCAGACAACGGTCGGGCTCTCGGCCGACCGCTCGAGCGCCGCCGTCAGCGCCTCGAGCCTGATTCCCCCGAGATCGTCGCAGGGGAGGAGCTCGATTGCATCGGTGCCGATCCCGAGCAGGCGCACCGCTCGGATGATCGATTCATGGCGATTTTCGCTGGTCAGGATGCGCAGCGGCGGCGCGCCGTACAGACCGTTCTTCTCGACGTCGACGCCGTGATCCTTCAGGAGCCGGTGACGCGCCGCGGCCAGGGCCGTCGTATGCGCCATCTGACAGCCCGTCACCAGCGCATAGGAAGCCGTCGCGGGCAGGCCGAGAAGGTCCTTCAGCCACGTGCCGCAAACCTCCTCCACGACCGCCTCGGCCGGGCTGCAGGCATAGGAGGCGCCGTTCTGATCCCAGATCGACGTCAGCCAATCGGCCGCCTGTGCGATCGGCAAGGCTCCGCCGATCACGAACCCGAAGAACCTGCCGCCTGTCGAGCCGACGAGGCCGCCATCGACGTCGCGCACGAGGTCGTCGATGACCTCGACCGGATCCATCGGTCCGGCGGGAAGCGGCTTGATGATCTTGCGGCGCAGTTCGTCGACACCGAGAGTCGCCGCGACCGGCCGATTCGGCAAGCCGCGGAGGAAGGCGTCGGCGTGAGCCTCGGCCCGTTTCAGAACATCGTGCTGGTTCATCGTCGGCTCTCTGGGTTTGGGGTGCTAAAGCCTATTCAAGCTGCGGGAAGTGCCGCGGTCGCGCCGCGATCGGACTCCATCGCCTTGTTTCGGGGCAGCCCGAAGTAATTCGGCTAGCGTCGCAAGCGCCGACCGCGATAGTTTTCTCTCATGATCACCGACGGGGACGGCGTTCCGGTACTTGATTGGGCGGCCTGCGATCGCGTGCGCCTTGCACGCGACCGGCGATATGACGGGCTTTTCTTCTCCGCCGTCAAGACGACGCGAATTTATTGCCGTCCGATCTGCCCGGTGCGTCCGGCGCATTCGAAGAACGTCGTCTTCTTCCGCACTGCGGCCGAGGCGGAGCAGGCCGGGTTCCGGCCATGCTTGCGATGCCGGCCGGAAACGGCGCCGGGCAGCCCGGCTTGGCGGGGAACCGAGGCAACGGTTAATCGTGCCATGCGCCTTATCGCGGAAGGGTTTCTCGATGGCGCGACGGTCTCGCAACTGGCGGACAGGCTTGGTGTGGGTGCCCGGCATCTTTCCCGCCTCTTCCTCCGTCACATCGGCGCAGGCCCAAGAGCTGTGGCCTCGACCCGGCGCATTCAAGCGGCCAAGCGATTGATCGATCAGACCGACCTCTCGCTGGCCAGCATCGCCTTCGCCGCCGGATTCGGCAGCGTGCGCCGTTTCAATGTCGCATTTTTGAAGATGTACGGGCGACCGCCGTCAAAGCTACGACGCACCGCGAAAGCCGCCACTCACATCAAGATCGTCGCGCCGCCGTCGACGGTAAGGACGTGGCCGTTGACGTAGGAGGCGGCCTCGGACGCGAGAAATACCGCGGCACCGGCAATCTCCCCCGGCCGTCCCCAACGCCCCATCGGCGTGCGCTTCTCGAAATAGGCGGAGACTTTTGGGTCGGCAACCATCGCCGCATTGGTTTCGGTGGCGAAGAAGCCCGGCGCGATCGCGTTGCTGGTGATGCCATGCGGCCCGAACTCGGCGGCGAGCGCGCGCACGAGACCGGTGAGTCCGGCTTTTGCCGCGGTGTAGATTGCGTCGTTGGCGCGTCCCAGCTCGCCGGCGATCGACGTCACCGCGATGAGCCTGCCGCTTTCGCGCGGCAACATCAGCCGCGCGGCCTCGCGGGCGAGAAAGAGTCCGGCGAGCAGATCGGTCTCGATCAACCCACGGATCTCGCCCTCCGAGAAGTCGAGCAACGGCTTGCGGTTGCGCGCCCCGACGTTGTTGACAAGAACATCGAGGCGACCATGCTTCGCCGCGATGGCCTTGAAGGCCGCCTGCAATCCTTCAGGATCGGTGATGTCGAAGGCCGCCGTCTCGATCGAGCCACCGATCGACGTTTCGATGCGCGCCGCCGCCGCATCGAGACGCGCCGCGTCACGGCCATTCAACACGACATGGCCGCCCGCGCCGGCGAGCGCCTTGGCGATCTCGAAGCCGAGCCCACGGCCGGCGCCGGTCACGAGGACGATTTTGCCGGTCAAGGTGAATTGCTGAAGCGTCGGCAGCATGGATCAAGGATGCGTCCATCCCGGCGCTTTGGCAATTGCGGAGGCCCGCCCGTTACCCGGCCTCATCAAGCGCACTCTGGTGCCCGGGCGGGCAGGCGACTAATCTCGCGGCAATTCACCTCGCCCCTGGTGGTTTAGTCTTGGACGGCAACACTCCGCAGCACATACTCGATCGTCTCAACGCCCTCTATCCAAAGGCGATCGATCTCTCGCTCGACCGCGTCCGGCGGCTGCTCGCCGAACTTGGCGACCCGCAGAATCGGCTCCCCCCGGTCGTCCATGTCGCCGGCACCAACGGCAAGGGCTCGACCGTCGCCTATCTGCGCGCGGTGGCGGAGGCGGCCGGCTATCGTGCCCATGTCTACACCTCGCCGCATCTCGTCCGCTTCAACGAGCGCATCCGCGTCGCCGGCGCGCTCATCGAGGACGGTCTTCTCGGCGAATTGCTTGCCGAGGTCGAGCGCGTCAATGCCGGCCGCCCGATCACGTTCTTCGAGGTAACGACGGCGGCGGCGTTTCTCGCTTTTGCCAGCGTCGAAGCCGACATCGTTCTGCTCGAGGTCGGGCTTGGCGGCCGGCTCGACGCCACCAACGTCATCCGTCGCCCTGCGGTCTGCGCGGTGGCCCCGGTCTCGTTCGATCATCCCGATTTTCTCGGTGATTCGGTGGCCAAGATCGCCCGCGAGAAAGCGGGGATCTTCAGGGCTGGGATTCCGGCGGTGATCGGCCCGCAACCTGTGGATGCCGCACTCGCTATTGAGGATACCGCCGCCGCGCTGGGGACGCCGCTCTTTCGCGCCGGTCATGAGTGGCGGGTAGAGCCGGACGACGATGGATTTCGTTATGTCGGGCGCGCGACGCTCGATCTGCCGCTGCCCGCCTTGCCCGGGCGCCATCAACTCGACAATGCCGGGCTCGCCATTGCAGCCGTCGAGCATCTCGACGGCTTCGTGATAAAGCCGTCCCATATTGCCGAGGGCTTGCACCGCGTCGAATGGCCAGCACGGTTGCAACGTCTGAGACATGGGCCGCTGGTCGCGTTGCTGCCGCCGGGCGGCGAACTCCACCTCGACGGCGGGCATAACGAGAGCGGTGGAGCGGTGCTGGCCGATTGGGCGGCGAGGCGGAATGATGGAAAGTCTCTCGACGTGGTTCTTGCCATGCGCTCGACCAAGGCGGCCGACGCGTTCCTGGCGCGGCTCGCGCCGCACGTGCGCCGCCTGCGCAGCCTGTCCTTTCCGGGGGAGTTCGGGTGGCTTGCCGCCGAGACCGTCGCTGCTCTGGCGCGCAGCGCCGGCATCGCCGAGGCGACGGCCGCGCCCGACGCAGCGACGGCGATTGCCGACCTCGTCGCCCGCTCGCTGGAACCGGCGCGCATTCTGATCTGCGGCTCGCTCTATTTCGCCGGGCACATCCTCGCCGAGAACGGTTAGAAGGCGCCTGCCTCGGTGACGATAGTGTCCATCACCAGATCGTGCGGCTGCGGATAGACCGTCGCCAGCCGGCCGAGCTCGAAGCCGATGCCGATCGCGATGGGACGCGGCGCCATTACCGCAAGGGTGCGATCGAAATAACCCCCGCCATAGCCGAGGCGATATTTGGCGGCGTCGAAGCCGACGAGCGGCGCCAGGACGAGATCGGGAACGACGACGTTGCGCTCCCGCGGGAATGGGATGTCGTAGACCCCGATATCCATCGCTGCCTTCGGCGTCCACAACCGGAACTCCATCGGCGATTTCGGCGCGACGACGACGGGCAGCGCCACGCGCAGGCCCGCATCGAGCAGGCGCCCGATCAGCGGACGTGCGTCGAACTCAGCCTTGAAGGGCCAATAAAAGCCGATCGTCTCCGGCGCCCGTTCCGTGACTAGTCCGGAGAGATGGAGGGCGATGGCACCGCTCCATTCACGGCGCTGGGCCAGCGGCGCCGCCAACCGGCGTTCGATCAGCCTGGCGCGTTCGGCGCGACGCCAAACCTGGATCTCCTTCCAGTCCTGCATGCGCTAGAAATTCTCCACCCACGGGCGCAGCTCGATTTCCCAGGTCCAGGCGCTGCGGTGCTGGCGGTGGATATCGAGATAGGTCTGCGCTATTGCCGCCGGCTTGAGCATTCTGTCGGGACCGCGCGCGTCGCCGCCCTGGTGCTCGATGCCCCCGTCGATGACGAAATGGGCGACATGGATGTTCTTCGGCGCGAGCTCGCGCGCCATGCTCTGCGCGAGGCCGCGCAGTCCAAACTTGCCCATCGCGAAGGGAGCGGAATTGACATAACCCTTGACGCTCGCCGAGGCGCAGGTGAACAGGATCGAGCCGCTGCCGCGGCTCAGCATTTGCCGAGCCGCCGCCTGCCCGACGAGAAAGCCGCCATAACAGCTGATCATGAGCGATTTCTCGACTTCGACTGGGTCAAGCTCGATGAGAGGGCCGCGCGTGCGGTAGCTCGCGTTGAAAACGACAATGTCGGGGGCGGCGAGGTTGCGCGCGACGGCGCCGAAGAGCGAGTCGACATCGCCGCGCTTGCTGGCGTCGCAGGCATAGGCGCGTGCGCCGGTTTCCGCGCACAGCGCCGTGAGCTTGTCGGTCTTGCGTGCGGCAAGCGCGACGCGCATCTCGGATTTGGTGAACAGCCGCGCCAGCGCCGCGCTCAAGCCTTCGCCTGCGCCGACGATCAGGGCGGTCTCGTGGAGGGGCTTCTGATTTGCCATGCTTCGGTCTCCTAGCAGCCTCGCCGGGGCAGCAGCGCTCAAGTTGCTTTGCGACCGACATGACGACAGGGATTCATGACGGTCCCGACGAGCGGGCGCCCTACCTCGCTCTCAAGGTGTGAAGCAATTCGAGATCCTGCTTCGAGAGTTCGCCGATTGTGCGGCAAAAGAGCCAATCCGCCAAGCACGGATGCCAGCGGCCCTCCGGATGCGCTATTGCGCGGATCGGGTTGCCATCCGGCGGCGTTTCGGCTACGCGTCTTTGCGCTTTCAAGTGGCCGCCCGCGCAAGCCTTCGCTATCGTGGCGCAAAACTCCGGGGAAGAGCAGCCTCCAAGACATGTCGCGTTATTCGATTTTCAGCCTGGCGCGCCATGCCTTGCGCGGCCACCGCGACTGGGAACCCGCCTGGCGTGAGCCGGCGCCGAAGCCGCGCTACGATGTCATCATCGTCGGGGGCGGCGGTCATGGTCTCGCCACGGCCTATTACCTGGCCAAGAACCATGGCATCACCAATGTCGCGGTGCTCGAGAAAGGCTGGCTTGGGGGCGGCAATACCGGGCGCAACACGACGATCGTCCGCTCAAACTACCTGCACCGGCCGAATGCGCAATTCTACGAGCACTCACTGAAGCTGTGGGAGGGCTTGTCGCGCGACCTCAATTACAATGTCATGTTCTCGCAGCGCGGCGTCGTCAACCTCGCCCACTCCGACGCCCAGATGGATGCCTTCGGGCGTCGGGGCAATGCGATGCGGCTGAACGGCATCGATGCCGTTATCCTCGATCGCGAGGCAGTGCGCGCGATGGTGCCTGATCTCGATTTCTCGGCACGGGCGCGGTTTCCTATTTACGGTGCGCTGCTGCAGCCGCGCGGCGGCACGGCGCGGCATGACGCCGTCGCATGGGGCTATGCCCGCGGCGCCGATGCGCGCGGCGTCGACATCATCCAGAATTGCGAGGTCACCGGGATCAAGCGTGACGGTGGCAAGGTGGTGGGCGTCGAGACCACCCGGGGCACCATCATGGCCGGCAAGATCGGCCTCGCCGTCGCAGGACATACCGGCCACGTCGCGGCTATGGCGGGTCTGCGTCTGCCGATCGAGACGCATCTTCTGCAGGCGGCGGTGAGCGAACCGTTGAAGCCGATCCTCCACATGGTGGTGTCGTCAGGGGCCGCTCATGTCTATGTCAGCCAATCCGATAAGGGAGAACTGGTTTTCGGTGGCGACCTCGATTTCTACAACTCCTATTCGCAACGCGGCAATCTGCCGGCGATCAGTCTCTTCACCACGGCGCTCCTCGCGCTGTTCCCGCGCTTCGGCCGGCTGCGCATGATGCGCCATTGGGCCGGCGTCATGGACATGACGATGGATGGCAGCCCGATCATCGGCAAGACGCCGCTCGGGAATTTCTACATCGACGGCGGTTGGTGCTATGGCGGTTTCAAGGCGACGCCGGCTTCGGGCTGGGTTTTTGCCCATACCATCGCCAACGACAAACCGCATCCGCTCAACGAGGCCTTTACCCTCGAACGCTTCGCCAGCGGCCATACGATCGACGAGAAGGGGGCGGGCCCGACGCCCGGGGCGCATTGAGATGCTTCTGATCCCGTGCCCCTTCTGCGGCCCGCGCGACCATGTCGAGTTCAGCTATGGCGGTGACGCAACGCTGACGCGACCGGACCCGACGGCACCCGATGCCGCATGGATCGACTACATCTATCTGCGCGACAACCCCAAGGGGCCGCATCTCGAATATTGGCAGCATCACGCCGGCTGCCGCACCTGGTTGACGGTGCGGCGCGACACGCTGACGCACGAGATCACCGCGACGGCGCCTGCGCGAAGGCAAGCGGAATGACCGGTCAGCCCTTTCGCCTGCCGGCTGGCGGGTACATCGATCGCGATCGACCGCTCGATTTTACGTTTGATGGCAGGCGCTATCAGGGGTTCGCCGGCGATACGCTCGCCGCCGCTCTGCTCGCCAACGGTGTGCGTCTAGTCGGTCGGAGCTTCAAGTACCATCGGCCGCGCGGCATCCTGAGCGCCGGGC
>Ga0137390_10005872_pt1 | contig 10399 bp, 8 predicted proteins | sample 15con2h24AmetaG_FD_104937 | JGI IMG/M metagenome (GOLD analysis project Ga0137390, IMG submission 104937) | Vadose zone soil microbial communities from Angelo Coast Range Reserve, California, USA - 15con2h2.4A metaG | ecosystem: Environmental > Terrestrial > Soil > Vadose zone > Saprolite... | reverse complement strand
GGGGTTGGTGTGGCCCCCGGGGTTGGGGCGGCCGTCGGCGTGGGGGTTGGGGTTGGCGCGGGGGTGGCCGTCGGCGCCGGTGTGGCGGTGAGGGTCGGCGCGGGCACCGCGTTTGGATCGGGCGTGGTGACTGGCCGCGCGGCCGGCGGCAGATTCAACGCGACAGTCGGCTGCTGCGGCGCGTTGGCGAGCGCCGGAGCCAGGGCGAGGCCGCTCGCCGTGGCGCCATCGAGCTTCTGGTCCTGCAGCACGGCCGCAACCACGGTGTTCTTGAGCGGTTTGGTCTGGAGGCCGCCGTCGACCCGCAGGTCCGCCGAGAGATCGGGGACCTGCACCCAGGCCAGGCCGTCCCGCGGTTGCAGTGCGACCAGCGCGACGAGCGCGAACAGCAAGGCGACGCCAAAGGCGACGCCGAAGAACGCCGCAAGCATGCGCCAGCCAGTTGACGGGGCACCCATCGGAATTCGATGCTAGGCAGGAGGTCTTACGGCAACCCTTTCCCCGGCCGGCCGCGACCTTGGAGTGACGAACCGGTAACGATCGAGAGGCTTAGTTCCTCGCCAGGTTGCCTTCCCGGGCGACCGTATGCACGTCTTTGACCGTCTCCAGCCGTTCCATCAGCCGGCTCAGCTGGGTCAGGCTGCTGATCTCGACCGTGGTCGAAATGACTGCCGTCTTGTCGTCGTAGACTTGGACCTCCGCACCGGTGAGGTTGATCTTGCTCTCGGCGATCACGGTCGCGATATCTCGAAGCAGGCCGGTCCTGTCCCAGGCCTCGATCTTGATGCCCACGGGATAAAGCTGGCGGCCGCCCGTATCCCAGTCGACCTCCACCAACCGGTCCTGGTTGCTGACGTTCATCACGTTCTTGCAGGTGCTCCGATGCACGGTGATGCCCTTGCCGCGGGTGATGTAGCCGGCTATCGGGTCACCCGGCACCGGCTTGCAGCATTGCGCGATCTGGGTTAGCACCCCGCGCTCACCCTTGACCCGGATCTCCCCCGTGGGCTTGAACTGCGGGACCAGCGGGATCAGCGGGAATTCGCCATTGTCATCGACCTCCTGCTGCCCCGCCACCATGTACTTGAGCAGCACCGAGTGGGGGCTGACGTCGCCATAACCGATGGCGGCGTAGAAGTCGTTGAGGTCGGTGAAACGGAACTCCTTGGCGAGCTCGAGCACCTTTTCCTCCCCGATCGAGGCCAGCGCACGTTGTTGCATGCGACGGAACTCCTTGTCGAGCAGCTCCTTCCCCTTGGTCACGTTCTCTTCTCGCCGCTCTTTCTTGAACCAGACCCGGATCTTCTGGGCGGCCCCCGCCGTTTTGACAAAGCCCAGCCAGTCACGGCTCGGTCCGTGCGGGCCCTTCGACGTCAGGACCTCGACGATGTCACCGTTTTGCAGCGGGTAATCGAGGGGAACCATACGCCCGTTCGCCTTGGCGCCGATGCACCGGTGGCCGACCTCGGTGTGAATCCGGTAGGCAAAGTCAACGGCGGTCGCGCCGCTGGGCAGCGCCAGCACATCTCCTTTCGGGGTGAAAACGAATACCTCATCGCGGAAGACATCGATCTTGACGGCGTCGACGAACTTCTCGGCGTCCAGCACTTCCTTCTGCCAGTCCATGAGCTGGCGGAGCCAGGCGAACCGCTGATCCATCTTGCGGTCTTCCTTGCCACCCTCTTTGTAGGTCCAGTGCGCCGCGACCCCCCACTCGGCGATGCGATGCATCTCCTGGGTGCGGATCTGGATTTCCATCGGCTCGCCGCTATGGCTGACCACGGTGGTGTGCAGTGACTGGTAACCGTTTGACTTCGGCATCGCAATGTAGTCCTTGAAGCGACCGGGGATCGGCTTCCAGAGCGAGTGGATGACGCCCAACGCGCCGTAGCAGTCCTTGATCGAGTCGGTGAGCACCCGGATCGCCGAAAGATCGTAGATCTCGTCGAAGTCTTTGCCCATCGCGAGCTTGGCGGCGATGCTGTAGACGTGCTTCGGCCGGCCGGTGGTGTCGGCCTTGATCCCGACACTCGACAGCTCGCGTTCGAGGATTTCCTTGACGTCGTCGACGTAGGTTTCCCGCTCTTTGCGCTTGTGGGCGATCTTCTTGACGATCTCCCGGTACTCCTCCGGATGCAGCTGCGCAAAGGAGAGGTCTTCGAGTTCCCACTTGATGTTCCAGATCCCCAGCCGGTGTGCCAGCGGGGCGTAGATGTCGAGCGTCTCCTGCGCCATCGCGCGGCGGCGGACCTCCGGTAGAAAATTGGCGGTTCGCATGTTGTGAAGCCGATCCGCGAGTTTCATCAGCACGACGCGAACGTCCTCTGCCATGGCGACCAGCATCTTGCGGACGTTTTCGGCCTGGGCTTGCTCCTGGCTGCGGAAGGAGATCTTCTCCAGCTTGGTGACGCCGGCGACCAGCTTGCCGACGTCGTGGCCGAAGCTTTGCTCCAGGTCCGCGATGGTCAGGTGCGTATCCTCGACGGTGTCGTGCAGGATGGCGGCCGCCAGCGTGTCGCGGTCGAGCTGGAGATCCGCCAGGATGACGGCGACACTCAGCGGGTGCTCGATGAATTTCTCGCCGGACAGCCGGTTCTGGTCATGGTGGGCGCTGGCCGCGGCATCGTAGGCGCGCGACAGCACCTCGACGTCTTTCGGCGGCAGGTAGTTGACCCTGCTCAGGAGATCGGCAAACTGCATAACCGGGTTCCTCGCTCGTTGATGGCGAAATTATCCCCGAACTTCCGAAACCCCAATCAGGCCGTTCTTAGTACGCCTTTCCCCAGACGACCTCGACGGCGGCCGGCTGGCCGCAGATGGCGCAGACCTGCCCCGGCCGGACTGACCCCGGCATCAGCACCCGCGTGGTGGCCTTCGTCCGGTCTGTGACCGTCCGTTCATCCTCGGCCCGGCCACACCAGGGAGTGATGGCAAAGCCAATCGAGGTGTCGAAGAATTTCACCAGCGCCGCGAGCGAATCGAGCCTGACGGTGTGAGCCTCGCGAAATTCGCGAGCCCGAGCCAAAAGCGCCAGCTGGATCTCCTCGAGCATCGCGGGAATGGTGACGCCCAGGTCGCCCAGCGGCACGGGCTGCTTGGCTCGGTTCAGCCGCCGCACGACCGTGACCTCGCCCTTGGCCAGGTCGCGGGGGCCGATCTCGATCCGCAGCGGCACGCCCTTCAGCTCCCACTCGTTGAACTTGAAGCCGGGCCGTTCGTCGCGCCAGTCGACCTTGACCCGGATGTCCTCGAGGTCGATCAAGACCTGCTGGAGCGCCGTGTCGATCTGGCTGCGTTCGGTGTCGCTGCGAAAGATCGGGACGACAACGACCTGGACCGGTGCGACCCGAGGCGGCAGTTGCATGCCGGAATCGTCGCCGTGCGCCATCACGACCGCGCCGACCATGCGCGTGGTCATCCCCCAGCTGGTCGAGTGAGGATACTGGCGCTCGTTGTTGCGGCCGGTAAACGTGAGGTCGTAGGCTCGCGTGAAATTCTCGCCGAAGTAGTGGGAAGTCCCCATCTGGAGCGCCTTCCCGTCGAGCATCATGCCTTCGATCGACGTCGAGTACTGTGCGCCGGCGAATTTCTCGGTGTCGGATTTTCGGCCGCTAAGGACGGGGATCGCGCACCAGTCTTCGGCAATCTGGCGGTAGACATCGAGCATCCGCGCCACTTCCTCCTCCGCCTCGGTGGCGGTCTCGTGGAACGTGTGGCCTTCCTGCCAGAGAAACTCCAGGGTTCGAAGGAACAATCGGGTGCGGAGCTCCCAGCGAAAGACGTTGTTCCACTGGTTGGTCAGGACCGGCAGGTCCCGGTAGGACTGGATGTAATCGCGCAGCGTGCTCGCGATCATGGTTTCGGACGTCGGCCGGAGCACGAGCGGCTCTTCGAGCTCCTTGCCGCCGCCGCGCGTGACCACCGCGAATTCCGGCTGGAACCCCTCAACGTGCTCGGCTTCTTTCATCAAGAAGCTGAGTGGGATCAGCGCGGGGAAGTACCAGTTTTCGTGGCCGGTTTGCTTGATCAGCCCGTCGAGGGGATCGCGGATGTTTTCCCAAATCGAGTAGCCGTAGGGGCGAATGACCATGCAGCCCCGCACCGGTGAGTAGTCGGCGAGCTGCCCCTTACGGACGACGTCGTTGTACCAGCCTGGAAAATCCGTGGACTGCTTGCGGATCTCCTTGACGAAACCGGATTCTGGCCCGTCGTCCTCAGCCATGTGGCTTAGGAGTATACGGGGGCTACGACGCCAGCTTCTGCTCGTCCTCTTTGGCGATGATGTCCAGTTCGCGGAGCAACGCGGGCACCAGTTCTTTTTCCGGGAAGGTGCCGACGATCTTGCCGTGCTTGAAGAGAATGCCCTTTTTCTTGCCGCCCGCGATGCCGATATCGGCGTGCTGCCCCTCGCCAGGGCCGTTCACCACGCAGCCCATCACCGAGACGTTGATCGGTCGCTTGATCCGCTTGAGTGCCTTCTCGACCTCGGCGACCATCGGCAGCATGTCGATCTCGAGCCGGCCGCACATCGGGCAGGCGATCAGGTTCGGCCCGGTCAGCTTTTCCGCGAGCGCGTTGACGATGCCGTAGCCCACCTCAACTTCCTCGACCGAGTCACCGGCGAGCGAGACGCGAATCGTATCCCCTATGCCTTCCTCCAGCAACACGCCGATGCCGACCGCGCTCTTGACAGCGCCGGTGCGAGGCGGGCCGGCCTCCGTTACGCCCAGGTGCAGCGGATAGGAGATCTTGTCCGCGATCGCCCGGTTGGCGGCGATCATGGTGGGTGGATCGGAGGCCTTCATCGAGACCTTGATCAAGTTGAAGTCGAGCGATTCCAGGATGTGGATATGGCCGAGCGCGGCGCTGACCATCGCCGCCACCACCTCTTCGGTCGGCGGCCGGACGCCCGCGCCCTCTTTGGCACGCCCGGGCAGCGAGCCGGCGTTGACGCCGATTCGGATCGGGATCTCCCGCTCCTTCGCCCGGCGCGTGATCTCCTTGACCTTCTCCGGGTCCTTGATGTTGCCGGGATTTAGCCGGAGTCCGTCGACACCCGCCTCCAGCGCGAGCAGGGCCAGCGGCGCATCGTAATGAATGTCGGCGATGATCGGCAGCGGCGAGCCCTTCTTGATCTCGATCATCGCCTGCGCCGCTTCTTTCGTGGGAACCGCGACGCGGACGATCCGGCAGTTCGCGTCCTTGAGGCGGGCGATCTCGTTGAGCGTCGCCCTGACGTCACGCGTGTCCGCCTTGGTCATGGACTGGACCACGATCTCGGCGGCACCGCCGATGACCACGTCACCGACACGAACCGGAACCGACTTGCGGCGGGTTCTCATGACCTCATCTCAGCACATCGTTATATGTCACCAATCCGATCAAAGCAAACAAGAGAGCCAGCCCCACGTAGTGCACGACCTGCTCCCGAGCCGGATCGACAGGCCGTCCCCGGATCAGTTCAAGTACCAGGAAGGCGGCCCGACCGCCATCTAACGCCGGGAACGGCAGGATGTTGGCCAGGCCCAGGCTGAGTTTTTTTTTTAACGAGACGGCGACCACCGAGAGGATCCCCGCTTGCGCCGCGCGGGCGGTGGTCTTGACGATGCCCACCGGCCCTTCCAAACCGCGGGGACCGAGCAGACCACCGAGGCTCTTATCCGTCGCCAGCTGGTAGATGCCGCCGGCGATGCCGGCGATCGAATCACCCGTCTGGCGAACCGCCAGCCCCGCCGCCTCGATGGGGCCGGGCTTCCAGGTCCGTGCCGCCGGGTGAAACCCAAGGATGTAGCCGCCCGTATTCGGATCCAACCTGGGTGTGATGGTCAGCGTCACCAGTCTCGAGTCGCGTTCGACGACGACCGTGACCGGCGTGTTCTTAGCAGCATCGAGCGCCGTGGGAAGGTCTTCGAACTTGTTGATCGGGTGCGAGTTGACGGCCCGGATGACGTCGCCGGGCTGGAGCCCGGCGTTGTACGCCGGTGTGCCGGTATCGACGGCACTAACCTCGATCGGGGTTTTGACTTCAGCCGCCCCGATCGTGGTGTAGACGCCGAAGAAGATCAACACCGGCAGCGCGAGGTTGAAGGCGGATCCGGCGACGATGACCATGAACCGCTGCCACAGTGGATGCGCGTTGAAGCTGCGCGGACCGGCATCCATGCTGCCGTCCATGCCGGCGAGCTTGACGAAGCCGCCTAATGGGATGGCGCGAACCGCGTACAGCGTCTCACCGCGCTGCCAGCCGACCAGCTGCGGCCCGAAACCAACGCTGAACTGCTCGACTTTGATGCCGGCGAGCTTCGCGGTCAGGAAGTGACCGGACTCGTGCACGATCACCAGCAGGCTGAAGATGAGGATGACGAGCGGGACGAGGATGATCGGGCTCATGCCGGCAACTTGCTCCGAAGCCGGCTGGTTCCTCCCGCCGATGCGCGGACGTGGGCGCGTGCCCAGCGATCAGCCGCGATCGCCGCGTCGAGGGTGAGCTCCTCCGCCGGTAGCGCGGCCTCGAGGGCCGCACGGACCGAGGGAATGATGTCGACGAACCGAAGCTGGCCATGAAGGAAGAGAGCCACCGCCTCCTCATTCGCGGCGTTCAGCACCGCGGGTGCAATACCACCTCGCTCACCGGCCTCGCGCGCCAGCGCCACCGCCGGGTAGCGGTTCCCATCCAGGGTTTCAAAGGTCAGCTGACCGAGCGCCGCCAGATCGGGCGCCGGCGTCACGCCCTTAAGACGCTCCGGGAAGCTGAGCGCCACCGCAATCGGCAGGTGCATGTCGGGAACGCCGAGCTGGGCCTTGATGCTGCCATCGACGAATTCCACCATCGAATGGACGACGCTCTCCGGATGGATGAGCACATCGATGGCACGATACGGCACGTCGAACAGGAAATGGGCCTCGATCACTTCGAGACCTTTGTTCATCATGGTGGCGGAGTCGACGGTGATCTTGGGACCCATTTTCCAGCGCGGGTGGGCGAGCGCCTCGGCAATCGTGACCGTTTCCAAGGTCTCGAGCGGGCGACGCAGAAACGGACCGCCCGAGCCGGTGATGATCAGCCGGCGGACGCTGCCACGATTCTCTCCCCACAGGCACTGCCAGATCGCACTGTGCTCGCTGTCGACGGGAAAAATCTGCGACCCGTGGCGGCGCATCCGCCCGCGCACCAGCTCGCCCGCCATGACCAGCACTTCCTTGGTGGCCAGTGCGATATCCTTGCCCGCGTCGATCGCGGCGAGCGTGGGCGCGAGCGCGGCGCTTCCCGAAGAGGCCACGACGACGAGGTCGACCTCGGGATCGCTGACGGCCTCATCGATGGCACGCCCGGCGCGGACCGGATCGGCTCCCACCGCATGTGCGAGTAGCGCGTGTGCCTCGGGGTGCCGGCGCGCGACCGCTTCCAGTGCGGCGGCGTCGCTCCCCGCGACCAGCACGTGCAACGTGAACCGATCGGGATGCCGCTCCACGAGGTCGCAGACCTGGCGGCCGATGGACCCGGTCGCACCCAGCAGCGCGATTCGGCGGGGGGAGGGACGGGAAGATCTCATCTCTGTGGGCTGAAACGCGGGCTTCACGCGGGTCATTGCACGTCGGCTCAGGCCAGGTGCAGGAAAGTGACGTAATAGTACACGACGACTCCCACCAGGAGCAGCGAATCAATGCGGTCGAGCGCGCCACCGTGACCGGGAATCAGCTGGCTGGTGTCTTTGACTCCCGCAGTCCGTTTGATCTGCGACTCGACCAGGTCGCCAACCTCCGCCACCGCCCCAATCAGAAGCCCAAGGATCAGGTTATGCGGAAAGCTGATGTTGAGGAGCAAGCCCGCGACCCCAAAGAAAAGCATGCTGGCGATCAGCTCGGCAACCGCCCCTTCCACGGTCTTCTTGGGGCTGATGCGTTTGAAGAACGGGTGTCGCCCGAAGCGAACACCCACCACCATCGCGGCCGTGTCGCCGACCCAGATCGCACCGAAGACGGCGATGACATACCCGAACCCGAGGTGATTCGGATCCGGCTGGTGCAAGAAATAGAGTGCGAGATAGAAACTCAATAAGAAACCGAGATAAAGGCTGCCACCGACAGCCAGCGCCCACCGGCTGAGGCTGGCTTTCCAGTCGCGGACGAACACCATCGCGCCTAGACCGACAACGGTTCCCGCCGCCAGCAGGAATGTAACGCCGGCCCAGGAGGGCAGCCGATCGCGCAGGAGGAGCGCATAGGCGAGCGGGAAGAGGAGCCAGATCGGCGCGGGGGTACCCATGGCGCGGGTCAGCTGCCAGTACTCGATCAGCCCTGCGCCCAAGACCACCGCGACCGCGGCGTAGACCCAGATGGAGCCCGCGATCAGGGCCGCCAGCACGAGGGCGATCAGCACGGCGGCGGTGACGATCCGGATCGGCATGTTGGAGCGGCGCGCCACGACGGCGGGAGGCTGGCCGGCCTTCAGATCAGCGGCCTCGATTGGAGACCTCCTCCGGCCTCGCCCCAAACCGGCGCACGCGCCGCTGGTAGGAGGCGAGCGCCTCGTCGAAGTCCGCTCCGCCGAAATCTGGCCACAACGTTTGGGTGCTGTAAAACTCCGAATAGGCCGCCTGCCAGAGCAAGAAGTTGCTGAGTCGCATCTCGCCGGCGGTCCTGATCACCAGGTCCGGATCGGGGAGCCCGCGCGTGTAGAGGTGACTCGCCAGGCCGACTTCGTCGAGCTGGGTAAGGTCTGCACCCTCGTTGGCGAGCTCGTGGATCGCATCGATGATCTCCTGGCGGCCGCCGTAATTGATCGCGATGTTGAGAATCGCCCTCCCGCTGACTCGGGTTCGCTCGTTCGCCTGGCGCATTTGCTCCTGGAGTGGGGCGGAGAGGTCCTGGAGGCGGCCGGAGAATCGCAGTTCGATGCCACGCTCTGCCAGCTCGTCGACCTCGCGGCGGATGGTCTCCGAGAACAGGTTCATCAAGGCGTCGACCTCATCGCGCGGGCGCGACCAGTTCTCGGTCGAGAACGCATAGAGGGTCAGGACCCGGATGCCGCGTTTGTCGGCCGCCTCGGCGACGCGACGGATCGCCTCGATACCAGCCTTGTGGCCCATGACGCGAGGCAGCAGTCGCTCACGGGCCCAGCGGCTGTTGCCATCCATGATGATTGCGACGTGCTCGGGCGGGGGCAACTGGCTCACCTGGGGTATTTGGGCGCTAGACCTCCATGATTTCGGCTTCTTTGCGCGCCGCCATCTGGTCGACCAGGGCGATATAGCGGTCGGCGAGCTTCTGCAGCTGATCACCACCGCGGTGCGCCTCGTCCGCCGAAATCTTCTTCTCCTTTTCGAGCGACTTGACGCGGTCCACTTGCTCACGACGGATGTTGCGAACCGCGACATGCGCTCCCTCCGCGTAGCGCTTCACGAGTCGCGCATATTCCCGCCGCCGCTCCTCGTTCAGGGGTGGAATCGGGACCCGGATCAGCTGACCATCGTTGCCGGGGTTCAATCCCAGCTCTGACTTCTGGATCGCCTTCTCCACCGCACTGATGATGGTTCGGTCCCACGGTTGGATGAGGATCAAGCGGGGCTCCGGCACCGTGATCGTGGCCAGCTGGTTCAACGGCGTGGGATTTCCGTAATACTCGACCGGGATCTTATCCACCAGCGACGGGCTTGCTCGTCCGGTCCGGATCGTCAGGATCTCTTTGCCGAGGGCCTCCAGGCTCTTGTGCATTTTGGTTTCAGCGTCTTTGAGGTTGGCTTCGATCATGCGGGCGGCCCAACCAGGGTACCGATCTGCTTCCCCGCGATGACCCCTTCGAGGTTTCCGGAGTGCGAGAGGTCGAACACGATGATGGGGATGTTGTTCTCGCGGCAGAGGGTCACCGCGGTGTGGTCCATCACGCGCAGATCTTTGTTGATGAGGTCGAGATAGTCGAGCTTGGCAAATCGCTTGGCCTTGGGATTGGTCACAGGGTCCGAATCATAGACGCCGTCGACCTTGGTCGCTTTGAGTACGACCTCCGCCTCGATCTCGACCGCCCGCAGCGCGGCCGTGGTGTCGGTGCTGAAATAAGGATTGCCACTGCCGGCGGCGAGAATGACCACCCGGCCCTTTTCCAGGTGCCGGACGGCGCGCCGCCGGATGTACGGCTCCGCGATCTGATGCATGCTGATCGCGGTCTGCACCCGGGTCGGCTGGCCCCGGTTCTCGAGCGCATCCTGCAGCGCCAGGGCGTTGATGACGGTGCCGAGCATGCCCATGTAATCCGCCGTGACCCGGTCCATCCCACGCTTGCTCGCGGCGTCGCCACGGATGATATTGCCGCCACCTACGACGATCGCGAACTGGGTATTGTAGGCATTTTTCACGGCGATGATGTCCTCGGCGATCTCATTGACGACATCCGGATCGATCC
>Ga0137390_10005862_pt1 | contig 10405 bp, 4 predicted proteins | sample 15con2h24AmetaG_FD_104937 | JGI IMG/M metagenome (GOLD analysis project Ga0137390, IMG submission 104937) | Vadose zone soil microbial communities from Angelo Coast Range Reserve, California, USA - 15con2h2.4A metaG | ecosystem: Environmental > Terrestrial > Soil > Vadose zone > Saprolite... | reverse complement strand
TGCATTCGGGTTCGGATCTTTCCCCAAAGCGGTGTGCAGCAGCCCACCCGTTCCGCCCTGTGCGGATGCGCGATTTAGCGGGGTCATGCAGCATGAGACTGGCGCCATTTCCAACTACAATGGAATGGTCGTTTCCTTCGAACAGAGGTTTACGCGGTGGGGCAGCGGCATGTTTCAGGCCAACTATACCTATGGTCATGCGCTGGACGAGGTGTCCAACGGGGGATGGGAACAATTTGCATTCGGCAGTTCCGTTTTCCCACAAGATGCCAACAATCTTCATGGAAGCTACGGGGCAGCGGATTACGACGCGCGTCATTCTTTCAATGCAAACTACGTTTGGGAAGCTCCGGTGAAAGAAGTGCTTCGCGGGCACGGCCCGGATTCTCTCGTGAAGGGGTGGCAACTTTCGGGAACGATCATCGCTCGCACTGGTTTTCCTTACACGGCGATTGACTTCGCGGAAACCGGTAATCTGGTTAACAACAATTTCTTCGGCACAATTTATTCCGTGCCGGCAGCTCCTCTCGGTTCCGCTGGACCGTGCGGAAAAGGGGCAGTGATTCCGGCGTCTTCCGCTCCTTGCCTGCCCACGCAGGTACTGGGCGATGGTTCACCGAATCCCGGCGCACTTTTTGTGCAGACGGATTGCGAGACGGGATTTAATACGGGGAATCTGCCAGGGCCGAACGGACCATGCAGCGGCCGAAGCGTGACGTTTGCGCAAGGCCGCAACCGTTATCGAGGCCCGAGCTACGTCAACACGGACCTAGCGGTCATGAAAAATACGAAAATTCCGCACTCGGAAACCGGTGTCCTGACGATCGGCTTGCAGTTTTTCAATCTCTTTAATCATGCCAATTTCGGATTTCCCGATAATTGGAGCTCGGACAATACGTTTGGCCAGATCCTCTATCAGGAGCAGGCCCCGACCAGCGTTCTAGGCTCAGGACTTAATGCGAATGTTTCTGGCCGAATGATTCAGGTGAAGGCGCAAATCCAGTTCTGAGGCTGAAACGCCATGGTTCGCGTGATGGGATCGAACCAGGACCAACGCGCGTGGTGCTCTCAGAAATTCTCCATCATCCACATGTTGCCGGACAGCGTCCAAGTGGAAATGGCCAAGTGTCGGCCGTCTGGTGACTGATGAACGCCGCTGCCCTCCCCTCCGGAACGCTCCTCCAACACGGATGATTTGCCGCGTAAATTCAGATAGAGAAGTCTGGTGTTGCCTTGTGCAACGTCCGAAACGAACAAGCCATCATTGTTCGAGGACCAATTCAGCGTCCTCAGGTTGCTCGAGCCCTTCAGGGGGATTTTTCGTGTCGAGTGGTCACGCAAGGAGAAAACAGAGAGGGGTCCTGCTGGACCACGAAGGAAGGCTATCTGGCTGCCATTCGGCGAAAGGTCCGTCCACCAATCGCCCTCGTTCGGGTCCATGCCGAAGCGAGCGACTTCGGCGCCACGCCCCTTAAAGGCATCGAGGACAGAGAGGATCAATTCCTTGTGGTCGTCTGTTGGCTCGGCAATCAGGCACACATTGGAGGGAGGGAGGGCGCACATAAGTGCGCTAGAGTATTTGGCGATAGAAACCTGCACGGGCGTACCTCCATTTGCAGGAATCCTCATTATGGGTCGTTCTACCGGGGGAGCTTGAAAATCTCCCGCTATAAACAAAATCCATTTCTGATCCGGAGTCGGTGCAGGGTCGTGGGAAGGGTCCGGGAGAGTAGCAAGTTGTTCCGCCGAATCCTGGTCCAAGGGCTGCCGGTAGAGAGTGAGGGGACCGTTGCGATACGAAAAGAAGAAGAGGTTCTTGCTGTCAGACGTCCAACTCCAAGGCATATCCGAACTTTCACTCAATGTGAAGTGCCGTAGGTTTCGTATTTGCCGGTTTCCGATGGCAATGTCTGCAAGATTTACGGTCGGGTGACCTTCGCGCTCCAGGAATGCGAGCCGCTTGCCGTCCTTCGTCACAAATGGGCTGCGCATGCAGGCTTGGGGCCAATTTTTCAACTGCCTGGACTTCTCGACACGTTTTCCCGTGCGAGTGTCAAAGCGTTCCTCCCAATACTTACATGTCGGGTGATTCCATTCATGCTCAGAGACGGAATAAACAAATTGCCCATCCGGCAGCCAAACAGAATCATCCACGTTCTTGAGTTCAGAGGGTGGCATTAATGTGACGACAGACCCGCTACTCAGGTCGCCGCTAAGGAGAGAATCGCCCGTCGTGTCCGTTTGGACGTACATAATGCGGTGGCCATCTGGGGACCAGCTTATTCCCCAAAGCGTGCCGTCTTCGCCAACCTGAAAAAGCTTTCGAGCGTGTTCCCCGTTGGCATCCATCAACCAGATTTCACGGTCGCCAAGATGACCCTTGTTTGCTGAGAAGGAAATCAGTGAGCCGTCCGGTGAGATAGAGTAAGCAAGTCCATCGTCGCGAAGCTTGTGCGGCACTCCGCCCAATGCGGAAGCGATCCAAATGCTAGAACCTTGCGAATCGGGCGCGTCAGCCTGCCTGACCGCATTCGCAATAAAATGAGTGTTATCTGGAAACCAGGAAGCCAAAGCCCAATTGCCTTGGCGATTCTGCAATGACTCTGGCTGGGGAATAAGGTTGGTCTCGCCGGATTCGATCAGTTTCACGTACAGACCTTTTATGTCTGTATATGCCAGGTATTTGCCATCGGGTGAAATCGCCCCGCTGGTCACGCGGTTTTCGAAGGAATTGATCGTGAGTTGCCGAAGTTTTGGCTCAGGCAGGTCCGCGAGGGGGAGCTGCTTGTGCTGGGAGAGCCAGAAGAATGCCATTGCAAGGGATATTACGAAAATTCCGCCCACGAGTGCGGGCCAGACCACGCTTCGCCGTGGATGCATGTCTCGTTTCAGGGCCTCTAGATCGGCGCGGAGTTCCGCAGCCTTTTGATAACGGATATTGCGATCCTTTTCTACAGCCTTGCTGATAATGCGCTCGAGTTTGGCGGGGATTGCCGGGTTCAGATCGCGCACAGGGGCTGGCATTCGTTTCAGGATGGCTTCCTGGAGCACAGGGCTGGTGTCGCCTGTGAATGCGCGCTGCCCTGTGGCCATCTCGTACAACACCAAGCCGAACGAAAACAGGTCCGTCCGCGCATCCAACTTCTCGCCCCGCACTTGTTCCGGAGACATGTAACCTGCCGTACCCATCGCGACTCCGGTTCGACTCAGGAAAGGACTCGACGCGGTGAGTGCCTCGGCCTGGTACTTTGGTTCGTGCGGACCGTCGTTCTCTCGATGACCCGTGGTCGGAGAATCCGCTACCGTTGCTCCAGTAGAAAACAACTTGGCCAAACCGAAATCGAGAATCTTGGCTTGGCCCCGGCTGGTGGCGAAGATGTTTGCAGGTTTGATGTCGCGATGGATGATGGCCTGTTGATGGGCCGCATCCAATCCCGCCGTGATCTGAACGGCGAGGTCGAGCAACTTCATGAGTTCCAATGCGGGCTTCCCTGGATCGATTGTACCCATCAAATCGCGGAGTGTCTGGCCTTCCAAAAGTTCCATGACGAGGAAGGGCCGCCCTTCGAATTCTTCGACCCCGTAAATGGTGCAGATGTTGGGATGATTGAGGGTCGAGGCCGCGCGTGCTTCGGACTCAAAACGGCGCAGCGCAGCAGGATCAGCACCCAATTCTTCGGGCAGAAACTTCAAGGCCACGCGGCGACCCAGTCTCAAATCCTCCGCTTCATACACGACCCCCATTCCGCCGCCGCCCAGGATCCCCAAAACACGATAATGCGAAACCTTCTTGCCAATCAGTCTGCCATCAGATGATTCCGCAGTTTTCTTTTCCGCAGGCGCGGCCGGCTGCAGCGCCGCGCTGCCTTCCGCCCACTCCACCGGCACCATCCAGCGATAGCCGCGCCGGGCGAGAGTCTCGACGTACTTGGGCTCGTCGGCGGAATCACCCAATGCCTGCCGCAACCGGTTCATGGCGGCGCTAATACTGTGCTCGAACTCGACAATCGTGTCGTTCGGCCAAAGCTTCTTTTGGATCTCTTCTCGCTGGACGACCTCGCCAGGATGCTCCAGGAGGAGTACAAGGATGCGGAGTGACTGCTCAGGTAGACGAACGGGCTCACCAGCCGGCGGGCGCAATTCTCCCGCCCGCACGTCAAGCTCAAAACTCTCGAACCGGGCAAGGTGCGGCGGCCGATCCGCTCCCGGCATGGAAGATACCTCCGTTTAACCCGTGTTGCAGCAGGCGCAACATAATCATATCCCAAAAGAGTTAGAGAACTCGGCGAACTAGCTCGAAGGAGCGCACCTTGGTGCCATAGATTTCTCCCATAAAGCATTACCAGCAAAAGGGTTGGCCCGGTGATGAAAAGGTGACCCAGCCGTGAGGTCGCCTGCATTGAGCCTCGTTCCCCTCTAGCGCAGAGTGGCCCCGCACGAAAATTCCGGGAGTGAGGGATTGCGGGCCAATCGTCGCGTTCGCTCCCCAGAAGAAACTCAGTTGGAGGATACGATGAAATATAAGATAAGGATTTTAGCGGCGCTTGTGCTCGGACTCGCAGCATGCGCGTCCCTGCCGGCCGGAAGTTCCGCCCAGCAAACGCCTGTAACTCATCATCATTACATAGTCGTGGACATGGGAAGTTTGGGAGGTCCGGGTAGCATCGTTTACGAACAGGGGACACGTTCTCTCAATAATGTAGGAACCTTCAACGGATGCGCCGATACGCCCAACCTTGATCCCAACAATCCCCAAAACCCATACTTTGGTTATCCAGACGGCATAATCGATCCGTACATTCAACACGTGTTCCAGTGGAAATTGGGTGAGAAAACGGACCTGGGCACCTTTCCTGCCGGTACGAGTAGTTGCACGCAGTGGATTAGTGACCGTGGATGGATCGTCGGTGGGGCAACCAACGGCAATATCGATCCCCTTGCCGGATACCCGTCAGTGAATGCAGCACTATGGCGAAATGGCCAAATTCTCAACCTCGGAACGTTCGGAGGAGACGAAAGCTTGGCATGGTCCGTAAATGACCTGGGTCAGGTAGTCGGCACCGCTTCGAATACGACACCGGACCAATTCACCGGAAGCGTTTTTGCTTTCGGTGCCACACAAACTCATGCGTTTCTTTGGCAGAACGGTCGAACGCAGGATTTGGGCACGCTGGGCGGCCCAGACAGTACTGCCCTGGTCATCAATGAGCGCGGACAAATCACGGGAATGTCCATGACCAGTTCGGCGATCAATCCGAACACGCAACTGCCGACCATTGATCCCTTTCTTTGGGAAAACGGGAAGCTGATTGATTTGGGAACTCTCGGCGGAGCTTATGGCTACCCCAATATGATAAATAGCCGCGGGCAGATCGTAGGCGAATCGGACCTGGCGGGGGACCAAACTTGGCATCCATTCTTGTGGGAGAACGGCGTTCTCAAGGACTTAGGGACGCTTGGAGGTTCCTACGGCGAAGCAAGATGGATCAATGACGCAGGCGATGCAGCGGGCTGGTCTCTCTTCCCTGGGGACCAGGTGGGTCACGCAACTCTGTGGAAGGAAGGCAAGGTCATTGACCTTGGCGCCACGGCAGACTTTCCCTGCTCCTACGCGAACGGAATCAATTCTCGTGGTCAAGTGTTAGGTGCTCTACAACATTGTCCAAACAACACTCCACGCGAGGCCTTTCTGTGGGAGAACGGAGACTTGGTGAACTTGAACACCCTGATTCCCCCTGGCTCCCAAATAGTATTGGCCGGGGCCAACAACGCGAACGACCGTGGGGAGATTGTGGCCGGGGGGCCAACCCCTAATGGCGATAGTCGTGCAGTCTTATTAATTCCTTGTGATGAAAACCATCCTGGCATCGAAGGCTGTGACTACAGTCTTGTCGACGCCACAGTACAAGTTCAGCCAGCGCAAATCACTCCGGCGCCGGCAGCGAGTCAAGCCACCTTGTCCCCGGCCGAAATGATGACTCGATTTCGGTCCCTGATGGGGAATCGGCATCGCCGGTTTGGAGCCGTCTCACCGAAATAGTTCTTCTCCGCGGCGCGACCCACGTCGGCGAGCGCCGCGGAATTCAAAGACAACTCTGCCTTACTCAAGGCACGGAGGCAGCAACGATGAAAAATAAAGTCGAGGTAACAGCCAATGTAGTCGTGATCGTATTGGCCGTGGTGATCGGGTCGGTTTTTCTCAAGGACCGTTTCGCTTCCTCTGGTCCGGCGCCGAACGAGGTCAAGGTTGGCGACCAACTGCCTGGCCTGCACGCGTACAACTGGAAGGCCCACGAACGCACCCTGGTTCTCGCTCTCAGAAACGGATGTCACTTTTGTGAGGACAGCATGCCGTTTTACCGCAGGCTGGCCAAATTGGAACAGTCGAACCAGATCGGCGGCGTTCACCTCATCGCCGTGTTTCCGGACGATCCGGCCATCGTGCGTCAGGTTGTGGAAACCCAGCAGCTCACGATCGAAGTGCTTCCGGGCACTGAGTTAGACCAGGTGAAAGTGCAAGGCACTCCGACTCTGATCCTTGTCGATGAGCAAGGGCGAGTCTCCAAGGTCTGGATGGGCGAGCTACCGGCCGCGGAGGAAGCGGAAGTTATCGCGGCCATCAGCAAGGCGTCCGCCACCGAATCCAAACAACAAAGTTTCCTGCGAGCGCCTTGCAAGACTTGTAAGCCTAAGTCTTGATGTCCACGTTCGCTGGAAGTTCGTCGGAAAGTCAGGAACAAATGTCAAAAGGAGATACGATATGTCGATTCTAAGGTTAGTCCGAAATTTCGCTCTACTCGCGGTGTTGGCGCTAGCAGCGCATACGGCTGCTGGTCGTGAAAGTCATTCGCACCCTCAGTGCGGGGGATTGTGTTTCCCAGGACATCATTCATGTTCAGGGGGTTGCAAATGCCTTTGTGCCAGCCTAGGCTGCCGTTGCGTCAAATTGTAGCACTAGACCCGGGAAAAAACCCAATTGCGACAGTTTCATCCCAGGACCACGCCAGCACAGCAGACCGCAGTTGGTGACAACTAACATGGATGATGGAGCACTTGCGTGAGAAATTGAGAGCGAAGGGACACTTTCAAAAGTTTTCCATCATCCACATGTTGGTATTGTTGGTCCAACTCAGCATGGCAAGGTGGCGGCCGTCGGGGGAAGGCAAGGCATAAGTGTTGATACCGCCCGGTTGCTCCCACAGGATGCGCCCGTTACCTCTCATATCTACATTCAAGAGGACTGACCCTCGCTCATTGAAGCTGGAGACAAACAGACCTTTCCCATCTGGCGTCCAAGCCGCATTGGTCAAAAAATTCCATCCCTTCACGGTGATTTCCTGCGGTGCAGGGCCGTTCAGCGAAAGAATTTGGATTCGCCCCTCCAGCTTCTTGAGAATGGCGATATGGGTGCCATCGCGAGACAGATCCCATCGATACTCACCAGCCGCTTCAGTTTTGAATTTGGCCAGTTCGTGACCGCGGCCTTTCGTAGGGTCGAAGGCCGCAAAGAGAAGCTGTTTGCGATCCGCACTTCGTTCCGAGATCACACACAGCGTTGCTGGGGACTGGGCGCATCGAAGTCCCTCGTTGATGTTGGCCGTCAACACAATCTGCGGTGATCCTCCCGTTATCGGGGCGCGCATGACTGCTGCCGACGCTCCGGGATCTCCCGGATTCGGACGCACAGCATACAGAACCCAGGAGCCGTCGGGACTCATGCAGGCACGGCCAAAAACGCGCTGGCCCTCCTTTGCGGTGACGACGGGTTCCGCAGTGTCCTTACCAAGAGACTGCCGGAAAATTTCGGTCTGTCCGTTACGTCGGGAGAAGAAAAGAACTGCCTTGCCATCGGGCGTCCAGCCTAATGGTTCATTCCAACCCTCGTCCAAGGTGAGCCGAGTTGGGGTGGTGATAGTTGTCCCGTTGGATTGAAGGTCAGCCACGTAGACGTTTGTATGGGCTCTCCACTCGAGAAACGCAAGCCGTTTGCTGTCCGCTGTAGCGTTTGTGCCGCCCACGCAAAATCCCGCCCAGTTCGTGATGCGGCGGGACTCCTCGACGGGCTTACCACTGTGCGGGTCAATGCGGATCTGCCAGTAGTTGCAGGTGCCCTCCTCGGGGACCGTTTCCCACAATGCGTACATTACCCGGCCATCGGGCAACCACAGAAAGTCATTCAGTCTTTTCGCCTGATCACTTGAAAGGATCGCGACGGGAGTCCCTCCTTTCAGATCGCGGGTGAAGAGGCGTTGGTCCACTTTGTCGATTTGATCGTAGAGAATTCGCTGTCCATCGGGAGACCAATAAAGGCCCCCAAACACACTGTTCTCGCCGGCCTCATAGAGTTTGCGTGCCTGGTATCCATCCGATCCCATCAACCAGATTTCGCGGTCGCCCAGTTTGCCCGGGTTGGCGTTGAAAGCGATGGTCGAACCATCAGGAGAAATGGCATCTGCATAGGCCGCATCGCGAAGCTTATGGGGTGGCCCACCTAACACAGAGACTATCCAGATGCTGGTTCCCTCGGAAGTCCAATTGCTGCCATCACCCCCGGGCGGATGGGTATTGGCGAGAAACCTCGTGCCGTCGGGGAACCACGGGCCAATCTCCCAGTCGACCCACCTGCTCTTAAGCTCGTCTGGTTGAGGAATAGTCTGCGTCTCGCTGCTTTCGATGAGTTTGAGATGCATTCCTAACCTGTCTATGTACGCCAGGTATTTTCCATCGGGCGAAATTCCACCTCCTCTCATGGCGTTCTCGATGGAGTTACTCGTGAGTTGCCGCAACTTGATCTCTGGCAGAGCCGCAGGAGACCGCAGGTGGCGTCGTGCAAACCAGAAACCCGCGCTAGCGATGAATAGTAGGGTCACGACTGCAGCTGCCGCTTCCCACCGCCGAGCGCGGTGCTTCGGCTCGATCTCGCGTTTCACGGCCTCGAGGTCCGCGCGCATCTCCGAGGCGGTCTGATAGCGAGTCCCGCGGTCTTTTTCGAGCGCTCTGCCAATGATCTTTTCGAGTTTTGCGGGGAGCGCGGGATTTACCTCCCGCACCGGGCTTGGCAACTTCGTCAGAATGGCTTGCTGAAGCTCAGGCCGGGTGTCACCGGCGAAAGCGCGTTTTCCGGTCGCCATTTCATAAAGCACCAAACCAAAGGAAAACAGGTCCGTCCGCGCATCCAACTTCTCGCCGCGCACCTGCTCTGGAGACATGTAACCAGCTGTTCCCATGGCCACACCGGTTAGGCTCAGGAACGCATCGGGAGTTGCCGTCGGCCCGCTTTCGCGAGGTGTTCCCTGTACGCCGCCGTCGCCGCGAGAGCCCTGATCCGAGTCGTCCTCCGCGCCCGATGCGAGGCGCGCAAGTTTCGCCAAACCGAAATCCAAAATCTTTGCCTGGCCGTCGCTGGTGACGAAAATATTTGCCGGCTTGATGTCGCGGTGGATGGTCCCCAGGCGGTGCGCCGCCTCCAATCCGGCGCTGACTTGAATTGCGAGATCAAGAAGTTTGTTTCGGGCGAGCGGTGGGTTTCCAGGGCTCGCGGCAGAGATCAGTTCTCGCAGCGTTTGTCCTTCGAGCAATTGCATCACGAGGAAGGGCTGCCCCTCGTGTTCTCCAAATTCGTAGATGGGGCAGATGTTCGGATGTTCCAGTGCGGAAGCCGAGCGCGCTTCGCGTTCGAAACGTCCGAGCGCCGCAGGATCCTTGGCGGACTCTTCCGGCAGGAACTTGAGTGCCACGCGCCGCCCCAGCTTGATGTCCTCCGCCCGGTAAACCACACCCATGCCGCCGCCACCCAGGATCTCCAGCACGCGGTAGTGCGAAACCTTCTTGCCGATCAAATTTGTTGCCGTGGCAAACTGCTGCCGCAGGGCACTCTCGGCGTGAGTCACCTCGCTTACTGGCGCGACAAACCGATAACCGCGCTTGGGAACGGTTTCTATGTATTCCCGTCCGCCGTCCCATGGTCCCAATGCGTTCCGCAAGAAAAAGATGTTCTTGTTGAGGTTTCCTTCCTCCACAAAGGCATCAGGCCACACCCTGTTGATCAGCGTGTCTTTTTCTACCAAGTGCCCGGCATGCTCGACGAGCATAAGAAGTATTTCGGAAGCTTTCGGGGCCAGGGGAACCGGCGTGCCGTCACGCACGAGGACGCGCTTCTCGGAATCCAAGCGATAAGGCCCGAACGCGTAGAAGTGCTTGGTTTGCAACGCCATACGGTCTGCCAGAAATTTGCCGGAACTTCGGAAGGACTTCAAAACCCCAACCGCGCTACGGTGCATTGCGCGAGCGAGGAATGGATGGAAGCGATCCGGAGCCGACAAGCGCAGATTCTAGTACGGCGGGATGCTCCCGGCAATGCCGAACGCTTTCACTGGTGTCCCGCATGCCGGGTATTGCATCAGGT